>Ga0179591_1335130_pt1 | contig 21784 bp, 42 predicted proteins | sample CZOMad2_1_08_16f_FD_182891 | JGI IMG/M metagenome (GOLD analysis project Ga0179591, IMG submission 182891) | Vadose zone soil fungal communities from Angelo Coast Range Reserve, California, USA - CZOMad2_1_08_16fungal (PacBio error correction) | ecosystem: Environmental > Terrestrial > Soil >... | reverse complement strand
TATCCGGTAAATGGGAAAGTCGGTTTGACGCCCCTCCTCCCCTAGCCTTTCCCAAGTTGCTCAAGGACTTTGTTGCCAGGATTTTTTTTTCTTAACCCCCCCCCCCCTTTTGAAGTCCCTTTTCCGCTTACCACCTTTTAGTTAAAAAATTACCCATTCTTCCCCGTCCTCACCCTTTTCTTCCATTTTCTAAATTACTCAGGGCGATGCTTATCTTGCGTTCTTTCCCCTTTTCTATAAGAAACTCTGAGCTGACCACCTTCTTCCCCTCAGCATCGATGTCACCCCCATTTACATTTTTTTTGATTACACGTTTTCCCAATTGTTTCACCCCCCCCGCCCCCCTCCTCACCCTCTACAACGTTCTTCACCCCCCCCCCCTTTTCCCCCCCCGTCACTTTGACCCCCAAGTTCGAGAGGACCCTTTTCCCCCCCCCAACATTCTTTCCTTCCCCCCCAGAAAGAGAATTAATCTCCTAACCCCTTCTCGACCCCCCCACCCCAAGGCCACGCATTCTTTTCTCTCGCCCCATGGTCTACGTTCCGTGTATTCTTTTAGCCCTACCATTCCTCCCCGTCCCCCTCCCGCAAAACCTTTAACCGGCGGTTGTTTCAGTTTACCCCTCCCTTGCTTGCCAAGAACCCCCCCTTCCGAACCCTCCTGTTTTCTGAACCCCTCCCCTGTTACGATTAGTTCAGATTGATCTCAGTCGCTTCCCCCCGTTCCCCTTTTTTAGAACCCAAACATGATCCCCTCGGGGTGGATCCCCTTCCGTCTAGTTTATTTCCTTGGTGATTGCCCTCCCCCTTCCCCCTCCATATTCCCCCCCCCCCCCCCCTCCAACGCGGCAACACCCCTCCCCGCCGCTAAGTTCTGAATGAAGAAGATTGAAGTTTTTTCTTACTTTTTCCCAATTTTTTGCATCCTGCTGCGAAATCCCCCGTTTCGCGTTTGACTATGCTTGTGATGTTTCTTTTTCCCGGTTTAATGTTTATATCATCCTTCTCTTTCCCCCCCCTAACTGACTCCCCCCCCGGGTGGTGGGCCTGTACTCTTCCATGATTTTTTTCCCGGACTCTCCAGACCTTAGGGGTCTGATCTCCCCCCCCCCGAAAGAAGAACCTTCCCGCATCGGTCTTTTGGTCATCAATAGCAGTCCCCCCTTTCTGACCTCCCCCAAGGATGTTTTTTAAGAAAGGCTTCCTCTCCGCAGCTCATTTTTTTTTCAGCTTCCCCCCCTTGATAGTTCCCCAAGAATAACCCCCGGCTCCTCCCCCGATTAGGTCCCCTCCTTCCCTTGGAACATTGTCATTTGATACCGATTCCTCCATGCGCCCCCCCCCAGAAAGAACATGTTTTGTTTTTTTTGCACTATCCCCCAGAGTATCTTTCATACACGATTCTCCAATTGACCTTAACCCCTTAAGGACCTCTATGAGTCTCCCCCCATATCAATAGTCCAAGCCTAAATTTTTTTTCCCTCTCTCCCCCTTTCGATCTTGTCTCCCCTTCCTACCAGGACCACACCTCCCAGCCCCCCTTTTTCTTTCTGGTGCTAAGAATAATACTTTCTTTTCTTGTTTTGGTTATCTATTTACCCCTAAAGCCTAGAAAACCCCTTTATCTCCCCCCCTTTTCGACCTTTTTCCAACTTTTTAAATCTCGTCCCATGTCGATACTAAAACATTAGGTATAGGAGCTATAGTCTTTCTAGTTCCCGGTCCTAGTGTGCCCCCTTTTTATCTCCCTTTTTTTTTTTGAAGTGGCCCCCCTTCATTCCTTCCTTTGACTTCTCTCTCTTCGTTCCTTTACAGCCACCGTTTGGAGTTGGCGTTTTTACCTTTTCTCGCGACCCCGACCCCCACCTCCCCTCCTTTTCCACTTTCCTATCTACTTTTTCATACCCGGTTGCGACCCGAGCTAACTTTCACTAACCCCCTAGGTTTTTCTCTCCTCCTTTTTCTTACAGAATGTTTTTCCACACCCCCCCTTTTGTGAAGAATCTGCCCTCCTTCCCACTTTTTTCTGATTTTTCCGACAATTTATTTTTCCCCCCACATGACCTTTTTCCCTTTATACTTTTTCCCATTTTCCTTTCCATTCCCCCTTTTCCTCGCGGACCCACCTTTTGTCTTAGTTGGAATTTTTCCCAGGTCAATCTGATTTCTTATACGTCTTCCAACCCCCCTCTCCAAATGAGTTTTCGCACGTCACCTGAGTCCACCCTTCTCCCTTCCAATATTAATCCAAATTGCTTAATCTTTCTACCCGTTCGCAAATTGTTTATTTAGTCCTATGGACTCCCCCCCTACCTCTCACTTTTTGACTTTGAGATTTAGTATAAAATTTCTGTTTCCCCCCCCCTCATTTCCTCTTGTCTAGTATCATCTAACAAAACTTCATCATAATCTGTTCTTTTTAGAAATCACTACCCACTTTTTTCTTGAACTCCGCATAAATTTCTAACGACCCTTAGATTCCGTCCCTCGGTTACAGTGCTTGTTCTTCTTTTTTGTTGTCCCTTTTTTAATGAGTCTGCTCTGTCCTGCCTCCCCTCCGAAGAAGTATTGTCTTCAAGCATAGGTGAATTGATCCTGTAGATTTCTTTTGGATTCTCTTCCGTGTCGCCTTAGAGGCTTTCCGCCCTCTGTGCTATCTCTCGAGAACTTTTATTGCCCCCCTTTTAGTTTTTGATAACGCTTTGCTCCCCCCCCCCTGGGTATGACTAGGAAATTTTTTACCTGTTTGGTCAATTTCATCCCCATGAATTATTTTTTAGACTCTTCTCGAGCTTTTCCCCCCCAGTTTGCCTCTTTTTTTTAGTTTTCCACCCCCCCTACCCTTAAGGAAGAAAGAGATAAGCCTCTTGTATTTTCCCCTTAGGAACTTAGTGACCCCCGTAAGTTTTGTCAACGAGCTTGCCTCTCCTTTTTCGTCAAGAGTTAGTTTCAAATTCCCCAATCCCCCCCCACTTTTACCAATGATCACATTCCCCCGCCTCGAACGACTTTTCCACATTCCGTTTCCCCCCCCCCCACCTACTTGTAATACCACCGCTTTTTTTTATTCCCTTAGTTAATTTTCGACAGTTTATTCCTTTTCTTGTAAATTTTCCCCCCCCAACCCCGTCCCATACCTTCCTAGGATTCGAAGATATGTTGTTTCCCTTCTCCATAACATTTGACCTCACTTCCCGTCTTCCCGGATGCCAGCTTTTAGTTCACAGTGGGTTACCTCCTGCACCAGGCCTTGAGAGACAAGTTTGACCCACAGGGAGGAGTTAGACCCCTCCTTCGCAACCACATTCCCTTCTTTAGATCGAGGCCCAATCCCCCCCTACACTATATCCCGTTCCCTCTGATACCCACCCTTTTTTTTTTGAACAGTTCAAGGCCTCCCCCACGTTTCACTTGACTTTTCTGGGCTTTTTCTGCGTTCCCTTTCTGCCTCATGTTCCTCTTTCCTTTGAACTTAAGGGAAAGATGTCATCCTAGTGACTCCCGCCCCCTACCCCTGAAACTCTGTACGATGGCTTGAGTTTTTCTTCTTTCGGGAAGCGGATTCCTTGCTGTTTCGGCCCCCTCTTTAGTAGCCCACATGTTGAATTCGTCCTGTTTGTCCCGGCTGAAGGCCTGGTTGATCCAGAGGCCGGAGCGTTCTTCTTTAGTGCGTCCGATTTTTTTTTTCTGGGTCCGGTCTTAGGATATCTGTCCGAGACATTTTTCTTATGCTCTTCCCTTACAGCAGGCCTATGGATGTAGCATCGGCAGCTCCTTTTTTTCAACGTCACACCACAAGTATACGCCTTCTTTCTTGCATCCCCCTCCTTTTGCAGCGGTTTGTATAAATACCTAAGTAAGGTTTTCCCCCCAATTCGCTATACCTATTGCCTTTGATTTTGGCAGAGCTACAATTTGCCTCTAAGCCGGCTTTTCATATCCCAGTTCCCAAAAGTGTTACCCCCCCCCCTTTCTTATGTTTCTCCGATCCTTGTTTTCCTGCCCCTTTAGTCCTTTCTCCCTCCATGTTGTTTCGGCGATATTTGATTAATATCTGCCTTGAGGCTCCTTCTTTGATTTAATAGCCACGACCCGTCCCAATAGAACTCCTAGCCCACCCCTTTCCCCTTTATCAACGTTTCTGTACAAGCAATCAGGCCCTTTTATTCCCTCTCCCCCTGGTCCCCCAAAATTACGACATGTTTCTCCATGGTGTTGCTCGCCAACACATATACTCGCCTTTCTTCCCCCCACCCCTTCCTTAGTACTCCTCTGGAAGAGCACCCCCGCTCTTTTTTCTCCCTTTGATCCCCCCCCCCCCGAGGTCATTAACTTCGCCGCCCACAACCACTCTTCCCTCCTTACTTATTCCGCTCCGGATATCTCTTCCTGCACCCTTCTTTCTTTGCCCCCCCTTCCCTTTCCCATTTAGTGAATTTTCTTTTTTTTAGAGACCTCCTTTTCCCTTAGATTAGAGGCGCGAGCAGCCCTAAGTCGCACTCTCTCCTTGACCGTAGCCTAAACCTGAGAAGAGATAGTTGAGGCCCTCCGAAACAGTATTTCCCTCGTTGTTACTCTACTTCGCTCGATCGGGGGAAACTTTATGAGTGGAGCACACGATCAAGAAGAGCGTTTTTCATGATCCCCGTAGGAAGACTAATTTCTTGACAGGTAAAACCTTATGGGTCTTTTTAGTACCCTCTTTCATTCTTATCCCTGCTCTCCCCTTGTCTTGCCCCAAATCTTGTTTCTCCCTTTCTTGTCAAATGAAGATTGTCTTTTTTCTTTGCGAACTAGGCTGGAGTTATATATCCTTTCCCCCCCCCCCATCCACCCCTCCCCCCAGTATACCCAACTTTGAGTCCTTCTTCCTTTCAACCCCCCCCCCCCCAAATGCGGTTTCCACACATATTAATTTCCTTTTCTAATCTTATACTCCCGGTGTTGTGATTGACCGTCGTTCCCCCCATATTTTTTTTTTGTCAACAGCTACGCTTCCCCACCCTTTCTACTGACTTTCGAAGTGCCAAACTGTCCCAGTCCCTAATCCCCCTTCTCGACCCCCCTCTCTGAATGGTACGACCCATGAATCCCCCCTTCCACCCCCCCTTCGGAATTTCTTCCATCCCCCATTTTCTCCCTTTACCAAATATTTCCTTTAATAAGAACTTGATCTTTGCCCCTCCCTTTTTTTTTTCAAGTTCCCCCCTTGGAATTTCCCTGAACGTCTTCATACGAGTTTTTCCCCCATGTCCAAAATGCTTAGTTATCAACCCCCACCCCCCCCGCCTTTCTTTTTCCTCCATATATAATGCTTTCCCCTCTTTCCCCTTCCCCCTCAATTTTCCCTTTCCCTCATCACATAATTCCCATGGAGTCTTTCGCTCCTCTTTTTAATATCCCAGTTACTCTCTCTTTCTTGATGTCTTCAGAGTGGGTTCTACTTTTTTCTTTTTTCATCTTCCTTTTCCCTCATGATGATTTCATCTCTTTATCCCTTCCCATGGATTTACCAAGGATGACACCCTGCCTACTTTGTTTCAAGTGGCCCGGATACCCCTCCTCCCTTCTTGTTGTTTCCCCCACCTCCTTTAGCCACCATGTACCAGAATGTTCTGTGCCGATACCCCCCTTGAAAAAACCCCTTGCCCCCTTTTTCACTTCCCTTTTAACTTCCCCTTATTTAAATCCCGTTGTTCCTTTTTCATCTTGCGAGCGATGATTTGCCTTCCCCTCTTTTTTTCCCCGTTCCCCCTCTATAGTGATCCATCCCCCTCCCCCAGTGAAGCAAATCCCCACGAAGGAATCCCTTCATAACCTTTTTCTTCTCAACCCTTCCACGCTTTCTCCCCCACCTTGACACGGTTAACTTTTCTTTTTCAAACACTGCCACTGACCAACTTCCTCGAGTCTTTTTTTTTCCTTTTACCCTCGGATTCCCCCCCCCTGATTCTCCCCCTTTCCCCCAAGCAAAGCATGCCTGACCTCTTTGATTTCTCCCACAGAAACAGCCCCCCCTCATGCGTATAGCCGCTCCCTGTAAGTCCTCTCCCCTTGTTTTTAGCTAACCCCCAACCCTTCCCCACCTTTTAGAACTATAAATAAACACCCTCTACTATTTTTCTATGAAAACTCTTCTGCCCCACTCCCCACATTTTTTTTTCAGAATTGAAAGTCGGTTTCCCCTCCCCCCCCAGGAAGACACCTCAATTAGTTCTCCGATACAATACTCTAACCCCTCTTTTTTGTCCCTAACAAATGTTCACTCCCTTCTATAACCCATGCTTTTCCCCCTCCAATTTGAACAATCGCACCCAACCCACCCTCTTTCCCCCACCTTTTCCCGTTCCGCTCCGAAAATGTCCTCACCGTACCTCTTCTCTTTCGGTAGTTCCTTACGGCCTTCTACTGCGAGGATTTTTTCTTCTCCGCCGAGTCAACAAATTCCCCCCCTTTTCCTTCCCCGAGTTTCTCATTACGTTTACTCCTATTCCCAGCACCCCTCCCCTCGAATGCTTGGTTCCTTCAGCCCCCCCCCCCTTGAAGCCACTGCGCCCGAGGTTCTTTTTTTTCCCACCAAGCAAGAAATGGACTTTTCTCCTCCCTGTGTCGTTTATATCACGTGCCTTTCTTTTTTTTCCTCCTGTTATCAATTGGATTCACCCACGTTCGATCCCCTCCCTGACGTGTAGTCAATTAGCATTCCTATCGCGTCGCCGGGAATAGTCTCGCCTGGATATCATCGTCCCCTAACATTCTTCTCACCTTCTTCCCCAGACCAACCTAAGAGACAAAAACCTTTAAGTCCCCCCCCCCCCCTAACCACTTCCTTTCTGTTTAATCTACGGAGGGAGGTTCCCCTAACTCCCCGCTTTCTCTTATATATTGTCTCGTTAGACCCTTTTCCCTTTTCAAAAAAATTTTAACCCTCCCCTCCCCCCCCCCGTCCTTTTTCCCCCCCCATTACGTTCCCAATTACCCATTCCGCCGTTTGCCCCCCCCAAGATGAGCCCCGACCTCTTCAGGTCCCTGTTTGTGTTTTGTAGATCAAGAGATCTCCCACCCTCTTTCCCCCAAATGATTCATAAAGAAAGCTCTTCCCAACCTACAAGTAATTGATGTCCCCCATTTAACCCCATCTTCAGAGTCATCCCAATCTCCCTCGACCCCCCCACCGATTTAGCAACCCCACCCTCTACCACCCCCACCCCATGTGTACTCATGCTCCATTGTACAAACCCCCCCCCCCTCCTCCCCGAACAGAGCCCACCCTGAACAACCCTCCAATTTCCCCCATTCGCAGGACTCTCCCGTGAATGGTCTCATCTCCCTCAACCAGGCTGATACTTTTTATTTCCCCCCCTTCCCCCACCCGAGTTAACTACTGTTCCTGTCAAGTCCTCCTCCGTATCACTCCTATTCCCCCAATCCCCTTGAACCACGAACCTAGTCTTTTCCCTTGACAAGAGTTCAATACCCCGCTGTCTTTTTTTTTTTTCTTTGAAACCACTCGGACGTACTTTGTCCCCTCCCGAACCCCCACGCCTGAGTATCCGGGTTCGTGCTTTGAAGCTGAGTACTCTCCCATTCCGGTTTTTTTCACCAGACCCAACTCCCTCTCGACCGTGGAGACCTACCCTTAGACGTGTTCCCTTCGCCCATAAACTCCCCCCAAGTTTCCCCCCTCACCTTTGCAACCCAGATCTATTTAGCTATGACAAGTTGTATTTTTTAATTGTCTTGAACCTTTGCTGGGGCTTTCTGTCATTTTTCCCTCCCCTACTTTCTTATTCAGTCAGTTAACTTATTTAAATTTTCAATACTTTTATAGTCAATTTATTCCTGCCACTACCTTTTTCCCAATTCTCCTGTTTTTCTCTCCTTACTTACTCGTCTACGCCCACTATGAGCGATCCTTATCGTTTTCCTCCCCAAAATCCCCCCCCTTCCTCAAAAGACGGAGGGCAATTACCCTGTAGTCACCCTTTCATTTTCACAAAGCGTTGCCCCCTACCTCTCCCCAACCCCTCCTTCCCGCTTATTGCAGCGTGAGTGACTTGCTTACTCCCTCCCTTCTTCTATTCGATATAAAATTCTGTCTTTTTTCCAGTTTTTTTCTATGTTACGCCTTTTAACCCCCACCCCCCCCCCCCCCTGAGAAGCCATTTTCTTCCCCTCCTTCGATCTTTCTCCCCCCCCTCTTCAGAACACTCAGAGCTAATACTGCTAACCGCATTATTACCAAATAGAAAACACCTAATACTTGTTCTCCGTCTCCTATTTTTTGCAATATTGAGAGCCGCAGTTTCTACCCCCACTTTTAGAGGTCTTTTTATGGATTTTTCTTCTTTCATCCTCAACAATGTTTTTCAGTTGAAGGCCTGTCCCCCCCTTCTAACCCCCGTTGTTTTGATATTTCGTTAAATGGTCTCTTCCCCCGCAAACCTCTTCCGGACACACCCCCAAATTTAAGCCGTCATGGCGGGTTCTTCAGCGGTTCTTTTATCGGTTATCACGAGGATTAGCCCTCCCCGATGGCCTTCTTCTTATTCCCTCCCCGGATCTTCCAATTTAGCAATCAATGTTGGCGGTTTGCCAAGTTGATTCGTTTCAACACTTCTCCATAATTTTAAAATCCCCTTCCTCATACGTTTTTGACATTTCGAACCTCTTTTCGCCCCCTCCCCCTGGGACATCTCCTTTCTTTGATAATGCTTCGCACCTACTTTGTTTCCAATACATTCTCCCATGGTACTCTAGGTAATTGCCCCCCCTTTTCCTTACTTTCCTACCATAAGACCTGATCCTCTGGGACCTTCCTATCCTCCCTTTTTTCCCCCAGTTTTCCCCACAACCTTTTTCCCTTAGTGCTGACAAGCATAATATGACATTTCTTTACGTAATTTGCCCCACCCCCCTCAGACCCCCCCGGGCCAGGCATTTTAAGACTTGAATGTTCCCCCTCCCCCTATACACTCATAAACACTCTAGCGGCGATCTTAGCTCCTTCGCCGGAAGATTAAGGAGCTTCCTTTTCTTTCCCCCCCCTTCTTTCTTAAATTTCCCATACTAGTTTTTTACTTCCTTCCTTCTTTTTCTCGTCTTTTCCCCCCAAGGTAATCAATCGGTTTCCCTCTTACGCCCAACAAATTCCCATAAATAATTTTATTTTTAAACTAACTTACTCCCCCCTTCTTCAGACCTTCCCTTTTTCTGAGTGGATGAATGTTGTTGCCTGCTTTTCTTTTCCCTTGCATCCCCGGGGTCATTACAATGAGGCCATCCTGACCATACCCTGGTTAGAAAAACCTATTGCCTCAAATGTTTCTTTGGTGTCCTTCCTATCGTAGTTGATCTTGAGAAGGAGGTCCTTTTTTTTCCGAATTGAAGACGTTTGCCATTTAATCTCTCTCTTCCCCCATTGGCTGTTTCTGGTTAAGTTCTTTGCATAGCTTTTTTTTCAGCCCCCGTTTGCGTTTCTCCCTTTTTTTGTCTTTACCCGATATTTTTGACTTTTTTTCCCCTTTCAATATGAAGTAGTTTAGTAAATATTTTCTAGATTTTTCTTAATGGTTAAACTGTTTCTGCTCTCCCCTACCCCCCACTTACCTGAATCCTGACATCTTGGATCTCTTTCAGCCGACCTACTTCCTTCTTTTTACCTTTTTAGGCGGCTACCGGCGAAGAGCACCGCCTTTTTTAGGAGGTCACCAGTTTTTCGCCTTGCACAATGAGGCCCCAAACCTTTTTTACCTTAAAAACCAACACTCCCCTCCGACCATTCCCAAGAGCTCTGCCGCGCGTTCTTTTCCACTATGTAAGATGGGTTCTTCCTTTTTTTTTTTGTCCCTCCCCCCCCTAAATTGCTAGGATCATGACCACTATGTACAAGACTCATGAGCCCATCCCCCACTCCCTAGTCCTATAACTTTTCGCCGATTATTTCCTTCAGGTCTATTCTCATGATCGAGATGCCTTTTCAGCATGGTTTTTGTCCAGTACTGGCCTGAGCAGAGCCGCTGCCACATTTCGATATTCATCCTAGACACTTAAAAAACCACCACCATTTTATTATGACTTTTGAAACCGGCCCCCGATCACCCAAGTTTCCAGACTTTTGAAGAATTACACCCCCCCTCTTTCTCTGTTGCGTGGCTTTTGCTCTCCGTAATATCGTATTAATCTTCCTTTCTGATCTCCTTTTCCCAGCTTCTTCTTTTTTGATTCCTCCTGCATCCTCCCTGCTACTTTTTTCCTCTTTCTGGAGGTTCCCAACAGACTGCGTTCCATTTGGCACGATTTCTTTTTGTTGTTCCCCCTTGACTTGTGGACCATGTTTTCATCCTTTCTTTTTTCTCAATTTTAAGCCTAAGGATTTCCCCGCCCCCACCCGTCTAGGCCCGTTGCTTTCATATTTGCCTACCCCCCCCCTTTTTTTTCCATGTGATGGTTCTTTGGAATCCCTATCCTTTTTCCAATCCTCCAATTCTCCCATATCGTCCCCCCCCCCCCATGCATTATACAGGTGTCGTTCGGCCCCCACGAGGAACTTTTTTTTTTTTTTTTAAGAGGTGAAGGGGAAACGTTCTATTCTATATTGGTTAAACCCTTTTTCCCAACCCCTCAAACCGATCTTCAGAAGAGTCTATAATTTTTAGGGGCCCTCCCGGTCTGTACTCCCTTCTTCCCCCTATTTCTTTGGCCCTTTCCTTCCAACTTGTTGCCTGTCCCTTTAGAGGAAAGAAGAGCTTCCCTCCACCCCCCCTCCTTCCCATATCCTATTGACCCCCAGTGTTGAGTGTTACCCCATCTACCCCTTTTTCAGTTTTGCGCTAGAGCAATCTTAGTTTTTTTCTTCCATTCCCTCTTAGGACGATTATCTATGTGTTTTATTTTGCCCTTCATTATTTTCCTTGGAGGTGATCCGTCCTAGTTCCCCCTACACCTTCTCCACAATATTTACAGACTAGCTTTTTTACCCTCTACATACTCTTCCCGCCTCATGGCCCGTTTTTTTTTTCTATTTTTTTCTCCCCCCCCTTGCCTTCTTCCTTTTCTGTTTCAACACATAGACCGCTGCTTTCCCCCCCGTCCCCAACCAGTCATAAGCTACTTGACAGGACTTTCCATTTTTTAAGAGCAGAATTTAAAAAAAGATCTTTTTCACTCTATCCTCTGCACCCATACCCCCCGGTCCCCCCTCTTTTCCGGTTTCCCTTTGACTTATATCCCTGCCAAAAAATTAGAGTCCAATCTTTCTCTGCTGAGTTTCCTTGTTCCCCTAGTACCCTAAATTGACACGGCAACATAAGTTAGACCACTCTGGTTCATTTTCTTCTTTTTTTTATTTTAATGTTTAGACAGAAGACGAGGTTTTCTTCTCTCCTTTTTTTAAGACTCCTCCGTAGAATTACCAGTGAGTTCTTCCATCCTTTTTTTTCCACCTTTCCAGTCTCAAATGGAGTAAGGAGTCCAGGTTATCATTCTCCCCCCCTTTTTTTGTCCCCTTTTCTCTTTTTACTCAGGCAGCTTTTCATTATGGCCCCCCACTAGTCCCTTTAGATATCCTTTTCACCAACCTTCCTTTGAGTAGTCCTCTTTTGGTGCCCCCCCACAACCCCCCCCCCTTTCCCCCACATTCCCTTAATGATCTCTTTTTAATAATGTTGTTGAAGAGATACTGCCAATACTTTTTTTTCACCTCTTTTTTTTTCCCCCAGTCCGTTACTCCCCCTACTAGATTTTCTTAGAAGTGAATCCCCCCTCTACTTTTTTCTCCCTTCCGTTTTCCATCAGGAAAGAAATATATGAATGGCGTTAGATCCCTTCTTCCAGAGTTTGAAAGAATTACCTTGGTACCTTCCAGTTCTTCTAACCTTTCTCCAATTTTTCAGTCCCCCCTTTTTTTCTGCCGTCCTTCGTTTTCTAACCCTAGTGCCCCCCCCCTTACTTCTAAACTGAACCCCTGCCCCGAGACCCACACGTTTCTTATAGTTTTCCTCCCATTCCTATTTCCCCCCCTGCCGAGATAAAAACTCCCTTACCCTCCTCCTTTCCCCCCCCCATTCAAACCCATTTTTAAAGTGGGCTAATGCACGCATTTCTTTTATTCGTGGCCTAGAGATTCCTTAGCAGAATCTTTTTGATGCTTTTTTTGTGCTCGTGGTTCCAATTTTTCTTCCTTCTATTTCCAAATATCTTTTCTTCCATGATGTACCCTGTCCATACTAATTTTCCTTGTTTTCAGTATTTTTTAAGTTACAGATATAAGGTTCCCGGTTTTACGTAATTCGCTCCCACCTTTTCCGTAATTAGCCCTTTTCAAGCTACCAACCCTGCATGATAGACTTGACTCAACTCTCTCACCCCTTTTCAAGCTGTTGATTTTCTAGTCGTGACGAGGCTTTTTCCCTCTTCCCTTTTCACCCCCCCTTCAAACTGTATGATCCTACTAGCCACCTATTTTCCCCCCCTTCCCAAGCACGACCCCCCCCATACATCATACCCTCTGCTCCTCTCTCCCCCTGAACCCCCCTGAAAACGTTTTTAGCAAGACCTTGATTTCCCCCCTTTGAACTTTGTCCCTTCATGAACCTCCGACACACGTTTTATTGTAAAGTCTCCTTTTTTTTCATCCCCAAAACTTTTCCTAACTAGTGACTTTTTTTTTTTCAAAGAAAACCTGCCCCCCTTTCCTCCTATTCTGATACAACTCCCCCCGCTCCCCGATAATGTAAGATACCCTTTTTTAGTCCCTTGTTAACCTTTTTTTTTTTGTCCTTTCCACCCCCCCCTCCTGCACCGCCTGCCAATAAATCCACGAACTTTTTCTTCATGCAATAATCCGCCATCCATCCAGGTCGTTCCTTGATGCTACCCCTCTAAGAACCCCCTACCCTTTTCTTCGAACCAAAACCTCCCCCCCCCCCATTTCCCCTCCTCAGGTACCAACATTTTTTTTTTTCCCCCCCGTAACTCCCCTCCCATTTCAATAGACACCCCAAACCTCTATTCAACACCTCCAGATCTCAGTCTCCCCCCCTCGTACCTATCTTCTTCGGTCCTTTCCTTTTTGGACGTCGAGCCATCCATGGACCCTTTATGCATCGTTTCAGCCCGTCTAAATCCCTTTTCTCCTTCCCCCCCCCGACCTGACTGGAGGAATGCGCCTTCCCAACTCCCCCCCTTGCCGTTCTATTTTTGTTCTAGTACATCCCAGCAATGGTAATGTGGTGAGATTTTTTTCCTGTCGGCAGATACCCCCCTGTGTTTTTACGTTTTTTTCAACCTGTGGTTTATACCCATACTTAGCCCCCTTTCATTTTCCCCCTCTTAGTCCTTAAGACTCGCGATATCTCGCTTCAGGCAATATGCGATCGGTCCTCTCCTTTCCCCACATTGGGATGATTCCTAGTTCAATCCCTTTTTCTCAATTTTCCCCTTTTTTTCCCCACCACTCTTCCAGTATAGGCAAAGCCGCTTTCCCGGACCCTTCTCCCTTTCTCGGAAGTGTTGAGGATTACAGATTCAAACACTGCGTCCCCTTCCGTCCTTCCCCAATATCTTTGTTCAATCTCACCCTTAACCCTCCCCCAGCGAATTCAGAGCTCACTCCCCCTTTCCCTTTCTGTTTTTCCTGATTTTTTAGAGGATATCACCCGAGACCCCCAATTGTACTACCTCATTTCCCCCCCCCTATTCTTTTTTCGAGAACCTTCACCCCCCCCAAAACCTTCCTCCTCGAATTAACACCTCTTACCCCCTTATCGCCCCCAACAACCGCTTCCCCCCCACCCTCCACTATCCCCCCCCCAAATGTTTCAGATCATCACCTTCCCCCCCCAAAACCTCTTTATTGGCCAGTCCGCAAATTAACAACCTTTTCCTGGGCTTCACCTCCCCCACCCGAAAAGCCTTTATTCTTTTCTTCCCCCCTTCCAACAATGTACCTTCTTCCCCTCCAACTTACCCCCAGTTAATGAACACGCTAGTCATGGTTTGGCCCCCGCCCTTTCCCCAACCATCCAAACCCTCCCCCCCTCCCCGGCTCCCCCCCCGTGCTACATTTGGCTAGGAGAGCACCTAAACCATTGTATTCAGATTTTGGCCGACCATGCCCCCCTCTTATGTTTTCTTTTTCGCATTTTTTTTTCAAGACGAGACATCCATTTTGTTCTCACAGAACTCTTTGCGAGGAGTCCACCCGCTTTTCTCCCGTATATCGTGACATTTCCCCCTAACCTCCCCCTTTCAACCCCCTTTATCACAGAAGTCTCCTCACTTTTATCCTTTCCTTTGGATTTTCCCACATTTTATATCTTTTGTCCTCGAAAATCATTTCGGATGTGAATGTTTTCAGCATCACCATTCTCTATCTTCACACCCCCCAATTGTTTTTTTTTTTAGTTTTTCTTCCGAGAGCTTTTCCTATTTTAATTTACTTCTAGTTATTCGGGCAATATTCTTTTTTCGACTTCCCCCCTCCCATTTACAAGGGGTTCCCCCCTAACAACCACCCCCCACCCCAACCACCACCCCAAGAGTACCAGTTTCCTAGTTCTTCTTACGCGTTCTCTAAATCTGCCAATTTCAAGGTAGGACATTATTGCCCTATTTTTTTCTTGGCCTCTGCGAGTTACCCTACAACGCCGCGTACTTTCAGAGATTAAAAGCAGGAATGGAAATTCACCACCTTTTATTTCTTTTTTCTTTTATGCACCCCACACCAAACCGGTCCTCAATCCCCCCAATTCTCCATCCCCAGATTGAATCCCCCAGAAACTCCTCAGTTACTTCCTTCTTTTCGCTTGAAACCCGACACCACCACGACTTCGGCTACCCCCAGTCCCCCCCCGAACCTTCTTTATTCTGGACCGCATTACTGAGGTCCCCCCATAGAGACCTCTCACCTTTTTTGACTGCAGTCCCCAGCTGAGTGGTGACCCTTCTTTGTACGAATGCTCCCCCCCCCCTTTCACATCATCGCACCCGGGTGTTTCTTTGTTTTTTTTTTTTTTTGTGTTGGTCCCCCCCCCCGAGACCCCCCCCCCCCCCCCCCCCCCCCTTCCCCCTTTTTCGAATTATAGAATTCCCCTAATACTCTTTTACCTATAAGTTTTTTGTTGAGAGCCCGATCCTTTCCATCCAGCCCTCCGACCAATGCTCCGATACAAGCGCCGTTCTGTTGCGTGGCTCTCCTCCCCCTTTTTCTGTAACTATCTTTCTACAGGACCCCCCCACCTAGAGTATTTTCCTTCTTTTCTTTTTCCCCCATAGTTTATAAATGAGATTTTCTTACTTTCCGTCCTACTGTTTTAAATAGAGATGCCATTCCTCTTCCCTATGTAGCAAAGGGCGTTTGGTTGGTCCCGAGGATTTAACCCATGCACCCCCCACTTAATTTCACATTATGCTTTGGAGATATCCCTTTTATCTCCGGACTTTTTTAACATATTGTTGTCCATTATTACATCCAAAAAGATGGACTTTCATAGCTTAATATCTGAGTCCCCTTCTTTCAACCCCTTTGTAAAATAAGGCACCATGTTTGTTAATTTCACCCAACACTTTTATGCGGAAATTTTTACTAAACCAACCCCTGAAGAAATCTCCCCCCTTCCTTCTCTGCTCTTATTCATTCCCCCCCCCTGATTGCAAGTCTTCCCCCCTTACCCCCCCCCATTCGTGTATTAGAGTCCTTAAGTCATGCGTACTTTATCCCCCCCACACCTTCTGAAAACATCCCCACCTCACTGATTCTGACCTACCCCCCCCCAAAACACCCCAACCCCCAATACTGTACAAACTCCGTGATCAAGCATTCCCCCTAACACAACCCCATAAATTGTCCCCTTATTGAATACTGGAGGTCATATTTGCTCAGGTTCCGGCACGACCTTTTTTCGTTTCTTTCTGTGATATTCCCAACCCCCCCCCCCCAAATCCCAGGTTCATTTCCCTCTTCCTCTTCCGCGTTACCCCCGAGTTGGTGGTCTTTCGATCCATACACCTTTCCCATAAGATGCTCCCCAGTAGGAAAGACACTTCTTCCTCTTCTGATTCCAAAGGTCATGTATTCTCGTTTTTCCTCTCAGATCCATTGGTTTCACCTTTTCAAGTACCTTTTTTTAATCGTATGACTGATTTCCTTTCTAATCCTTCCCACCCATTTTCCCCTACATATTTTGTTCCGTCCCAGACACTTTACGTTTTCCCATTTTCCCCCAAGATGGTCGCGCTTCCTTCTCTTCTCAACTTAAGACCGTCCATGTCTCCCCCCTTCGTGTCTCTATAATAGAGTCGTCCCATTTTTCACCCCCCCTCCATCAGTTGGAGTGTTGACCTTTTGGTCCTTCTCTCATTATCTTCAGAGAATGACCCTTAATTGTAACCCTACCGTCTTTGAGACTTTTCCCCTTTATCAGGTCCATCGAATTTCACCCCCTTTTCTGTTGTCTTCCACCCCCTGGGAGGGCTCATCGTGTCTCCCCTCCTGTCTCTCTCGTTTGTCTCCATGGCCGACGTAATCGTCTGATCTCATTCTCAGACCCCGACAGGCACTGCCTTCCTTTTTGAGCTTCCTGATTTGGCTCTTTGCCTATGACCTTTTTCCGTTTGTCCGGTTCTTCTTTTCCCCCCTCCCCCCCCCATTTTCCCCTTGTTTTTTTCTGCATCCAGATACCTCCCTCTTTTCGTGGTTCAGGTCTTTTTGCTAATTCGTTTTTCCCCCCCGAAAATCCCCACTTCCCTACCCATTCGGTAGGGAAGCGTTTTGCTAGTGATCATTCCCTTACAATTGAGCTTGACAATTGTACATTACCCTGCCAAGTATTGTTTTTTGACATCTCCACCGGGTAATTTGACTCCGGCGTCGCCCCGCGGTGTTTTCTCTTCTACCTCCCCCCCACTTAGCCCAGACACACTGCCTTAAGGCGATTCTCCCGCTTGGTGTTTTTGTTCGAGACTGTCGAAAGTCACTTTCCGATAACCAGTCAAGTGAATGAACCCTTTTGCTCGTAAGATATAGGTCTAATTTTTTCTTACTTCTTAGCCTCGTGTACTTTACGGAAGTATAGAAATACCACCCCCCCGTTCTTCCTGCCCAGTTAAATAGTACATCCTGACCTTTTACTTCCCGCCCCTCCCTTTTCGCCGCGCGTCCTCACCTCTCTAACTTTTTTATCAGCCCACCTTTTTTTCGCGACTCCCCCCCCCGACTTGCTCTTGTTGAACCGACAGCATTTATCCGATTCCATTTGTTTCACATCTCAAACCCCCCCCCCCCCCCCACCCTCACGAACATCAGCCCACACAACACCACACCCCAATTATTATGATCTTTTTCAATTCCATCCCCTAGTGACCTAATCTCTATTTGAATTATCTATCATGTCCCTCGTTCTACGTACACATGTTTAGGCTCTTTTTTCCATTTTTCTTTGTATCACCCTGTGTGACTTTCGTAGGTAAACTTTTGACTAGGAGTGCTTTCCCATTTTGGTTGTGCATGAAAGCATGCCGACTTCTCTACCCTCTTTCCAAGCTAGTACACCTCCTCAGAACCGAGCCGCTATACCCCCCTTGTCCTTCCAAGTTTCCTATGAACCACCCCCCCCCCCACCTTTTCTTTATTTCCCTCCTTTGCAATCTTCGTCGACTTTGACCTCACCCCTAGCCCTTTTTGCTCGCAATGACCCCCCAGTACAAATATGTGCCCCCTCTCCCCTGCTCCCTCCACGATTATATTGAGATTCGTTATTTGGCCTATATCTAGCGACTTTATAGCGCCTTCTCCTTCCCCCCCCCCCCTGCTTTACCTTTTCGGCAGGGTCCCCTTTTTCACTTTCTCTTTTCTCCTCACTTTTTCAATTTCTAGCATTGTAAGTGATGCTTAAGTTGAAAGATAAACATCCCCCCCTACCCCCTACCCTCTACCTAGTGTCTTAATTGTATCTCCTTATCTTTGCCGCCTTCACGTTTCTTAGTTCCTGATGATTTCCCTTTGTTACACTGTTTATTGCCCTTGCCTTCCAACTGGATTTGTCAGCCTTTCGGACCTACCCCCCCCTTTTTCCCTCTAGGCGCCGGTTGAAATTTCTATATTCCGTCTCCCCCTGAGTCTTTTGGACGCGCGATGAACCGGGCCCTACCCAAACAATAGTACGATTTTCTGACTTCCTAACTCTGAACTTACGTGTAGGGCTTACCCCTGCCCCCACACCTCCCCCTAAAAATTAAGTTCCAGGCTCCTGTAGTCTAAGGGGATCATAGCGTCCTTTCTTCTTCACTCGTCCCCCCCTCCGATTTTTTCCCCCCCTTTTGGAAGTTACTTCCTCTTAGGCGTTTTTCCTCTTTCCGTCTATTTGCACCAGATACTTGATATTCGCTACGTCACCGACCCCGTAGCATTTTTCACTGGTGATTGTTCCTCTCATCCTTAATATCACCACCCCCCACTGTAGTTCTTTAATGTGACCTACACCGTATTCACGATGACTTGATAGGCCTGTCCGCTGCTGTTTTTTCCCCCGTTACTCCATTTCCTTAGTCTTTTTCGTGAGCTTGATTTCAATTTTGCCCAGTGGCCCCCTTCCAGTTCCTTCAACTCCCCCTTGCTGAATTTTACGACCCTTCGTCTACCCCCCCCTTTGAATCAGTAGTAAGAATGAACAGCCGCCACAATAGTTTTGTGAGAAAAGAAGATTTTTCATCTCCCCGTTTTTCCTCTTTCCTGAGTTCGTTGTCAGTCCGAGTTTGCTATCCCCTCCTTTAGTATTTTTACTCTGACCCAGATAATCCGCTTCATATAGTGATAGAGGACGTCTTCCCCCCGATGCCCTTTATCTCTCAATCCCTTTAAAATTAATTTCTTTTTTTTTTTTTTTTAGTTTTTTTTTTTGGCTGGTTTTTGTTTTGATGCAGTTTTGATCCCCGTGTTGTTGACAAGGTCTTTTTTTTATGTAACCAAGCTTTTTTTTTTTGATTTTTGAGTTTTGTTTCTTTTTGTTGTTTTTTTGTGTGTTTTTTGAGTTTTTTTTTGACTTTTGTTCCAGCGTCCCCCCCCTCCATATTGGTTCATAAGTGTTTTTTTTTTTGTTTCTGCGTGCCGCTGTTTGTGTTCGTTTGGTGTTAGTGCTTGTTGTGTGCTGTGTTTGATTCAGTTTTTTTTGTTTTTTGTTGGCCTTGTGGCAGACCCTTGTTTTTTGTTGTCCTGTTTTGTTTTTTTTTTTTTTTTTTTTTTTTTCTTTTTTTTTTTTTTTCTTTGTGTCTGTCCTGGTTGGGGGTGAGTGTTTTTTTTTGGTTTTTCCCCTGTTGCTGCGTCTTTTTTCTCTTTCCATTTTTTTCTTCTTTTTTGGATTTTTTTCCGATCTACCCCCTTGATTCTAGATGTTGCCCCAGGCTTTGTGCTCTATACCCCTTTACTCCATGACCCAAGGTCCCATTGCCACTTTCCTTAGCATTTTACTGCTTTGTTTTGCTTATGCCCCATTTTTCAGACATTTTGCCTCCCCGCACTCCCTTTCCCATCCACCCAGGCCACTGATTTTACCCTTGCTTACTTGAGAGGCGCACTACCCCCCCACCACGCAACACTCTTGGATCGCCTAACTTCTTCGTCCCACTTCTTTGCATTGCGTGTTTTCAAATCGACCCCCATACCTCGATCCCCTGATATTACCATCCATTTACCATCGCTCCCCTCCCAGCCTCCCTACTAGCTCCCCTAAGATGCACCGATCAGTTTATGCCTTAAACCCTCCACCAATATGACCTAGACCGTTCCCTGAATCATTCTTCAATACTTTCCTTACATTCTGTTGGGCCAGATACCTCGTCCACCACCTTTCTCTCCCTTTTTGAACTTGGACGTTATCCATCATTTTGGGAAGTCCCTTTTACCTTTACTCTATCGTCCCCCCAAGAGAATCCCTACCTCGTCCAAGACCTACTTGCCCCCTGAATTTCGTTGCATCGTTTTTTTTTTTTTTGGTATGTAAACTTCGGTGACCTTTGTTTTCTTCACTTACGGCGTGGCTCCACATTCTTCGTATCTGTGATACCCGTGATTTCGAGCCAGCGTTTTATTTTTATTGACACATACGTGTCTCCTCAGACCACCCGTCCTTTCTTTTTTTTCATTCCTGCTGTGTATTTCTTTTTGCCAGCTTTATCTTTTCCCTGTCCTTGCATTTAGTTTTGTGTTTGTAACTACCTTTTATTTGTCCCCCCTGCGTCCAAAGCCTCCCATAGACCCTACGGTAGTAGTTCGTTATTCGTAGTGAAGCTATCTTTTCCCTTCTCCTGCTCCGGGCTCTTTTTTTCGAATCAATTAGATAGACTGCCCTTGTCCATTCCCCCATCTCCGTTTTCTTTTTTCATTTTTTCCCCCCTATTTTAAAGTTGGTCCACTCTCCCCATATCTATGATACGCGAACATCGTACGCTTTCGGATGTAATTGTTCCCTCTTTCCCGACCTTCTTGGGTTTCGTTCAAAGCTACTTACCTTACTACTGCTAAATTGATCTTTCCTTCCTTTCCCTTTGCCTTCAGAGATAAGTCCCACCGTTTGTTGAGAAAATGACACATTGATCTACACTTTCTTCCCCCCCGCTCCTTACCGAAATCCTCATCCTATACCTCCGTCGACTTGCTTGTTTTCGATTCCCCGCCCTTTCTTATCTCGACCAAGATCGACAAGTACATTTTTTGGCAACTACTTTTGTTTTTCAACTACTGCCTCACCGAAATCTGGGTGCTGCCCCCCCCTTTTTTTTGTTTTTTTGTTTTTCGATTTTTTTTTTTTTTTTGTGTCAGTACTTCTGACTCGGTGGCTCACACCTTTATTAGGGACCCCTTTCACCTCTATTATTCACCTTTCAGAGGAGTCACACCCCCTCTTCTCCCCTTTGACTGACATTTGCCGAGTTGTGCCCCCCCCCCCGACGCTACTGCCAGAAGCCAACCGCGTACATTCTCTCGTGGCCATCACAACACCTTTAGCGCAGAGCAGAACCATAACTAGCCCCTTTGCCCCCCTCTTTAGCCATCAGCCAAGCTCAAATTTAACTCTCGTAGCCCCCTTTACTCTTCCCTTCGACCCCTGAGTCCCGGCCAAAGTATCACGTGGGATTATTGAGAATTCACCCCCCTTTTTAGCCCATATCCAAGGTTACTACCTTCGCCTTCCCAAGTTGTCTCCCTACGTACCGTTCCCCCCCCCACAGACTTCTTCCTACATTCTTTACGTCCCCTGCCCCCCCTGGTCCATAAAAGTATAAGGTCCCCCCCTACGTCAATCCTGCTGAATCACTTGTCAGCGTAGCTTCAGCCTGCCTGCACACTAGCAATCGAAATTCATTACCGTAGTTTGCTCCTTTCGTGCACTGTTAGATTCTTGGACCGTTTTCCCTGTAGCTACCCTTATCTTGGGAGGTTGTGATGTATCTACTTTGTTCGTTCTCTGCTAGCCCCTTTTGAGTAATACAGCGTTGTCTGCCCTGAATATGTACATCCCCTTTCTTTTTTTTTGGTGAGTTTGTGTTTTTTTGGACCGCCCCCTACTGCTGCTTTGCTTCCTTTAGTCGAATCCATATTAGGCCCAGCATCCAGTTGCGTCATACTTGACATTGTCCAGGTCGCCTCGTGTATGTAAGTGGCCCAGTTAAACATCTAGCTCTCGCTTATGTGTTTTTAGCTTCTTCCCTTCTGGACATGAATCCGAATACCACCATTCTTTTTTTTTTTATTGCATCAGATCACTGCGTCATAGCCTGGAACAGCAAC
>Ga0179591_1286374_pt1 | contig 21791 bp, 24 predicted proteins | sample CZOMad2_1_08_16f_FD_182891 | JGI IMG/M metagenome (GOLD analysis project Ga0179591, IMG submission 182891) | Vadose zone soil fungal communities from Angelo Coast Range Reserve, California, USA - CZOMad2_1_08_16fungal (PacBio error correction) | ecosystem: Environmental > Terrestrial > Soil >... | reverse complement strand
TCTTTCAACCAAACCAATCCCTCTGGTCCATCCCCTCATTCCCCGCGAATATGTGTGATCTGACCGCATCTGCACAACTTGCCCTGCTTTTTCCCTCTCTGTTTGTTTAACAATCAGAGAGAAATCCCAAAACCCCCCCCCCCCCCCCACCCCACACCCCAAAACAAAACAACAAAACCCCACCCCAACCCCCCCACACCACAACCCCCCCCCCCCACACCAAAAACCACCACCCCCAACCAAACCCCCCCCCACACCACACCCAACCCCAAACCCCCCCCACCCCCCCCCCCCCACCACCCCACAAACACCCCCCCCACACAACCCCCCCCCCCCCCCCCCCCCCCACACAAACCCCAAAAACAACAAACCACACCAAACACAAACCCCCACCACCCCCCACCACCTCAACAAACCCCCCCAACACACCACAAACCCCCCCCCCCCCCCAACCCCCACCCACAACACCCCCCCCACAACACAACCCCCCCCCCCCCAACCCCCACAAATACCCCCCCCACACCCCAACCCCGTTCCACCATCACATCTCCTACACCAATCCTGGCGAACTAAAGCCTGCCTTGTTCATTTTTTATACCTTCCTTGCGGCACCCTTAGACCCAATCTCTTTCTTAAGGTTCTGATTATCTTAAAAAAGCGAATTCCTTACGTCTTCTAGTTTCCCCCCCCCCTTCTAGTCAACACCCCTGGTTTGCCATGTTCATTATGTCCTTACCATTAAATAAGGGTTCCCCTCCTTAATCATTACTTCCTCCCTTTGATCCCCCCTCTTCCCCCACGCTCTTTTCGGTCCTCTCTCCTTTCCAAGCGGATCAGAAACCCTTCCTTTTCCCTCTCTTAGTTAAGTCCTCCATTTCTGTCCCTTCCAATTTTACCCCCCTCGTCCACAATCTGAGCTCAACCACAACCTGCATCCCCCTTTCTTCCCGACCGAAATTGACGTTTTAACCTATTCCGTCCTTGAGTTATTTTATTCGTCCAACCACTTGAATATTTGTTTTTCAACGCCGTCGAAGTAATCCCTTTTCCGTCCACTCCATCTCTCTTCCTTTTATGATAGTAGTCATCTGACTCTTCTTTTTTTCCTGAAACCTCTCCCCAACCCATTATTCCCCTCTACCCTACCAACAATTGGTTTAACCCGAGCGGCTGGGTCCCCATCCCCCTCGTCTGGCAATTACTACCAGTCCACAACCCCCAACTAAAATGACACGACTTAAGGTTATAGCAGTTGGTAGTTTTGTCCTTACCAACCTTTGACTCCTCCCTTCTTCTTCATTTGCGACTTTTTTTCTCTGCCCTTTCTTTAGCGGATCGCCCGCCCCTGATTCGACCCCTATCCTTCCCCCTCACAACCATTTGCGATTGACCGCCCCTTACCCTCGATTTTCCCTCTGACTTCCTCGACCTCTGGCGCTGATTGACCCCCAAACAGCCTCGACACTTAAGTTAGGTCCTCCTCCCGCCAATTTCTAAACCACCCTTCTCCGTCATCCTGCCCCCACCAGATACCGACTCCTTTTTTTTTTTCACCCAGGCTTCCCTTGCCGTTCAAGGATGTCGCATGAGTCCTTGCCCAGGTTAACCCTTCGGAAACCCTGCCTTCACCTTGATCATTTTCTTTGCGTGATTCCCTTTCATTGAATTTCCCCCCTTCCTTTTTCTTTCCTCCAGCGTATCTTCTTGATATGTTCGCAAATACGTTGATGGATCACCCTCCCTTTTTGATCAGTCACCCTTGGTAGGAGGGCTACTTTATTCTGCTTTTATCTCTCAACCTTTTTTTCATTGAATTGAGTCCATTCCACTTGAAACTTACCCTGTTTCGCTGTTCTTTTCTTGGCGTATGTAAACCAAGACTACTTCCCCAGGCCTCTGTTGCCGCAGAATGTTTTTTATTTTCGAAACCCGTTTGCGGAATTAACCCTCGGCTTCGATTTTTGGCAGACGATCTTCCCGTTCCAACCACTTAGTTTCGCGTAGCTTTTGTACACTCGGCTCACACCTTTTTTTTTTCTGTTTTTCGGCAAATGTCCGCTTCCAACATCGTCATTGGTATTTCTTCCCAGTTATTCGATATCCTGACGGATTTTCTTTACCGCTCTCACTTTTCCTTCGACAAGAATTTTTCGGCCCAGAGCTCCCATGACGTCGTGCTGAACATCTCTGTCCAGCCATCCATCACCTTGACCCTGACCCCGGTTTTGCGGGGCCGATTTCATGTCCCTTCTCCCCGCACACCCCCGCTTGTACTTCCCCTGTCCTCCCTTTCCCCCCCACGTGGTACAAACTTTGACAGGCTACCCCCATCCCCACAATTTCGTGTTGACTCTGCTCCGCACACAAGCTGATGCCGGTCACCGATTTTTTCTTTTCCTTAACGACTTGCTTATTTTAGTGAGAACTTCGCATACCTTTTCTCCTTTCCCCCCCCAGAGGCACTGTCCCCTCTAATCTTCCCCCCTTCCTCGGACATGCGATAAGTTTTCCCCCCTGTTTTCTTGTATCAGTGTTCTTTTTCTCTAAACTTGGTCCCTTCTACCTGAGTGTCCTCCTCGCTAAGTTTTCCTGTACGTTTTTCTTCGTGCCTGGTCCCACAACTTTCCTGTTCTGATCTTCCATCTTCTACATCCATGGCTTGTCGCCCATTTTCTTTAGATGCCTTCGGCTTAAGTCCGCTGTTCCTTCTTTGAACACCCCCATCGTCGGGCGTACGCGGGGGTGACGACCCTACGCTGACAAGTTTAGAAGGCATGATTCCCTCTCCGCACACCCCCTATTGTGAAGATATTGCAAGTCATATTTTTCCGTTCGGTGAGCTTCCTTCGATAGAGACGGCTTCTACGTTTGTTAGATCGATTTTGGATCCGGATGTTGAACTTCTCCACTACCTCGTTCGAACTGGAAGTTCAGATCTTTTTGTACCTCTTCTGTTTCTGTCCTCTTCCCCCTCCCGGGGGCACTTAAAGAGAAGGATACTCAGCCAAGTGCTTTTTCCCTCCCCTCTTGTCATCTGATATACTCGCCTTCTTTTTCCGGCATCTCCCTTTTCCCAATGATACTGTACATTTTTTTCGATTAGATTTTGATGTTGCTATCTGCTCCTTTTCTTTCGGGTCACTTTCCCTCTGTTCTCTTCCTTCTTAACGCTTTTCCAAATGCTTTCGGGGCCTTTTTCCCAATTTAATAAGGAGAGCGCCCCCATGTTTTCTTCCCATATAATTTTCCACCTAACCTTCATCGGTCATATCAGGATTGCCTTCGATCTCCGTCTCGCTGACGAGTCGTAATTCATCAAATTGGTGGTTGGGGGTGGGGGGGGGTGGGGGGTTTGGCTGTTGGGTGGGCGGGGGGAGAGGGGGGGGGGTCTGGTGGGCGAGCTGCTCTGTGGTGGGGGATTTTCTTTTTTTCCTGTGGGTTTTTATGGGGGGGGGGGGGGTACCTATCTCTCTGGGTGGGGGGGGGGGGGGGGGGTGTGTGTTTATGGTTGTGTCTAATTTTTTTTGGTGTGTGGGGTGTGGGGCGGGGTGGTGGGGTGTTCTTGTTGTGGGCGTGGTGTTCCTTGGTGGGAGTTGTGGGTTTTTTTTTTCTGGGGTGGAGGTTGTGGGGTGGGGGGGGTACGTTTGTTGGTGGGTTGTTCTATTTTGGGGGGGGGGTTTTTTTTTTCTTTTTTGTGGGTGTGGGTGGGGGTTTTTTTGGTTTTCCTTTCGGGCCCTTTTTCCCCTTTTTTCCTCGTGTCCCCCTTCCTCACAAAGACATTGAACACATTTCGCGGACTCTGGCCTTTTTCCCTTTTTTTGAGGTTCTTATTTCTCTGTGCCGACACTCTAATCTCCCCTTTCGCATGCAACCCGTGCATTTTGATGTCAGAACCTTCATCTCTCCCCCACCTTATGATGTCTTTCCCGCTTTCCCTTTTTCTTTTTGACAATTAAGACTTCCCTTTGAACGCGCTCCTTCTCTGTCTTTGAGTTGACCTCCAGACAAGAGTCGACTTCTTCTTTTTTATTTCAGGATACTTTCTTCTCCAACCTGACATAGGCCTTTTTTTCTTTACGACCTCTAACCCATTTCCCCCCCCGGTTAAGACCAAGGTCACCCAGTAGGTACCCTCTCTTATTGGTTGTTTGCAAACATGAACTCACGATGAGCCACCCCTTTTTTTTGAGGGTTCGGATTTTTCCCTCCCCGTCCCTTGACATTCACCCCCAATGTGTCTTTGTCGTCCTCCTTTCCTTTTTTCTAGTAGTCTTTCGTTTTTCAATTCCTTGTCTTCTCTCTTTTCTTTTTTTTCCTCAATAAGCCGTTTTTTTTGTCCGATGATCCGTTCTCACCCCCACTAATCGGCACAAGAGTCTGGCCTCGCCCCCCTCCACCCCTGGAAGGCTTGATGCCGGAGCTGAAACCGACATTTCCCCACCCATCTTTCACGTCCTTTTCAACCAACAAATCGAGTACGTTGAGTGTTTGGCCATGGGTACCCCCGAACGGATGGAGGCCCTTCCTCCCAAGTCCGCTTGTGCGTTCTCCAGCCGAAATGAACTCCTTCACGTTTCGTCCCGGCTTCTGTGTTCTAAATATCGACCGTCCTGCCTTTCCCGTGCTTCCAAGGAAAGTTCCCTCTTTTCCCCAACGTCTCCAGCGTCCCATCCGACCCCCTTTAATTGTTTCTCTTGAAGATGACCTGACGCTTTCTGACCACCTCAAATGCTTGGTCCATTTCGCATTTGATCGTCGTTCTCCCGACGCATAAGGAAAATTTTTTCCCTGAGATAAAAACCAGGGCATTTACTCCGGGCTAATTTTTCTCCTGACTTTTTGTGGCCAACGTTTAGATCTGTTCAAGGTTCTTCCTGCCACTCGTGATGTATTACGAAACTTTTTCACTGCCGATCCTCAGGCTCCCTCTGATTCCCCCGATCACACAGCACGCATCTTTGCAGTCATTCTTCTTTCCGCAATCCCTTTGGGGTCGGTGTGTGCTTTTTCCCTGAGGATGAAGTCCACCTTTTCGACCGTTTAGTCCCCCCTCTTTCCGCTCAAGCGTTCCTTTTTCGCCCCCCAGTAGGTTGAAACAGTTTTTCCCATTTAAAATGGTCCCCCCTTAGGTTCTATTCGAACTATTTTTTTTCATTTTCTCCCTGTCCCTGTTAATCTGTTCAACTCCCCCTTTTGAATTTCCTTAATCGTCACTGGGACCTTTTCTTGGCACTTTTTCCTACTTCTGTTTTACTGCATTGACGTTTCGTTTTCGGCAACAGCTGTTCCTTTTCCTCAGCAACATATTCTTCTTACCACGCTCTAATATGCCTTCCTGAACACTCTGAGATCGTATTCCTTTTCCAACATTAACTTTATCCCTCTTTTTTTAGTTCTACAAAGTCGATCACCTTTTCTCTATAGAACTTCCCACTTTAAACGGAATTCTTCTCGTTAAAGGACTTATGTTTTCCAAATCGTTTTTTCCCTGCTTTTCCCTGAGAAGTTTACCGTTCTTAATGCACCCCGGCTCTACTTGAGAATGTTTTCCTCTCCTCCTTCTTGGCCGGATGCCCCCTCAGGGGAATGTCCCCCCCTCTCAGTCATGTTCCCGACCCGCCAATCATGGACTGTCATTGACCGATCAGGACCCTCGTTATTTTTTCATCCTCCCAAAGAGGGCGCTCCCACTGCGCGCCCGCAACGACCTTAAAGTTAATTAAAAAATCATAACCCAGAGACCACGGAGGCCCACGCTTACGACAATCTTAATACTACCAGCATTTAACAGCTTATCCTTTGTTCTGCTGGTCCAGTATATGGTTCCAATTTTTTCTTGCAACCTTGATGCTTGAAAAATTTCTCCAAGTGATCGCCCTTCAACAGTCTTTACGCAGAATCTTAATGTGTGTTACCCCTTTGATAACTTTTTTTTTGCGATCCTCCAAATCGCTTGCTTTTTGAGTCTTCCCCTTTTTCCCCGTTTTTTTCCCGGTTCGCTTCCCCGCTTTGAATCCTTTTGTTGAGATTTCCAATGCAACCCTCCTCCATTGGAAACTTTACCGTTCTTTTATGGATTTGGAATATACTTTCGCCAACAGCTCCCAATGTCCACTTGTTTGTCTTTCCTTGATCCGTTTTTAATGCGAACGAGGTATCTTTTTGCAACCCGACGCTCATACTCTCCCACTGTCGATTTCGTCTTTCCGCCTCTCGTATCTTCTTGCAAGGATCAAGAAAAACCCCCTTTTTTTTTGCCTGATTCCCCCGATGGCTCCGAGCTCTTTTTTGAAAATCTCTTATCTTCTTTTTAGGCAACACGCCGCTGTCCTCGTCTGACCGCGCTTTTCATTTTCGTTTTCCCCCCATTCCCCTGATGCTAGTCCCCTCCGCAGATCTTGTTACTATCAGTCCGACAACCTTACATAACCTCCCCGAACCAACCCCTTCTGGTTTGACTTTTCAGCGTTATACGATTTCAGCAAACTTCCTTTTCGATTCCAAGTCCAATTCCTTACCGCCTCCCCCTCTCGAGTTTCCCGATCCAACATTCATTAAAATTGTTTATTTGCGTCCACATCCGTTTCGAAACATGGCTTCTCGCTTTTACTTCCCCACTGGAATCCGGCCAATTACCCTTTTTGGTCGGCCCCGCCCTTCCCCTGCCTTAATTGTTTTTATGGTTTAAGTTTTTACCTTTTAACTTACCTATTCAACATTTAGTAAAAGCTGCAACTCCATCAGGTGGCGAGGCTTTTTTTTTCTTCTAGCGTTTACGTTTTGTTCCATCTTCCAGCCCTTTTAACATTGCTTGGAGTTCTGACCCTTCGGCAGATCCCCCGGCTGGCAATAAGAGGTGTCTGATTCCCTCTCCTCTTTTCGAACCCACCTCCTCTTTTTATTTATCTTTCCCCGCCCCATCTTTTCGGACTATATGGTGTCTATAGGTTTTTAGAATGCCAGGCCTACACACCGTTGTTTCTCCTTGAGGCGCAGTTTCCCTCCCTTAATAAATCTCGTGTTTTTGCACCCCTTCCCACCCTTCCCCCGTTCTTCTGTATTTTTCGCTTGTATGTTTAGCAGGACCCTCTCTACATTTTAATTACCGCCCCCATTTTAGGGTTTTTCACCCTACCAGAAGTTTTTGTTCCTCTTTCCCATCCCATGGTGGTCCGAACACTCAGGATTTTCCTGAATTCCTCCCTCTCCCGAACAGACGGCTCCCATTAGTGACTTTTACGGCGCGATACGTAGATCGTCTCCAACCTCTTCACAGCTTTTTGCCGCCTAACAAAGAGTACCTACCGTCTGCTTATTTCGATCCTCCCCCCGTTGTCAGAATCATCCCCTTTTATTTCCTGAGTCCACAGTTATTTCAGTCAGTAAGCCCTTTCCCCCCCGTTTATACCTAGCGACTGGCCCCCCAACATTTTCCCCCTGATTTGCCTCCCGATTGTTGAAAGGATATAGACTCCCAGTCTTCACAACAGAAAACTCTGTTGTTTTCGGGTATACGGCCAGGTTCCATTAGCTGTTTGACTTTCATTTTAAGTGATCTGACCATTCACAAGCCCCCCCCTGGGTATTCCTGAAGTTTTTGCTCTCCTGTTAGTTACGTTCTGCAGCGCGTCGTTGAAGCTTCCCCTTATCAATACAATCTCGGCCCCCCCCCAAAGTTTTATGGTTCCGCCAGGTATATGAGTGATCCCCAATGAAAACCCTCTTTTTTCTCTTAGACCATTTTCTTTGGCGGATTTAGATGTTGATGGTGCACTTTTTTGATCGTTTTGTGTGTTCAGTTCCTCATACCTCTGACATGGTTTGCGAGGGCAAGTTTGTGCTAGTGTTACTCTCTACCAACCAGTTTCGTGGACTTTTCTTTTTTCTTTTTTGATTTTTTGGGTTCTTCCTCCGTTGTTGTTGTCGATTAAACCCCCATCAAACGATGCAACAAAAATCCCTATCAATCTTTTTGTAGATCGTCCCTCCCCCCCCCCCCTTTTTTAGCACCCTTTGTACAAAACCGATTTCTTTCTTAGTCCGCTTCCAACAACCCTAAAATCAAAGTGCACCCTCCCCAAACAGACCTACTTCACCCCCTTTCTCCGGGCCCCCCCAGCCTTGCCCCTTTTAGCCTCTCATCTCCAGGGAGTTTCTACCATTTCGGAGAAGAGTCGTTCTTTTTCCTATCCACCAACCGGCCTTTTCCACGTTTCTCCCCTTACTGGGTTATTCACCATGGTCGTTGGGCTTCACTTGTCCTTTCGTGACTTCCCTCACAATGGGAATTACCCCTCTTATACAGTGAGTCCCCCTCCACCCCCCAGGTCCTTTTCCTTTTTTCTACTTTTTTCCCCGGTCTCTTCAATTCGAAAAATGCCTGAGGCCCTTCGCTTCGTCTCTAATGTGTTCCCCCCTCTTCCTGCATCTTATTTTCGACCTTCCAGCTCCCCCCCCAGTGAGAAATCTATGTTTCCCACTTTACGTGGTTTTCATCCCCAATCGTGACTTGATTCTTGGGTAGTTTACACACTTCCCCCTGTGTCCTAATTTTTTTTTTTTGAAGCCAGTGCGACGTACTTTCGATACCCTTCCCCATCACGAAGTTTGCCTTCATGTTTTTAAGTCTTTTCATCTTCTCTCCCTTTCTTCGTTTTAAGGAACAAGACTCCCCCTATTACACTTCTTCCAACCTTTCGGTTTCCTTCTGCTTCCCTGTAAATATCCCATGACTTATTCATGGCATTACTGTTTTCCCCTCAAACACCCCGGAGGGAACATAAATAATATATCTTTTCCAGACTCTGCGTGAGATTCCCCCCGATATTCCAACCACAAATGTTGCTTATCCTCCTTACAATGATTAGCCTTCGCCCCTCAGGCTCTCCACAGAGATCTTCAAAAGATTGAGCTGCCAGTAAGTCAAATTTTGAAGATTGATCGTTCCTGTCCGTTAGGCCTCAGACCGATGGGTGCCCCTCCCCCCCCAGAAGAGCAATTCCCCCTTCCCTTGACTTTACTAACCTTCTCAAACCCCCTTTCTCTGTCGCATTGACCCCCCTTTTCAACCTTTTCCTCCGCCCCCTTTACCTGGCGTTCCCCGGATTCGACTCATTTCTACCCAGGAGAAAAGTGCCCTCCTTCCCCCTGATCATTCTGACATGCTTGCGTCTCCCCCCCAGCTCAGCTTCCCCTTAGGCTTCTTTCCTCCTTGCGCTCGTGCCATTTTTCTGACCGGATGTTTCCGCACCAAGAATATTTTTCCATTTTTGGATAGTCCCAACTCTCTATTAGTTTTCATTTTTTACGTCCCTCATGTCTCTTTAACCTTCAACGGCCTCGAACCCTCAATTGGGCTGTTAGTACTTATATTCCTCTCCTTCTCAGGTAATATGGCATCCATTGACCCCTTCAATTGTTTTCTACGCTAACCCATGCTCTTTTTTTCCCCGTGATTCCGTCGTGATCCCCTTTTTCGAGTAGCCATGGTCGACCTTCCATAACCCCCATTCTTCGGTTTTTTTCTCTTCCTGTCCCCCTTATTAAGACAAGTTAATTACCTCATCTTCCTTGGGTGTTCTTACTCCTCCCGTGTGCGTTTTGTTTACTGTTATTTCTTTTACTCTCCTTAAATTCCTTCCCCCTGCTGTTTATATGAATAGATCGAACCCGCGCTTCCGATCTTTCCCCCCCCCCCCCCCACCCCCATGCCTCAATATTGTAAATCAAATCCCAATCACGTCCCCTGGGCCAGTCCCATGATCTTTCCGATTTCATGTCCATCTCTCCCCCCCAACCGAGTGGGTTCTGTTAAATTATTTTTTCCTTGGGACCCAAAAAGGAGGTCCACCTGCAGCCCGCTTACTCCAAACCCTCTTATTAAGCGTCCCTCCCCCCAACAGTTTCTTTGCCTTTAAAGCCTTTTCTGTATTCCTGCGATATTGATATATTTTTCAGCGAAAGTGGACCCCCCCCCCCCCTCCCCTGATTCCCAATAGGCCTTTTGCAAAGTCTCCCCCCGTAAAACCCTCGGTGACAATCTGGATGCCAACGTTCGGGAAATGGTCTCTGTGTCATTCCGGGGCTTTGGGTTCTTTCTTTTTTCTCTTTATTCCAGGGTGTCCGTACCCTCTCCGCCTCCTTCCATGATTATATTTGAAGGAATTTTGATCGTGAGGTTCCCAGCCCGGAGGGGACTGATGAGGGAAAATCCTGGTTCACATCCATTTCGTCGCCACTCTGATCTACAGATGGAATTCTGTATCGGATAACGTTTCCCCCCCAACTCCCTGGGTCTTGGATCGTTGTTGGTTGAAAGCCTTTCCCTTGAGACGTCCAACTGATGAAGTCCCCGACCCCCCCCCTCCTTTTCCCGATTTTTCCTGCTAGTAGGTTCTGGGTGTTAGACAGTCAAGAGCAACGGGCTTCGGACTTTGGTTCACGTTTCTATCGTTTTCCCGGGCCATTTGGAAACGGCTCATCCGATCTCCTTTCCGGACCTTTTTGGCGAGTTTTCTTCTTTGTACGAAGCTTCCTATGTTTCGGCTTTACTAATGACTTCTTTTCCTAAGTTTTCCACCTTCCTATTACTCACAGTCCCCTACGGAAAATTACGCTCTCAGGCGCTACCGTTTACGCCAGACCTGGCCCCCTCCCTTACCTTCCACCCCCCAGTTTAGTTTCGACTAGAACTTTCTCTTTAAGTTGATCATTTTGACTCCTTTGTACCTGTTGGTTTTCCTTTCCCGCGTTTCATTTCCGACCTTGTCTCTTCCCCCGTCTTTCTTTCAGTCCCTAGGTCGCCCAAGGGGATGGCTTCATCCTCCCTTTCTTTAACGACCCTAATGACCCGGTCGCTCCCCTTGAGATTTCGAATTCCGTTCCTACTATCAGGGCCCCCTTTGTATTTCTAGCAAATTTTGCCCTTTCAACTTCGTTAGGGATAGTCAACGCGAATCCCAAACTTCCCATGACCAAATACTTCTTCAAGGGGGTTCCTCGCTTTTTTTCCTCTCCGTGCCCCCGACCGAACCTTTTTAATCTCAAATTTAACTTCAACCACTTTGCCTTTCGTTTTACAGCGCAAATTTTCCTTCCCAACCCGTTTTATCTTTTACCTAGGCGACGTTGAGAAAATCTGTTTTCCTTTGACTCCGTTTGTCCCGGCATTTTTTCCTGACCTGGAACCCCAAGAACCAATTTCCGTTCTCTCTTATTTCCTTGTAAGAGCAATAGAATTTGAGAACGGTTCTCCCTTTACTTGGACCCCCTTTTTTCACCTCATTCCCAGACATTTTTTTACCAAATACCTTCCAGTTAGACAACCTTTTGATTTGTCTTTTATTGATTTTTTTTCCTTTTTCAAGCTCGTCCTTCCGGTCGTCTTTCCCCCTCCGAAGGATGTTTAGCCCTTCCGAGTTGTTTCCAATCAAAGTGCATTCTCCCCCTTCTCTCTTTTTATATCCTCCGTTGTTTCTTTAGATCCTGCTTTTTGAATTTGGAAACCACCTCGCCTCCTCGACCAAAACTGACAACTCACAAATTGGAAGGCCCCGCCTTGCTTGATATTTCCCCCCCTCTAACAATCCCCCTGTTTCTTCGACATGTTCAGTATATTGACAACCCAAAAATTCACTGATCCTGTTCCGGTATTGTTTGTCGTAAAAAGACTGGCGCAGCTTTTTTTTCCTCCCCCAAAGTGCCCTTTCATGTTCTGCTTCCGTAGTGTCCCTCCTTAAGCGTCAAAACTTTTCTGGATTTCCAGCAATATTCCTCCTTCATTACGGTCAAACTTTTCCTCTAAATGTCCCAAGTATTTGTGCCAGTTCACCTGTCCCCCAGCCCCCCTCCCCCGAAGTTTGATACCCATATGACCTTTGCTATTTCTGCCCAAATCCACTGTTTTTCCCCCCGCATTTTCTTCCTTTCGATTTTGCTAAGAGAACATTTTTTTCTTCCCAACGATTCTGGTACAACCAAGTGACATTAGTAAAGACTCATTCTTCTTCTTTGTGTCCGTAGGCAGATCATCGATCCGGTGAGCAAGCCAGCTTTTGTATTTCTCTAATTCAATATCCCCCTTCACCCTTCCGCCGACGAAGTCCCATTTATTTATCTCTTAGTTATTTCAATCATTTCTCTTTTTCAGCCAAACGGGAGCCTGAGTATTTCTGTGTCTCGATGCGAATCGCTTGTAACCCCGTCCTCGGTTAGTTTACGCTGGACCAGCCCGGGGGGGGCTGAACTTTCGCCACAAAGGTAAGAACACCTCTTAAAACATCCCCACTGAGTCCAGCGTCGAAAAGGTCTCTCCCGTCTTCCTTTTAACGGGTTATCCCCTCCCCACTTTGCCGTAGTTCCACTTTCTCCCTCTCCTTTTGCCTCCGTTTTCTGTCCCCCTCCTTGATGTCCTCTTAGGTCTTTGACTCCGAGGACCTTTAAGTTTGCATCCAGACCCCAGATTACTTCTTCCAGATCATCTGTCCCCCCCAGTCCCGTACTACTCAGTCAATACCCCCCCTTTCACTTTTGATCACGATATGTTTGTCGTTCCTGCACTTTTTGATATAGAGCATTTAATAAACCCCTTCCCGAAGAATCCCTGCGTGACCTGCTTTTTTTCCAACCCACGGTGTGGGTCGCTGCTTCTTTTCTTACTAGCCAGCTTTTACTCCCCACCCGATAAATGATTGCGCTTTTGGCCTTTCCGATGAATCGTGTTTCTTGTCCCCCACCCGTTGCATCTGGCCCTTCCCCCTCTTGTTCATCGAAATCCTTGGATGGCTACCGCCAGATATTTGTTCTTTTTCCATGAAAGTTTACCCCCCCCTTCAGTCCTCCTTGCCCCGAGGCGCATTATGATTCCCAGGGATCCCAGTTTCCCCATTACCTCACCTCTAACCCCAGAAAGAGAAGTCCCCTATTGATCCTGTTTTCCATTCCCTTCAGTTAAGATCTTTTCCGCCCTTCTGTCTATTTCCTGTTGTTTATCTGCTGGGCCACTTCTTTCCCTTCAAAATTATCAAGATAGAACAACTGTCTTGTTACGTCCTACAAATTTCCTTCTTCCCTCACTTAAGAGTTTTGCCTATCCTTCTTCACACCCAGAGGGGCTTTTCGCTTTCCCTTTGTACCCAAATTGTTTGGACACGGAGGAGAGGACCAACAAATATTCCCAGGACCCCCTCGGTGTTTTAGCTCCCTTTCTTTTCTCCCCTATCCCACCTACGATCATCTGTGCCCTGGCCGGGAGGTTATGATTTATGGCCAGATATGTTCCTCAAGATTAAATCCCCCCGTCGTTGTTCGATCTAGCCCTCCTAATCTTTGCCCTTCCAAGAGCGGTGCGTCAGATCCCCCTTTTCCTCTAAAATCCCTGCGCATTAAGGGAGGGTGGGGGGGGTGAATCCCCCCCTTGATCCACAATTCGTCCCTTAAGTTTCCTTCTCCTCTCCTCATTCCAATATTTTTTTCTCATCGTCCCAATTCCTCTAAAAGGATGTGGGGCAACGACGCAGTCCCTTCTCCCACCAACAGAAGCCGATGTCCATCCTCCTTCCCTACTTGGATTTTTTCCCCACCCCTGCTTCGCCTTCTCGATAGTGGTTACTTCCTTCTCCCCCCTGACCTTCCCCCTCAAACCAACCTGATGGTTCACTTTTCCCCCTCCCTTTCATTTCCTTTGGTCCTCATTTCTTGCATCTTTTCTCTCAAAGAAGAACTCCTCCTAACTCCCCCCCGAGTTTGTCCCCTTGCATTACCATCTTGGATTTGCTGGTCATCCGTCTGCAACACTTTTCTCGCGAGAAGCTTGCCCGAGCCATTCCCTCTTCTGTAGGAATCGCCAATTAGATTTCTCTGTTTCTCAGACTGTTACTTCAACTCTCAACATGAGTCATCCTTTTTCCTCTCCATAGTCCAGTCCTTTTTGGTGCTTCGTAAGTGCTTTTCATCCGGACCTCTCCTGTGCACCTTTTTCGTGATTTTCTTTCTCCAGTTTTAGATGTCTTGATGTTGCGGGAACTCTCTCAGCGGTCTGTTTCCCCTGAAGTGTCTCTGAACATATATTCTTTACGACTTGTGACTTTTATCAATATCTTTTCCCTTCTTCTTTGGCTTCTTGCTGTGGGATACATTCCTCCACTCCCTTCAGTCTCTCGGGTCGAACTATTAGAAGAGAATTAATATCTTTTGTCCTCGCACCCCCCCAACTTCTCACTCCGCCTTCCCATAGGATTTTGTGTTTGTTTGTTTTGTCTCCAGTACTTCCCTCTCTCCACCGACGCTAGGGGTCACCCGACTTTTTGAATATTGTTCCAAATTAACTTTTCCTTCGGTTTGGGCAATTTGTTTCCGGACCCCCCTCCGGATGATTGTAAGCTTTCATCGGCCGACCCGGACTGCCGCGGAAGTTTCTTATTGACTTTCCTTATTAGTCTTCTAGTTACCCCGGTTCCCTTTGTGTCCTGGCCCTGAAACAAATCCCTCCCAGTGCCTTTCTTACCACGTAAATCGGTATGCCCATCCTCTCTCCGGTTTTGATGACTCTTTCCCCCGGTCGGTTTTTTTCCCCATGAAGTAGACGATCACGAAGGAACTGTTGAAACCCCAGTCCTTAATTGCATGGTGAACAAGGAAGTTAATGTGACGATCCTCTTTGAAATTTATTCTCTCCCGAAGCACCCCCTGACACCCAAGAGGTGTGTAGTTTGTACCTTTTAGTACTCTTCTTCGGGGAACTTGCTGCCAATTTCCATTTTATTTCTACTACCAGGAAATGACAACTGGGTATCCCCCGCCTCAGTGCTCCCTTTCGTCCGGTTTCCTGCGCGGTTTGGATTTCCAACCTCACGAATCTTATCGGCCAAGATTGGTCATTGGTTCCGTATATGAGAGATGATCCCCCTGAGTTGTCCTTCTCCACTTGGTTTTTTTCAGGATTCTGATGTGATGGTTTGACTTTATTGATCGTTTGTTTCAGAACTTTTTCCTTCTGACCGTCGAAATCTTTTTTGTCAGGGCAAGGGATTGCGACTTGGGCCTCTACAACAGATTCTCGGTTCTTCTTTTATGGGTTTTTTTTTTACGATCTATCTCTCTTACTTCCGTTGTGTGTTGAGCTCTCTCGGACCCACCCCCCCCCACCCCCTGCTACCCCTCCCTTTTCCTCTGTTGTACTTACCCGCAGTTAGAACCCTTTGCCTGCGCCAACCGTTTCCGGTCCTCTCTGTCCCTTTCTGCCCTATCCACTTGCAACCCATCAAAAGAACATCCTTCCCCACCAATACCAATGGCGAAATTCCTTCAAAAGCATTCCCTTTTTTTTTTCTTCCTCCAGTCTACCCTTGGGCCCTCTGTCCCCATCTTTCGGCCGTATTGCGAGTCGTTATTCTTTATCTTCAACACCGCCTTGCCAAAGGACGAACTGATCTCCCCCCCCGTATACAGGTCCTTTTTCATGTTTTTGTTTGCCCCCTGCCAAACACTGGTTCAGCGTACGTACATTCCTTTACTCTCCTCCGTGCTTACCCCAAAGATCTTTTCTTTTGAGTCGGTATTGCTTCTCCCTTTTCCCCTTGAACCGTTTTTCCACTTTGTGACCCTCTTTTATTGTTTCGTTCTGTTGCCCCTCTTTTCTTTGTCTGCACCAATCGGACCCTTTTTTCACCCCCCCCCTTGTGTATTTTGTTTCCCCTCCTGTAAGTGTTCAAAATTTTCTCTCTTCTTTTATTGTTCGTACCCCTTTCCCCTGTTTTGAATTCCTTTTGTTGGTGTAGCCTTAAGTACCTCCCCCATAATTTCCATTAACCGGCCCCTGGTCTTCGTCGTTTCATATCTATCCCCTTTTTTTTTTTCAGTTTTCCAAACCCCCCGCCGAAAATTTCTCTACCCCCCCCCCCGTTTTTGGTTATATTCCCACCCCACGAGCGTCTCCTTTAATTAATCAATGTCCTAGTGTTTTCCGGTCTCCAGCACAAGAGACCATCCCCCCGACTCTAGGTCTTTAATTATTGTGCGTTTCTGCCTTTTCCCCTTCATTAACCTTGCTTTTCATATCGTGCTTCCCCCTTTAGCGATTTTAGTCGGCATTCGCCGCCGTATCTTCGAAGTAGTGTTTCCGAACCGATTGCTCTTGTTTCCTTAAGTAAATAACCGCTTTCTATTCTTTCTCTTGCCCCTCTTAGTGGAATCAGACCGAGATTATTGCACTACCCCACATTGCAATTCCCCACGGCCCTCCAGAACCTCCCCCCCTCTCAACCCTCTCTTTAATCCTTTACTTGTCCACGGAGGTCCACCCCCCCCCCAAGCTTGTTTTACCCGCTCCGCTTTTCCTTCAGTTTTTCGACTCCTTCTTTTCTCTTGAACCAGGTTCACCTTTGACCAGCATGCTATCAATTCTGTGGCGAGGATGTTCCGTCCCCATCCCCTGAATGTGTTTCGTTTCCGGCGTCTTCTGTGGCGCTCCCGCGAGCGCGCAACCTGTTCTTATTTCTTGGTTCCCCCGCATCTATTTTACGGCCGGTGTTATTTATTCGCGATTCGGGTAGTGCGGGAACTGGCCTGGGATCTTCAGCACCCTTCTTTTTTCCTCGCCTTTTTGTCCACGCGGCATTCACCCAGCACTTTGTTGGCCAGAGGATTCCTTTGTCTTGACGAGAGGCCCCCGACTAGACTGTCCATTCGGCGAATCAAGGGTATGTGTTCCCCCCCACTTTAAAACCCTCCCTTCACTCGCCCCTCTACTGGATTCTGCTTTTTTTCATACCCCTTGGAGGCGTTAGTCTTTCCACCCTCCTTTAGATCCTATTCAGAGCTAACCCCAAAAATTGATAGTCTTTCTTAGGCACATTCCAGCCTTCCCGCACCCGTAAGTCGTATCTGACCTATTACTCCCGTCGGTTGGCCGTTTCAACTGAATGGCTATTCTGAAGACATTCTTTTCCAGATAGTATACTCCTAGTTGACCCTCTCTAGAATTGGAAGCAACACTCTTTGTTCCCCGTGCATCCCACTCCCTCCTGACCACCTGATCTTCTTTCGCGTTCAGTTCCATTCAGCACCACGAGTTGTAATGACAGCTTTTGTTTCTTCTCTAAGCAACATGGTCCAACGTGAAGACGAGTCCCTCCCAAACGATTAGTGGTCATTACTCGGCAAAACCCTCTTATTTTCGACCTTACTTTTCTTGGGACCAGCTTGAAGCGATAGACCATTTAAGCCAAATTGCTCCCTCCTGAGCCCCAGCGCACTGATTTACGTTACCCCAATTAACACTTAGGAAATGCTGTGTTGCCAACACAAAGTTCTTTCAACGTGGATTCTCTTTTTATCTCTTGTTTAGTCTTTTTTTCCCCCTTACTTTAATGCCCGTTCCTGACTGAGGCCCATCGCGGGCCAGTCTTACTGACTTACGTGGCTTATTTTTTTTTTAACCCGTACCCCAAGTAGTTTGATACTCTTTTCCCTCCTTCGCCCATCTTCGTATGACCGTCTCTTTATCGGCAGCATATTATAGTATTTTCACCCCCCAATCCCGGTGCGTTCAATATTTGTTTTCCAAGATGCATGCTTCCCTGCCTCCTCCCCCCGACTTTAGCGCCTTTTTTTCGTTTTCGGTGTGTAGCATGCGTATATGAGCAAGATTTTCTACAGCTCCGATCTCTTTTGTCCACTTTTGTAATTTTTTTGAATCTGCCTCCGCTCTTCGTCTGTCCCTGCGCCATGATGAAGTCTTGGTAAGACAGTCATATTGATGGCTTCCCACGACTACACCCCCCTCCACACCCCCCCCACCCCCCTTTGAGTCTAACTCAGCCGAAATCTTCCTCAATTTCTTTCCACCCCGTTAAGGGACCTAATATCTATCATTCTTTGCGGTCCCGATTCCCCTTTTTCCTGCTCCCCGTTCACCCGGTTTCGCTAGCCCTTCAGACATTTTTCCTTGGCTTGTTGTACCATGGTTCCCTTGGTCTAGTACGAGTGCTCTATAGTCAACGTTCCTTTTTTTTTTTCCGCTGAGAAGATCGGTGCCCCTGCACGCAAGTTGCGAAAACAGGATTGCTAAATCTTCCCATTCTAAACACAATAACTCTGATCTTATACTTCCGTCTCTTGATCATTTTACGATTATCATAATCCAACAATCTTGCAATCTGGTTCTCCCCTGCCTCTGCCTCTAACGCGTCCTCACAAAGACTCAACCCATTGCACCCCATTCTAAGATTCTTTAAGTCGATTGTAGTCGACCCCTCCCTTCCAATTTAATGCCCAACACAAGCATTGCCTTTGTCATCACCTTTTTTTCCAGGTCACCCCGTCCCACCCGTTTCTGTAGGATTATCCGTCTAAGTTGACGTCAATTCATTTTCTTGTTTTTTTAGGCTTCTTCTTCTCTTAGTTGTAGTTCCCCTCACTAAACTTTTTCGTTCGACTATGAATTATTTAAGGGAGGATCTTCTCCGACATGCATCCTTTTTTTTTTTTTTTTGTTTTTTTTTTTTTTTTTTTTTTTTTTTTTTTTTTTTTTTTTTAGCTACGGTGCCGCCCCAGGCGGGAGAAAAAGGTCAACACCCCGTATGTTACGCTCTGAGTTTTTGTACTCAAGCGAACGTGCTTGTTTTACTTTTACCTTTTTTGGTCTTTTTTTTTGTTCCTCTCCCCCTGCAGGAAAAGGTGTGTCTATTTCCCTTAGGCTGAGTTTGTTTCCCTCCTTATGTTTCCTACTCCTTTCCTTTTTTTGTGTTTGATGTAGATTATTCCTTTATGGTTAACAACCCCCCGGCTCCAACCCAGTAATGATGATGCCTCAAAAAGGACACCAACTTTTCCGGCCCTGTGCTTTAGTGATGAAATCTAGGAAGCAACCTGTTGAGCCATTTATCTTTCCACCCCCCCCAATTGATTAGTACGTTGATTTTCACCTGTGTCGTACCCCCCCTCAGAGGGTGGCACCCAGAAAAGGCTTTCTGTGATCGACCTTCAGCCGTCACCTTCCCTCCTCATAGTCCCCCCCCCTCCGAAACGGTTTCTGTTTACGCCAAATCATCTACCCAGACCCCTTTTCCGTGCCTCCAATTACCTCAGATTCTTCACCGAGTGCCGGGTATCCGCACTCCGAATTTGTGGATTCCATTTTCTTAGCCCACCATCAAAGCTTTGTTAGCCTCCTTGATGATTGCTGTTTTCTTTTTTTCCCACGAAAGGGCCATCTATTTGATTATACCATGTATTTATCTTGAGGTGTCCTGCATGTCTTGGATCCTCTGGTACACCGGTTCTACGGCAAACTCCGGGAATTGCCATTTTGTCCCCCACGGCAAGGCTTTATCGATAGACGACGCCTCCTCTTTGTTCTGACACGATTATTTTTACCCACACAGAAATTTAGATTTGAAGCAATAAACGGGGGCGATCTCCGCCCCTGTTTTGACTTTGATTTAGCCCGAGTCCAATTTATTGTCCCCTCCCTCTCGCGATTTAAGAGAAGGTGCGCTGGCGCCCCCCGGTTGTTCCCGGCCCCCGTCCACCCCCCAACTGAAAGCTTTAGCCCCTCTGTCTATAACCGGACCGTGTTTCCACCCGGTTAGCATTCAACCTTTCCTTCTGGCTTCTCCCCAACGAAGGTGCCTATTTTCTTAGAGGGCCCGTCTTTTTTCTGGAAAAGCACTTTGATTCCTATTGTCGTTGAGTTCCCCCCCCCCCCGCGGATCGTTTTCCCTTGAATCAGGTTAAACCATTACTTCCCATTTCGTACCCTTGCCACGGTACTGGCCCGAATCGTTCCCTTTTTTCCCCATTTCACCTTGCACGAGTTTTCTCTTTCGCACACGTGCCAATCCTTGTTTTTCTCCCCCTAGTTGTATTATAACACCACTCCTCCGCCCCTCTAGTTCCCTTCTCTGGCCCTAGGTTTGTTCTTCCTTTTTCATCATTTCCATTCGGCTTTCAGGCCGGTCCTCAACCCCCGCGTAGCCATCGCCGGCGCTTTTTTTTAACTCTACCTCCTTGCGACCCTCTTCATTTCAGTCAAGGATGTTATAAATCCTTTGTATTGAAAGACAGGAAAACTATTTTCTTTTCCTCAAGCCCCCTTTTTTTACTTCCGCTAACCTTTAGGCATTATTAGATCGACTTGGTTTTCAGAATTGGACCTACAAACCACCCTGTAGACACGTTAGACCCAGATGAATGAACCCAACCTTTAAAGAACTTTTTGCTCCCTCATTTTTCTATAGATGCCTCGTTCTCCCCCGTGACCTCTTTGTTCCTTTAGTCACTTTTGCTTTAACCCAATCTTTCTCCCCACCGCCTGCCTTGACATCTTTTTACGGCGAACCATTCTTTACCGTCCATTCTGTTTTCTTATTCACCTTTTTCATCGTTTTTTGATGGTCGGCTTTCTTCATGTTCGGTACCCTTAGCCCCCGCTTCCCCCCCCCTGACTTCCCCCTCCCCCGCCCCCGACGAAAACCAACCCAGCGTTCAAGTGCACCCACCCACCTTCACCCTTTTGTCCGCACCCCCCCCAGGCCCCCATTCCGATTCGCCTCAGACCCTGGCACTTGTCAGGGACCGTTTTCCCCCCTACTGTGACCGGACAGCTTTGTTAGACGTTCCTGTGAGGCCGTGTTTCGATTGTGCTATCCGCGTCCCCCTTTTTCCACCGCCCGGAAGCCCCACTATCCCCCCCTGAACTTCCCCCCCGAAGGTATATCACTCGGCACTTCTTTCCTCAATCAATTTTTTTTTTGGCTGGTCCACTTCCTTCCTCCGCCGCACCACAGAAAGTGGAGCCTTAGTCCCCATTGCCTACGCTTCCCCCCTCTTTGGCACGACTCAGGCGTCTTTTCCAAACCCCTGAAGAAGCTTTCCTCTCCCTTTACTGTTGGACACCCCCCTGTTCCACCAACCTCTCCCCCACAACCCCATGATCGCGTCCCACTCCACATTTTCAGACCCTCTTGGCAACAACCTCTCACCTCCCCCTGCCCTCCCCTACCGCCAACAAATAGACATCGGGTCCGAATTTCCCTGCGTTCACCCCCACCTTGATCTTGCCCCACCTGCTCGACCTGATATCACGGATTCAAGTCCCGCCTCCCCCTCGAGTTCCGGATCCCATCCTTTTCCCCTATTTAGGATGTGAGGAACACCCTCCTCGAGACCTTTAGCGAGCTTCGAGGAAAAGAGCCGAAGCAATTCCTTCGTCTGTTTTCTTCCCTCCACTTAGAAACTGATCCTTTTTCCCCCTGGTTTGCGATGTTACTTCCCTCCCAAATGCAGTGAATCAGACCGCTCCCAGTTTGCGCTTTTGTTTCCCTCCCGTTCCGTTTTGCTTCGAGTTCCAAGCTGGTTGTTCTGTCAAGTTTGATCACCTTGGTTGGCAGTCATAGTTCCATTCATTTCGATGCGGTGTTGCGGGGCAATCCTGCGCAGCGGGAATTTCCCTTATTTCTAATCTCCTTCCTTTCTTAGAGATGGCAACTCCTCTTCGGCACTTTCTGGTTTTGATCCTTTCATTTTTAGAAGGGTCCCGGCTCCCTCATTCAGGCCTCTCTTTTTGGCGCAACGTGATCAAGCATTTAAAAGTGTTTTTGCCTAGCAACGCACAAATGCTTTCATACGTTCGTCTATTTTTTTTTTTTTCTCTTTTTTTCTGTGTGTAGAAGTATTTCCCCCTCTATTCAATGACCTAAACTACCAGACGTTCGTTTCCTTTCACCTCCCCATCAAGTTTGGATTTAAAAACTGTCTGTTCGGGTGGGACTGCACCCGACGACCTTAAGATA
>Ga0179591_1232867_pt1 | contig 21796 bp, 23 predicted proteins | sample CZOMad2_1_08_16f_FD_182891 | JGI IMG/M metagenome (GOLD analysis project Ga0179591, IMG submission 182891) | Vadose zone soil fungal communities from Angelo Coast Range Reserve, California, USA - CZOMad2_1_08_16fungal (PacBio error correction) | ecosystem: Environmental > Terrestrial > Soil >... | reverse complement strand
CAATGGCTCTGCGGTGCTTCTTTTTTTCTTTTGGTTCCGGTCGTTAATCTGAATGGTTTCTACAGATAGATCGAGTTGGTCCACCCTTTTCTTTCGCAGGGCCTCAGTTGTTCTCTCTCCTTGCCATTGCCGCCCGAGAAGACCTGTGCTGGGCGCATATTTCTTTCTCCTGGGATGATTTCACTGGACAGTTGAGTGAACTTTCTGTGCCCCTGTTTTAATTGATTTTTTTTTTTTTTTTTTTTTTTTTTTTTTTGTTTGGTTTTTTTTTTTCCTTCCCCAACCCTGATCTAAATGGTTTTGAACCAGGTCGTTCTCTTGCCGCGTGCAAAAATGCTTTTCTCGATGGGTCTAATTTTGCCCAGACAATGTTTTTTCTCTTTCTGGGCCGTCTGCTTTTTAGGTGGCTCTTTCGTGGTCTAGCTTTTCCCCCCTCCTTGGTGAGCGACCGGAGTTCTCTGATTCCCCTAGTCTTCTTCCCCTTTCGTAGATTCCCTCTCCCCCGACGTTTCCGCGCCTTCTGCGATACTGATCCTCCCGTATGAATTCCCTGACCGAAGACCGTTGCCTTCTCTTTTCCACCGTCCTTTTACAGCCAGTATCTCCCCTTCCTGCGGACCCTGGATTACGATCCACCAAAGAACTCTTCGTCCCCGATTCCCTTTCTGACCCCAACGATCCTTTTCCTTCCAATTGGATGTCAATTTTTCCGTTCGCTATGAAGATGAGCCGCAATCTGTTTCTGTCCATAGAGATTTGACTCCCGGAAAAGCTATGGCTGAAGTAGGTTACTGCGACTCGGAGAAAAACTGACGTAACCCCTTGTTTCCCCCTTCTTACCACACCCCACTTCTCTTGTTTTTTTTTTCCTCTCCCTGTCGTCCAACAGTCCCATAGATCAGTCGTTTTTCTCCTTTTTCTCCCTTCGCTCCCCTCCTTTGATCGCTACCCCTCAATAATGGTCGCCGTGGCCTAGTTTTTTCTCGGCCGTATTAGGCATATGGCTGACCCTCCCTCTCAGATTTTTCCCCTACCATGAGAGGATGTTTCCCCCCCCCCCGTGACTGAACATAGGGTCTTCAACCCCCCCAACCTTTCTTTTTTATGTGGCTTGCCTTTTTTGAGTTTACCTCCCTCACCTCCCCTTTTATCATCATAAATTTGGCTGGGTTAGTGACTTCGGTTTTTTTTCTTCCCCGGGCTGTAGTTGAGACCCTTTTTTCGTACAAAAAGATATGCCCCTGTGAAAGGGTCTCGGTTAGACTTTTGCTTCTCCATGCCCTCCTCACGGAATAGTCATCTTTTCTGCGAAAGAACTCCTGTTTCCTTTCCTGGCTTTTAATGCCCAGATTCGCACACGAAGAACTCCCACTTCTTTGACTTCCGTGGGAGGAAATGAACTTGAGTCTCTTTCCCTAGCTTAGACGTTTTTCCTAATTTCTGATCTTTTCTTCTCCGTGTGTCATAAGGGTTCTGTGATCTTCCCCCTTATGATTGATGATTTAACCCTTCCATCCCCTCCCGTTAATCTCCTCTCAAGACCATTCATGCCTTGAGATTCTTCTCTTTGGGATCTGGCCCCTTTTCCCCCCGCAGATCCTTTGGCTGATACATTGTTAGCGGGCCGTGCAGAGGATTTCTCCGGCGCCTTATAGTGAGGTTTTCTTTCTTTTCCCCCTGCTTCTGGCATCCTATTCTTAAATTGGAGATGATATTTTAACGAATTTTGTTGTATATATATACGCATAGGAGTAATTTTTCTTTTCCCTTCTCCCCCTATTATTCTCTTCCCCCCTCTCCCTACCCGTTCTTCCATCCACATTTCGATGCACACCTGGTAATTCCAACTACATCGCACGTCCCCTGGAAGGCCATTTTCGGTATAGTGAGAGGGTTGTATTTTTCATGCCTTCTTGTTAATGCCAACCTTCCTCCCCTCACTTCTTTTTGTTCTCGACCTCTCACCTGTTTTTCCATTTTGGAGCATGTCCCCCCCCCCCCTCTCCCTTCCCAGAGACGATGTGGACGATCGAATTCTCCCTGACCAGCCTTTCCATCCAACCCCCCAAATTCCCCCTAAGCGTTTTTAGTACGTGGTGGAGCCTAGCGTAAGGCATGAATTTCTCAATTCTACTTGGCCGTGTATCAGTTGGTTTCTGAACCTCCGGCAGGATTACGTTTCGGACTGTACGGGCGCCGAACTTTCGTTCTAAACGGTACTTTTGTTGTGTTTGTTACGCGCGCTGCTTCCTCGATCTTCCTTTGTTTCTGCACTTGAAAGACCGCTTGCTGTGAGTGCCACCGGACATGTTTTTTGCTTTCCTCATTCGCCCTCCCCCCGCCCTCCTCTAAAACCCAGTAAGCAACCCTCTCCAGGCACCCTTCCATTTAACCGTATGGGCACGAGGCATTCCTTCGCGACCCCCTCTTCTGTTCTGTGTCATAATCGGTTATCTCTTCCTGGATTCTGAGTACTTCGTTTAAGAAACGTCGCAACATTTAGACAACTTCCCTTTCTCTTTTTCCCCCCATCGAGGATTAGACCTCAAGGGCGAACCTGACTTCAACACCGTGGATTCCTTTTCTTTTTTTTTTTCGCCACCGCGCAATCTCCGCGTTGATTACGGTCGTTTCCTTCGCATCTCCCTCTGATTCGCAATTTGAACCCCGGGGACGGTCAAGGTCCCCCCCCTCCTCGGGGAGTTTCTTCTCCTCCCGCCCCTCCATCGACTCAGATTGATCATCCAGGAGTAAGACAACTTCTGTCATACACGGTCCCGCTCGTATACGCTCTTCCCCTCGTGTCCAGAATTAATGGCCGGCGGACCACTTTTCTTTTTTGCCTTTGCCCTCTCCTTAGGTCCTGTCACTTTTTTTTTGAGAATCAAGGCTTATTCCCTTCATGTTATCCGGTGACTCAGAAATTACCCCGCCTGTCGCAGTTTCTCTATCCTCTGCTTAGGAACTTTCATTTAGTTCAAAGAACTCATGCCAACCCCTCATGTGCCTCAGTACGTTCGGATTCTCGGGCCACCTCCTCAAAGTCTAGTTCGCTTTTCTACCAATACACTCTCTCTAATGACAATGAATGAACAAGAGGCCAGGCACTTCTCCCCCCCATTTTAGCCCTTTCCTAGACCCCCCATACAGACCATATTGCCTCCACTTCTACAGTCAAAGTGTCTCCACGCAGCCCCCATTACTTGTCGAAATTGTGTGTCTGGAGGAATGAATCCCCCCCCCCCTTTATCAGGTCTCTCAGGAAAAACAGCCCTGCGCCCAGCCTCCCCTCGTACTAAAAAAGTTTGAAGGCTTCGTACGTCTCTTCCCCCCCCCCCCCCACAGACCAGACAGATCCCACCACCCCCCCCCAAATGAGGGGGTGTTTCCCAACTCGATAGCGATTCTTTTCTACATTCAGTAAGTACATTAGGTTCCCACCATCCACAGCAATCCCCAGAAGTATCTAATTTCTTTTAGAGTCTGCGCTGAAAGATAATGAAAAATTGTAGTCCCAGGGCCGTAGGATCCTCCTCCCTTCCGCTTTTTTTTCTATTCGGCGGTTGAAGAAGATTCCCGAGAGCCCCCCCAGGGAGCCCCAACACTCCCCCCCCCCCCCCCCAAAAACCGCTATTTCAGGCCGGACCGTCCCCCCCCCCCCCCCCCCCGCATTTTCTCCCCCCTTTCCCCCTCGACATTGATTTTTGCCCAACCACGAGCCCCTCCTTTTCATTCATTCCAGGCCCCCAGCCGGTCGACCGGTTCAAATGATCCCTTCCCGCCTACTCCCTCCGTCGGGGCACCTTGTCCCTACCCGGCGGCAATTGCACGGCTTGAGCTCATACCCAGTTTCCTAACAGTGCAGCGAACCGGTCCCTTTTGATTCAATCTTCAAGATCCTAGTCTAGCTCTGTTTAATATCCGAAAAAGGACCTCCCCCCCCCCCGAACTCCTTTTCGTTGCGTCCCTATTCGCAGCAAGAAAGCCCGCCCCACCAGAAAAAAATGTCTTCTTCGGCCCGTTATCTCCCCCTCAATTTCCTTTACTTTTTTTTGGGCGGATGGTCCCGACTCCCCCCTCGTCAATTTCCCTACTAGGACAGTTGTGCCTCATCTAGAAGGTGATCTTCACAGATACCTCCCACCCCCGGCTTTCCCAGAACCGAGGCTGATCTCAGACCCTTGAATCCCTTCCCCCTTTCGAGGGCGAAGTATGATGTCTTTCTAAACTGTTCTCTTCAATGGTTAGATCAATCAGATTGCCTGGAGACCCATCTTTTCCCCTTCATTAATTGGACTTTTCCCCTTTTTCTCATCCCGCGCCTTCATTCGTCTCATGTTCTCCGTGGTTTTCACGTGAATTCAATGACTCCCTTCCCCTATGTTTGAGTCCCTGCCCCTTGCATGCCTCCGTGTCCTTTTTCTCCTCTCCTGTCGTATCTTCATTGACTTGATGTCCCCGTTTCTCCGCGCCTTTCCGTCGAGATCAAGATGCCCAGAGGCCGGCGACTCCGCGCAACCTTTCCGGAAGAACCTTAACCCTCTCCACCATTTGATTTTCCCCTATCTGACCAATGGATCCTCCTGAAGTCTTTAAAAAGGCTCCCTTTTTCCAAGACTTCCAAAATCTTTCTCCGTCAGAGTACAATCGCCCTTCTCGATTTTCTATTTTCCCTTGAGGGACTTTGACGGATGTAGTCCTAGTGACGCCCCCTCTTGTGTACCGTCTCTTTTTACTTCTGTTGAGTTGCGACGAGCTCTGGTGATAATCCCCTAACCGGTACTTCCCATCCCCTTTACTCCCTTCTCTCCTTTTTCCTCTTCTCCAAATGTTGACTTTCTCCTTTTTGTTTTTAGTATCCCTAGCAGTTCGGGCCCCCTCTTATTCAGGATTCTTCTCACCTCCCCGATCTTTCTTTTTGCCTTTCATTTCTCTCCCTTACCCCCCGACCTTATCTATTTTTGCTGATGCTGACCTCCGCGCTGCCTATGGTTCTTTAAGGTTGCGATCGCGGTGGACCCCCCCTGGACTTCTTTTCCCGGGGGTAAATTCTCTTTTCTAAAACCGCTTTGCCGGTCTGATTCCTTTTTGAAAGTTTACGAGAAATTTGGGCCGCTGGTTTTTAAAGGGAGGCTTGTGGGCGTGAAACACGAATTTTCCCCTTTTGGAGATAAAACTCTTCATTCCTCTCTTCTGTTTCACATGATTTTAGCTCTGTTCTCTAAAAGAAGGCTACATTGTTGCTCTTAGCCCCTTGTCCTTTTCTCCCCCTCTTGGCTCCAGTCCCCCCTTCCCCCCTGTCTTCCCCGCCTTTCTTCCTTATTTCTTCAGGGATCAGAAAAGCACCCATTGGCCGAAGCACTCTATAATTCACGTGAAGAGCAAAACTAGGGTTTTCAGTATTGGTTCCCTCTCCTCCTGTCCCAGTCTGACCCCTCCCCTCTCTTTGCCTTCATTTCTTTCGGCTTTTCACTTATTTTCTAGTCGGCTCGTTTCTTCCCTCCCCTTAGGAGTACTTCAGACAGTCTGAGTTTGACGTTCTTGAGTTCGACAGAGGTCTTTCCTCCCCTTCTTACTCACTACTCCTGGTTTTTTTGTTTCTCGAGATCAACCCCGACTCGGTCCCGTGCCGCAAGCGGTCCCAGTTCCACTGTCCTCGTCAGACTATTGATAAGAACGAATCCATATTTCCAAGAGAGCCCGCCGCGATGCAGGACGTGGGACTCTCTTCTTCCTCTGCCCGTCCTTCTTTTTTTCTCCTTCTTTCGCTCGTTGCGCGGATTAAACCTTGCAGCGTGTCTTCTTCTTCTTCTTTGAGAATGTGTTGAGGGTTTAAGCTTGCCTGAGATCAATTCTATCTTCTCCCCTTCCCTCCGGAGGAGTTTCTTTTTCCCTTTATTCCAAGATTGTCCGCCGCTCAAACCAACCCTTTTCGTTCGCGACGCTTCTCCCCCTGGTCAAGGCTCCCGACTTTCACTAAGTCGATTCTTCCTTGGAGTTTCCTCCCCCCCCCCTTCTTTGACATCGTTGCCCCCCCCCCCCTCCCCCGTTTCCACCCAGCGGGCCAAAAGCCGGTTAAGATTTTTCCGAAACTTGCTCTTCCCCTCGTTTTTCTCCAGAAATTAGGACCTCCTTCCACATTTCCCCCGTCCCTCTCACCTTGTCAGATGTTGCAACCCCAACTTCCCGTCTGTCCCAGCAGTGTTAGTGGTGGTTTTTGTGCGATCCTTGCACGGCCCCGTCTCTCATCTTCTCTGCTTTTTTCGCTGCTCACGTTCCCTCGTACCGCATACAACAAGAGACTTTTTCAGCTTCCAGCGCCCCCTCGTTCAACTCAGAGTTTTCACCAGAGCAATGAATTCTCCTAGCTACCTTTGTAATGTCGTGAAGTACCCGTTCCCCCCCTCGATTTCACCTCCTCTTCCAACTCTCGGTCACCCCACTGTTGGCGGGGACTTGCCTCCCATCCTCCAACATGCCTTTCCTGAATCTCTAGAGACGGCGAGTTATCTAATTGCCCTCCAGGCTTGATCGGGCCTTCTGAGGCTTTCCATGACCGTTGCACTCTTCCCTTGAAATCTGTGAAGGACCACTCATCGCGCTCGGCTCCCTTCACGTTTTAGTGATTTCCACAGGCCATTGGGCGAGGTCCTCTCCCTCCAAGGTCCCGTTCTGTTCCCTCTGATCGGACTATTCTCGCGGACTATCGACATCGTCAGGAAAGTGCTTCCGACATGTTCCCTTTCTCCCCCTGTTCCTGTTTCCTTTTTTCCCCCTACCTCTTCTTGGCCAAGAATTGAACCTGTGCCCCCTCACTTCTCCCTTTTCAGTACAGACCTAGTGAGGATTTACTTTACTTCCAAGGGACTGATTGGGAACCCCGGTCCAGATTTTAAAGAGTTTCTTAGAAAAGACGCGGCCTTTCATCTTGATCTATCAATTCTAATAAAATTAATCCGAGACGCAATTGCACCATAGAGTTGACGTATTCCCTCTGACGTTTTCGCTGTAGTCCGCCTTGTATTTTTTTCGCGTTTCTTCCTTTCTTCTCTCTTCTACAGTCCCCACCTCAGAGTTTTTCAGGAGGAGGATGTTCGCTCCACCGACGCTTTTCTCCTCTTTTAAGACAGGTTTCCTTTGGGATGGCTTCTTTTTTTGCTTTCTGGATGCATCTCTTTCTTCCTCAAGCTGCCCGTTTTCTTTCTACTCCCCGGTTGGTACTCTGAATACGGCCTTTCCCTGGACCTCAGTTTCCACCAGAGTCTTCGTCCGCACTTTTTTGACTTCTTTTGGAGAGCCCCTCATCCTTCATGTCCTCCTTTGACTTGCCGCAGGTCTTTGCTTCTGAAAATTACAACAATTTGATCTTGCTGAATTGCCCCCGGTTCGGTTCCGTGGCCCCCCTCTTTCTTCTTCTTTTTCTGCCTTCGTCAAAAGGATGATGTTTCATTCTTGGTCGTTCCTAACGTAAAGATCCGTGTCTTGTTGGGATCTTTGTCGCTGTCCCTTTTTTTTTCTTTCTTATATCGTTCTTTCCCCAGAAACGCTGACCCCAGCCTTTCTTCGGCCTCTACTTCTGTTCCTACTCGTTGTTTGATAGGGGAGAGCGATAACCAGCACATGGGCGCTGAGGTTCTTCTTGGTTGCTTTTTGGTCCCACGCTCTTCCCCTCCTACATCGTTGCTTTTTCTCCTCTCTTTTGTCCGATGAATCTCGAATGGTACATGAACGCCTTCTTTGGAAGTAATTTGGATTGACTTGGTGAGTCTTTAGAATCGTATTTGTCTGTTTTTTTTTCTTCTTTCCCCCCTCCGGTGTGTTAAGAGCTATCTTACCACCCTGGATCTCCCTGATTTCCTTGGGTCGTTGAGTTGTAGATCCAGCTTCCATGATGTCTGTATTTGATTGTTCTACTCCTCCTTGACATTTTTCTGCTTGGGCCTGTGCCTGTCGCGATATTTTAGTTGTAATCTGGATTGAAACCAATTGAGACTTAAATCTCCTCAGATCGTCCCTCTTCTTTCCCCAAGATTTAGTTTTTTCTGGTCTTTCTTGGTCTTCTTTCTGGTCCAAATGAAACGCCGAGTCTCTCTCCTTCGTCTCAATCCTTGAGGTCCTTTTTCTCTGCAGTACGCACCTCCAGGTCGAATCTTTTTTTTAGAAACACCGGCTTCTTTAGATTTTTTTTTTTCTCACAGATTGTGCGGCATTGCTCGGCTGACAGCCGACCTTCGTCCCTTCTCTAGTGCTGAAAACGTCGCGTTTCTTTCCCATTTTAGCTGACCGCGCTCTTCCTCTTTATTGGATTGAAAGTCTTTCTCGCCACTACCGCTTTGCCCTTTGAAGATGTACCCCCTAGTTGAAGTTTCCATGAGAGATTCGATCATCTCCCCCCCCTCTTACCCGATAATTTTCCTGGAAAGCAGCTGACCCTCTTTGCTGTTTCTCTCCCCCCGGACCCTAGATCCCTTTTTTAGGTGAGAAAGTCTTCGTCCTGAGTTCTTCCCAGTTTCCGTTGTCCCTCCCCCTGGGTTCCTTTGGCCTGAGTAGCTCTCCTATCGTCCCCGATGCTTCTAAACCCTTCGAGTCTTGTAGACAAGCCCACTTTAGCATTTACCCATGCCTTTTCCCTGTTAGCGCATTGGCGTACAACTCCGTTTTTCCTAAGGTTTAGGAGTAATGGATCGGTATTTCCCGCACGAACTCCTGTGAGCATTCAATAAATTGCGGTTTTTCCCGATTAAACCCCTTTGATTTAACCCCCTGTTGCGTCTTTTGCTGCAGCCTCCCGTTCGTACCCAACCCCCATTGACCCTGCGCGACGGGATACGTTAGCCTTTTAGGCCGTTCCATGCAGATTTCACTTATGGTGCATGTGTCCCTGAGCCAACCTCATGATGACCCTGGGACGACCGAGGACGGAAAGCTGCGCACCATGGACCCTAGCTCCTTCCCCATGGATGATGGTGTTTTTTAGTGTGGAAAGGATTCTTCAACTTCTTTTTCCTTGTATCGTCCCCGGTTTCTATATTTTCATCCTCCCACCATTCCCCCCCTCTGGGATAGAGTGGCTTGAGTGATTTATACTCTCTCTTCCTTACTTTTTCCCATTAACTACCCTCGTACTCCTCCTATCCCGGCACATTTAATTTAGGTCTTACGACGCTCTCGTGATTTGCTTCCTCTTTTACCCCATTTTGTTTAAGAGAACGCTTTTCCTCCGGTCTGTCTTTTGCCTTTTAAGTGGATTCGAATCAGTCTTTTTCTTATGTCTGACGGGGCGTTTTCCCCCCCCTACCATCTCCTTTTCCTACTAAGACTTGTTTTCTAGTATCTAGTCTTGAAAGCCTACGCAATTCTAAACCAGAAATTCATCGCCGGCTCGAACAGCCTCTCGGAACCACTCTACAGTCAAATTTAGTCACGCCCCCAACTACTCTTTCCTCCTGAGTAACATTTCCCCCTCCCGAGTACCTTCCCGCAGGCGGCAAGTTCGGATAGGCTGATTCCCCTTGAGGTGTTCCTAATTATTTAATTCAACCTCCTGGACGATCTTTTTCCCTTCTCCTTTTTGAACCCTTTTGATACTCCCCCCCTCTCCGTCATGAGAAAAATTAACTCTCCTATAGATTGAACAATTCACCTTTTAGATCTCCACCCCAAGTTTCAGTAAACGAAGACTGGGCCCGTGTAGAGGTCCTTTGTTGTAGCACCCCCGTATTCCTGAAACGGCATCCAGGTCCCTTATGGTTCTGCATGTTTTTCCTCCCTAAGGTCAGGCGATTCCAGTTTCTTAAGGAAGGCATCTTACCGATCACGGCTCCCCCGGTCACCCGGAACGTTCTGGGTTTTCGGGCTCTGATAGTCCTAATTCTTCCTGTGGACCTTTGTAGTTCCCGCCCCGCACAAAGTTCGCTTCTCACCGGCAAGTTTTTGTTCCCCCCCTCTCCCCCCCTCCATATTTCGGTTTTTTCATACCACACTCGCCTCAAACGGCATTACCTTGGTTGAATGCACCTCTCCCTCTTGTGTAACTCCCCTGAAACGTCTTACCCAGTATTTCTCTTCCTTCGGCGCCGGAAAAGTCCCGGCGACCGGCATTCCTTTCTCCCGCACAGTGACTGAGCATCCCCCTTTCTACACTCACTCCTTTCATCTACTGTGCCGTTGGCTTGACACCCCTTTTCTAGATTATCGCCGTTTCGTTCGAAACGGAGTAGTTCCCCCAGGTTTTTTGTTCGACCATGTAGAGAAGCGTTATTCTTCCCATCTCTTTGACCGCTTCCAGGCAAAGATCGAGGCGCTCCATTTTGGATTGATAGTAAAGAGGTCCTTTTAACTACCAGAAGTCTCTTTTTTTTTTTTCCCTTTTAGTTGCCTCCACCTCCCCTGTTTTTCCCTCCTGTAAATTTGTTGTGGGCCTTCCCTAGAATAAAGTTGCCTAGGACCTCCGTGTCTTCAGTTTATTGCCTTCAACGGCTTTTGTCCCCCCTACATTGACCACTTAGGGAGTTCTCCCCCCTCCCCCCCTTAACCTTGGACCGTTAGCTTCGTGTACCCCCTTCGTTTCTTCCAGTGGTACTTCCATGTAAAACGCCGTCGGCCAACCCACGCCCACCACTAAGAATGGGCCTAAGTCCCCCAAGAGGATTCTTGAAGCACTCCCCCTCAATGCGGTGGCCCCCCTCCTCTGAACCCCGCCACCTTGATGGCAGCCAGGCCTCCCTCGGCCCCCGAAATGCTACACACCTTTCGGTTCCTCTGATTCCCCTACCTCCGTCTCCCCTAGGCATCGCCACGCCAACAGTGGAGCAAAGCTCCAATAACGGCTCTTGGTGTCCTTCCTTATTGGACATTCCCCCCCCCTCTCCAGTATTTTTTAAGGGCCTCCTACAACCATCCGAATTCAGCTGAGGAGTCAACGAAGAACCCTGGATAGAAGTATTACTTTGAATAGTTCCTTTTCAGTTCTTCTCAGCTTCTTTGATCCCCTTCTGAAGATTTCACCACTAGATGCGGATTCAACTCTTCCCTCTTCGAAGCATCCCCACTGCACCCGTAAGCCAGATTCTTTTTCCCTTTTGTTTCTGAGTCTTCTCTCCCCCTATAAAGCCTGTCCCTTAATCTTCCCGAACCCAGTCCCTCCTACGAGGTTTTTTGTCCCCTAGCCCCTTCCTTCTTTTTCAAGAGCGAATGACTACACCACTCCCAAACACCCCCCCCCCAAACAATAGTTACTTCCTGACACGCCCACAGCTTTGACATTCCCTCACCCCCCTCCCCAAGGTTACAACGTCCCCTATACAATACTCAGCTGGAACTGCCCCTATGCCATTAAAAGTACAACGATTTGCTCACATGGATCAAAATCCCTCTCTCTTTTTTTCAGTGTTTTTCAGGGCAGACTCCCAGTTTCTTTTCTCCGACAAATTGGCAACCCCCCCACTTTGATTGATCAGGTTGTACCAATTCGTTTTTTCTCTCCCCCTAGAACCCTCACTCCAATGAAGCCGCGACCTCCCCCGCTTACGGTCACCACCCTTAGTTCCACCCCCCCTTAGGAAGTCTCGCTTCTTTTTCCTCTCGTTCCCTTGCCTTTGCCCCCTCAACCGTCGTCTCCCAATCAGATGAGCACAACGACCTACAGTCAACTTGCACAACCTTTCCTATCCGGACTTTCATGCGCCAGCACAGCGAAACGGTTTAGGTTTCTATTTTTTCGTTTATTCCCCTCCCCTGAACTCCAGTGTGACGCAGCTCCTGGGATACCGGGCGGACCTCCCCTCCACGAACAGCACTTCCGGACGACTCATTTTTCCAGCCTTTGAAACCGTTCCCAGCTCATAGATCCCTGCGGATGAACTCACCCCTCTGGTATTCAGAGCTTGAGATTTTTCCCGAAGGCCGAGGCCAGTTTGCTTCTTCGATTTCCTTTCACGAATTTGTTCCCGGCATTGGACTTTACCCTCGCCTCCCGAAAGTTTTTCCTTCCTTACTTTAGCTCGGCAGGGGACGTCCCCATTTCCTGGCCCCACCTCTTCTTTCTTATCATTTCACCGCGGTGACCAGGTTTTCTCCATATACGATGTGCGGAATTGGCCCCGCTTCTTTTTTCTGCTTTCCTCCCTCTATCAGCCCCTATTAACTGCACTCCTGTTAGATGTTAGGCTCATCCGCGAAAATTTTGAAGAAAGACGCGCCCCCACGTTCCCCCTTTTCTACCCGCTTTTTTAGTTAGAACAAATGTATGAATTTTCCTGTTTTTAACTTTGTGAACTCTCTTCCCGTCCAGACTTTCTTATCCGATCCTAAGCCCCTGCCCCAATCCTGCGACCCTTCTAGATTTCGCAATTACTTTTGTGCCTTCTTTTGTTGATGTGTTAGTTGAAGTAGCACGCCCGCTCTGTTTCCCTGCTTCGTAGTATTGTGAGCTCCTCACTGGTGTTCTTTCACGATCTTCCCCATACTTTCTCACACACTTTGCTTCTATAGGTCATTGTATTGTGACTATCTGTTTTTGATAGCTCGGCCCGTTGCTTTTTGGGATCCCCTTGGTAGGACTTCTCTCTTTTTCCGGATCCCGTTCGAGCACCCCCTATAGGCTAGATGAGTGGCCTTGCATTTCTCCATTCATCTCCCCACCCCGTCGGTTCTTTCCTTTCCCTTTTGTTTGAGCCACAGGCTTTCTTTTCCTCTTCCGTTTGGCGATTCTTTTTACAGTTGGAATTGTCTTCGTTTTTAAAATTCCTTGTTGATGAGTTATCAAACCTGCTTTTCGGCCACTTTTTTTTTCAACCGACTTCTGGAAGTGCCCACCCCTTTTATTTTGTTGTGGGATTCCCCCTCTTGTTCAAACCTTTTTCTTTCTCACCATCCCATCTAAGGATTCCTGTCTTGCAGTCCTCTTTTCTCTTAGACGATGCTGTCCCCCCGACGCCTGTTTCTTTTTCCTTATGTTCCCGTTTCTCCTTCCCTCCAGTCCCCGTTTAGCAATCCCTTCATGACAGATGGTTTGAGCGTTCTTCCTTCTCTCCTTTCGCGCGTTCCCCCCACAAACCTAGCAAGACTCCATTCCCCTATGCCGCGACCAACGCTTTTGGTGACTTTTTTTTCCCCCGAGACGACTTCACCACGTTCTCAAACGCCCCCCTTTCCTTCATGCAGCTTCCCCCCCTTACCTTCATCGATCTCCCTTTTTCCCTTCAGCACTATCTTTTTTCTCTTCTGAAGGACTCGTATTGCCGCTTCGCGTGATTTGCTTCCTCCCTATGCGGGGCTTATATCCCTCCCCTTCCTCCCTTTTTTCTCTGACGAACAGTTTGGATCAAGGCACGCGTGGACGGCACCTCCTCCCCCTTCATTTTCGCGCGCGCCTAGGACTACGTGCAAGAAGATCGTGCCCTTCACAGCTCCCGAAAGGCCTTTTCCTGTCCCTACTGTTTTTCTTTTCATTTGTTCCCCTCAATTAGGAGAGAAGTCCCCCCCCGAATAACCAACGGGTGCCTTTTCCTTGCACTTCTATGTTGCTTTAACACTGTGGTTTCTGTTTTCTTTGCGAATGAGGAGCTGGATCAAGGGCAAAGAGTTGATTTTTTACTTCCCCTATTGCGCACGGCGCGCTCGTTCTCCTTCCTCCCCAACTTAAGACAACTTCTCCTTGATTTCGACAGCCCGAGTTTCGCCCTAAGTTCTGCATTGACCCTCCCAGCTTTTTTCCATTATAACAACCAAGGTTTGGTCTTTGGGAAGCCACCCCCCCCCGGGGTCCCCCCCCCCCTCCTTGAACTGAACTGTTCCAGCCGTGTTCCCGAACGTACTGCCCCTACGCGTTTTTTTTCTTTTTCACCAACCCCCCGTGAGACCCAACCCCCTTTAACACCTTCCTCCTTGCCCCATCATTGTGACAGAGGTTCATCCCTCAATCACACCAAACTCCTTGCCTTTTTGTTATTCTTCCTTTTTTTTTTTCCCGGAAAGGATCGTCATTTCTCGAGGATTTTGTACCCCCTCAGTCGCATAGAATCAAGATCCGTGCCTACAACCTTAGATCTACCCCTCCTCCTTTATCTAACTAGCCAAATCGACTGCCCGGATCGGAATCCCCTGAACGGTCGTAGTCAAGTGTCTTCGTCTCACATCGTTCTTTCCCCGCCGTCCCCCTTCCCTCCTATGCCGCCCACTTTGATCGCACTTCCTTCTATCGAGACTGAGAACTTCCCCCTTGTCCGTTTCGGCTGTCCTTCCCCCCTGATTCTGACGCGGTCTTTGCAAGCTCCCTGTTTCCACCAGGCCTTCCTTGTTCCTGCCCCTCCTCTTTTTTTACTCCCATGGCGCATTCATGGATGAACAGTCAATGGGCGCGTCCTTCTCCCTCACTAGGAACGTTACTCCCCGGATGGAGACTCGTCCCGTCCATTCTTTAATAATGCACGTAGACTCCCTCTGTATTCCCCTTTAACGTGCATGGCAGTCGCCCCCTTTTCTTTTCGTACCAAAATTCCCGCAAGTCAACTGTGCCTTCGATGAAATTCGGATTCCTTCCCTCCAGGATTCACCGTCCTGAAGGACTGGGCTCTGGAAATTTCCTCCTTTCTCGGTCGCGCCTCTTCCACTCATCGAGAGAGAAAGCTGAGAATACGAGACCCTCCCTCCCTGCCTCTGATATTTGGGCCTTCGGCTTTCCTCGTGTCTTTTTTTTCCCTTTTCTTGTCTGCGAGTTCTGGTATCACTCAAATGTCCTGTACGGCCGCTTCCTCTGGTGAGTCTTCTCCTTCCCCTAAGTCTTTTTAGAGAAGACCCCCCTTTTTATAGATGTGGTTCATGGTTCTGGTGTTGTCCGCTTGCAACGAAGGTGTTATTTTTTTCTTCGACTCAGTGATTCTAATTTCCGTGTGTGTGTCCCCCTTTCCTCCTTGCCACTCGTCCTTTTTCGTAGCCCCCCCTCCCCTAACGTCTGACTTGCTAGACTTTGACCCGTGAATTGACCTACGTTTTCTTTTCCTTTCTCCGGGTTTCCCCTATAGCTTTGAATAATCTCCCTTTTTGTCTGGTACGTGCCATAGAATTCCCATCTTATTAGTATATTTTTTCTTCTTTTTTTTTTTTTTTTTTTTTTTTCTTTTGCTTTAGAGCAACTCCTCCCTGTTCCCCGTCTCTTTCTGAAAGGTGTTCCCTTTCCTGACTGAAATCGCGTTTATGTTTTTGCGTCGCTTTTCCTTTTTCAATCTTTTGAAGAAACAAATTCCTTTAGGATCATCCCTGAGGACTACTCGTGTTCGGCTTTGTCGCTCGCGCACCCAAGAATATCTGCTTAATTGTTTTTTTTGCCGTCCGCGCGTTTTCAGACCTGGGAAGATACATAGCGCTATCCTTTGACGCGATTCCTGAAGTTCCCCCCCAAGATATCAATTTTTCAAGTCTTCTCTTTTTTTGTGTTTCCCCGGGCCTCTCTTATTATCTTTTTTATGAGTACCTTTTAAGGCTGCTTGGTTCTCTCCAGTTGGTCCTTTTGATTGACAACCATTCTGGTTCTTTTTTCCTTCCTTTTTGTGATTGCCGCACAAGGGTATCTTGAACGCCCGCGGACCTGGGCGCCTTGCTTGTCCTATTTTCAGCATTGTTCCCTTTTGCGCGTGTCGTTGGGTTTAGGACCCGCCTTGGTCCGACCCTCCCCTTGCGCCGGCCCCCCTTTTTGAGTTTGTGCGTCTGAGAGTTTTGAATTCCCAATGCAACGTCCGCCGTCCGATTCTCTGATAATTAGCGCAAGTCCTTATCCATTGGTCGAATTTCAAATCCAGAACTCTTTCGTCCTTTTTCCCACACGTCACCCCTTTAGCGGCATGGATCACTCTTCTTCTTGCTTCCATGGATCGTTAGGTCTCCGCCGACAGCTCATTAACCCGGTATAACACCGATGCACCCCTGCCTTGAGCTTTCGTTCTGGACAGATGATAGCCGCCAATTTTAGCGACAGATATTGGATTTGATAACAGATTTTCTACGCCTTGCTAATGCTCTCCCCCCGGAGAAGTGTTTTTTCCCATTGGCGACCCACTTACTCACCCTCTAGTAGGGCTTTTTTCGACCCCCCAACCCAGTAGCTCCCTTTTTATTTTTTGTTTTCAGTTCGGTAGTAACTGATATTTTTAGAGTCGGCAATGGCCGTTTCTTCATTTTCTACGTTTTCTCGCCTTGAATCTGATGGGACCCCCACCCGTTCTTCCAGCAGCTTTTTTTCAATCATTTTACCTGATCCATTGCCCTGGTGCTGGCTGTTCTTGTGTTCGTCAACCCGCCTGTTTTCTTATGGTTTATGCTCCCTGGACGTGCACATTTCCTTCCCTCTTGCGGGTCTTTTCGTTTGAATTTATGTAAACGACTGCTTGAGGCGCCGCGAGCGTAACCCACCCCACATTTGTGTCTGATCTCTTCCCCTGCCGCTCCCCATTCATTTATGGGTTCCGTCCACATGCGCCACATCAGCCCCTTGTATTCCTTTGGGACCTTGACGCACTCTCTCGTTTTTCCCTCCTCGATCGACCCTTCCTTTTATTACTTTTTTTTTTTGGACAGTGCAATTTTCGGCGATTCGTACCTCTCTTAGCGGTGTCGTCATCTGTTCTGATGTTTTCGCTCCAAAGGCTTTTTACTAAATTGGAGTGAGCTTCAAGCTCTGTGCGTAAGTCTTTACAAATTACCATAAAACTAGTTTAATATCCCAATGGGTCCCCCTGGGGATTGTCCTTGTTGGAACTTTCCCCTTTTCTCAGGTGGCATGAAGGGAGGGTATTTTTAGTCGTGTGCAGTGCAGACTTATTAGCCCGGAAGTTATGCTTCGGGTCATAATCCTATCTCCCCCCCCAATAATTTTTTGTTTTTTATCTAGGATGGACCCTCCGCCGGCAATCCTACCCCCGTTTTGGAGCCCCTAAGGAGAGTAATCCCCTATTTTTTAACTACCCCTATTCGTTCATTTCGATTTTGCTGAGAACACCTTGTTCCCCAGATTCCCAATTCAGTCTTGCGTCAAGCGCACCGAAGGCCGTTGGGCTAGGAGTCTCCTTTGTCTTTGTCCCCTTCTTCCTTTACAACCCTCCCGTTATCGCCCAGTCCCTCCCCCTCTTGCTGGACATTTTGAGCTGCCAATCTTATTAAGCCCCCGCTAAGCTAGTGCCTAGCCTCACTGACTTCATATCGGGCAAACCTCAAAAACAGTAATTACCCCCTACGTGGGCTTTATTGCGTGAGTACGCTTGCCGTTTCCTCCACTTCCCCCGAAGGAATTGTGTCGATTTGGAGCATGTGTCGTCCAAGCTTGAAGCCATTCGTGAGACCCTGGACCGGACTTACCCTTCTTCACCTTCCCAATGGTTGTGTTACGTCTATTATTTTCGGCAGCTTCTCCCTCAAGCCCGCGCCCTGCAACGACCCGTAGATGATACCGTGGCTTTCCCTAAATAGCACCTTCAGCCTGAACGAAAGGAGTTTTTCACGCACCACTCCTCCCCAGCACCGTCATTACAGGTTTGTCACCCTATATTCCCCTCTGCATACTCTGACTTGGTACTGTTGTTTCCTTCCTGCTTCTCACAAGGCTCTTTACCCAAGGATCCCCTCCCTATTATCTAATTCCAGCGAGGTTAATTCTAAGGGCAAAATGATACCCTTGTATCTATTGGTCCTTTCTCGAACACCCCCGATCCCAGTCAATTTTTTTTTTGTAGAAGTTTTAGACCCCCTTTCGTGACCAATTTTTCTCACTATATTTCGCTTTCGACCCTTTTCCTCCCCCTTCTCGTTTCCCCCGCCGTTAAAGAAAGATCTATTCTTTCCAGCGTCTCTCTTCAAGCTGCCAATGAGTACCCCGAGTTTTGATCCAGTTCACCAACTTTTTCCTCAGTGCCCCCCTAGTGACAGGTTCCTTAGTTGGGCCCCAATCTATGCAGCAGCACTTAGGTTCCCATGAGGCTTGTAATTCCTGCTAAGTACCGGTTGATTATTCACTTGGATTTTTTACTCACTTGCAGCGCCAAGGTCCTCCAGTCGTGAGGAAATTGCTGACCTCCCTTCAATTTTCAACGCCTAACGAACAGGTACGCAAACCCACTCCTTTGGAATCCGTCCCTCCTATTTCGGGACTACGAAATTAGATGGCCGTCCCGTTGAAACTGATCGCCATGTAAGGCCAGTTCCACCTCTTCCCAGCACGGCTTCCCCCCCCCCTTGTCTCGTGCCGCAAGACTTTTGCTCGATACAAGAGCATTGCCCTAGCAAACAATCGCAGCACAGGTCCATGATCATTCTACTGTCCGGCCTTCCCTTCCTCCCCCCACGGCGTCCCTTTCTCCCCCCGCACAGGAACTTGCCCCAACTTCAACAGCGAATACTTGCTCATGCATCCAGCTTCTTACCGCACGGAAGGCTTCCGTCGTTTGCTTGGACCCTCCCAGCCCCAGGCGTTCAAAACGCATAGAGATGACCCGGGATGTTCATTCGACGGCCAGCGCGTCCAGGAGAAAAAGCACCAGACTCCTCCAGCTCTGCCTTTTTCGGCGATCTCCCCTATAAAGACACCCCTCTTCTTAAACTTCCCTTCTTCAGACCTAAGAAATACAGCGCGGTTTGCTAGTTGATAATATCAGCTACTACGAACCCCTCTCCCCCAACTCACCCCCTCCCCCTTTTCTTCCTGAAGGAGTAACCCCCTCCCTTTTTCCTCCTATCCTCCCTCGATGAAGCGAACGAGAAGCGCTGACGCCTGTCCTTTCCCCCCCTTTTCGCCGGGCTTCCTCTGAGAGGTCATGAAGAAGAAGCAGTGCGGAGAAAGGGTATAAACCTTTGGCCCCACGGTCTGTCGTCGCCCCGGCCCGCACCCAGTTCCCGCCCCCGACGATGAGGTCCCACACGTTTCCAGGTAGTTTCCTCAACCCTGTAGTATGGAGATAGTTCTCCCTTGCACTCCCAGCCCTCCGCGAAAGACCTTCCTTCCTGCCCAGACCGCCCCGCCTTCCCATTGGAAACGAAAGAGATGTTCCCCAGTGCGACAGCCAGTCTGAACCTTTTACGCGAATACACCGAAGAAGCTCCCGAATGTATCGGAGGCGGACTTGCCCTTCCCCGGCATCCCTCCCCCTTAGCTACACTCGTAGTGAGCGCAGTTTCCGCCAAAATGATCAGTGCCAACGAGCTGATCCCCACGAGTACGGTCTCGCGCTGGATTATACTCTTTCATTCAGCGGCCCCCTTGTCGACCTTTTAATTAAACAGAATGGGCTAGCCCCAGTGTCCTTACTCTTTTCTGCTAACCTTACAGTTCATTCTTCATTAGTTGCCCTCAAGGTTTTCCTTGTCACTGAAATTGTTTTTCCGTCCACCATCTCGGCGGTGACGAACCTGCAACGTTCACACGTTGACAGATAAGCTGTAGGAGGTTGCTTCTCCGATGCAGTGGATGCTAGGCGGGCATCGTCTCTAGTTTTGAACGCCGTGCCGAGTTCTTTTCTAAACAATTTTCCGTCCCTCCCCCCTGGCCTGCGCTTCCCCCAGACCCGAGACTGGGGATGGAGCCCGAAATTAAGCTGTCTCCGTCACCGACAAAAAGCTGGGGGACCCCTGGACGAGGCCAACGTTCAGTTAAAGTCCCCCTAATCAGCCTGCTTCAAGAAGGCGTGGCCCTATCCACTTTCGCCCCATTATAGATCCATCCCCTTAAGTCATGTTCCTTTTTTACGAGTTACCCTGCCGACATAGTGTGGACAGTCGTGGAGTAAGGTTCTTTTCTCCTGCTTGTCGATGCCTCTCTTCACCTTGCTTCCGACCATTTCCCCCCTGTGTGACCCGGTCATTTTTGCCTTGTTATGCGCCCGGGCTTTTGGCTCTTACCGGATTGCCGTTGTAGCCTAGAATTACCCGATTCCTCCCCCCCTTTCCGTTTTTCCTCGTCTCTTCGATTTTGCTTTTTGGCGCCCTTGCCATAGAACACAAAGAAGGTTGTCAGGAGAACCTCGGCTTTTTTTTTTTTCTTGATGATGAACAATGTGCTCGAGATGATTTTGCGTTTTTCTGTTCTGCCGGACGGGTGGCCCCCTTGTCTTAAATGAGGCCGGTTGAAATTGTGATGGTAACTTTCCTGCTCGTCCCAAGGCCCTTTCTTTTCACCCACCGCGGAACAGGATTTGGTTGCGCTGGTGTTGCCAAGTTCGGGGGTTTTCGTTTTCCCCCCGAAGTGTCTTTTCTTTTCATCTCTCCTCCAACCCTTCGAGTGCACGTTTCCTGCTTCGGCTTCCTAGACCCTACTGTCTGCGCGAACGCCCGTCTAATTTGATGTGATCTCTTAGACTCTGCTCAGTCGATCTGCATTAATGAAACAAATCCTTTCCCCCTCGAATTCCCCTTCCCTGGTCCTCCTAAGATTCTCTCTCCCATCTTGCCGCCCGTTTTGTCCCAACATTGGTCCCCAAGAGTAAGGCAACAGATGTCGCTAAAACACCTGAGTTGGCACGTTGGTATGAAAAGAGAAGACGTACAACTTTCCCCCAATTTTTTCTCATCGCGTCTCGGCTTCAGTCTCTTCCATGCCTTTGCATCTTTTTCCCCTCCCTTTTTTGGTCCCCCTGTGGAGTCGCTCAGTTAGATCTTGATCTCGCGGCGACTGACTTTTCCCTTCTCCGCAGCCCGTTTGGGTAGAGAGGTATACTCCCTCCCCCCTCCCCCCTTTGTTGTTGTGGAGCGATAGTCAATCCTCTTCGGCCGCCCTACGGCACGCTCCTTTCCTCTTCCAATTGCAGTCTCGCAGATCGAGGCTACGGAAGCCTTAAAGAAAAAGCGCGCCCCCTCCTCTTTATGCAAAGGCCGTGCCGCCTTAAGGAAGCTAGCAGAGTTGTGGGATTTGTTTTCCTTCCCTCCTTTTTTAAGCCGGACCGCCCAACGCACCCCTTGTAGTTTGAAGCGTGCCTTACTATTTCTTTCCCCGCCTTTTTTCTGGCTTGATTGCGCGATCCTGCTGATCGGGAATAACTGCGAAGTCCTTCCCCCCTCTTTGCTTTTAGCCACTGAAGTACGATTTGGGCACCCTGCACTTCTCCTTGACTTTTCCTTTTCGAAGTTTCACAGTCGTCACTGGCACTCGCGTGGGTTTGCCTTAGATTAATTATTATGGATTTTGCCCCACCCCCCACGGTTGTCCCATTCTTTTTTTACGCCCCCCTTTTGAAACACAAGCAGCGGCTGTTATTACCCCCGAAAGCGTCAGTGCCTCTCAGGTCAGCTTGATAGCTCATCAACCAGTAACATGAGCAACTGTAAAAGTGTAACCAAGTCTCGCAAACCTGCCGGTCACCTTTCATCCCTTGCTCGCCGCTATTTCAGCAAAAGCTCCTTTATTGAGCAGTGAATTGACCTCTGGTTTTTAGATGTACTTCTCAATGCACGGCCGTCCTTCGAGTAAGGGCTAGAAGAGATCAAGGAAGAGCTCTCTTCTCCCCCCTTCGAATCCGACTACCGCCCCGCCTTACCCCGATAAACCGACTGCCAAAGAGGCCCCCCAAAAATTGACAGGACTCCAGAGCAAACGGAAATGGTCGGCTCCCCAAGTTTCTTCCCCATCCCACTCATACAGCAACATCTCTAACGCTATGTCAACCGATTCTGTTTTTTTTTTTTCTTTTTTTTTTTTGTTTTGTTTTTTTTTTTTTTTTTTGTTTTTCTTTTTTTTTTTTTTTTGGAGGTCTCCGCTTCATAATTCCAACTGCTTCGCAAGGACTTCTATCGAGACTGGGCCCTCCCCGACGGATTGCGT
>Ga0179591_1331676_pt1 | contig 21805 bp, 29 predicted proteins | sample CZOMad2_1_08_16f_FD_182891 | JGI IMG/M metagenome (GOLD analysis project Ga0179591, IMG submission 182891) | Vadose zone soil fungal communities from Angelo Coast Range Reserve, California, USA - CZOMad2_1_08_16fungal (PacBio error correction) | ecosystem: Environmental > Terrestrial > Soil >... | reverse complement strand
GATTTTAGTTTAAGAACTTTTCTATGACATTCCCCCTCCACTCTTTTGGCCTTTTGCCCCTCTGATATTTACCCCTCGTCTATGCGCCACCCCAGCCCCTTATCATTACCCTAACACCCTAACTAGACTGTCTAAACCCTTCCCACGTTTTGAGGATTTTTCTCTTTCCGATTCCTTTCTTACACTATGTCTTCCTCGCTCCTTGCACGGACGCCCCTTTTTTTGATCTAGAAGTGAGTTGGTTAACTCTCCTTAAGGACTATTTCTTTTTTCCCCTCCTATTTTTCAATACGCCCAGCATAAAGCTGGCCGGCTCGGAGATATGCCGGGCTTAACCACTCTACTCCCCAATTTTCGCGATTTTTCCTCTTGACTATCCCCTAGAGGGTGCGAAGCCCTTCCAAAATCCGAGTAGTCCTTCCAGGTGACGTTTTTCTTAGCCTTTTTTTGTTCCATTCCCTTCTTTGGACTCCACCCTCCCCCCAAGTGCCTTCTGTTCCCTATATTTTCTAGGCTTATTTTCCCTCTGGCCAGGTCCCTTTCCCCTTAATTCTTATCGCTACGCTCTTTACCTAGTCCATCGCCTGTGTGATTACCAGCAATGCCCTTCCTCACGGACTGCAAAAGTTAGGTTTCCCCCAAAGTCCCCCCAGTTTTTCCTTCACTTTTGCTTTCTCCCCCCCCCCCCTTCCCTTTGGTTTGAAAGATTTTCCCCCATGAAGTCATGAATGCTTTGGCATGCAGCTGCCCATTGTTCCGTGGGAAGGACCGTCCTGAAGATGTGCTACCCTTCCCAAAGACTTTCTTTTTTCCTCCCCGTTCTCCGATTATTTTTCGATTATCTCCGCTTCACGGGTCAACCTGTCGTTTATTCCGTATCGATTTAATTGCCCTCCCCTCTACAGCCCTTTCCCCTTTGTTACCTTGCGGCTATTTATTAATGCCCCCCATTTGCTTGGCGGCCTGAACACTCCCGTACTTATTCCACGTAAGGAGAGGTTGGTGCGGACCCCCTGTCTCCTGTCCGGTGTTTGTTTAAGTAAGCGGTCGCCACTTTGAAAAGGCTGGCTCTCTCTTTCCCATCCAATTAGTTTTGTTTTGTGAGCTATACCTCCCCCCCCTTTCCTTGTGATCCCCCCTCTCCTCTTCAGACCCCCGATTAAGATTCAAACTCCATGGACAGCCATAAATGCCGGGCTCTGCCCTTTTCACCGACTCGGTTTCAGTCCCCCCTCCCCCTCCCCTCCTTCTGAGTTCCGTTATCTATAACTACCCCATGCCGGAAGTCCCTGGCGTGAGGTTTTAGTTTTTTTGGCTGCCATAGCCCTACTGCCCCCCCTTTTCCCCCCTCACAGGAGGGCTTTCTTAGTCAAGCTCACGCCCCATCGGTATCCAGTCCTATCCTGCCGTTTGTACCCCATAACGTTTGTTTTTTCGCAGGCGTTTTCTCTCATAGTTCATGGTCACCTTTCTGCCATCCTTGCAATCTCCCTAAAGATTGGAAGTAGACACGAATGACGGTCATGTTCCTTTTTCAGTTCCTCTTCACAGGACTCCCCCCATTCCTCCCGACTGCTTGGGGCCGTGGGATCGCTAACGTTTTTTTTCCGGACGTGCCTGCGGTTGTATTCAATCGAGACTTTCTTTTTTTTACGAGACCTTCTCCCTTTTCCTCTCTTTCAAGTCCAGGTCCTTTTTTAGAGGGTAGGGCCAGGAGACCCGCCATGACCTATGGTCTTTTCGTTTCATATGCTCCCTGATGTTCCTTCCCTTGAACCGTCCGTTGTCTTTACGGGCACCTTCCCAGTACGGCACTGACCTCGAGATTTTGGGCTAGTTCCAGATACAACATCGGATTGAACCTGCGAGACCATTTTTACTTCGAGGTTTCTTCTTGTTTCGTCCCGATACCTTCCGGTTTTGCTTATGTGCCTTTCACTAGAGTCTTCTTTCCCCCCAACCGCTCTTCCCTCCAGCTGTCTCCTCAGCACACATTGCTGCGACAACAGGGTGCGGCGCCGCCTGACATTTGCCTCAAAAATACATGTCTCTTCGGTGATGGCCTTTTTTTTTTTCCGTCCCTCCTCAACAATTTTGTCGCTCGCGGACCTTTTTCGCAGGGGTTTGGTTTGATCCTTACTTTTCTTTTCCAGCTAATCTCCCCCTGAATATCAATCAAAACCGAAGGATCTTTGTCTTTTTCACTCTCGCCCCCCCCATTCGGCCGGTCTCCCTCTGTCCCCAGAAACGTATGCTACCCTGGTCCCTTCCTAGTTTCAGCCCCAACCCCCCCCCCATGTCCCTTTTCTCTCCCCTGATTCCCCCCCCCTCCTTAAAAGGTCTTTACTACCCAACGCGGCGCATTCCTTCGCCAGGCCAGCTCCACCTGTTTGCCCCGAACCCCTCCTCTCCTCCAAGTCCTGACCCTTCCAAAAATCAGGGGGTTCCCCAAGCCCAAATTCGGCATTCCGGAGATAACTAGTGCGTCAGACCCACCGTCTCCTTTCCCCCAAACCTACTTACTCCCCCCAATTCCTGAGACGACTGTTGTTCCCAAAGTCGCCGATCCCAATCCAGCTCACCAGGATCCGCCCAATCCACCGTTTCTTCTTTTTTGCCTTTCATATTGAATTCCTTGCCGCTACATTCCAGGACGATAACGGATCGGAGCGGTGCTTCCTGACATTGTGTATAATTTTTTTTTTTTCACTTTCCGCTGTCTTCCCCTTCCGTTTATTTCTTTGGAGAAAGTATGATCCCGACGGGCGTGGGAATCGCCCCCCCCGCCGAACCCCGATCTATGTGACATCTTATCATTCCTAGACCCCTTTTTTTCAATGACTCCTGCAATGCCCCATGTTCCCTCCCCTTCTTGATGTTCTGATCACCCTGACCGGGCCCTATGTTTTGTTCTTTTTCCATGCCTTCAGCGCAAGGCTGCAACGGCAGATTTCTTTCTCTCCGTACCACCCCTGTTCTTCCTCATCTTCTACTCCCCCCCCCAATATAAATTTGGGGTGTTTTAGTGCCTTGCTGACCTTCTTTTTCAAGGTCTCGGATCTCTCGCGCCCCCCCTCAGCCGTAATTCTTTCTTAGGCCCCCCGTCTCTGTCCCGTTCGAGAGTTTGCGTAGGTTCGGCTGAGGATCTTCACGTCCGGGCCAGAGTTCCCCTTTTCAGATTTCCCCCCCATAATGACATCCCGGTCGTTACGTTTTGTTTCCTTCCATTCCATCCCCCCCTTTTTTTTTGGTGCTTCACTGGCACGCATTCCTTCCATGACCGACACTTTTCTTGTCCTCCAAGGGCTATCCTACCTCGCCTGGCATTCCCCTCCCAATGTCTTTCCAGCTCTCGTCCGAGGCTGGGTGTTTCTATCCCAAGCCCCCCCTTACTTGATTTCCTCTTTTCGGCCTAGATTCCCCCGCACACTCAGACTGTTGTCTCGTGAAGGACGCTCTAACTTTCACTTTTTTTCCCCCCAAGAACCGTGAATCCCCCTTCGGGATTATGTCGCCCCGGCCTCCCTCTTGGGCCCCTTGACCTCTCCTGGTTTTCCCCCCTCGACCCCTCTACCTTTTCAGTCCCCCACCCAACTGGACCTTTTATTCCCCCTACTTGAAAAGGTCCGCCCTTTTTTGCGCCCGTTTGGACCCTTCAGAAAGTTGTTATGGTGTCTGCACAGTCCTCCCATGCTTGTTTCGCCCCCTCCACCAGCCCTTTCCCCATTCACACCTGCCGCTTTGGCGACAGCAAGTATCGCGTCCCGTATGCCATTTTAGATTGTTGACTATTCTTCCCCCCCTCAACTCCTTCCCCTTTCTTCTCTTCCTGAAGGGGGTTTCTATGTCCCCTCCCACCCCCGGGCACGATAATCTATCCCCACCCCCCTCGTCGGTCACCCAAATTTCGCCCAAGGTGCCGACCAAAGCGTCTTCTATTTCTTTCCTAATAGTTTTTCATTTTTTTTGCGAGAGATCCTTTGGCACAACTTCAACCCCCCCCGCCCCCCCCTTTCGTGCCGAGGAGAGGTTCTTTAGGGCCCTGAAGGATCGTCCTGGTGCGTCGGGGTAACCACTTAATTTGCTTTCTGGATCCCCCTCCTTTCCCTTCTCAGCCCTTTAACGACTAAGGCCGCGGCTCATCTTCAATTCGCTCGTGCCGGTCTCCCCCCCCATCCTTTTAGTGGTTGAACATTAGGACAGTTTTTTTTAGCTCTCCCTTCTGTCCCCTGAGTTCTCCCCACCCGGGATCATTCTTTCCGGTTAGTTCGTGTGACCGACATCGCCTTTTTTTTGTTCTCCCCCCATAGCGAGGGCGAGTCCCCAACCCTTATCGTTCACAGTTTTTCAATTCTATTGCAGCCTGCCCCACCTAATAACCTCCCTTTTCTCCCCCCCCCTTGAACTACAGGCGACTTCTCCCCCCGTCTCGACCTTTCCGGCGACAAACCTTTTTTAGTCTTTCGAGTCGATATCTGAACCGCAACTCTTCGAATGTTTCTTCCTTTGACTCCACCGACAGCGCGCCTCATCCGGCAGAGATGCTTATTGGCCCTCCGAGTAGTTCGGATATCCCTCTCCTTCCCCAAGGCTCGCCTTCTCCATGCCGTGACTTTTCTTCAGATTCAGTGCCGTCGATCCATCGACCCTTTCTTTTAGTTTTTCGAACCTGACCACTACTCCGGACTGATGTGGGTAGAAAGACTTTGTGTAATGACGTTGCCCTCTTCCCCCCTCATAGCTTTACTAAAAATTCTTCTTCCCCGAACCCTCTCTTTCACCGGTGAAGCCTTTAGTCATCCATAGCACTCTAGTCTTTCTTTTTTTGACCCTCCCGCTTTCATAGAACCTTGCCCTTTAGCCAGCCTCCACCCTTCCCACCCCCCTTCAATTGATTCGTTGAGGATAGTTTTTTTTTTTTTTTTGACAAGATGGGTTGAAGCTCTTTTTTCCCCTTTCCTTCTTCTCTTCCTTTCCCTTCATTTGCCCCCCAACCCACTCGACCCTCGTCAGAATAGGCGTTTTTCGAAAGCCGATTGTTTTTTTTTTTTTGAATGGGCTGGGCCTTCGCCCTCATTAGAATTAGCTTCCCCACAACTCATGGTCACAGGCCGGGGTGTTTCTTCTTGAGGCCAGTGGCTTTTGCCCGTGATACTTGTATCCTCCCGGCCCCCTCCAATTTTTTTTTCTGGCCCATATCCCCTCCTAATGACAAAACCACCTCATCGCCCGCCCGATCCTTCTTCCAGTTTTGTAGTGACTCAGCCAGCAAGTTCCCCCATACAGAAGTTTTCTTGGTTCCCGAGCCGAATTGGGTTGATATTGGCACCGCTTTGTTTCATTTTTTTCCTGTGGAACCGCCCTTTCCTCAGACAATGACATTTTTTTTCATTTTTGGCTTACATGGGTTTATAGTCCCTGAGCCTTAGCGCCCTGCCCGACTGCCCGCCAGTTGGGCTTGTTTCCCATGATTTTGAGTAAAGTGGCTTTTTTCTCCCAGTGTAGTTTCCCTCCTTCTTTTCTCTCACTAGTCCCTTTGTTTCCTCCAAGCTGACTAATGTTCGGCACATTTCTTTTTCGCCCATGCATTTTTTTTTTTTTTTTTAAGCGTTTCATTCTCTTCCCTTTTCCTTTCTCTCCCTTACTTTTTCCTTCTCCAGTTCATTCGCAATGCCTTCGTTATTTGCCTGATGCTTGCGATTCTGCTCCCATCCCCTCTCCACCCTTCACCTGCCCTTCTCAATAACCGAGCTTTTCCCCCGGGTGTGTTAGGACCCTTTCCAGACATCACCTCGGCTGGCAATTTATTTCAATTCTTCGACTAATTCCCCTGTACTACGCCTTTTTTTCTTATCCCCTCAGACCCCAGCTTCTGAAAGCGTGTAAGTTTCCAGCGTCTTTTTGCGCACAAAGCCTCATGGCTGGTGAATTTCCTCTAATCTACGCAGGATCTTGATCCTTTTCCTTTTTCCTCTTGGTAAAATACCTCACCCTTTTTTCCTTCCGGTTCCACTTCCCAAATGAGAGGGTTTTGTCAACGCCAGCGGGCAAACATCTTCCTCTTCATCGTCTTTTGACGGACGGATACAAGCCCCGCACGTTTTTTTTTCCCTTCCCCTTCCTTTCATCCTTCTACAAAGTAAGACATAGTTACGCGTGCCACATTATAGGCATGGTTTTTTGGCTTGGCCCGCCGTTTCACAATTTCACGCCCTTTTCAGGCCTCGACTCTTCCTCCTCAGGACCCCCTCCTGAATCCTCGGCCCCACGCCCACTATTTTCACCCCGGACCCCCAACGTTCGGTTGCAAAAAGTTTCCTCCTTGTTTGCATTGGTCTCTCCCTTCTTTTCTTTTGTGCCCCTTGCCTTCCCCGACAATTGTATTCATGTTGCCCCTTCCCCTTCCTATGACCCATGCGGCGGATTTGTTTTTTTTTTTGCAATGCTTAGCTCCCATCTCTCGCCCGGCCAACGTCTCCCCGTATTGTTCCCTTTCAGCCTGAGCCGTCTCCCTCCTTTTTTACGTTGTCCCATTTCATCCGGCGTCACCCCAATTCTGAGCCGTATTTCCTTCTTATGTCATGCACGGAAATCGACTTCACGACCCTTTGTCCCCTGCATTGAGTGCTAGCTTCTACTGCCTTCCTCCGTTGGGCGGTACAAAGAAAAGTTATTGCCCCGCCCTCCCCCACCCCCTTGACCTTTTCTTCTTTTCCCCCTTCTTCTGTCCAATCCTTTCGATGGGGTTGGCTTCCCATTTGAAGCGGTGCCCCCCTTAAAGCATCATCTTTTCCCTTTGTGTTTTTGACTCTTCTCCGCACCTTTGGGCACTTACTTGGACGCCCACCGCATCTCACCGGCCGATTTTTTCCCCTACGAAAATGGCTCGAAACGCCTTTCTGGCGGTTTGGGCCAGTTAACGTTGGCGGTTCACGGCCCACAGACGGGAGTTTGCCGTGCCTTTCATCCTCCCTCCCCCCCCTTCTTCTTGGCACTCCTTTCTTGCGTCGTTCCCGTTTTTTCCGACCTAGCAACACACCCAACCTACATCAGTTTTTTGAACTTCTTTCCCCGGGACTCCCTCACTCTTCAATGGTCCGCGTGCCCGATCCGCATGTGCTCTAACCCCCCTTTTCTACCCCCTTTGGACGTTCGCCTCATAGTTTCTCCCGGCCCTCTTCCTCATTCCAGCCTATGGGTCCTCCCTATGACAGTCCCTCCATCTCTGACGAAGGTTTCCCTTGTCCGTGCGATGGGCACGTTTCGGCGCCTTAAACCCCCTGCTGGGCCATTTTCTCCTCACGAGTCCTTTTTCTTTCGTTCGGTTCTCGGCGGCTTGGGCCCGACATAAGCGTACGTACCTATTATGGCGCTGCTTGGAACCGGTTAGGGGACCTTTCGGTTGCCCTTTCTTCCTATCTGATTCCCTCCTCCGATAGCCGGAAGGAAGTCCTTCGTAATTGCTGCCCGGCGTACCCTGCTGACTTTTGGTTACCCCCCCCACCAACGGGAGATAATGTTTATTCCCTTAGCGACCTGTTTTACTCCCTTCGTCCTCCTTGGCCCAGCCTTCTTCCCCGCCCCATATTTCCTTGTATGGCCCCCATTGAACCGGCGCCCTGCCAAAGGGGACTTCATTTTTTTTTCCACCATTTAGCTAGCCAAGAGACGCTGCGTTAGGCTTCTTTGGAATCGCTCTCTCCCCTTTAACAAGACACCCGTGAGCGAGGTTAGAAACCCCCCAACCTGGAGAGTCCTGCCCATGTCGCTTTCCCCTGCCGACTTTGCTGGCCATTCCCCCCTTCTTCCCGTATCACCCCCGTCGTCGAATCGAATTTAATTGCCCGCCGCGTTGAGGTTCCGTACAGCCCCTTGTCAGTTTGGTCCGCCCTTGTTTATTTAGTTTTTTTCCCGGTGGTCTTTATATTCGTTGGCGCAGCCGCCTTTCCGATCACAGTCCTCTCTGAACCCCAAAGATGCTCAGTTCCTTGCCTTCCCCTTCCCCCCAGATACGTCGCCGAATGCTACCCAAGGTCCAATAGTCGTTGATTTGCGCTTTTCCCAAAAAAAACCCATACTTTTCGCCCAACTCTTCCCCCCATGGCTCCTTCCCCCCCAAGGCGGTACATTGGGCGGTCGCCCGGCGATATTCTATCCACATCCTGCGGGTTGAAGTCCTAACTGAAGCAGCACGCCCCACTGCCTTACGGGTTAAAAACCCAACTTTTTCATGCAGGCATCTCGTCCTCCCCCTTTCTCGGTTTTTCTTCAGACCCCAAGGGTTTCATCCACACAAATTGAAGACAAAGTTTTCCTTGAGTATTTCAAATGATTTATCTTCTCCAAGAATTCCCTCCCTTCTCTAACAATCAGGACCCACCCTTCGGCTTTCTGCGGGGGACGTCAGATGTAGACGACAGGTTTTAGCCGGTACTTTCGACTTGATTTGACCACTTTTTCCTTTTTTTTTATTTATTGGCCGTGTCTAACACGGGACGTGGCTGGAGTATACCTTTCGAGCCCCTTTTTTGCCTCTCCCCCCTTCTCCCCCCCCCTCTCCCCCCCCCTGACCCGTTTCCAGTTTGGTAGTCGACAGGGCGCCCTGAGCGCATGCCCGGCCCTGCCCCCAAGTTTTATTAAACCACGTCTGAAACGAGTGTCAAGTTTTTTTTTCTACTCCATCCGTTCTCCCATCCCATAGGATAATTTGAAACAGAGATCGGACTCTTCGACCATTGTCCGCAGATGATACAACTCCTCCCATGTTTTTGGTCATCTTTTGTCCTTCTTCTCTTTTTCAGGGTCTTAGCTATCTCGATGCCCCCCCCCCAATCGCTTGCTGAGCGATTGACCTTACGTTTCACGGCCGGTCGAGATTTTATTCACTTTTTCTTTCCCTTTTTACGGCACCGCTTTTTTTTTTTTTTTTCTGGACCCCTTTCCTTCCGGATCCCTCTTCAGTCCCTGCCTCTTTTTTTTTGATGTTTCCATTGACGACCCAGAGGTCGCTGTCGACCTTTAACGCATTCCCTCTTCCACTGAACGGCACTTCCCCCCTTTTTTCTTCGATTCTTTTCGCCTCTATAAGGCGGGCGCGCAAATGTCTGTTTTTGGCATATGAGGCCTCGAGTGCTGCTTTTACCTTTCAAAAACAGTCCCCCTTTTTCTTCTGCCTGGTTTTCCTATAGCTGCCAAGATAAATACTCCCACTTTTCTGCCCTGAATTCCGATTTTTTCTTGTCCTATTGGTAGGGAAAGACCTTGAATAACCAATGCTTTTCTTCTTCTCTGCGCCTCCTCTTCTTTTCCACTTTACTCTCTTCCACTAAGCATCCCCCTGTAGTTTCCGCCCCCCCCCCAACCTTTTTTCACTCCGCGCTTTTTTTTCCCTCACTCCTCATACAGCCAAGGAATTTGGTTCTCACTCTCCCCCCCCCTTCTCCTGTTCCTCACTCCCTTTTGACCCCTATGTCAAAAATAGCCCAATCCGCCTTGGCGGCCCAGCAAGATATCGGCCGATGACTCTCGGCCTGTTTTCTCTTATTGCCCCTGACCCCCTCCGGAGAAATTGCCCTTCTTTTGCTATGACCTGGTGTTTACACCTCCCTAAAAAGAAATAACCCGGGTTCCCCTTCACTCAGGACTCCCCCCCGAAAGTATGCCCTTATATATTTGTCTCCTTCATCAGTGTTTTTTGATCAGTCTATCTTTCTTTCCCCCCCCCCTTACATGCAGAACATGGTTCCCTTTCTAGAGGATCGTGGTTCTTTCGTTGAAAACCCCCATCCTTCTCCTCCTTTTATAATGCGTGGTTTTGCATTTCTCCCCCTCGACCAGTGACGTCCTTTTCATACGATCCAGCTTATAGTGTTGTTCAATGCTGCTTTCTCTTTTTCACTTGGTAGGAGTCTTTTTTCTAAGGTGAGTCCTCGTCCTTGCGGTCCTTTCGTTCTTCCCCCGGTGATAGAGTCCCGGTTTTCATTTTTATTAACCTCTTTTTGGTCTTCAATAGTCGAGGTCCCTTATTTTTTCCCCCTTTAGTTCCTTCCCAGTTCGATTTTTTACAGACATATCCACTCATTTTATTCCGTCTTTCCCCAGTGCCCTCCGGCCCTTTAAGGAGTCCCCCCCTTGATGATATTATTTAGTTCCGTTTCTCCATACCCCCCCTCCATTCCTTAATTTTTTGGAGGGGCTCCCCCCCTTCCTCGAGACCATAACTTCTTGGCCCCCAATCCATTCGGACTCCTTTTTCCTCTTCTCGTCATAACCCCCCCCCCCCCCCCTGGTCCCTTCACTCCTCCTTTTCTTTCCCCCTTTCCGACATAATGGTCAAACAGTGCCTGCTAGCTATCTGGGTTTAGGAAGATTTTTTCAAAACCCCCTCTCTACGTCCACAGCTTTTTCTGGGTCTTCCCCTTCTACGCCCGGACGTCTACCGATTTCCTTCAAGATCACGACGAACGAAACAAAATGACCGTCGACCCCCCATTTTCTCCCTTCCTTGGTCTTTTCTCCATCTATATAGCCAGTCCCTATAGCCCGAATCCCATCGCCCACGGGCAATGAAGTTTCTTTTGGACTCCTCCATGTGTTTTTCTCTATGGGCTTTTCATTTCCCAACTTTCTTGCCCCCCCCTTTCTTTCTTCCCTCTTTAGAGCCTCCTTGGAATGACCTAACAACAAACCCTGCCCCTCCGTTCAGAACGGTTGTTCTCTCCATTATTTTATGTTGAATTGGTAGCCTTTCTTTTCCCCCCCCCCCAAGTTCTGTTCCCCCCCCCTTTGTCCAGTGTCTTTTTCAGATGGCCCCCTGTTTCACGCCATAAAACCACACGGCTCCACGGTATCGACATGTTCCGCTTCGACAACAAGAAGAAATGAAACACTCTTTCATATCCCACTGACCTCCCTCTTTATCCGTCGCCTTGTTCTCCGCAGTCCGCAACGCGTCTTTTCGGCCGAATTGTTAGAAGTGGGACGATTGGGTTTTTCCATCGTCACCATGGCTTAACCTTTTTCTTCCCCTCTTTTGGACTTATGAACTTGGGTTTTGATCGTCACCGAGAACTTGCTTAGCTTTGCTGGCATGCCTTACTTGGGGTTGGTCACTGTCTGGAAGGTTAAGTTTCTTCGAGGTCCTTTTCCCCTTCTTGTTCTTTCCCTTCCCCATTGCCGACACAGTCCGGCCAGCGATGGTGGTTGACCCCCCCCATGTTCCTGTCCATCGGAGCCCAAATGTCAGTTTTTTTGGCTGCTGCTCATTTCTTCTTCTTTTCTCCCATTGGGTCTCAATACTTTTCCCTCTGCGCTTTCTTGCCGAATTGTTCCTTATTTTCTTTCGAAAACCTTATTGAGGTCATAGCTTTTGATTCTGATCCTCTTCTGCCTTAGTGAGCAACATCACCTTGATACAGACCACTTCACACACCCTGACCTTCGCATCCGTTTCGCCAAATGACCCCTTTTGTATGTTAGACTACCAACTTTGTCCTCTCCTACTTCTCCTTCCAGGACTTCAAGCACTGTTGATTTATGTCAGCCCCGCTTGGTTTTTCAGATCCTTTCCCAGAGTCTTTTGTTTCTCCCCAACACTTCTTCCCCCCTTTTTTTAATTTTCATATCCCATTTAGTGTCCTGGACTTGCCCGAATATCTGAATTTTTTTCTTTTTTGTACACTGTCATTGACCGTTTTCACGCTGACCTTCCCCCCCCCCCCCATTTCCTCCTCGTGGCAAGTCAGTCCTCAGCGGAAGGCGCACTGATCGCGTTTCTGCTGGTCTACCCCATTAACCTTCCCCTCCCCCCTATGAACAGTGTCCCCCCACATCCTATTCTTTTCTTAGCGTAGCCTTTTCAACCGTATTACCACAATTCCCATTATCCCGGCATCGACAGCGCTTCAATAATAGTCATCCCCTTTTTCGATTTGACCTTATTTCACCTTAGACCCAACCCTCTCCTGACGCCCCCCTGCCCCCAACCAGTCTCTGGTGAATGGCGACCCAACCCTCTCGTGGTCGCGGCCCCTCCCATCCGTCTTCCTTTCTCCTTCATCAGTCTCCAATTCTAAGGGAAGACCCTGTTACTTTCGATGGGCTCACGTGCAAAGGCGCACCCGCATTGTGGCTATCTGTATCGGCTCCTCAGATGGTAGTTTTCTCTTCCGGGATCTTTTTCCCCCCCCACATTCCTTTTTTCAGTGGAGATGTCCTTGATTTCTCCTCGAACGCAGCCGACCCCAGTTGCGCATTGGAGGATACTGTTGTCTGAAAAGCAATTTACATGGCCTCCTTCCCCCCTCCCATCCACTCTTTAGCCCTTTCCTTTGTCGGCCCCCGGTTCGGAGCTCTTTCCTCTCTTACGCAGCAGGGGATCCATTTTCCGTTTCTTGTCTAAATTTTTTGTTTGAGAGAGAGCAAGCATTTTCCCTGTTCTGTCCGTACCCAACCATTAACCTGAATCTCTTTTGAATAACTCCCATGGGTCACCTCAAGTCACCGCTTTCGTATTCCGTCTCCAGCTTTTGAGTGTTTTCCCATCCACTGTAGGCAGTCATTACCATCTATCATTCCTGAACCACCCCGTCTTTGTGGCTGCGTTCCCCGATTCCTTGCATGACATCGCCTCCCGTCAACAAAACATTCCGATCACATGATCACTTCCTTGACCCCCCTCTTTCCATCCTCGCTTCTTGATATCACCCCCCCACGTGGCCCTTTTGCATGCTTTCTGAATCTTTAACTCTGTAAAATTTCCCTGGAACTTTTTTTCCCTCTGCTCCTTTTTTAAGTCTACCCCCATAAGAAATTCTGACTGTCCGAATGTGCCACGGCGGCGTCCACCCAAACTTTTTTTTGCCGTTTTCCTCTCCTCACCTTTTTTGATTCCGTGCGGCAGGTGGATTCATATCGCCTTCTGGTTGATTTTTTCTTTTTTCAGGAAGAAGTGTCCCTTCCTTTTTCCCCGTGAGTTCTTCCTTCCCCTCTCCCCCTCCTTCCGCAGGCGTATGTCTGTAATTCTGCAGGCTTTCCTGCCCTGAAAACGCGGCGATGGTCTGCTGGTCTTCCTTACTCTCTCTTTTTTTTCCTGCTTCTCCAACTCTCATTTGGTTTACCCCTCCCGCTTGTTTAACCGGCTCCACATTCCTAGTGGATCTACTTAACTTTTCTCCCCCTAGAATGCTTTCCGTCCTCTTTGTTTTCACTCTTGGCCCGACCTTAGATTTGTGCGCCAACAACCGCACGTTCCTTTTTCCGTATGATTGCCCGACCCTTTTCTGAGCCTACCCTTTTCTTTCCACCCCTTTCCCCGCTATTAATACTTGCCCCGCGAGGTTCCTTCGCTTAGAAAAGATTGGCTCCCCCCCCCTCGTCTGTCTCTTCAGGTCTTTTATTTTTCTTTTTCCCTTGCTGTTGTTTTTTTTTTTTTTTTTTTTTTTTTTTTTAGTAGACTCGACTCAGATTCAATCGCCTGAACCATCCCCTCCCGCAGTTCTTTCCTTTCTTCTCCTTCTTCTCTTAAACTTTAGCCCCTTCTAACCTAACAGTTCCCCCCCAAGTCAATAGGCGAGCTTCCAGCGCACCAAAAAACCTTTCCATTTTCCCCGTGCAGCGGTAAAAGTATTCACCCTTCCTTTGTACTGGTCTTCCCCAACCCGCGCGGTAGTTCCCATTTGGCTGAGCCAGGCGATCTCTAAAAATCCCTTTTTGTGGGTTCTTCCAACCTCCCCCCCTCTCCCTCCCTCATCGAACATTAACAAACAGGGGTTCAACCGCCTTGCAGTTTCGTGCAGGTCATTAGTAGGAACAACGTCAGGGCCAACCTTTTCCCCACAACCCCCTGGCCTTCTCTGCAGTGAAAGGTTTGTGATCCACCCTTTCCCAGACATCGGCGGTTTTTACCTTTGCCGGAGGTGGACGTAAGATTCAGAATTCCCAGTATCTCACCCTGGATCGGGCTGGGCCCTCTTCCCCCTTTTTTTTTCTTTCTTTTCTTCAAGGGTGTGTCTACTTTTCCCAGTATGGCCCTGAGTCACCAGTCTGGGCCTCCGAGCAACCAATTTCGATGAACCTGTGCCCCCTCTGTAAATCTTTCACTTTGGTTCTTCTTTCGTCCTTCCCTCCTTTCTCGACTGGCACCCCCTGTTCCGACAGTGCTGTCGAGAACACCCCTATCTCCAGTTTTTTTTTATTCTTTTCCAGGAAGCTGACTGAAATCTCTCCCCTTCCCCCCGTGGTCAAATCCTGCGATCTCCCACCCCCCCCCTGCCGACGACCTGATGCCAACACAACTCCTTACCAGGTTTTGGCCCCTGGAAGGGCTTCTGGGCCAGGCTGTCCTCTCGCTTGCCCAATAGCCGCTCTCCTCTTTGCGGATGGTGTCTCGAGGTTAGGTGGACACTTTCTTCGGTTCTCTCTACCCTTCCGATGAAAGTTATGTCCAAGATGCAATTCTTACTCCCGCCATCTCAGTAAGTTTGGCTTTATTTGTCTATTCAGACCCCCCCCCATTGGACGATATCCTTCCGCCCCCTCCCTCCTTATGAAATTCCCGCGCAGACTTTGAGCCTCTCTTAGGTCAAGTGGACTCCACGTGATGTTGTTTGCTCCTTATGAACCTATATTCCTGATCTTTTTTTTCTGAACCAAACCCTCTTTGATTTTCTTGAGGCAGCGCCCGGCAACTTAACTCCTATTTCGAATACTTCTTCCCTTGCTAAAGTTCCTCCTTTTTTCTTTACCTCGGGTCCTCCCCTTTCTATGTTGAAGGAAGCCCGCTCTTTTTGCACCGTGCCCATAAGAACGCGTATCCCCCCCCCCCCCCCCCCCCTGTGACCTTCTTCCTTGCCCCCCAGGGCTGACTCCTTGGCCGAACGCAAGGGTGATCACGATCGCTACTCCCGACCTTAACCCCATCTAACTTCTTCCCAGCCCTTTTCTTTTCACAGCCTCTAGCCGCTTCCGAAAGTGCATCTCTTTGGCTTCTCAATGCCCATGACAGGCGGACGTTGGTGATTTTTTACAAGCCCCAATTCCGATACTACTCTTACCCCCCCCCTTTCCATGTGGCCCCCCAAAACGGGGCGGCTTGTCCTTTGACCAAAAGCGACTATCTCGTTGTTGTTTTTTCTCTCCTCTTTGTCAAATTAACTTCCTCAAAGGTTTGTTTCTTAGTCCGTTCCTCCTTCCTCTTATATCGTGCCTGGGCGGTTTGCCCTGCCGCTTCGTGGATCCGGTAGTGTCTTCTCCCTTGACCCCCTCTCCTCCGAAGGCGTAATCTTAATAGATTGTGCTGGGCGCCCCAAGGCGGCGGTTCGAGCGGGGTGCTTTGGGGCGAAGCTGTCTTCCGTGCGCCGCTGCCTGCGCCAGAACAACAGTTTACGATGATTTTTCTCTCTTATGGTGACATAAACTTTCCTTTTTTTTTGTTCTTTCCTTCGGAGGGTCGTTTTTCACCCACTCTAGGTCACGGTGCCCCCCCCACAATTCTTGGAGATCTTAATTGGAGCCACCCACCCCATTTCCTCCCCTCCCGTTTCCTCCTCCTTCTTTGACCAAATCTTCTTATAGATTGTTCTCTTAGCCGAGAACTCCGGACGAGGGCGTACCCATCTCTCTCCTCTCTTGCAGTCTCTCAACCCGCATGTCTTCGCTTCTTCGTCCGAACCTTGGCTTTTTCATTCATCCCGACTCTTTGCACCCATGTGCCCTCCCTCCCTTTTCCACCTTATACTCAGCGGTGCCTCCGCCCGGGACCCCCCATCCCCCCCCCCCCTGGCCCAGTCACCCCACGCACTCCTCTCTTCCCCGCGAAGACCCTATCCCTCACCCCCCACCCCCCCCCGCCACCCCCCTAGCAGCCCTTTTCCCCCACCCCAGCCTCCCCCCCACCCACCCTCTCCCGCACTTGGTCCCCCACCGGCCCATCCCTCCCTCTCACTGATATCATTCTTCCCGGACTTTTCCGCTGAAGCAAGGATACCGAACCGTGATACCGAAACTGAAGGCCGCACATAGCTTAGTCTCTTGATTGTTTTCCGCTCCCTCTTTGGTTTGTTTTCTCTAGTAACTATGTTCACATAGCCTCACTCCCCCCCCATATACCCACCCCTGCCCTTTTTTTTCGAGTTGAATCATCCTTAGTCTGACAGCCCTTGGGTCGAAGGGAAACTACCAGTTCAGTTGTCATGTTACCTAAGACACCCCCCCCCCCCCCAGATTCCCTCCTTCCGAATAGATTTGTCTCTGACTCCCCTCTCTTGACATGGCCTATTCATAGTCCTGTGCTGTGCTCCAACCTGTCGCAGTTATGTTTGCCTGGGTAGAGATGTTTTTCTGAAATGAGCTCTTCCCCTTTATGCACACGGTCCATCCAAGTTCGGTCCTCCAGAACCAAGCGCTCCAAAAAACCCTTTTCATCGCCGGTCCCGATCGTATGTAGTCGTCTAAGTAACGACCACCCCTTCCCCCTCTCTTTTCTTGGTTTCTCCTCCTTTTTTTTCCTTTTTTCTTTTTGGTTTTTTACCACCAGAGAGGTTCAACAGCGGCTCTGAAGGCCCTGAGTTTATTAATATTTGTAGATGACCCATTCAATAGCACCTCTTCTTTTGCTTATCTCCCCTACTTTCTGTCATATATTTTTCTTTTTGCCCATTATTTGGGCACTTTCCATGGTGGTCTTCTTTCTTCGTGTACGTCTCAGTTTTGATGACTAGCGATTGGAGAACCTGTTTCATCTCTCTTTTTTTTGGCTGACCATTCCATCTCCTTTTAGATAGTCGAAGCATGGGTTGGGATCCATCTCTCTCTTTTCCCCTTGTTTAGACAATTCCCCCGGCTCCTCGGGCCACTGAATGTTCTCTATGAAATGCCCCCTTTGCCGATGCCTTAGGATAATTTTTGGATGACTAGTGCTTTCTTCCGCACCCAGCCCCTCTCCCAGCACCCCTTCAACCCTTCAACTTCTATGGAGCAAACTGACAGGGTCAATTCATATTTCTTTCAATTTATCTGAACTCGCTCCTTTCCTTTCTTCCGAATCCTTGATGCGACAGCCGATTGACCTCTGGTTACCGATCCCTTTAATGTCACTCGTTTGTGAGACCGTTCATGGCTGGTTGTGAATTCCGCTGAGTACATTAACCTGTGGTCACCTCCTCGACTTCCTCCCCTTGTTCCCCCAGTACCCTGGTCGCGCGTTTCAAGCGTTTGCACATGTGGTTTCTCACTTACAACTCTTCCAAAATTAGCGTACGTAGAGATAACTAGACCCCTTCCTGATCTCCCCCGCGTTTGGTGTCTCGATTAGTCCTCGATTCCCCATCCCCCAACTATTCTGATGCCTTCCCCCCATCTATTTTTCAGGGCGTAGTCTGGTGCCGGCGGCAAAATTCATCCCTCCCTTATATCCCTCTTCTCTTTCCTTTCCGCCATCGCTGCTTCTATCCTCCCAGCCCCCCCGTGGTCCACTTTCCTAGATCCCACGTCCCACCCAGATATTGGCCCAACGTGGAAAATCCCTTCCTTCCCCCCTCTTCCTTCCTTTCCGCTTCTGACTCCATTCCCTTTTTTCTTGATTTTGAGTTTCACCGCGGCACGATGCGTCTCATCCCCCTCACCCGTATTGGTTACTGTGGGATCGTAGTGTCCTCTATTTTCTCTTTCTATCCGCGTCAAATTATTGTCTTGTGTGTCCTCTTCTTTCGTACGCAAGCGAACAAGTTGGTCCCCCCCTTGCATTTTCGTGATATTTATAATCCCCTCCCTTTCTGGTTTTTTTTTCGTGACACGATTGTCCATGTCCTGACCCCCCATAAACCTCCCGTCCCCCCCGGGATGGATTGAGCCCCAGGCCATCGTTTTTCTGATGCGGTTTTGCTAAGTAAAATCCACCAGGTAGTTTTTTGCTTTTTCTCCTCTTTTCCCCCCCGTTTTGAGATCCCCCGAACTTCAGTGTGCCTTTCTGCAGCACCAAAGGAGGAAAATTCCCTCTTGCCGTTGGTTGCACGAAATTCCCTGTGTCCATAAATCCCCTTCCCCCCTTTCGTGCGGAAATATGTCTTTGGGAACCGACGCCCCCCGACCGGGAGTGAGTCCTCTTCCCTCCTTCCGAGGCCACCCCTGGGTGGGGAGAGCAGTAATGACACCTTCAGTCACCTCAACACAACGTCATCATTCTTGTTCTAGTAGAATATGTACCCCTTCTCCTCCTCACATGCTTGTTCACTTAACCCTTGTTGAGTGGTCACGTTCTCCGACCGTCCTTTTTTTCCCTTTCGATGCCCATACGCCCCCCCTTTGTAAATCTGCATCTCTCCTGAATGATTCCTTTTTCTTCTTTAATTTTGGCCAGTCTTAAGGATTTGGCCTCATTTCCTCCCCCATATCTGGGGCCTATGCCCTGAACTTGGCTTTCCGGTTCTCCCTTCCGGCTGGCTTTTCCTCTGCAAGCGATGGCCTGCTTCCTCCTTCCTCTCCTTCCGATTTCGGTCGGAACGCTTTTTAAAGTTGTTGTTCTTCCCCTGTCCTCCCGGCCTAATAAACCAATGAAAAATGTCCGGGCATTCTCTTCCCATTCTTCTTCATTACCTAGGACCCCCAGAGAAAAACCAAACGCGGGGTCTCATTCTCTCGTGCTGCCCTGACTGAGTTTTTTCCCTCTTCGTTACCCCCCCGAATTGGTCACTCACCCTTGCCCCTGCCTCCTACCCCTGGGACCGAGACTGGTACAAATTATTGAATTTTTTCCCTTTTTCTCCTAGTCAAATAGGGAGCCGCGTCTTCCCCTTCCACAGGCCATTTTTTCCCTTTTTGCGTTCACACTCGATCCCCAATTTGCCTGTTCCCGCGTGATGAGTACGAACCGCGGGCCCCGAGTTTCGCTCACCCCCTGCGAACATGTATGCCTGGGGGCCCCCCTTCAGTGGAAGTGGTCCTGAGGTTCAAGCCAGTCCCCTGTTCCGTTTTTTGCTCCTCTGATCAGAAGGTGTTTGTCGCCTTTTTTGTATTTTTTGAGTTAGCACACAAGATCCACATCCATTTCCCTCTCTTGTGAACACAAACGACCCACTTTTCGCTCAGTTCCCACCCCTTAGGCAGCCGAACCTCTTGGATCCCCCCCTTCCCCTCTTCGAGAGACCACCACCCCCCCAGTCCTTTCCAGTATCTTTTGATAAACATGCTGTTTCTTACGGATTGCAGACCCCCCTCTCCCGTTTTCCTTGGCTGGTCCAAGAGTAGGTCTATCACATAGTTTCCCCCCCCGTCTCCCCAGTAACCACTCCCTCCCCCTTCCCCAATTATTTTTTCCCCCCACAATAAAAACTCCTTCATTGAAGTTCCGGGCGCCTCATGAAAATTCTCCTTTCCGATTCGCCCCACATTTTGACGCCACCAACCAATAGGACCCTACACCCCTCTTTCCGCGTTGATTCCTTTTCCCAAATGAACTGATGCCCCACATTGCCAGCTCCATACCCACCAACCTTTTTGCCAATCCCCCGCCTTAGTTATTTGTCCGGGGACGCTTTGGTCTTCACTTTTGCCCTTGACAAGACCCTCCTACGGATGGAGCGTTCTCTGTTCTCAATCGTTAATTTCTCTTTCTGGTCCTTTAGCCCCCGTCTCGTGTCCTGCATTTATTCTCCAGGGATTGCAGCTCACGCTCCCACCCACCCCCACAACGGAACCTTTCATCCTTTCTCAACTGTGTCTTTCTAGTCCCTTCAGCATGGCCAGGCTGTCTCTTTGAGAACACCCCTATTCTGAACGAGTTCACTTTTTGTTTGTTCTCTTTCCAGGTCGCACCATCTGCCGGGGAAAAGTGATCTTGTCTTTTCCCCACTTTTCTCATGTGCTTATCCCCACCTCGGTGTGGCCTTCAGTTCGGTTCGATCTCCCGGGTTAGCTCCTTCCTTCCCAACAATCGAAACTCTTCCTTGTGATCCCCAGCTCTCTTCCATTAGGGATATGGTGATCTATGACCCTTGCAGCTGCACCTCTAATTCTCAGTCCTCCCTAAGCGAAAGGGCTTTTTTCCCTCTTCCCGTGTCTTCCCCCTTGTCATTAGCTGGGCCCTTTGTTTGATTTGGCCCCCTTCTCTTCGCATCCCTCTCCCTGTGCCACGAGCGGGAGCCCAATGTCTGGGGAGATCTCTCTATGCGGTTTTTTCCTTACTGCACCCTCCCCAGTCCCCCCTCCCGTCTTTTTGTTATACCCGCTCCACTCCTGGCTGTTTGTTTTTGGCCTGGATGTCCTCCTTTGATTTTTCGAAGGTCTGGTAGTACCTTAAGTGCCTCCACTTCTTCCTGAGCGGACTTGGGCCGTTCCTAAGGGTTACTAATAAAGATCCTTGCAGACCCCACAACCTCCCTTAGAACCGGAACCATTCCCTTTGAAGACGCACATTCGTTTTTTTTTTGAACGTCGACAGCTTTAGTCAACAATCAACAGCCGCTTTCAGCCAGATCGCGGCCCCGAGGCGCCTCGACTTTTCATCTCACATGCAATCCTATCAATTTTTTACTAAGGGTTTCCCGACCAGTCTCCAACCCTGTCGATCCACCGCGAGTCCCCCTTGGAGCCGGCTTTTCCCAACATATTTTCTTTTCCGTTTTGTTTGATTAGAGATCGTTTTTTTTTTTCAAAGGACAGTGCCCGCCCAATGGTGAGGGTGAAGTTTTAGTTCTCCCTGGACTGGTGTTTTTTTTGTCCAAAACCCTTTCCTCCCTTCCCCTGAATGATATTTGCCCCCCCGCAGATGAAAGACATTTAAGATCTCCTGTAGATCTCTTTCCCTCCCAAGGCTTTCTTGCGATGGGAAAGGCTTTGGCGGAGTCAATTTTCTATCCTCCTTTTCCTAGTGATCAACGGGTCTTGCGATTGATTATAACCAGTACCTGTTTGTGGGCTTCAATAGCCGGCGTAGTACCCCTTTTCCCGGTGCCCCCCCCATCTTGCCTGCGGAATCCATAATCCCAGTGTGAGCACGGTGCTGAGACACCGGCGTCCACTAGTTCCTCCCTTATTCGACAATTTCCCTTTTATCAGTCATTTTTCTTCTTAAGCACTCCCCGGATTTTTTCCTTTTTTTCATTTAAACCACCGAGCTCATCCGAGTCAGACCCCCCTGGCTACCGCCCCCCGCATTGTTCTTAGCTCTGGTTTTCTGTCCGAATGCGTGCCTTGCCCGCAGCTCATCTCGATTTCCCCGGAATAGACGACACCCACCTTCTCTGAGGTTTCTTTGTTTTTCCTCTTTCCTTAAGTTTGCTTTCCTTCCTCTCCTCACCGCCAGTGACCCACGAAGGCATGATTATCCCTAGCACTGGCGGCCCTTTGGCAGTGTTTCCCTTTGACCTGCCCTTCCCTTCCATTCCCCCCCTGCACTTAGGGATATTCCATTTTCCGCTCGGTCAGGTTGAAGCGCAAGATCACTTTAAGGATGGACTCTCCCCTTTCATCTTTTTCCCCTCCTAAACCCAAAGATGAAATGTTCAGGGCGTGTTCCTGTCCCCTTTTCTTCCATGGGCATGCTCGCGTCATGGAGACGTTCGTCAACCCATTTAAATTTTTAGTTTTTTTTTTTTTGTTCTTTTTTTCCTTACTAGTGGAGATGCCTACTCTGTACAAGACAAATGCCCCTCCTCCCGCCCAAGAGGGGCCGAAGCTCCTAGACTCCACCCCCTTTTTTCATCCTCCTCCTCCCCCCTCCGTTTACCATTCCGTGGACGTATAAGGTACAAGAACCATTCCTTTGTTTCTTCGGACTTGCATTGTTGATCAAGCGAGACCCACTCCCTTC
>Ga0179591_1362795_pt1 | contig 21813 bp, 15 predicted proteins | sample CZOMad2_1_08_16f_FD_182891 | JGI IMG/M metagenome (GOLD analysis project Ga0179591, IMG submission 182891) | Vadose zone soil fungal communities from Angelo Coast Range Reserve, California, USA - CZOMad2_1_08_16fungal (PacBio error correction) | ecosystem: Environmental > Terrestrial > Soil >... | reverse complement strand
ACAACTTCCCCTTTCCCCACCCCGAGCTTACAGCTTCTCTTCGGACTCTCCCCCTTCTTTCGTAGTATCGGTGTGTGACCCCCGACTCTTTTGTCTCCTGTTTTTCATTCGAGATGCTATCCTTTCCGCTTTTCCACCTCGCAGGCATAATTGGAGAAGCCTTGGCTGTACACCCCCGACGATCCCCCTTCCGGACCTTTTTTTCTCTCAGGGCCGTACTGCGGATTCTGACGGATATTGCACCCAAAAACTTCCAATGAAACTCAATCCGCACGCAGGAGTTGATTCACTTTAACCCCATTTCCCTCAATAGCCTCTCTCTCAGAGCCGAGGTGGGTTTCACCTTTCGTAGATTCCTTGAGGATTGACCCCCTGTCACCCTGGCCTTGAACCGCTCTTCAGTGGTGAAGGAATTTACCCACGTTAGAATAGATCGGACCCCTGCCTCCCATCCTCCTTCCTCCCTCTTGTACTCAATACGTGTTGTTGTTGAGTCGCTGGACATCTCTGTCATTTTTTCCCTCTTCGGAGTTCTTTTTTTTCCCTCCAAAAAAGCCACATCCGGTCAGCTGCCGGGTGTGATACGTTTACGAGGAGAAAAGGAGTACGTACCGTGCACCCTTTTTTTCCTTTTGATGAGTTCGGCTCTGTTCTTCCTCCACTCTTGGTTTTTCCCTTCTAATGGAGTTCGAGCTTAGTACCCCCTTCTTCGGAGTCTTTTTAAACCGTTGATCTTGCGCTACACGATATGCTTTAGAAGAATTGGAACCTGTAAGGCATGGGACGGTTCTCCCCGATCCGGCTGAGAAACCTTCCGGGTGATGTACAAGTTGCTTGATAGAACATATCTAATAACCTCTTGGAGAAGCAAGATACGATTTTTCACACAAAGGACGACTCTTTGCTCTTTCTCCTCGTGGACCTCCCCAGTGACCGGCGTGTACCCTTACTTTTCGTTGATTCTTCGACCAGAATCGTCCAGTCCCTTGAGATAACCCTTTTATATGCTAGGCGATTTTTTCGTCTTTTTTTGAGTCATGGTTCAAGTTTCTTTCCCCCTTTAAATGGTCCCTCCCTCACCCCAAGAATTCTAACCATGATTTTCCCCCTTTTTGAGTTTACCCGGTTATTGACTTTTTCCCGAAGAGATCCCCCTCCATGGCATCAGGCGATGCCGCCTAACTAACATCTTGAGAGAAGGACGTCCGTCTTTCTAAGTGCCATGCCTTCCCTGCCTCGCAGACTTGGCTTTTTTTTTTTCCCCCCGGTGCTTGACGATTGTATTTATAATTGAGGGGCCTTGAGACTCCCTTTCCCCTCAGTGACATTTTGCACTGGACATCAGTTTAAGAATAATAGTTGGTTTTCCCCTGACCTTCCGGGTCTCCCCCGGATCTAGGTGACAAGTCGGTCTTGTATTGCATGCGGGTCTCCTCCCACCTTGCACGCGCCTTCATGCGAAGTCTTTCTGACCCTATAATGATAGGTTGGTCCTCAACTTTCCCCTCCCCCCTCCCTCTTATTAGTTTCCTTGTTACTTTTGACTGCAGGCCCAGGTCTCCCTCTGGGCGTAGTTTTCTTTCCCTTCCATAGAGTGGGTCCTCCCTTGGTCCTGTGAAAAGAGTCCTTACAGTTGGGACTTTCCCCCCATTCATTCCAAGTTGGGTTATTCCCTCCACGACGAATGACAGACCTTTTATAGTCGGCCCCTCCCTCCTTAACTTACAAAACTTGTCCTATTTATTCCGTCCGCTCAATACACGTCTGTAGTCCTCTTTCCTTCTTGTGAGTCTGCTTGTAGGACTTTAAAATTCAGGCTGTCTGTCCACACCCCCCCCCCCCCCCCTTTTTTTTTTTTTGGTGCTTACGTCTTCTACCTGTTTTTTTTCCCTCCTGTCTTCCATGGAACCCGATAGTACTCTGAATCTTTTCCCGGCATCAGGTCCCTGGCGGAGACATTTATGAAATGTGAGACTTAGATGATTAGGCCCCGATCCCTTTCCTCCCATGGCGTTTTAGCTCATGTTTATGAAGTCCCTGCGAGCTCCTTCTTGGATTGTCTAAGAGGCAGTTCTGGGAAATCGGCCGAGGCAGGGCTTCTTACTTCTCGACCAGCCCCTCCCGACCTCCTTTCCCCCTTGGTCATGCCCATCATGGCGGGTCTGGCCAGCCTGGGATCTTGATACTCCTTGGTATTCCTGCGCTTTCAGTCAAAAAATCTAAGGACTCGCTTATGTCTCTCTCTATTTTTTTCTAGTCAAGCGTTCGTTTGAGAAGTCATCGGAACCTCTAGTCTTTTTATTCGACTACACCCCCCCCAGTGTTTCATGGAGTGAAGACCAATCGAGGAAAGCTTTTTCCCTTTCAGAGATGTTTTTCATTCTCGCGACTTTTTCCCCCCGGGTTAGTTCCTTGTTGGTTTGACTATCCGGACCTTGATTGTTTTCAGCCTTGTTCCGTGCTTTCGTCGATCTTTTGCTGTTTGCCCTTCTTTGTGACTTCGATAGGCAGTGCTCCATGGCAATTGATTCAGACGTTTTTAAGCCGAGATTCCCCGACGTTAGCTCCGTGATTCTGCCGGCCTCCTGTGCATGCATAGAGACCTTGATCATGCTCTCAGAAGTTAAGGGTTCAGTGACAGTGGCCATCTATCTTTGAGTGTCATTTCAATCCTCGCGACAGTCGACGAGATCCGTTCGCTTGGCAGTCAAGATGTCTTTTCAAACCCCCCCCCGTGTGACTAGGATCTATAGCATCTGCTCGTATTCAATCCCACTTTTCTTATCTCAATCCAAATAAGAATAAGTTTAGCCGCAAGAGGAAGTAGAGCGTTCCTCAAGGAGCAAGACACCCTTCCCGACTTTTCGGTTAGACCCACCACCGTTCGTGTTGGTGGTTTGTTGGGGTGGGGTTTTTCTCTGTTTTGGGTTTGTCTTTTTTTGTTTTTCTAGTCTGGGTGTGTGGTTTTCGTGTTTTTTCGGTTGTTCTGTTTGTTCTTTTGGGTTTTTGTGTGGTTTTTTTTTGTTGTTTGATTCTGTTGGTTCTTGTTTCTGGTTTTTGTTATTTTTTTTTTTTTTTTTTTTTTTTCTCTTTTTTTTTTTCTTTTTTTTTTTTTTTTTTTCTCTCTTTTTTTTCCCTTTTTTTGATCGGCGTCTCGTTCTTTCAAGCTTTTTTTTTTTCCCCTTTCAAAACTGGTAGGGCAGCATGCTTGTCAACGGTTTTGCCGAGTCTTTCCTCCGCTGCCGCCTTATTTTCGATAAAGGAAGCCCTTCCTTTTGGGAAAGCCTCCTAATCTTTTCCTCCCTTGACTGTTTTTTCGGCTGCCCTTCACTGGCTTTACGAACCTTTCTAGCCGGGGATCCAAAAAATCTGTTCCCCTTCTGAGTGACATGTGATGAACGACCCCTTATGGAGTGGAACGTGGCTCGTAAGAGGGTCCCTGAATAAGAGCCTGCCCCTTTTTCTTGAGTCCCTCCTCCCCCCAGACACGACCTTATGGTAGAAAATTTTCTCAAGGAGGGGTTTTTTTTCTTGGGGGTGTTTTCGGGCCGTGGCCGAGCGATCTCATTGCCCTTCGAGAGCCGAACGGAAAACTTTTCTTAGTGTGATGAGGACCCCTATTCCTTTTGGTCTCGTTCGTCGTCCTAAGGCGGAACCGACCGCCTGGTGATTCTTTGACAAGTTATCGGAGCACTCTCCTTTGGCTTGGGCCAATCGACGAGACACTCTTTTTTTTTTCTTGAATTCGTAACTCCGGCCACTTTGAGTATCCATAACCTTTTTTCTGATTGCCGTCCTTTCCTCCCAGGCCTGATCTTGGTAATCTCTCCGTCCTCGTTAGAGTATGGATCTCGCCGCCTCACTGCTTTCTTACAGCGCGGTTGTCCCAAAATACCTCTCTCGGCCTCCGAAACGTCTTCTATTTAAGTATCCTCTCCCCTTCCAAGGCCTGTTATAGTCGACCACCTTCGAGAAAAATGTTTTCAATCGCAGCCCTCCCTTTTTTTTTTTTCCGATTTCGACCCCCCCCCCTCGATTTCTAAAGAATAACAATTCCCGCTTTTCTCGTTGCGATTCGCCCCTTTTCCTTGTTCCTTGCTCGTAGACCAAGGATATGCACACCCATCCGATCGCTCACTCGGATACGACTCATGAGAGCATCCCTTACTCTGTTGAACATCCTGTAGACAATGGATACCCGGAGAGAACTCTCTAGACGGGCTTCCAGCCAAATGTAGAAAACCCGGTAAATGGTTCCAACTTTTTGTGACGCTGGGCCCGAGAGATAGATATATAAACGCCCAGAATAGATCGTTCCTCCCCTCCTTCAAGAATTAGAATGCCCCCCCCCCCTTTTCAATCTTGGAAGTCGCCCCCCACACCCCCCATCATTTTATGCTCCTCGGACTCTTTCAGCTTTTTTTCACCCTGCCGCAAGTCGCCCTTCTGCAACCCGATGCCCAGATTCCCCCCTTATCGCGGGTTCCAGCGAACGAAGTAGCCACTTACGTCCGGCTCCTGAGCCTTTTTCCTTGCCGCCCCCTTGCCGGCAGTCCCTTCTGCAACTGACCAGTTTTCTACACAATGCCCGGCTTTCCCATCGATTCTTGGGCATTCTTCGAATCCTCTCCCTTTTTGAGTCCTGAGGCAAATTCCTCCCCGCCGAGCGGGAGCGGTTCGCCGTTCGTTGGAGACGTTTCCCCGCTGGTTGTGGCAGCCCCCCGCAATCGACCCCACCCCGCACCTTGAAGGACTTTCGGACCTCCTCTTTACCGCTCTTTTTTTTTTCCTCGCGCCCGTCGGTTTTGGCCGAATCCTGGGGAGAATCTTGGGATACCTTCCCCCCCGACCCCCCTGCTTCCCTCTTCTTGGCGTTCGAACTTCAAACTAAATGCGCTGTTTTCCCCCCATGAAGTGGGCCCCCTTTATTCAACTCCTTTTCAGAACTTCCTTCCCTATGCGTTCCTGTTTTCTCGGTTCCAGGACAGCTCCAGGAAAGATATCTCCGAACCAGTCTTTTTTCCATCGACCTCGCTCCTATTGTTGTTCTCCCTCCCCTGCCGGTTCAAGTTCCACCCCAAAAGTCTTCGTCGGTGAACTCTCGGGCTTGTTTCCCATCCTTGCGTGCTCAGGGTGCCATAAGACACCCCCTTTTCTCAAAAGACTAGTCCAGGGAAACCCGTCCCTGAACAGTCCCAAAGCCACTACGGCGACCCTTTAACCCCTCTACGCCCGCAGCGCGCAAGTCCTTCCCTTTTTTTTTTTGAAGGGAATTCGCCCTTTCTGGACTCTGGGAATGAATATTCTACTTAGGCTGCAAGACCATAACAATGTGGTTTTTATCCCCTCTTCAAGCTTACCACCAGCTGACCCTCCCCTGGTTTTTGACTACCTCAATGGCTTTGGTCTCGCAAAACGGGAACCGGCCAAACCCTCTTAAAAGACGAAGATAAGTCTTCCGGTAATCCTTATTCCTTCAGCTCTCAGGCCCAGGTTTTCCATCCCCCCTCCCCCCCACGTACAAACTCCAGTAACAGAGCCCCCCCCCCCACAGAGGCGAGTTTCCGGGATTTTTTTTGTGACACTTTTCAGCTTTCATCGATCTGTCTTTCTCCGCCGCATAAAGCAAATCGAAGGCCCCTCCTGGCGCACGCCCTTTTTTCCACTCGAAACGTTCTCCCCGTAAATTTTTCCTTCGCTTCCCCAGTCCAGAGTCTCCCCCTTCTTAGAGCTATACTGTCTTTCCCCAACCCGCCGTGTGCACCTCCGGAAATACGCAATTCCTTTTAGCCGTCTGATTTGTACCCTCCACTTTCCCTCTTTCACTCCCCCTTTTTGTAATGCGCTAATACTTTCCCCCAGTTTTGCCTCATCCTTTTAGGTCCGTCCTATGTATTGTCGAAGAGGATGGCACCTAGGCACCCCAACCTGACGCGATGCTCCTGCACAACACTCCTTTTTTTCTCAGATAGCCCCCCCTATCCCTCTTGTGTTTACTTTCCTCTTCTTTTTGTTTGTTGTTTTCTAGAGATTGCCACACCTCTCTGCAGAATTTTTTTTGTCTCTGATCCGTTGTATTTTTCATAGAAGGTCCCGGGTGCCGGGTTGTGCCATAATAGGGAAGGTACCTTCTGCCGTGTCATCGATTTCCCCTGGAAAACAGGTCCGGAGATGATTTTTCCAACGCCTTTGCTATTTTCCTTTCACTTTTTTTTTTTTTTTCGTGTTTTCCGGTCTGGGTTTCCCCCCCACTCCACAGGCCGCATCGGATTTCTGAGTTAATGTGAGACCCCCCTTTCTTGATGGTGCACTACCTCTCCCTCCCGTACGGCCCTTTCAAAGTCCTTTTCTTATCCCTTCCTCTTGGACCAGCACACCGGCGGCTCCACGAGATTTTCCTCTCGTTGCTGGTCCTCGCTTTCCCCATATCGAAACTAGGCCTCCCCCTCCCCCCCGTCACACCTTCAAAGTACGTCCTAACCCTTGTTGAAGCCTTTGATTCCCTCGACTTCTTTTGAAGCGTCTTGCCGTATTGAGGTTTCCCTGAACCTTTTCCATCTCTTAGCCTCTCTTCCCCGGACATCTCCCCCAAGGATTCGCCTTTTTCGGCTTCCTTTCCCAGATTCCTCCCCCTTGCCGTCACCACAATTTCCTCTCTGGTGTTGCTTTTTCTCCAGTCCCCCAAGTCGGTGATACACAGGCGACCATGTGAAACGGTATTCCAGTACGAGCGGTACTCCCATTTTTTTGTAAGCCTTCCTTCCCCGATTGACTGCGATTCTTCTTTCTGAATTTCTATCGTCGCCCTTATTGAAATTGTAGAAGTTTTCGAAGGGATTGAGTTGTTTGGTCGTCGGCCTATGTATGGCGTATTGAAAACCCCCCTGGATAGAGAATTGGCCTTCTTCTTTTGGTGCAACCTTGCAATAAGGTCAAAGAAGCCGTCAGTTTTTCTTTGGAACTGACCGTCAGGTTTCTTGCTCTCCCTAAAGTCCTTTCTCCGTAGAAACATTTGGACGTATTGCTTCCAGGGATTATCTCCTTTCTCTTTGGTCTTTGAAGAAAGCGAAAAACCACAACCTACCCGCTTAATATTTAATTTATCGTGAGGCCCTTCAACCCTCTCTCTAATTTCTTATATAAGCAACCCATTTAAAAGAAGCCCCCAAAAAACTTTTGAGCCCATATGTCTTCCCCGAGGGCGATTTTCCTAGGATCCCCCCTTCAACCTCTGGGTTTTCTTTGACCAGAGTATTCCCTTCGTGGGCGAGTTTCGATCGGTCCGGAACTCTCTTGTGGCGCCGGTCTACTCCCCCTAAGAACGTCAGGCTTTTCGGTGCCCCATCTGCTTTCCCCCCCATCGACGAGGACGGCACTCTCGATCCTTCCTTCGTTCGATTGTTTCTCATTCCGGGTGATCTTGGCGAATTTTTGCCGTCGGCTTGGCCACCGCCGTCCCTTAAGGTTTTTTCTTTTCCCGATCGTCGGCTTTTTTTTTCTAGGAAAGGCGCGGTACTCCCCCGAAAGATCCTTCTCCCCCGGCATAGGGTCCCTGGAGAGACAGTGAAATTTTGTCTTTATTCCGAGTCGAGTTTCCCTCCGAAAACCTCTGTCCGATACTTTTTTCTTTGATCAGTCTTTCCTTTCTCCTTGGCTTGGCGGAAGGACCTTGCGGGAAATCGACCTGCCCGAGGGAAAGGGAGAGCTTATTTACGCGTTCCTCTCCTTGACCCCCCTGGACTTTTATCACCTTCCTTTTTGGATTGATCCTGCGCGGATTTACTTCTCACTTTGATACCCCTTTTCCCTTAAATTTTGTTTCCATTCTCAGAAACTTGCTCATGTGCTTTCCATGTACGCTCTTTTTCTGATATATCTTTTTCAGCCTTTCCGGAGCAAGGTCTGCATCCTCAGCACTGGATTTTTTCTAAATAGCAAGCTTTTCCGGGCTTCATTGGATGGTTTAAATTTTTTTTTTTTTCTTCGCTTTCCCTCTTCGTCGAGATTGAAGGAGGCGATTAAAACCGTTTTTTTTTTATCTTATTGTGCCTTGCTCAGGGCTACTACTCTTTTTTTTCGTTAGGCGAGATCGATTTGTGGGCACAGATTCTTTTAAGCTTTTTTGCTTTAAGGAATCTTATCCCTTTCCGTACTAATGACCTGAGTCTCGGGATCTGACAGCAGTCACCCATGGACGTTCCATTCTTGAGAAACTGTTCCCAGTGCCTTGGAAGGTTTCTGCTTCAAGTCCCTATCTTTTACGGGATTTCCTGGACCTGAGATGCAACCTCTCTCCGAAGATTTTAGTGAGCAGATTCACTTGTATAAACTTTATCCCTTCCTTTCAATTTCCGGATTCGTCCCAGGAGAAAGCAATAATAATAGTCCCTCGTACTCCTCCCCCCCCTCCTTCCGTTTTCCATATTGTCCCTTAGAGAGGCCAACTGCCCTTGAGAACTTACCACACGACACCCACACCTTTTTCTCCAACGGCCTCCCCCCACCAAGGGAGTTTTCTTTTCTAGGTTAAAGTTGTTTTTCGTTTTATATTTTTCTTCCCATCCCTTTTAAAAACGTTACACCCCATGGTAGTGAAGCACCCTTCCTTGCCTAGCTCCCTTGCTTACGATCAGGAAGCCTTTAAGGGTAGAAGTTCTTTCTTTAAATCCGTTGTGTTTTATAGAGATAGCGGCTCCATTACTGGGCTTCCTGATCCCCGAGGAGGAATTCCCTTTCCCCCAGCTTGTACCCTTGGTAATGTTCTGCCCGACGAGGGTCCCCAGTTGGGAGTAAGAGGGACCAAGAACGACCTAAGAGACTTTCTTGTGGAGACGCTCCTACTGTTGTAGACACCGTGTTCCGGCGGGTGGGTTGTTTGGTGGATAGGACTGGGGGTTTTTTTTTCTCGGGGCAGTGGGATTTGACTCCTTTTTTTTTTTTTCTCCCCGGAAGCTATTTGTGATGTATCTGCCGCTTTCCCTTGAAGTACTCTTCCCGCGGTGCTCCCGCGGACACTCAATGGAAGACAGTCGGTTTCCCTTGGTTTACAATCCTGACCCCCAAACCCAACCCTCCTTGAGATGAGTTCCTCTGGGAGTTTTCATACAACCCCCGCGCCAGCTCAGAGCGGCTGAGCGTTCCCCGTATTCCCTTTTTTTAAAGGCTAATCGACCAGTCTTCTGCCCCATTTTTCCCCCTTGCATTTATCACTAACCGAGACTGCGGTAATATCGAAGTCCCTTGTGATTTTATTTTGCAGCCCTAATTCAGGCTCCGTTTTCCATTTTTGCAACACAATAGAGCTGCAGAAAGTCTCCCCCAGAGCTCCCCTGCGCCCTCAATCCGACTTCTTTCCCCCCAGGAATTCACCGTTTTGCGCAATCGCAGCCAATTTTTTTCTCGCGGAAGTCTCTTTTTCTTCTGCCTTTTTTCCGGAAAGATTGGCTATTTTTCCCCTTTCGGAACACTTCTTGATGAGCATTTACTGAATCTTTCTTGGAAAAGGCCGTCTTTACCCTTCGTTTTTCTGGTGACTAATCTCTCCCTGATCACAGAGCATGAAACGACCCGAACTCCCCTAGTCCTCCTCCGGATCCGCTTCCCACAACGATTTGGACGAACCATCCCCAATGGTTACCCGGTAGTTTTAAGCTTGTCCAGTTTATCGCATCATCTCGAATTCGATTTCCCCCAGATTTTTTGGACCCTCCACGAATTAGACTTCGAATTGAACCTCGCTCACACCCAATGAGCATTTCATAATGTTTTGATTAGCTAAAGGCCCTCCCCCGCTACGGATTCCACAAATGGCCTTCAAAGGGAACAGGATTTCTGGAAGATGACACTTACTGCGTGCCCTCCCCCCAATATCCCCCCCCTCAATAACGATCGGTGAAGACCAAGGAAACCTAGTTGACGTCTCAGGCTTCCTTCCCCCTTTAGCCCCTATGAACCTTGACATGCAGACCCTTCCTAAGACGTAGATGAGACGGAACTGACTCGGTTATTTTCTTGAGGGAACATTTCCCCCCGATCTTCTTTTGCTGCAATTTTTAGTCTGATTTAGGAGCCGTCCCCCAACAGGTAGGTCTAGGGGAGGCAGATAAGGACCTCCTCAACCTGGCCTTGACGTGTTTCGGGACCATCGCATCAAAGACCTCCTCACTACTCTCGTACCAGTTCAGACTTTTGTATTGAGGAAAAGATGTGCCTCCCCATCACTTTTTTTTTGAGCACCTCTTCTTCTCGGTCCAACTCAATCGGATTTTTCGATGAGTGGACCCGGGATAACTTAGGAGAATCCCATAGTTACGTCCCCCTTCTTTGCATCTTCTTTCGTCCATGACTCCCATGGGCAAGCTAATATTCGTACCGACGGCCCGATGTCGTTACAGAGCCCCCCTCTGTTTAGAGTGGCACCGAAATTCCCTGACTACGCTTTCCTGATGTTTCCCCAATTTCCCCTGACTGAACAGGGAGACGTCTCCCAGTTTATAGAATCAGGCTTCGTCAATCTCCTTCCAGGGCCCCTCCCCTTCGGATAACTTACAAGGGAATTTATGTCAAGACCCTATCACTCCCGTCTTGGTAGGAAAGCTGGATCTTATTAATGCCCTTTTTCCTGATGCCATGACATAGGTTCAATACTTTCACATTCCTCTGGTTTATTCCTTTCTTTGGCTCAGTGAGTCATTTTCTAAGCTGGCCTCAACACAAAGCATCAAGACAGGGTGGTTTACAGACCCCGCTTCCTGGAAGAGTTCCAAAGACCTTTTCCCGCCGAGCCGTCTTCTTTTCTATATGCCGATCCTGATCGTTACCTTCCCGAATACTAAGTCCACGCCGTAAGTCTTTTCAGAATTTTGAGGAGACTTCTTGGCCCCATCCCTTTTGTCTTTTTTCTTTGTGTGCCCATGTGGTCCCGCCCTCTCCGTGGGTTTTACGTTTATTAGAGATTCCGATCAGACGGCTTGTCAGCCCCCTCGAATCTGATGCCTTTTTCTGTCTTGTCCCCCCCACGTGACCGTCACGCAGCGGAAAATTCTTTCAATCCTGCGGATCCCTCAGTAAGATACGTTTCGCAACTCTGGGTGCCCCTCCTCACATCCTTTTTCTTCGCCGAGTCCCCACCATCACAGACAGATAATTAAGCCCTGGAGGATTCGCTACTCCCCTGCCCGGGCCGGTGTGCCGCGTCCTCTGAAAACAGGGCTTACTCCGCTCTTTGTTTTTTCCACACTGACGCTTGTGGGAGGAACACCCCATTCGAATCCTCCTAGACCACCCCCTGCCAGCAGGGGTGGGAACACAATCCTCCTCTTTTGATTTTCTTTACCCGATGTCCTTTTTCCCCTACAGGTCTCTCCTGGGTTTGATATTTCCTCACCTCGGGTCAGCGGCTGGTTTACCCCCGGTGTTGAATACTCTCACACGTTCTCTAGAGCGTTCCCCTTTCCAGTGATGCGGCACTTCTTTGAGATTCCTGGGTGCTTTTCCCCCTGTTCTGAACCTTCGTTTCGAGTTGCACCTTTTAACTCCTCGTCGATATGCGGAGTTCCGGGAGGGGAAACCCCGTCGGTGAGGGTTCGTCCCCCTTTTCACCCGCTTACGACAATGGCAATAGAAAAATGTAGGAGTTGCTAACGTTTGCGCAACCCTCGGCGAAAGGAGAGTCCCCTGACGAGGTTTTATTTTCAAAGCTGCGATCCCCCCCTAGGACTCAAACTATCGGTACCAACCCCCATGCTGAAGTTCCCCTCTTCCAGGGCCCGAAGGGGAAGGAGTGAAGCATCCCCAGATCTGGCGAGGCGTGGCTCCGGTTCTTTCCCGTGGAGATCTTTTAATGACTCCGCAGTTATCGACCAGGTCCCTGATAAAGGCTTCTTCTTAGGCGGGCTTGGATTTTATTCAATCGTCAACACAATTTGTAGATTCATTGTGGTGATGGAACTTTTTCCGTCAGCCCACTTAACACCAGGAGGAAAACTTGTTTTAAAAGGTCTTCAGACTTTTTTTTCCAACTTGCAGCCCCAGCCACCTCCATTCCTTCTCTTTTCAGTCCGGAAATGTCACCCTCAGGTTTCTTGCTCTTTTCTTGTTCCTGATGCCCTGTGAAGTAGTTAAGGGATTGCGGGGTTTTCCAGGTAGGTCCTTGAAGATGTCTTTCTCCTTTCTTTTTTTTTTTTTTGCCTATCCCTGCGCCGGCATGAAGTTTGTGCAAGGACTTTTCCCCGCCTTACGAAGGCGTTGGGTGCCCCATTTTACTGGTATACCTCCCTTGCATTCTCCCTACCCGGTTGCCCTTTTTTTTTACAGGGTGGCGCTGATCTTTCCACGGAGCTGTAATGGACGCCAGAAGAACACCAATGATACTCTTCTTTTTTTTTGTTCTTGCAATATTTCGTTACCATGTAGTAACGCCTCTAAAAGCTGAGGTACCGAAGCCACCTTTTCCTCTGTTCTGTTCCTTGGTTCCCATCTTCTAGCCCCCCTTAGGGGAAAAAACTCTTTTGGTTTGTAACTTACACGGCCTGGGCAGATCGAAACGCCTCACGTGCGGTTGACCACTTGAATTCCTGTCCTTTTTCCCCCCCCAAAGACGACGGTGGGTCCTTCTCGAAACACGACGTTTCAGGCGCGCTCAATTCCTTTTTCCCTCGGCGGCCCTGCAGGAGGCTCCTGCTTCACACGGCATGTTTTAATCTTGTGCAAGGTTGTCTCAACTGGTAGTTTCTCGTAGGAATGCCCCTTTTTTTAGGCGTCTCCTTTTCGGCGCCCCCCCTCCTCTTTAGGGACGCATTTTTTTTTCCTGTCACCACCATAGCTTGTATTATGCATAGTCGTGACGGGTCACTTTCGCACTCTTTTCCTAGCCCTTTCTTTCTGCTACCCTTGATGCTGCAGCAAACATTCGGAGCATGCTTATGTTTCTTATGAGATTAGCTCCGTGGTCGTTCCGATTAGGTTGTGTTTAATCGTTATCGGCGCCATTCTCTGAGGCTCATTCTCATTTACCACCCCCGCACCTACCCTGGACCTGTCATTACTCTTGAGGGCTGTGAATGCCCTGAAGAAGGATTTTCCCCCTATTTCATTTTTGTTCTGGTCTTCCCCCCTCTCTTTTGATCCAAACCACGCCTGAGGATGCGATGTGAGCGATCGATTTACTTTCAAGACCCTTAGAGAGACACCCTCCGCACTCTGTGCTTTTCTGAACTAGCCCCCCCCCAAAGAGTTTCATTTGATTAAATTGTCCTCCTTCCAATAGAGGTCTTTTCCCCCCCTTCCCTCTCGGATGTCTTTCCTTATCGAGGTCTTCCGGGTTTTTCTCCTTTCCTTTGTCGACGATTAGGCGAGAAGGCAAACTGTTTATCCTGACTTTTTTTGGGCTAAGTCTTTTCAGGGCCAGTGCCTCCATGAGGTCAAGATACCCATACCAGAACACTTTTTCCTCTCTGCACGTTCTAGGGACATGGAGCCCTTGCCTTTTGCATGCCCTCTGAACTGATAATGTTCAGGAATAGAATTCGTTCAGGAAGTTCTCGAACCTAGCTTGCGTAGATCCATGAAAACCCCGAAGAACTTTCCTAGATGCTTGATGCCTATTCTAAAGTTATACCCGACCTTCCATTATGATACTCCTATTAGAAGCGGCCCCGCTCCCCTACGTAATACATTCTCTCTTCCCCTCTCCGCCCATCATGACAGTCTCTCGTCCCAACTTTCCCGAGTCCCCCACACCGACATCGAGGTGCCCCCACCACCCCGAAGGAAATACAAAGGTTTCGCCGAAAAATGCGTTTTGTGGATCGGCGTTTCTTTTTTGTTCCCTTTCTTTCCCTATTTACTTCCAACCGTTACCCATTTTTTCTCAGCACATGCAATCGCAGTTACCCGAAGTGTTTTGAGCGTATAGACCTCTTAAGATTAGACTCCCGGCTTTGAATTCCCCCCTACTTCCTCTTTTCCTCTCATCTTTTTTAGGAGTGCTTGATACGTAACCTACTTTCTTCCATTGAGAGAAAGCCAGGTCTGAATTTAAAAGGGCATGGCTCAATTTTCCCCGATCCCTTCAAGTCCGTAAGCAGGGCCCAAGACCTGGCTCAGAGTCTTTTAAAGACTTTCCAGATCGCAAGAACTTTATTCTTCGCAACCCCCTTTCCCGGCGGGGGATAGCTGGCGGGTTCTTTCGGGCCCTTTTCCCCCGAGCCGAACTGAAGGAGGTTGAGAAGAAACTTAGATGATGCCGAGGAATACTCGCTATTACCTTTTTTTTTTTTGAGGCGAATATTTCCACGAAATGTAAGAGGGACTGTTCTTTTTCCGAAATGGATCACCTACCTTTCCCAAGCCTTCCTAGGCTCGTCCTGGGAGATAGGTTAATGAAGAGACCCGCTATCTCGAGGGTCTCTCGTAAACGTCCTTTGATTCCAGTCACGCTCAATGATCAAACTCCTCGAAAGGAATTCTCTGGAAGGTCCCCAGGAATTTCGGGTCCCTCCTTAAACTCTCGGGATTCTTGACACTCAAAGTGAGACCCTACTATAGGAACGTTCCCTGCAGCCTCACCCCCACACCTCTCTTTTTCCTCACTCAAAGTCTTTAAGTTCCACCGTGAGCAAAGGAATCCATAGTCTCAAAAGGTCCTAGAAAACGTTTTTCTCCCTTCGTTGAGAGTTCCACTCAGATCCTCTGATTAGCCTTATCCCTTTAAAATCTTGGGCTAGGTGAGCTACTTTTCCATGCTGGTGCCTTCCTGATCGATTCCTTGGGTGAAATGTTGTGAAATCTCCGAGATACATCTGGAGTTTATCTGCGCCTTTTTGGATATTAAGAGTGTGACCCCCACGACACTGAGCCAGGGGCGAAAATCCTGAAACCGCTCCGGGACCCTGTTTCATGATGTGGCATGACCCGGTTTTTCCCATGGTACCAGGTAGCGCTCTCTGGGAGTACGCCCTTCTACTTCCCCCTTTCCCGACTCAGATATCTCAGGCCTCCCCGTACGCCCACGACAAGAATTATATTTCTCTAAAATAGACATCCTCCCAATGAGCATCTACTCTCTCGAAATCTAGGCTCTCAAACGTCCATACGGCTCCGCAAGGAAACTGATTCCTTATGGAAAGATGACTTCGATTCATTTTAAGATCGTATCCCCCAAGGCAGTCCCCCTCCTCTGGAACAATACGACCTCTGAGAGTGGTCCGAAGTGAACGTCTCGCCCTCCCTTCTGCAAACCCATAGGAACCCGGTCAGACATCTCGAAAGACCGCCTGCTATGAGCGTTCCGTCCCTCCTCGGCGCTCTTCCGAGTTTCACCGATACCGCTATCTTTAGAGAGAACTGAAGTTTAAGTTTAGGAGCTTGACCCCCACCTCTTATATGTGCCAGTACTTCACTCGGAAAATCCCACCTCACTAATGAGTTTCCCAGAGGCACTCCCTGATTGCCTGTGATACTGCTCTAATCCTCACAGAGGTTTTTTCCCCTTGATGGACTGCTTTCCCTCCCGACCAGCCCCATGGGCTCTAAGTTAAAAACCCCTTGTCTGATGAGTGTTCCCATGGCATCCCTCTTGGCAGCAACTATCACTTGATCCCTCTTGTGCCATTTTTTTTTAGGGCCCCTTTTGACAGATTCACTCCGCCCCAGTACTCAGGAAAAGATTAGCTTAACGTCCTCTCTTCATTTTCCCCCCTGAAAGGAAGTTCAAGGGAACCACAAACCCCTCTTCGTATTCCTTACCCGTGCCCCCAATATGAAAGGTCGGAAGGTCCTACGCACCTATCAAACACATTCACTGGCCGACCCGCAAAACAGCCCAAGAACCCCCCTTTATTAGAACTTTCCTCTCATACTCCCTCTTTCTTCTGATCCTTGTAGAACTCTGGTCTCAGAGTCTTCATCGCCTTTGTCCATGAGGGCTGCATCTTTTACCCCCTCCGTTTCCCTCAGTTACTTTTGTTTTTTTTTTCTAGCATCTCTATTCATTAGGGAGAGTTGGTGTCCCATCAACACCCAGCCTACTCGGGTGTTCAGAAGAAACTGGAGGGTATCCCCACCAGGAAGAGTCCCCCAACCCTCGCTCTTCTTTTTCCTTTTGTTACCTTTAGATACGGACTGATTCCCCCATGTTTCAAGTCAAAACGGACACGACCTTCCAACGAGACCAGAGAGAGTGCCTTTTAACTTTCCTTTTTATTTGATTATCTTGAGACCTTTGTGTGAATTTGGAGGAGACTTTTACTAGATGTAGATCCCCCAGAAGTTTTTTTCCCATTCCTCGCCTTTCCTACGGTCTTATACCCACTCCTCATCCCCGTTCAACGCCCGAAGGTGGACAAGTGGGAACATATCAGTACTTTCCGTTTCGACGTCTCCTTAGCCCCCAACCCCACGAAGTGTTTAACTCCTCAATACGATCAGAGGAGTTGAGCTCAACTAGAACCTGCAAGTTTTCCTCCAGACTGCCTCACCTCTTGATTTTGGTGCAGCCCAGATTTGAAAAGTTGCAGTAGATGAATCCTTAGGATTTTCTTCCGAGCCTTACCGTAGATGTTTTTTTCGGACAACACGTAGACCCTCCTGAAAAAAATGCTAGAAAGGTGTGGACCTTTTCTCCCTTGTTGTTTTACACCTCTATGAGCAGGGTTCCTCTCAGTTTTTTTACATCCGCCCCACCAAGCCCCCATAGCCCTTCAGGGCAGGGGCTCTGGGGGTGCCATCTCCTGAGACACTTATTACATCGACGATCTAAGTCTGTTCCCCTTCACCGGTCCCTTTTGATTTAGCGACATCAACGCGGTTACATTTCTGCCTTGTCCCTTTTTCGGGGTACGTTTTTGTGAGTAAAGCAACTTCGAGAAGCGTCTTTCCTCCTTATCCTGGAGTGAGAAAGGGATCTTGTCGTTTGTCTCTACAGTACCGGAGTAGCCTGTACGAAAAGAGCCAAATGTCCGGCGGCTTAGGTTTATCCCAGAGTTGTCCCCCCTTTTTCCTAGGCTCTTTCTGGCCAAGCTCGGCTCTCTCGAACCCTCGTTCCGTCCAAAATCTCTTTTGTCAAAACCCCCCCCTCTCGACTTTCCCTCACCTTGATTCTGCCCTCGATGGCTCACTTGATAGTCTCTTAGTTTTTTATGGAAACAGTGACCCCTATTGAAAGCCGACCCCTCCGACCGTTAGGATCGGCCTTACGTGAGGACCTTCCGGTTTCGCTTCCATCCAGTTCCCCACAAAAATGTGCGTCTTCTGCGGTGGTCTTCTTCTGGCCCTCCCCTTCCACCTCCTTTTCCAACCGCGACCCCCGTTGTAAACTTTCCCCTTTCGCGGTTAAGCATCTGCAGGACCCTCAATGAAATCAGGCGCTCCAGAAGTATCCCTCTTCCAGCCCCTTTTTTTTTCTGTCGGAACGCTAGCTGCCTTTTAGAAGTAGGCGCTGTTTCTTGGTAGTAGTCCCCATGAAGATGTATTTGATTAAGTGATTTTGCTTTTTTGAAAAGCGCACTGTTTTCACTGACATCCTTTCAAAAGAATCAGAACTTTGCGTTTCCTGACCTCGGTCCCCCAGTACGGAGCCCGGCTCCCTTAGCGCATGGTGGAGATGAGCTCTAAAAGTTCTGGAATGGCCCACTCCCGAGAAACCCTTCGCCCCTAGCTCTCCGCTTTCTAGACATCATTCCCCTTGGATAGTGAGGTCACCTTTAAGTTAATCCATTTTCTTTTTCCTTTTTTCCCCCCCTCTTTTCCCTTGAGGCCATCTTATCTCCATCGGCGAGGGAGTTTCTTTCTCTCATTATAACCCGGCAATGCGCGGTTGATGGTACCCCTTTACTTTGGCTTTGAGTGCCTCCCAAGACTCGGTGTCGTCCGACCACTGAGAAAGGTCAGTATGAACGACTTCCCCCGATCGGGTTCGTTTTTTACCCTTGTACCTCAGGACTCCAAAAGTATGTCCCCCCTCCGAGACAAATTGGTCTTCGCTGGGTATTTCTTATGAAGTTTGAATTCTCGCCCCGGGATTTGAAGTTCAGAAGTTGCAACGGCGTCCAGATTGCTTATCTCCTACACCCCTTCCGTCCCTTTGGTTGCTTTCAATTCCCCTAGACAAGTCCTCTGGCCATCTGTACTTACTTGTTCTGCGCCATGAACTTTCGAACCTAGTGAGGAGACTGTTGATAGAGCCAGAAACCTGAGTCTTCACCTCCTTGGTGATGCTTACTATTCTGAATGCTATTGTTGTGGAGGAATTTTCCTGTCGAATCGCCTTTTCAGGGGCCCAAATGTAGTTGATTCCTTCGCGTTCTAACGCTACGGCCAATTTTCATGTCATGCAAAATTTCCTGGGAGGGCTTTCCCATGCGCTTAGTGAGACGATATCTTGTCGTGGTTCAAACATGTCTTGATCAGAACCCCTTGCGCTAATGCTTCCCTCCTCCGCTTTGAGTCCTCCCCTTTCCCTTTTTTTCTTCAAGCTCGATCAGATTCATTTCCTGCTCTCCCCCCCCCCCCCCCCCCCCAATGGATCGGGCTATTTAGCACCCATCTCCCCTCCATTCTCTTTCCCCCATAGAGGATGAGTGGTCCGATTAAGCTATTTCGGCATTGAAGGCGGAGAGCCAGAAAACCAGGGTTTATTTGGCCGCAGACTCTTCTTCCAATCGGTTCCTTTTGAGTCCAGGAAGAATCTAGGTTTTTCACCTTTAGGTGAACCGGCCCAGACTTCCTTGTTTTCCCCCTTTAACTTCCCTTCCTACTTCCCCCGACTTGACGTACTCCCCTATGGAATTTATCTCTGACCACTCCTGCCGTTGAAGAGTTATGTGATCCTTTCCTCCCTTATAAAAGGTGGCCTTTTTCTTTTTTTACTATTCGGAAATTGATTGGCTTGTCTTCCCCTTGCACCCCGAGCCCCTAAGTCGAGCTTGACTTAATTGTATACAAGCTTCAAAAGCCTCTCCCCCTTTCCCCCCGCCTCGCGCTAGACAGACGGAAGCATCGACGTCGTCAATTAATAATCAAACGCTTCTTTTCTCCCGACCCCTCCTTCCTTTCAGGCCCGGGCAAGACCCCACCCAATCCCCCTCGACCCCCCCCGCGGTCACTACACCGTTTAGACAAGCAAGGCTTCTTTCTTCCCTGGGTCCAGACAGCAGTTCTGAAATTCCTACAACCTCCCCAAGCCTCTAGTTCATCAAATGCGCCTTACAAGGTGTGACGAGCTTAGAAAGATTGCTCGATTCTACCCGTCCTTAAGACCTTTCCATACCCTAAGTTGTTTTTGTTCTCGACATCCTTAAAGGGCTCCGTGATCCGCAGATAGGCGATGCGGCCATCTCTTCAAACCAATCTTCCAAGGACGCCGTTTGCTCCTAACAAGTTATGGGCTGTGAAGGTTTTTCCTCAGATGGGAAAACATGATCACTTCCGAAGAAAAGTGCGAGACGAGACCACACAATCAACGTTTGGTAATGAGTAGACCAACTTAGACGGATTTTTCGTTTCCTACGGGTTTTAGCTCCCTTCTGGTGTGTTGTTTTTAGCTTCCTTTGACTCTTGAACGCTTACTTTTTTTGTCTTCTTTTTCCCCCGTACCTCGGCTGATGAGGAGAGGGGACGTCGATGCTTCTCCGGTCTCTGTCTTTCCAGTTCACGGAATTGGTTTCTCACCTTGGAGCAGATTCTCTCGTAGTCCACCATTGCGGTCTTGCTGGGGGAGAGATCTGGCTTTCCTATCGACAAAGAGCGCTTCCCGTTCTTAATGCCTGCGTCACTGCGCGGGACAATGATAAAACTGTCGCTCGTTCAATTGTCAGTGAGTATCCATCGTACCAATCTCCCCTTTCAATCGTGATGACCTTCTGTTGATCGTGCGATGGAGTAAGCTATTTTCCATGTCACGCGACTGTAAAAAAAGACTTCTTCGCCCCAACCTCTTTCCCCCCTTGATGTAGATTGTTCCAAAGCCCCCCTTTTTAGTCGTACCACCAGGTCCCCATCAACCCCCCCGCAGCATCTCGCTCAGTTAGCCCATCATTTTCACTTACTATACCATTGACCAACGTTGCGATAGTGCGATGCCCTCTTTATCCAGCCCCTCATGCCGAATTTCTTTATATCTCCCCTTACTATGATGAAATGATAGATAAACACTTGGATTGCCTCCATTGATCTCCCTGATCCCGCGTTTCCCACCTTGCCAGTTTCTCCCCCTTCTCAGAATAGGCCTCCCAGTCCCATGATGTGGAAGCCCATTTCCAGGCTTGAGTTTTTAGAGACATAGACTCTCCTCTGCTTAAGGTCCCTCAAAAGCGTCCCTAGGAAAAAAGAAAAGGGAGATCTCCCTCTCCATCAATAATACATGTCCTAAGTTTTTTCCCTAGATAAATATCGCTAATAAACCTCAGGAAGTATCAAGTTAAAATGATTCTTCATATGAAGACCTTGATACATATTTTCAAGTCGAAAGAATCAAGAAAAAAATGTCCCGTCAGCGTATAGTCTACTAATAAACTTTCTGAGACCCCCCTGATGCAGCCCTCCGGAAATACATCCCAATATGCAGGCCTTTTCCTATCGAAAGTCCTATGATGTTCCAGTAATAAACGAGATTTTAGGCATATTCCACCCCCAAGCGTTTCGCTCTTCCTTTTAGCTCGTAGGACGCCCAAGGGTTTCCTTAAAGAAAGAACTCGCCCACGCCCCCGTGCAAGGAATCTTCAATTCGAGCCCGATCCCTTTTACTGTCGACATGATTGTTGCCGACCCCCCCTTTCTTTCGAAGCTTTCCTTTTCCATTCCCCAGGACCCCTTTGGAAAAGAAGGGTTTTAGAGAATACCCCCCTGTTGGTACCCTTAAATTCCCGGAGAAGGAATGGTTAGTAGAATTTTCTCGGGCCTGACCCACGTTGTCTTCGAGGCCAGCTCCTGCTACTTTTCCTCGGCAAAGAGGTTGACCCTCCCTTTTTTTGACGTGCCCGACCGGTCAATGCATCGGCTTTCCCCCTTTATGTACGTCCAACGTGCAAGGTCGGGCCCAGGGTCCTCCAGGGTGCCCCGACATCCCCGCAAAGCACGTCCAATTGCATCCCCCCTCCCGCAAAACTCTTGTATCGAAACTTCCCCTCCATTTTGAACGATTTCCCCGATCACGCATTTCCAGCGCATCTGTCCTGGATTCCCTGCTTCATCTTGGTCTGCACTCTTCTCTCGTTTAACCCTTTTTTGGTTATCCTTCTTGGGCGAAGGGAGGGGAAAGATGGCCCCAACCCCCCGATAGCTACGCTTTTGATGTTGAAGCGCAAACAGGCCGTTCCCCCCCCTGAAAGAGATCCTTTTCTTCAGGTGTCCTGTCGTATCGGCGAGAAGATTTGTCAACGGTTTCCCCTCAAACGCCCAAACGCTTGAGAAATTTCGCGGCTTTCAACTTTCTTCCTAGTCTCGCCCGTTTTTGACAATCCTAGTCCTTTTGATTCGATCAGCCCGTAAAGGCCACTCTCATTGTCCTCGGTTGGTTTAAAACTCGCCCTTTTCCCGTCTTGACATTTGGAGCTTTTCTTTTACAGCGCGTAAGCTTTTATGCCCCAAGATCACCGTCCTGGGTGAACCTAATTGAAATAAGCCCTCCGATTCCCCCGAGGGCTTTCCCCGACCCTCCCTCTACGGCCTTCCCCTCTTCCCAGGCGCTAAGGGTTTTGAAGATATGTAATGGCCGTCGATTTCCACTTTTTCTCTCTCCGAGTGGCAAACACCGATCCCTTCTGTCTTTCCTTGTTACACCCAGTTATCTTTTTTACCCTGCTTTTCTGTGTGGCA
>Ga0179591_1291397_pt1 | contig 21814 bp, 20 predicted proteins | sample CZOMad2_1_08_16f_FD_182891 | JGI IMG/M metagenome (GOLD analysis project Ga0179591, IMG submission 182891) | Vadose zone soil fungal communities from Angelo Coast Range Reserve, California, USA - CZOMad2_1_08_16fungal (PacBio error correction) | ecosystem: Environmental > Terrestrial > Soil >... | reverse complement strand
CCTTCGACCTTGTGTTCCCATCCACCCTTCGACATTCGTATTCTTTAGACTATTATACGGCCGTTCTCCGGAGCCCCTCCCTATGATTGGTTTTGCTTTATAGTGTTAGGCCTTAACATCCCTCGTTCCAAATCGGAATTAGTCTACAAGGAACCCCATGTATCGAGATATGAATTCCTTTTTATAAACCAAGGATGCCCTCCCAGCTGTCTTTTCCTGTCGCCAGAGTGCTTCCGATTGGACGAATTCGAAGGTTTCCCCCGCCCCCAGTCGCAGACTTTCCCCTTCATAGCCTGTATTGTGGTATGGCCTTGTTTTTTCCTTTCGTTGTCGCGAAACGACCCGCGGGCCTCTGTCGCCAAAAGAAAACCCTGTCTGGTTTTCGCTGCCTTCGCGGCCCTCTTTCTTTTTCCCACGATGACCGCGACCCGGTTGTCAGGTCGCGCACATCTCGGTTTCCGTTGCCTACCAGCGATACTGCTCGCGTCCCTTGGCGACCATAGCCATTTCCTCCTCCCCCCCACTGCGGAATCCAACTTGCCTCGATTGGCGGTCCCCTTCTGCAAACCCCCACTTTTTCCTTCGCTGGCTTGGTGCCATGCTGCTGAGCCGGACAATTTCTAACTGGCGCCGTCTAATGATCCCACTCCAGTGATACGCCCATCGCGGGCGCGGGTCCCGTTTTTTTTTTTAGCCGCTGCGACGCTCGCCCTCCTTGTGATGAACTTCTCCTCTCAAATGAGGTATTGCCTAATTACGCCCTCCCTTGGTAGGTTTTTTACTTTTCTCTTCCTGAGGCGATTGCGTTCTTTTTTTGGACTACAATTATTAATTTTTTAATTTCCCCAAAAATCTTATACTTCTCCCAGGCTTCATTTTTAAATACCCCCCGTGAGTTTCTCTCTTTCAATCGACTGAGGATTTTTTCCTTTCTTTTTGTCCCTTCAACGACGCTCACCCCTTTCCTCCCTTCCTCTTTTTGGGTACTGACGTTATTCCAGTGTGATTCCCTCTCTCCTTTCTCAACCCCGACCATCCCGCCGCCAGACGTCGATTTCCTGTTACCTTCCTTGAGCCGGAGGGACAGGCGAAAGACCTGTCCTTTCGACGCAGCTTATGGGGTCCGGTAGTCTCTTCCCCCCGTAGCATGCCAGTCCACCCGCCAAATGTCGTTTTTTAATTTGGCTTTTTTTTCTTTTTTCCATGAACGCCTGGGCACCTCGCTCCCTGCCCCCCTATGCCCCCCCGTTTTTGAGGCGCCTTTTTCTTCCTTTGTCGCGAAGAATAGTGTCCAGTGTCTACGAACTCCTCTTATACGACCCACCGGAGCCTCTGGTCCATCTTTGCTTCGCCGGAGGACTTCCCCAAACGGAATGCTCTGAATCTTCCCTTCTTCTACTCAGCGTCCGTCTTCCTTCATGGCGGATGCTGCGGTTCCCTTCTTCGGCGAAGTGTCGCCTACACATAGCGTCGGTCCCTTGCTGATTGATTTCCGCTCCCCTTTCCTTGCGTTATGTCTTTTGTCATAATGCGAATGGGGCATAGATATGCTCTTTCCCGGTTTGTTTCTCTGAACTCCTTATTCGCCTTAGCCAAACGGCCGCCCTTCGCTTCCCGTGATCCCGGCGTTTTCGCACACTCATGTAGAAGTTAGATGTTTCCCTTTAATTCTTGGTACGCCTCTTCCCCCCCGCAGCATATCCGCCCTGAATTACATTGCTTGCGCCCTCTCCTATGTTTTAGTTAGGCACGGTTCAGTCCTCAAGCCTCATTTTTTTCCCAGGTTCAGCCCAGACCCGATTTCCGCGTCCTGTGTTTGTCCTTAAAACTCGACAACCACTTTTTCTGGTCCCCAACCGTATTTTCGAGACTTTTTCCCTGCACGGGGGCGGCGGCACTTCCCGTCCCCCTTGAGCCCGCTTCGCTTTCATCAGGTTCTTTGCCACGTTCGCACGGACCCCCTCAACCCGACAGTTCGGACAAAGTGATACGGGGGCGCTCCCTGGTTTACCGGGCGTCGCAGTCTGTTTGTTTCCTCTCCACGACCTGCACCTGCATCTTACTCCATTAATTTCTAGATCTGTTCTTTTTTGGTGGGACGTATTTCATTCTCGCTGTGGCCCCCACGTTGGAACTCCACGTTTACCTTCCCCCCTTTTGAGCTTCTTTGCGGGGGTGGTGTTTTACACTTTCCTTCTGGATCTCTGGCGTGGCGACCCCTCCCATCTTGAAATCTAACCAAGAACTTTTCTGGAACTTGAAAATGTTATTTTCATAAGATTTATTTGGTACTTTTTAATTGTATCAATACTATCCCGCCCATGTTTTATTCGGTGCCCCATGGCTTAATTTCCACGCCCCTTTGGTGGTGGCGGTTAAATACTTTATATTCCGACGTTTTTCCACCCTGATGGGATCTCTTTAGTCCCAGTGCAAGGTTTCTCCTTTCCTCAGTTTCGGCGAAGTCTGGACTCTTTCTCTCTTTTTTTCGGAGATCTGCTCCAGGTCTCATTTTGCGCCATCCTTTCAACCTTGCTCTGAGCGCATTTCCATCCGTCCAGAGCGCCTGGCAGAGTTGATTTTGGTTTGTGGGCGACCCTCCCCATCTGGGCTGGTTACCTTTTCGTTAACGTGCTAGTGCGTTTTTTAACTCTCCCCATTTAGTATCGCTGTTTGGTGGTTTCACCATGTAACCGACTCCTCAATTCTAAACGCAGCGCGCCTCTGATTTGAAGCAGCAAGCGCTTGCCGCGACATCTTGACCCAAACCATTCCTTCTTTTTTCTTATTGGGTTTCCGATCATGGGTCTGGTCGTTTCTTCAACCCTTGCCCAAGGTACCCGACAACAATGGCGCTGGTCCCGAACTGCTTTCATTTTCTGCGAGCTGTTCAGGTGCCAAACGTCGCTCCCTTCCCCCCCAATTCCCAAGCCCGGCTGAACACGACGATGTCCTGGACGCAGCCCTTGCCCTTACTTCCGCTCCCAGAGCAAGCGCTCTGTTCTTTCTAAAATCGCCCTGGAGGCGTTTTTCCCCTTCCCGGCCTTTCTTTCAGCGAACAACCAATCCTAGCCGGGTGTTGCGTTTGCAGACGGCTTTTCTACTCTTCGAAACCTTCTGGTGACTGATGTCTATGGAGCGACCGTGTCTGTGTGGCCGGGCACCGTGGGGCTATTATTCGAACCCGGCGGACTTGCACTTGCCCCTACCCTTGCCAAAAAGTTCTGGTCGCGACCGACCCTTTTTCTTCCATCCCATTCGCTATTTTTTCAGCGCCGTCCGAGGTTGATCTCTCGTTACTCATTCCCTGCGGCAAGACCAATATGCTTTTTTCTTGTCACCCTTTCGACGAGGCGGTTCTTTATGAGCGGGGATGGCGCCCGCCTTTCTTTCCCGTCGAGGTCGAGCAAGCGTAGATTGCCTTGCCATGCCTTCAGGTGAGACTTCGACTTCTTTACATCGAGATCGGAAGGCTTCGCGCCCTCTGAGCGGCAACACAGATCTTTTTCTCCTTGATGCTCTGAGCGCTTGAATGGGGTTGCCTGGCCTTTCTTGTACTTAATATAGAAACAGCCCACTAACCAATTTTCAGCGCACTTTCCTTCCAACCTCGCTGGGCAGATTAGATGCCGCCTGATCTCTCCCATGTTGTTTCTCCTTTAGGCCTTTTCTCTATTTTCTTTACCTCCATTCCGTTTCTCTTCTACTGTCGTCAAGGCGTCAACTTGCGCTCCCCTTGCTTTTTCCATCCCGAATAGCCCCAGCGCAAATTTTCTGGCGATGACTTGGTGATGTAGGGCTTATCTCTTCCTCTCTGTCGAAGATGAGATCGTGCAGTTCGCCAGAAATTCCGTTTTTTTAGCGTCCCGCTGTGGTGCCGTGCGCTCAGATGAGCCTTCTTTTCTTGTCATTTTACGCCAGGCGACGCCAACTTCATCAGGGGCATACCATAGGCGATGCCTATCGACATAATGACCGTGAACCACGTTCCTCTCCCTAATACGACGCTGCTCAATTCCCTTAAGTTCGTCGAAATCAGTTGTCACAGAGTTCCTTTTTTTTCACTTTAATTGCCCCCTTTTATTCGGCATCCCTCTACCCAAAAGGGTCCCGTCGTTCTTATCACCCATGGCTCCGCACCTGCAGCGCCGGCTTTGTTGATTTTCTTTCGCTCCTTCTTTTCGGGCCTCGATCTTGGCGACAACGGTTCTCCTGAGTTTCTTACAAGTTAGGTGCAGGACAACTTCCCAGCTTCTCCCCTTCGGCTAAGGACCTTCCCCCGCCATTCTATCTTGAAGAGTATATCCCTTGTCCCCCATAATATGATTGGTTTCAGACTCCGGCGGACGCTGTAAAAAGTTCAAGCATTCTGGTTTGCTCAAGGCCCCCCCCTCTCTGTGGTAGACAAGAACTCACAAGGAGATGTAGGACCTTTTCTACCTTGTTTTTAAGCCGCGGTTGCACTTTTCCGACTCTTGCCCCCGAGAGAGGCAGGTCCCCTTAACTCGCATCCCTAGGGTCACAGCGCTACAATTGTTTTTGACCGTGATGTTGCCGCTTTTTACTCGCATTTTGCCACAGCGGCGATTTTTTATCCACAACATGACAAACAGGGGAAGGCTTGCGGGTGGATGCCTCGCTCCATCTCTGTCCGTTCTTTTTCCAACGCCTCGATGATCTGACTTCCGGTTCAGTTCTCTGCAACGATTGGGACGTTTTCCCTACCCATTTCTACTCTATGCGATACTCCCCCTCCACATAGCGTTTCTCCTTCCCACCCCACTGCTATTTTACCCATTTATGCTTATCTTTTGAGGCACCCCTTCCAACAACCCTCAAAGGTTTAGATGCGTTTTGACTACGTCGCCCCATGCTGTCCCTGCCTCCAGGTTGATCATGGCGCATCCTCTCTCGTCCATCACGCACCGTGAAGTGGGGCTCACCTTTTTCGACGACCGGTTCGCTGTGCGCTGCCGCTAACAGAAGGCGTGATAACTTCCTTCGCCTGATATCCCCTTGAGGGATTGTCTTTCCTTCCCCCCACGAGTCCCCCCCATTGGGCGTCATTCTCATGTGCTCTTCGGCGACTTTTTTGTCGATTAGGGGGAGGTCACTTCAACCAATCCCATCCCACATCTTACTCTGGGTTCCTTAACTTCTTTTCAAGTTCAAACCCCTGGATAGTTCTTGTGCTCAAATCCGGATGAGGAAGGTAACCCTGAATCAAGTTTCCACGTTTTTGAAGCCTCCAACCCCCCAAGCTCGAGTTTTGTCTTCCCAGCCCCCCCCACGGGGAGTTTCCGTGTTCTCCCCCTCCTTAATGAAATCCGGTTCCCCATCGCTAACAATTCCCAGAGCCAGCCTCCGAGCCATTTCTTCCACTTCTTTCCATTTCTTTCGATCCCCGTGACGCCGGCCGGCCTTGGCTCCCCGTCGCAGCCCCTCTCCACGGGGCCGAACCTCCCCTTCGGAGTGGATTGCCGGCAGGTTTGAACTCCCCCTGGACACCCTATGTCGACAGGGAGGCTCCCCTCTTTCCTTTTTTCGGAGAAGAACTCCGTTTCCCAAGCTGCCCCCCCTGACGAGCCCTCCAAACAGGCGTCTTTGTTTCCTTAGGCCTGCACCGGAAGGCTTGCTTCCCTTTTTGCCTATTCATCTTTCTCGCGACGGATTCATGGTTTGATGCGGTCGGACGATGCGTCCCCTCCTTTTCTGCAATTTCCCATGGGATTTCCCTTGGTGTTGCAAATCCCTCAGGTTCGGCGCGATGGCGTCTCCTCCTTTGAGTTAAGGCGCCTTTCCGATATCCTTTTCCTCCTCCTCCGTGTTTTTTTTCGCCCCCCCCGGAGTTTCTGCTTCGTCTCACGTGATCCATCTTCGCACCTCTGGTCTCCTCCTTGCCTTGTTCCGCAGCACTTCCCTCCTTCCCCCGCAGCAATGCGCATTGAATACATGTTTCCCTCCCTTCATAGGCCCCGGCGCAGAAGGGCACCGGTTTGGCAGGCTGGCCCTTAACCCCTTAGATTCCGCGACGCTTTTTTTTTCTCCACGTGGCAAATCGTTCCTGGGGTTTCTGGGGCCCTCATTTTTTTTCTTCCAGGACGGCATTTAGGCGGCCTCCCATTCGTCCTCATGCTCGTTTCCAGGGGTGCGGTTTAACTTCCTTTTCAGCCACCCCGACATTTGCTTTCCCACGTGATCCTGGGGCCGCGTGGCGCCCGGAGCACCATTCCTCTTTTCGATCGGGGAAACGTGCAAGAATCCTCCCGTGCTTGCCGCTTCGCCTCGGCTGGCTCTTGTTCGGCGTTCTGGCGGGGGTCCGGATTTCCACGTTTTTGGCAAGAACAGGTCACCTCCCTCTTGCCGGACTAAACAAATAGCTTTTTTGAGTTTGTTTCAGCTTACTCTTCGATGGCGTACCTTCCTCCCCTGAACATGCCAAAAAGTAAGCCTTTTTCTTGAAAACATACGATCTTCCCATTGCTCGTCCCCTTATTTGTCCCCTTTTTTTTTTAATAATTGGCACCTCTCGCCCTATTGCCTGCGAGGACAATCCTAATTTCCACGCCTCACATGTTCTTTGGGGGAGTTTAAATTGCCATCACTCATTTGATACTTGCCTGAATCCCCAGAAACCCTGCTGGACGCGGCGCAGCGTCCCCGGTTTATTCTTTTCCCGGCCTCGGACCATTGAGTGATAATGGGCTTATTGTGGATTGTTACGGCTCCCCTTCCTCACCCCTTGTCGGGGTGCAGGAAGGCCTCGCCAGCGCGTTTTGCACTCGACCCCTCTCTTTGTTCTATTGGTTTCGGACTCCGAGGCTCTGTTCGTTGATGGCGGGGCAAACTGTTCTATGTTCGCCCCTATCTCTTTCCGCTTTTCGCAAACGAATCAGCTACTGCTCTTTTTCTCGACACTGTAGCGTGCCTTTAGGTTGTGAAAAATTACGCAACCTTGACGCCCGACTCAGATCCCACCCCCCCCTTACCATGTTTTCTATTTTTTTCAGTCCTCCGCGTCTATGTTCTTCCCAACTGAAGGGCGTCTTGTCAACCCCAGGGCACGAAACCATTTGGCCTTTCTTTTGTTCCGGGACGAATTTTGAGATTCTTGCAGCGCCTTTGCCTTGGAACGTCTTTTCCCAATCGGATTGCCCATCCGCGGTGCCAATTCAATCCACTGCTCTTTAGTTCATTCTGGTATGAACCGCCTGAGCCCTTTTTATGTTTCCTTTGCATCAAACTCCGTCAGATGTACGTTCTTTGCATTTTACCCTTCGTCATACCGCCCTCCCAAATCATAGGCTGTGTGGCTTTATTCCACTCCCGACGTCTTTTTCTCTTCCCCCTATGAATCCGATGGCTTTTATGCCTATGGAGCCGACGGCTATTTGCGGCACTCGGACGGTTCAAATGATCTTCCTTTTTTACTTGCTGCAGCAGCGCTCCGAAATTGGCCATAACTCTCTCCTCCATGGTAATTCAATTTCCGACTTCCTGCTTCAGGTGCGCTGACCGATAGAGTGCAGACACGACTTATCTGTTTCTTTATTCAACCTCGGCAAAGTGTCCTCACTTACTTTTCAACAGATCTACCGTTAGAGTCCTGAGGATGGGCGCTGAGGTTTCCCCTTTCTTATAGGTCGAGAAGCGGCAGACTTCCTTTCTTGCACATTATCCCAAGGGTGCCCTCCTGGTTGTCAACGGTACGGAGAGCTTCCCGCTCTGCTGCGAACTAGCTTTCGCCCTTGTCGTGGGCTGAGCCGACTCTCTGGTTGTTTTTGAAACTCTCCGGGTCATAGACCCAGCCAGAACCCTTCACCAATGCGGCACTACAACCTCGAGTTCTGGGCCGACATCCCCGCGACCTGAGCTCTCTCCCTGTTTCGCTTTTTCTCAGACCTTTTAACTCCTCCGTTGTGAGATAGCGTCGCGCGCTCAACATGGTCCGTTCATACTTGAAACGGGCCCAGCGCACCTCTTTTTTTTTCTTCTGGATTGTTTTTCTATATTCCCGAACCAGGCTTAGCTCCCAACCCCAGGCGCCTCGGCGCCACCCCCTCAGGAGTCCCTCGCGCTTCGCCGTAGGCGAGGTTCCCTCTAGGATGAGCCAGGTTCCTTGTAAATTGCTCATTCAGAGGCCCCCCTCCGGCGCGTGCTCATATCCGCCCCGTGAACCACGTATTCCTACGCGCGCTCAAAGCCCTCATCTGTTGTCACCATAACTTTTCTTGCCCTTATCAGGTATTTTCCTTCACCCACCAGGTCCATCTTGTTTCTCCTCCACTCTCTACCTCTTGCCTGCGTTTTTATTCCTTGGTCTTCGCGACCTTGTCTTTCAGTTCTTTGGCGGCAGTGCCCCCTGTTCCTTTTTTCTATCCTTTTTTAGCACAAAAGTATGCTGCCGGCTCTAAACATCAGGCGACGTCGGACCTCTTCCACTTCCTCCATACGTAGTTTGCTTGAGCGACTGGATTCTGACCTCCCCATCCTATGATTGTTTTGCACTATGAAGTTTTTTTGAATTGGTCCCCTGACGCTGTCAAAATCTGACCTTTTTCTGCAATGCAGTGAAACTCCGAGCGTTCTTTCTTAGAAGGCGTACCAGAGCTGCTCCCTCCCCTCTTTTGGGATTAAATCCCTCTCGTTGCATGTCCGATGGACAGCGCGTTTGCACCCGGTCCCCCGCGAGCGAGATTCACTTCAGCAGGCCCCCTTTTGAATATGTATCAGGTTGCATGGATTCCTTCGGTTCTCTCGGGTCGTGAACATTCCGGCCCCCCCTGGAATGTTGTTTTCGCTGCCTCTGACCGCGCTGTGCAGTTTTTATGAAGCCCCTAAGCTTCCGGGATCAGGTGCACATAGCGGTGCGCAATTCTGACCTACCCAGCTCTGTACTTATCGCGGACCACCAGCCCCCCAAGTTTACCTGTACACGAGGCCCCCCATTCACCCCACACTAGCTGTTAGGCCCTCCCATAAACCACCTGACTCTGCTTGGCTGCGATGTCTCGGGTTCGCCAAAAGAAGAAAGTTTTTCTCTTTATTTCATTCGTACCCCTTTTCCTCCCCATGATACGCCCTCCGACGTGCGCGGTCGAAAAGTCACCCTCTCGCGAAGGAGCGTGCCCCCTAGAAGTTTTCTACCCCAACGTTGGGTGCTGAACCCCCCACTGTCGCCTACTCCAATTTTTTTGTCATTTACTCCCCCCCAAGTCTTGTCGGTGTTGGAACTTATGTTAGTCGACAGTAGCACTTTCGTTGGGATCTACAATGCTCCCATCCTTCCAAAAAACACTACTTAACGAGCAGGTAAATAGTTTCGCCGGTACCCCCAAAAACAATCTCTATTCAATTTGGGGGGGGCTTTCCCAATATCGCGTGCCGATAACGCCTCTAACAATAGTACGATTTTTTTTTCGGAATGACCCCAACGGGTGATTCAGTTTACCCATCCTCACTTGAACACCCCGTTCCAACCAGAAGAATATCCCCCCTTTCCAGAAGCAAGAAGTAGAGACTTCAGGCCGTTCTTCGATCCTTGCGAAAGTCCCTCTACTAAAGGGACTCTGTTCCACGATCCAAAGTGAACGAACTACACTTGTAGCAACCAAGTCCAAATGCCTTGCTTATTGGTTTTCGACCGGCTCCCTTATGGGCACCGCATTTTCCGTCGGCTCTATGTCCGGGTCTTCCGCCGCCGTTGACTTTCGGATGTCACAAAGCAGAACCCGGTGACTTGTTGCTTTCTTTCAGACCAAACAAGGTTCTCTTCCCTTAATGGATTGCTTCCGAGCGGCCAACGGCTGTACTCCCGCCTTGCCCAGCAGTCTTTCCCATAATGTAATTCATGTTCTATGTCTTGCGCGTTCGTCTGGCCGTAAGTCTGCTTCCCTAGTGCTGGCCCGTTGAGTGTGAGAACGACGTCCTCTTGTCGTGCGTCGCCTGTTGTCAGTTTTTGCTCCGATCTCTCCATCTCTTCCTAGCTGGTTTCGAGAGATTCTGAGCCCCGGAGGCTCCTCTTTTCCGCACTTGATCGAAAACGCGTTTCCCGGGCATCATCTCTATGTGCATGTATCCTCACTTTCCCGCCCTTTCGACTACACATACCGACAGAATTACCTTTGCTTCCCAGTTACGTCGTATAGAGTCAGGGCCGCTATGTTTTTTCCTTTTTGCCCCTCGCGGCCCCCATCCAGGATTCTAGCCCTGCTGTTTTCCTTTCCTGGCACAGTCGTAAACTAGTCAACGGGTATGGCTTCCGCTATCTTATACCAGGAAGCAAAGTGCCTTCATCAAGTTTACTTTAGCTTTCTAGAGATTGACCAATCGAGTGAAGCGCCCACCGACGGAAAACCAGACATTTGGGTCCGTTGTCCTAATTCTTACGGGGTGCGAATCTTATCGAGACGGGCCCAGTCAGAATACGTTCTCTTCGGTTAATTATAGAAAGATAAAAGCCTCCGCGGACGACCTTTTTTTATCGGGTGGCTTCTTCTGGGGAATCCCCCCGGTGAGTCGATCATTCTCTCTTTGACTCACCACGGGAACTCCGTTTTTTTCCCACCATCCCCGCTAATTTTTGTCTTCGTCGTATTGATTGCCACGTATTCCTTGGCTATTGGCGTACATTATCCGCCAATTACAGAACTCGCATTTTTGAAACTTGAAAAAAGGACGCCCCCCCTCTCGTAGAAGAGTTTTCTACTTATATTTTTCCCGCAACTCTTTTCCGGTATCCCGAGGAGGACGCCTTTCCTTTCCCATCCCAATTGATTCTTTGGATTCTAACTTTAATGAGCCTCCCATGGGAGAGACGACCTCCCCTTCGCATAAAGACGGGGGGCGTTTTTGTTGGGTGTGTGTTGTGTTTGTGTGTTTTTGTTTTTGTGTTTTTGTGTGTGTGTTTTGGGGTTTTTTTTTCGGCAGTATTCGTCTAAGGACTCGATCCAGAGCTGGGAACGCGACCGGCGCAGGTGTTTTGCTCTTGTTCGATCGCTTGAACATGTCCCAACGTTCCCTGTCATGCCCTCGGCAGCGCGAGCCACCCTTGCATTGTCTTTTTCTTTGGGACCCCCTCACCAGCTGATGTGGGCAGCCTTCCGCAGACTGGCCCCGGTCAAATGTCAATTTTCCTTATCGAGTTTATTGGGTTTTAAAAATGACCTCTACCTCTCTGGTCCGACTTCTCCCCCGTTTCGGTAAATCTCTTTGCCAGAACGGTTTTTGCAGCAGCGTCCCGTTCCGGAAGCGACCCAAAACCATCTCACTTGTTTTTCAGGATTTGGTCTCCAGTGTTTCTGGTTTCTTTCTCTTTAACCGGCGGGGCAACATCAGGGTTAATACCCCAAGGCCATTAGAATCCTTCTTAGACTTTTTTCTGCCTCGAGTTTTTTCTTTGTCCAACGTCGCTTGCCAAGGACCCTTCAAAAGAGATTCTTCCCCGTTTGGTAACTCCACCTGAGGTTGTGATCCTTTTTTCACGGGTATGAACCTCGACCCTCTCCACCGCCTTCTTTTCTGTTTGCATTTTCGAACTGAAACCGAGTTCGGCGGACTTTGAATCTTCCTCGCCTCAACGAAACCACATAGCTGTTTTGGCGCGCATTCCCCTTACGTATAACTGTTCCCTACCTTTTTTCTATGTTTCATATTTTCATCCGGTCTTTTGGTCCCCATCGGTCAGGCGCTCCCTTCTTTTCTCAAAGGTTTAGACCAGGCGGACAGCAGTCCCCCCCTAGTACTTTCCCCCTAAACCTAGACAAGGACCTTTTTTTTTTTGCCTACAATGAAGCTGCGCTACGCGTCCGACGAGGTGGTCTCCCCTACACGAAGCGCCCCACTTTGTATCATCTTGTAACGGAGTTCCCCTCCTTTTTAACACTACTTTTAACCATTACTGAAGATGATGTTCTTTGTTTTTTTCGTATGGATGACGTGGGGGTTCTTTCCCTTCTAGGTATTAGCACTAATGATTCTTTCTCTTTCCCTGCATATCCCTCAGCCCGACCTTGGTTCCTGGCACCCCAGAATTTCCGGCTCTTTTTTGACCCACATTGCGGTAAAACAAATGCGGGCGCCGTCGTTAGCCTCGCTGCTAGTGGGCTTCCAATTTTCTTTTTTGCGGGCTTTCCCTTACTGTTGTCGGAATAAGAACCTTCCATCCTTTCGATCACTCAAAAGCACTTTTGTTCCTTAGGTTGATGAAGCCGAGTGCATGTTGAGTCCTTGTCCGACTCATCTTTTCCCTCAATTGTTTGTGCTGTGAAAAGTCGTCGTAAAGCTGCTCCTGGTCTTTACCCGAAATCGCCCAGCACAAAGTGCGTTTCTTCCCTTGCAATGGTGCATGTGGATCCCCCCGTAGTTTTCTGCCCGAGACAACTCTTCGCCTTCCAAGAAAGCCAAGGAAGACCCCTCCTGCTTTTTGAGCTGGGCGCCTGCTCCCTTTACGTATCTCGGTTTCTTTCCGCAAGTTTCGGTACGTGCTACTCCGGTACATGAGCAATCACGTTTTCTTTTTTTTTCTGCTGCTTTTTATCTTCCGAGAAGACCGCCCACCACCTTTTCCCTCCTCCCATATCCCTATCACCTTCAAACAGCCGATCAATCTTTTTTCCTCTTTTTTTCCTGAGACATTGGCCGACATTTATCGGGAAAGTCCTGATAACCCACCCTTGCTTAACTCGATAAACTCGTCTCCTCCCCCCTTTCCTGCGATGAATGGTTGCCCAGTTTTTTCCTTTACGAGATGGTTTTAAGTTGGTCGGTATGACTGGGAAATCGCCGCCATTTGAGACTCCCTTCCAAGTCGTGCAGGCCAATGATGTCGGCTACGTCGGGGGGGGGGGGGTGATCCCCGGACCTTTCCGGAAGACCGTAGTATCTACGCTTCTCGACCGGTCTCCCGGATCCCACATCCTATGATTGGTTCGTCTTCTGAACTTCTTCTTCCCGCTTCAAAAGTCGCCGACATTTTTCTTGCTCAATTCCCTCACAGAGTCTTGCTCTCCTCAGTACCAGAAGGAGAACCCCCTTCGTCGCAGCATGTCTTTCCCGTGCCTCCCTCTTTCCATTTTCCGATGCGTCTCTCGAAGGTCCCACCTTCTTTCACCCATATAGTCGAAGAATTCACTCCCCCCCGTTGTAAAATCGTGTCACCCACCCCAACCTTTTTTTTCGTGCCCTTTTTTCTTTTCCTGTGAGAGAACCCTCCCCGCGGACATCGTCCCCCAATGGAAAAACATGGCCTTTTTTCTAGTTCTGCGTGCAAGCGGCGCTTCCGTGCTCTAACCGCCGCATGGCCCCCTCTCTCCGCTTTGATCTTTTTTGTTCAACCTCGCTGGTAATGATTGCCCCCCCTCGCCTCACGTCCATGAGAACCTCCCAAAATTTTCCGTCCCGGGAAGGTGCACAAGACGCTCTCGCTCCCCTTCCACCCAATCAAACTCAGTGATGTCTCGCTGGCCGCGAGGCCCCTACACCGCCGAACAGGTTGATGAACAGTGCTGTCTCCCTCCTCCACGCCTTCTGACAGCCCATGCGCTGCGTCCTGATGCCCTCGCGACGGCGCCGTTCCTCCCGTGCTCAGCAGGGCTTTTTGACTTTGCGTGCTTCTTCAGAGGGATTTCATTTAACGCCTCCAATTGGAGGAAGGCCTTTTATCCCTGTCCTAGCATTCCTAGGTTTTACTATTAGTTGGGGCCCTTATTAACTCATACCGAAAAATCCCCTTTTTGTCAAAGCGTCCTCCAGCTTCCCCCCACCCCCTTTTTTTTGATTTTTTTTTACGAGTTTATGCTTCCTTTCCAGAGACCTTTTTTACGTTCCTCCCCCCTTTTTACTCCTCCTCAAAGATTTTTATGGAATGAACGGGATTTTCTTTTTGAAAGCGATCCCTTTCCTTCCGAGTAATCCGTCGATCACACTTTTACCTTTTTTCGAGACTGTTCTGCTTTTTTCCCCCTCTGTCGAACGCATGTAAAGTTCAGGCTTCTTTGGCCCCCGGTTGCCCCTGAGTCAGCCTCCTTGGTTCCCCCCCAAAATGTATGTTTTCTGAGGAAATCCCCCTGAGAGGCCGCGCTCCTCCCGGATCCCTACTCCCCCGTCTCCCTTTCCTTCCTGTCGGCCCTACCGTCCCCCTTTCCAAGCCGACCCTGTCCCTAGTCTCCGACAATTTCGGTCACAATCTGGGTTTTTTCTGCCGCTGCTAACCCAATTTTGCCTTCTGCGCTTGCACTCGGTCACATGTTTCTGTGCGGTTCGTGAGGTCTGAAGTGTGTTACCCAACCTCCCCTCTCGTTTTGGGGTGCGAAAGAGTATATTCGCTCGGCGATTCACTCCCTGTTTGGCTAAGGGGGCAGGCCCCTCTCCGTCTTGTTGTTAGTCGGTATCCATGACAAACTTTTAGTCCCTTTCGAATTTCCTTTACCGAAGTTTACATATTTCATCCGGTGTCAATCATTTCTTTCAGCGAAATTAGGCCGCTTTTTTTCAGAAATGAACCTCACATCCTGTCCTAAAGGTCCCTTTCTCGAGGTTAGCCCTCCCACCGACCCTTCTCGCTCTGGATCGTCGGAAACAAGAAAGGATACTCCCTTCGCCTGGCCCCCTAAAAGTCGAACTCACTTGTTTGGCCCCACGAACCATCCTTCCTAACCATTGTCTGAGGCCTAACTTCTCCCTTTAATGCATGTTGAAACCTAATTTTAAGGTATTCCTTCCAGGTCCAACCCAAAGAAATTGGTTGTTCTTCATTTATAAGGGCTGCGAGGACTGTTGCGAAAGGTATACCTTCTCTCTCTAATCTCTCCCTTCTGCTTTCCAAACTTCCACATAAGAAAGCCCGAAAGCCCAGACGAAACAATTTTCGTGTTCTGTTGATTCCCGGCGGTGGGACCGGATTTTTTTTTTTTCCTTATCGCTTTGGACCAGTTGAACTAGTTGGCTTTCCCTTTTTCACCACCCCAAGCGAGTCTCTTTTGTTTGTTTCTTGACGGAACTATCTCGATTTTTTTTTCCGTGACCTTCTTCCTATGGACCTTAAAATCCCCTCGCGTGTTTACTTCTTCCGCGCTTCCATCTCCGTATCTTGAGTTAAAATAATCCTTGTCTTTCGCCCTAAAGCTGCCGATACTTCTCCGAGTTCTTCCCCTCCACTCTTGTTTTTTTGCGTTACCCGCCCCCCCCTACTCATGTCGACCTTTTCACCCTTTACTCGACCTTCGTCAGACTCTCTTTCACAAGCGGGCCACCGCCCTTCTACGTCCTGTTCGTGTGACGTGGTGAGACGGATCCCTGTAATAACCTTCCGGTCGAGTGTTTGATGTTTCACTCGGTTTCTGGCAGCATCCCTGCCTGTTCGTTGTGGCGGTGAATCTCTCGTCATTGTTTGCAGCCTTCCGTGTCTTTCGGATAACTTCTTGGTTTCGTCTGTCGCCCCGTTTCGTGGTAGTGTCAAATCCCTTACCCTTCTAGACCCTGCCAAACCGCGTCTCCCTATCCTTAGTGAAGTAGCGATTTGACGCGTAATGAAGCGAGACCCCCCCCCCCCAGAAATTTTTGATCGATAGCGAGCTGGTAGTTTCGCTCCCCCGAGGCAATTGCCACGAAAAAAATGTCGCTAGGGAGGCCTCCCTTTTCGCCTCGGTTGCCGGCAGGGTCCCACCTTCCTCTGGACCCCCTGCAAACAGGTCCTGAACACCGGTAACTACCAGATGCTGCGTCCTTTTTTTGTCTTTCCTTTTATTCCCCCGTCTCAATGTTGATTTGAGTAACTGAGGACTGATGGGCTTTTTTCCCTTTGCCTCCCCCTTACTTCCTCCACCCCCCACGATGGGTGTCTCTAAGTTCCCCCATATTTTACTTCCTCTTTCTCTTCAGAATTACGACGTTTTTCCCTTGGTGTCTCCGGAGAGATTAGTTTTTTAAATAATTGGCCGGATTCAAGGCTCCCTTTTTCCTTGCCAGTGAAGTCGCCAACTCATCCCCTGTCCCCCCAAAAACAGAGTCTCCCCCTTCCCCTAATTCGAGGCGCTTGGCTGCGTCTCCGATTCCGAAGAACATTTCTTTGTTCTTTTTTAAGTCTGATACGGCCCCCTTCATTTCATTCAATGACTTTTGACAATTTTCGACATTTTTCTTTTGAGCGGGTTGGCTCTTTCCCCGGTCTTTGAGGTCCGAGTCCCCCCTCCTGTCGATCGATATTGTCTGCCCCTCCCCTTCTGAAATTTCCCTGAGTCTTCATAGAGATAGACGTTCTCAGCTCGCCCGTCAAAAGCGGTTTACGCGGCGCCCCCTTCCTCGTAGTTTGGTTTCCGAAGGAGACTTTTGTATTTCTACAGAGATTTCTACTCCCCGAAAGCCCCACTTCCTGCACTCGGCCTATTTTTTCTTTTTGAAGAGATCCTCCCTTTTCCCCCTTCCCCTGACGTCTATCTCTCTCTTTTCTTTATACGTTTTTTTTTTATATCGATTAAGTCATCGCTAACCCTTTTAGGTCATCCCTCCGTCCCCTGCCAATTTCTTTTTGCCTCCCCACCGGTTTCTCTCTTTACGAAAAAGGAGCCCTTCCCCCCCCGGTCCCTTTAGGAGCAGACGAGCCCCAGGATCCCCTTTTGTCCCTGTGTTGAATGGCCTTAGGCGGAGAAGCTGCCCCCTACGATTCGTTCCGACAGTCGACTGCTCCCCCCGGGCACAGGGTCACCCTTGAGCCAATAATCTATGCCTTGATCTCTCCCCCCCTCCCCTTGAAAACCCACGTCCCCTCCCATAATCCTCTAAAGTCATATTTTTCACAGAGCCAATTGGCCGTTATACTTTCTTTGAAAGAGCCCAAAAGGGCTCTCTCCACTAAACCTCTTCCCTAGAGAATCGGAATGACTTTTATTTCCCCGCCCTGCTTCTGGAGGAATGCACTTTTTTTTCCCCCTGTCAAGCCGGTTTATAATTTCAATCCTTCCCAAAGTAGGTGCCACCACCCTGTTTTCTCCCCCGAGACGTAGGCTACCATCTTAATCAGTATTTACTTTTTTCCCTCTAAGACTCCGGAGGTTACTTTTGAGTCCCCCCCTCCTATGATGGCTCAGGGTCCCCTCCGCGCCACTCACATTTCCTTGTTCCATCCTTCACATTTTCCGTCCCCATCTCACACCTGCTCCTTCCCCCACTCCCTCCTCTCTACCCCATTCACACGCCCTGCCCTTTCCGCCATGCTACTCGGTGGTCGGAAGATGTCATCTCCCTCCTATCTTTTTTATCATCGCGCGGTAGCATATTACAGCCTTTTTCTTTTCAGTGAGCTCGATTTCATTTCAGCCGCGGCGTTTTGGCCTTTTTCCGAGCGCGTAAGGTGCCCATTTCAACCTTTTTCGCATTTAATTTCCCTCCCCCGCCTTCTTCTTTTGCGTCAACTGGTATCCCTTGATGTTGCCCGCTTGATTTTTCAACGACAAGTCTTTCTTGTCGCCCCCCCTCTGCCCTGGTCCTTTGTGTCTCCTTTAAGCGTCCTGGTGGTTTCCCAGCCGCGCTTGCCCTCTGTCGATGCCTCGACACACACTCCCACCGCACCCTCCGCCCCCCCTCACCTGACTTGTCTCTGATCTTCATGATACTAGACGAGTCACATTGCGACCCTTAGCCCAGTTTACCGGGCTGGAATTGCCACCCTCCGAGTTCTTTACCGCACCGCCAAATCAGGATTCTTCTGCGAGCCGCTATTGGGAAATGCTTCTGCCCCTCTGCAATTCTTTCCATTGCCCCCCTCTCATCCCCGATCACCCCCTTCCCCTCCCAAATGATCCAGTTTTCGGTTCCCCGAATGTCAATACGTCTTGACAGAATGCTCTCCCTCCCAAGCAGGTTCTGGCGTCGCCGGATATAACCTGATGGTGCCCTTCCCCAAACGCAATTGGTTCGTCGTTTTTTCACTTTTAGTTTTCTCCTTCGAAATCTGGCTCTTTTTCTGGTAGCTAAAAGACTGTTACCCCCCATCTTATCCGTTTATGTTAATTTTTTAATTGGGGAAACCTCCTTTTTTTTCTTGCCTCTTTCCTATGATTCTTCTGGCCATCTTTCACGTTCCAGCACACGCCGATAAACATCTGCTTTCCAATGTCTGGAGTCGTGTGATCCCCCAGCGATAATTGACTCCTTTCTCCCCGACTGAAAAGATCACAGCAGAACTGCCTGCCGCCTAGGGGCGGAAGTGCTACCCCTCGGAAACTACTGATGGGCGACGCTTTCCCCTGTCGCGGCAGACCCGAGCCTGGTCAAAGCAAAGTAGGGTTGGCATTTTTTTAGTTTTGACCCGGCACTCCCCCCTATGTCTTCCCTAGATTCATTTCCAGCTTTCTCGGGCCGCCCGTTGACCCATTTTTTCCTCGGGCAGTAGTCCCAGGACCACCCCCCCGTCGTGCTCGTTCGATTGTAGCCGCACCCCCCCCCATGAACTCATGGATGTTTCCGTCGCCTTCGTATGACCCCCAACAGGCGCCTTGCAGAATTAGGCTAGTAGAACCCGTCCGTCCTAGAGAACCTCTTCATTGTCTATTATCTCCTCGATGATCGTGATATGGGCCCATTTCTAGTCTTCGGAGTTCGAAATCTTTTCTCTAACGTGAGAGATGGTAGCTCCTTTGGCCTAATATGTCTCTTTTCCTCAGTTGTTGTTTTCTTCGTAGCCCCCGCCCTGAGGACGCGCCTCTTTTTCCCCCAACTGTCCCCCTAAAGGGCACCCGGAATTCTTTCCGCTTAACGCGAATAGCCAAGCTCCTCTTCCTTCCCTTTCTGCTAGAGAAAGCTTTCCTTTTTTTTTGTGAAGAGAATCACTTTGTGTCCCGGATCCCCCACCCCCTCAGGCCCCCGCTCCAATGTTTGTAACACTCTTCATTTGTCTGATTGGTCATCTCGGACGCCCTTTTTCCCCGGAAATTTCTTCCCCCTTGGCTAAGTGTTCGACCATATTGTCCCGCTTTTTGCGTCGGTTTTTGCATAAGGGCGCTTAGGTAGACTAAGGCTGCCCCCCCAACCCGACCTTTGCTTTCAGACGGCTTTACTGCAAGCAGGTGGGAGACAAGGAGTAAGCCCTTTCTGAGTAGATCTCCCGCTTCGCTTCTAATCCCTGTGCCCCCATTTGCGCAGCCATTCTCGACCTTCCTTGGCTCGGCTGGGCGGCGGGAGTGGTACTCTTTTTAGTCGCTACACCCTGGGAATAAACCATTTTGCGTCCAAACCCCCTCTTTTTTTTTAAGTGCGTCTTGCCCTTACTTCACTGACTGGCGATTGGGTCCATTCCATATTGAAATCATCCCAGAACTTCTGGGTTTTTTTGCCCCACCAATTCGGCCTAGTTCTTTTGTAAGCTGTTTTATTTTTTTTTTTTCAACACTATTGTTCCCACAAGAAATTTTGTCCTTGGCCACTTAATTTACGCACTCCAATTGTCCTCTTGTTGGTCCCCATCTCTATTTCCCTCTTCCGGGTCTAAACCCTGATGTTTAGGCGCATTTTTTTCTTTTTCTCCTTTTCGCGACACCGCTTTTTCACCCGAGCCTTCGTCGTGCTTTTTGCGGTTTTTTGTTTTGACCGATTGCGTTCCCGTTTAGGGTGGTGCAGGCCTGGCTCTTAAGCGCGAGCGCGCAAGATTTTTTGCGTTGGGGTGTGATGCCGACCGCTCGCGGCAGGGGGACTCCCGCAGTTCCTTACTGGTTCCGATGAACACCATTCTGTGGTGGTTGTCTCACTTCCAGCAGAGAGTCTGCGGGTAACTAAAGCCTAACCTCTCTCTTACTCTCCTGATCCAAAGCCTGTTTTTTTCATAGATGCCGATCCGGACCTAATCCTCGTTCCAGAAGCGACCCACCACCCTTCCCATTGTTTTCCGATGGCCGATGAAGGGTCTTTGGGAGGTTCCTGTTCTTCGCTCAACTTCGGCACCATCACGGGCAAGAAACACAATTGCACTGGTAAATCTAGTCTCTGTCGCTTTATGCGCGTTCGTGAGGCGGTGCAACCCCAGTCTCGCTGTACAATTGACAATGCCCAAACAGAAGCTCTCCCACTGAATCCAAAGCATGACCCGCAGCTCCCTTTTCTTTCCTCTCCTCTGCGACCCGACGTTGCCGCTCTGGAGGTGTTCCGAGCTACTCCGGACCACGTCTTAATTTGCAGAGGCCCGTTGACACCATCCCCTTCACCGAACCCTAGTAGTGTGCCGCGTTTCAATACCTGACTCTTTCCGTATCGCTCCCCGATGGCGGCATTATGCTTGACGTCCGGATCCCCCCCCTCCGGTACCGGCACTACGTGTTTCTTACCAAAGTTAACTCCCTCTGATTGCCGTGCTCCACGATCGACCTGGAAATATAACCTTTAGAGACTCCCCCCCTTCTGTATACCATTCAGCGGCTTCAGTTGCGTTCCCGAAGATTTTCTTTGGCGAGACACGACTATTCCCCATTGTCCCCTTTGAAAGGAGGTTGCCCCCCCCCTTTCCTTGATGTTTCCAACTGCCTGTGATTGAGCGCGATGATTATCGTCTCTGATGTTTTTTCTCCTGGAGAGGTCGAGTCTGGCATATCCTTATTTTATGGAATTATCTCAACGGTGAGAAGACATGAGCTTTTTAAATAAGATCGTTCCCGGCGCAGCCTGAGCCCACCTTCTTATGGTTCGATGGTGTTTAGGCCCTGTGGGACTCCTCTGGACCTGGTATTGAGCTTTGCGACTAACCTTGGGGAATATAGACCCCCTACGACATCACCCTGCCTCGACAAATGTTTTTCGCCCTGATGACGCCGATTTTTATTGACGACCTGAGCTCCTTTTTTCCTCCTCCTATTTCTTACCCAAAAGCTCACTCTCCCTTGGAGCTTAGATTCATCCGACCAGAGGTCCAGAGAAATTCTTTTTCTTGCGCTCCCTTTTTTTCTTTCTCTATTCCGACCAGGCTCGGGATCAACCCAGTGCGGGAGGAGAATACCCGATGCCAGATTCCCCTTTTTGTCCGCCGCACTAGCTCCAGTTTATTCAGATGGATTCTTTTCCGTGACCCCCAGGTCGACGTCTTAAATTGATCATCGGGAGCGAACTTTCCCCGATATCGACAGGCTCTCCGCCCCCGTTGAAACCCCCGTCAGCGCCCTTACGCGCGCCCCCCTCCGCTGACAAGCCTTTTCCCACAGTCCTTCATGGTTCTTGCCCCTGATTCAGGAAATTTAGCTAAACTTGTCCCTTTGTTTGTTCTCCACTCGATCACCTCCTGTGCCACCTTCCCCCCTCTCCTTCCCTCTCCCTGTTTTCTGCAACGTAATGAATGTGTGGTGCTTCCCCAGGTTCTCTCGCTCCCTTTTATGGCCCGTATTTTTTTAGGACTGATGCACGGTGCCATTCCGCGTGTGTCTTGAGAGTCCCCCTTCGGTGACCGGCCCTTCTAATCGGCGACGTTAGCCCCCTGACATCGGCCGCCACACTTTCCCTTCTCCCAGGAGTTATAGGACGGTATCAATTTTTCTCCCCAACCTCCCCTTTGGTTAGTTTCTAGTTCTTCCCCTCCTTGTGGCAAGATAACCTATCCGCCGAATTTATATCCCAATCCCAGATAGCTCGATATGGTTATACCCCTCCTAACAAAGCCCAAACAGTGATTCCCCCCCAATCATCCTCATTTCCTTTTAAAGTCCCTTTTTTATGGGTCCCCGTCCCCAGCTAACCCCCCTACTGGAAGTCCGCAATAAACCCAAACGCGAAAACAGACAAGAGCTAAGTCCCCTACCTAGTCCCCAATCCCAAGAACAACACCAGCCCCTGGCAACCACCA
>Ga0179591_1271164_pt1 | contig 21817 bp, 12 predicted proteins | sample CZOMad2_1_08_16f_FD_182891 | JGI IMG/M metagenome (GOLD analysis project Ga0179591, IMG submission 182891) | Vadose zone soil fungal communities from Angelo Coast Range Reserve, California, USA - CZOMad2_1_08_16fungal (PacBio error correction) | ecosystem: Environmental > Terrestrial > Soil >... | reverse complement strand
AGGGTTTGGAAGTGTCCGCTCCTAAATCTTCGGATGGAATGTGGAAACGTTTGAGCATTCAATCGGGCACCTTCTTCCTGACAGCATCTCTCCTCTTTCCCCTTCGCCGTTGTGTTGTGCTTCGGTTTTTCCCTTTGCAGTATCGAAGATTCCTCTGCCGCATAGTGAAACGATTCCCCCCTTCCCTGTTGGATGAAATGTCCCCCACCTCCAGCCGAAGAACGAACTCCTACGAAACGGTCGACCTCTTGAAGGAAATTCCTCTCCGAGTCCGACTCGTTTAAGTGGAGTGCTTGTCCCAGGTTGAAGTTACCCCCAATCTTTATCTCCGCAGGAAACACGTTTTCCCCCCTCGTGCGCTCCAAATCGGACGTTTCTCGGAAACCTTTCTTATAAAAATTTTACTCTTTTCCCGAGTGCTCTTTGAACGAATCTTTGACTCGGACATTTTTGACCCCAGTCTTTTTTTTTTCTTTTCCACATCACCGTCTGGGAATTCGTGGGGTCTGATTCTACTCTGTTGCATGGTCTGTCTTGCGTCATAAACTCAGTCGAGTCTCACCGTCTGTTTTGAGTTTTTTTCTAATTGTTTTTTTTGTTCTCGGCCTCCTTTTTCTTGTTCAGGGAATTAGATGTTTTATTTATTCACGGCAGACGTTCCTTTCTCCTTAGCGAAAGGGTTCACGTCCCTTTTTCCTGACCCTAAGCAGTAACTTTAATTTCATGGCCTGCTGATGTGGGACGGGTTTTCTAGTTTCAGCGAACCCATTCAGGTTCACACTTTTGAGACCACAGTCACACTGCACATGTTCGGTCAAAGAAATTGTATTTTGCCCGCTGCCCGGCGCCAGCCATGTGCGGTGTCCCGCCTTTTAGTAGTTTATAAGTGCTGAAACCCGGTTTCTTCGGAGGTCCCAGTCCCTTTCTTTCCGCTTTACTCTTTTTTTTCTTCTTTTCTTGATCAACACAAATTGCGCTTCCCGAATTAAAGTGTTCGTCCAATGATCTCGAGCGCATCCCCGCGCTTCTTACCTGCGAAAAACCGTCTTTCCCTACGGACTAGGGTTCTTCTGCTTTGTGCGCCCTTCTCTTCCCTCTGGGGCACGTCATGAAGCTATTTGCTTTGCTGACACTTAGCCCTCCTTCTTCGAACCGTCACCCGCCGTGCCTTTTATCTATGACTCTGGTCCCCTAACTCCGGTGCGTACGCGATTTCACGCGTTTCGGGGTGCTTGCAGTCACTCCCAGCTTTTGCTCGCGAGCTCCTTGGACACATAAGTTTGCTTTTATTTCCCCCTCTTTTTTCCTCTACCCTCGCTTGTTTTTTTGTTTAACTTCAGCCCGCAGCCCCCCCCCCCTTCCAGCCCACCATTTTCAGTGGGATTCGATATTGGTGAAATCAGGAGTCACCCCCCGGTCTCTCGGCTCAAAGAAGGTTGCACCTATTTGCTTTCTCTTTTTTTCATTTACTCAGCCAGGCTCCGGCCTCCCCGATTTGATACTCGGCGGCGCCACCCCCCTAATAAACCCAAATGTCCCCCTCCCCGCCCACCGCCTTCCCCCGAGCTTGGTCCCCATCCTTCCATCGGAAAGGATGAAAGGTACGAAGCGCCGCCCCATGGCCGCTCCAACGGCTTGTCGCCAATCCTTTTTTCAGGATTTTCCCAGCGCGCTTCCCCCTTTCGGTGGACCCCATCCTCCATTTGTGCTCTAAAAAGCCGCTCTTCAATGCGGGCCGTTGTGGGGCCCGCTCAGCTCTGGCTGGGAAATGTCGAAAACGTCCTTTTCCTCTTCTACGGCGCGATACTTTCCCTAAGACCCCAAAGGATTTTTTTCAGCCCATTGGTTTTCTCACCAGAGAGTATCCATGCAAACCCGTTATCCGGAGTAAAAAACTTGGCGCCCGCAAATGCGAAGTTCCTTTCACGTACCCTGTTCTTCCCTGAAACACCAAAGGTACGATTTTTCTGAGGTCATGTCCAATGCATTTTTGTTTCCCCCCTCCCCTACCCCGGTTTTTCCCTCGCACCCACTGAACCACTTTTTTGAATAAGGTCATTGTCTTAGGCCCCCAGCTAGATGACTGTCCCACACTGAGGTCACCAACCCACGAGTGTTCCTTCGAAGCCCTCTCCTATTAGATATCATGCTTTCTGAATAAGGATTCTCGGCTAGCGTTTTGACCACCCCTGTCGGGTCTTTGGAGGAGGCAATTCCTCTTTAAACACGACCTAGAGGATTTTGTTTGCTACCCGGATCTTCTCCAGAGTCGGGACGAGTGCCATTCAAAGAGCCTGTCTTGGCCCCCTTTACAAGCTTTAGTTTATGTCCTCCAACCCGCGCGTAAGCCCTGGGCTTATAGGGAGTGTCCCCCTTGCAGGTATCCACGATCTTTTCCTCCGTATTTCCCTTTTTCGTTAAAGCCGCTCCTTTTAAAGCCCCCCCCTCTGAACCCCTCCTCTTTTTTACTAAATCTCCACCTCCTTCTGCACTTCGTCGGGGCGCCAGTTGGTTGTTCCCCCCCTTGCAAACTGCACCTCTTAGTCCGTTCAGAGGGCCATGAACGTTTCCCTCCCCTTCCTCAAGTCTTTTGCGTCCCCTTCCTCTTTTCAAAGATCATCGTCATCGGACATTGAATTTCGCCGTTGCTATTTTTATCTTTGATAAGTCCCTCCAATCGCTATTCTCATTGCCTTTTTTGCCGCAGCTTCTTGGCTGACCCCCCCACTTTTCTCCCGTCCGTGAGGCTCCCTCAATCTCCAGTCCTGTTCATGCACCTTTCCGCTTGACCACTGAGATAGCCGCCGAGGCTCGTTCTCTTTTGAAAAACCCCCATTTCTCCAACTGCCCAAACCAGACCAAGAGATTCCGTCTAAGGGCACCTCCCTGGTGGCGGTATTATCTCCCTCATTTTATAATCCCTTAGCGTAGAACCAGTGTTTGCCACCATGGAAACGGCCCTGTGTCCTTTTCATGCGTTCTGTGGCGTCTTGGCAAGATTGCAACATCCCCGTCAGACTTCTCCCCGGTAAGGGCTTCGGGACGTACGGGATAGCATGATACGCCTTCCCCGTTATAGGGAGGCTCGTTTCTGACGATCCCCGTCCCTTTTTTGGTTTTTCGGGCGTCTGTGATCGTGCTCTTTTTTCATTTTATTTTTCTCTAGCTTAAGACCGGACGAGGGTATCTCTCCAACAGCAGCTTAACTCCTCATCCATCACCAGTTCTCTCTCCTTTTTGTCGATTTAACTAAAATTTCCACCTTAAACTTCCCCACTCCTTTTAGAAAAGCAGGCTAACTCTCAGCCCGGTACTAGCCTCTCTTTCCTCTCCCCTCCTTTTCATTATTCGTTTCGGCCATCTGCAATTGATGGGAATGCCCCGTATGGGTCCTTTAATGGCTCTGCGCCCCCGAGACCGCTTATGTGAATGGTGATGCTTTGATGTTTCTGCTACTTGTATATGCTGACCTCCTTTCGGGCGCTCCCTACGCTTCTCTACTTCCAAAGCGACCCCCCTGATCGTCTCTCCCCCTGACTGTGAGCTTTTTTAGCGTTCCCTGTCAGTTTTCAGTTAGTCCGATGCACCCCCGGAAAATATACTTGAGACCTTCTTTTCAGTATGCGTCGCCTCTGCCCCCCTCCTAATTCATTGATCACCCGAAGAGCCGCCCTATCGTTTATTGATCTTCACTTTTGTTCGCCTATCCTTGACATTGCGCCCCTCCTTTTTTCCTCAAAAGGTGCACCCTCCCATTTCGGGCCCCGTGGTAATTACGACCCCGTTTTCCCATTACTGTTTTTTCTTTCCCGTTTGGATCCCAAATGATCCACCCTTTGTCCTGCTAGTCCTTGTCCCCCAAGTCGGTAGCTTAACTTTTCGGTATTTTTCATAGGCATGCCATCCCTGTTCGAGTTGCCTTGCCCTGTTGAGAGATGTCTGGTTTTTAACTCTTGGAGTCTTAGGAAAATACCTTTGTTACTCCCCAATCTTGATGCCCTGGTCTCCCCCCTCCCATAGGAAACCCCCGTTTCTCTTCACTTAAGGTGTACCTGATTTTCTGGCTCAAGCGCCTTGCCCCCCCTCACAGTTGAATTTATCAGTCATTTAGGATTTCCCGCGAGGTTTCCAAATTTTTCCTTCTCTTGCGTCAGGCCCCCCCCCACTGGCGCTTTCAAAGAAAACTCCCCGGTTTTTTCTTATCGATCTCGGAGTCCTTTTATCGGGGACTTGGCAGTTGCTTTTACCCTCTTAAGATTCCTCTGATCGAATTTTACAGTTTCGTGGAGCCGTACCAATTCCGTGGACCCTTATACCGAACACTTATGTACCGGGTAGATCATCCCTCTATCGTCCCCTCCTATCTTCCTATTTTTCATTTTTTAACAGATAGATCAGACCTAGAGTTAGAAGATTTTCGGTATGGCTCATATCCCCCCCGATGGAAGAGCGGCAAGATTCACATAATCAGACAAAACTGATTTTAGGATTCCCGTCCTAAGATTTTTGGGTAATAAAGCTTTTTCCCTGGTAGATATTTCTGAGACGTTTAGAAAATACGCTTATTTTTTTTGTGGAATTTGATGCGATTCTAATCGAGGGGCTACCCCCAGGGCTGTTCAAAAATTTTCACCTTCTTTGAGGAGCTTCTCGGCGAAGTTTTTTTAAACAAGACTTTTTAATCCCCCCTGAAATGCAATTCTTCCCGGGTTTCCAAGGAGCCAACAATTTCGGGAAAAGCAAGTCATCAGGTTTTTTGTGAGAAATTTTTTTTTTTGTCCCCGTCACCTGCCTTACTGTGTTGGAAGAAATGCTGAGAAGCCTCTTCTCGGATGAGCGCAGACAAGCAATTCGGGTCTCTTCTGTACCTTCCGCAGTCCTCGCTCCGCCACTCGAACGAGTTGTTGAAAAATCGTAACCTTTTTGCGTGCCCCCCTACACGACCCGATTGACCTTGTTCTTGAATCCAATTTCTGATCCAATCAACGAATAGGCTTATCCCTTGGTATTATTTTTCTCCAATCCTTTGGATCCGGTTTTTCAACTTGTAGGCCTTGCCTTCGAATGTTCCTCCCCGAGAAGGGTCCGATCTTCCCATGGCGTTTTCTTAGGGCTTTTTTTCCAGTTCTTGTGAGCAGTAGTGTTTCCTCCTGCTTAGACCCTCCCGCATAGAGCGGAGATGTTATTCAGGACTGTGTACCAGCAGTCCTCGATCTCCCCCGGGGAACCAATTGTTTTGAGCTTCGCGACCAGCTGGATTTTTTCCAGCGTACCCACTCGCCTGCGAGTCTCAGCCTCTGGCGCCTCCCCTGTGGATGGATTTGGTTTCCTTCGATGTAGTCCTTTTCAACTAATCATTTCCTTTCAAATAAAGCGTCTACTCCCCGCTATATTTAGGGCGGATATAACCCCTCAGTTAGGATTATCCTCTACCCTGTTCCCTCTTTCGGAATTTGGTTCTCTCGACCGGATTTCTTTCCCTGCTCCCTATCTCCCCCCTCCTTCTGGACGTTTCGACCCTTTTAGCAACTTCTGTTCTCTGGAGTAGCCTTTCCTTCCCAGCAGCAACAAAAGGATTTACTTCTCCCGGCCTCTCGCGGCCCCCATCCCCTTCCCTCCCCGTTCCCCGCCGAGTAGTATTAGAAATGCGCTCAGCTTTCCTTCTGCTCGTAATCAATTGCCGAACCCTGTTGCGATGATCTTGCCCCCACCTTCCGGAGGTGTTGAGCCAGTCACTGAGCGAAAATAGGGGCCCACCTCGGCATCGGCCCTTCATCGCTTTCATTTGAAACGTGAGTTCCTTCAATCCACATTAGTGAAAACCCGAGCGAATTTTAAATGACCCACCCCTTTGTCTAATCGCGTTTCCCTTTAGAATCACACCATTGCTTCAATCCCGGGTTTTGATTTCGGGGTGAGCCACACGTAGGCAGTTAATACTTTTGTAGGATGTCCACGGCCCCACAAACCCCCAAATAAGCTAGTCCACAGCAAATTTTTGTTTTCCTTTTTACTCAATAACCCATGTCCGCTGTTTTTAATCAAGGTATTGGCGGCGGTCACCCACTGTTACAGCATGAGGTCGCCGTGCTCCTCCCTTAAGGCGAACCCTGCCAATACTCGACATGCGGGACCTTCTCGTTTTTTTCTCCCCTTTCGCGTCCCTTCGAGGTCTCCTCACAATCCCTCAGAAGGTGTGCTGTTGCAGCCTTTTTTGACTTCCCCCCCCACCCAAAGACCTTTGCTCCCCCCAAAGTTTCGTCTGTGGTTTCAATCTTCTTTCATTTTTTGTTCTCCAGCGTCCCCCCGATATCAAAAGGTGGGCTTAAGCGACCCACTATGAGTGGTGCCTTTAGCTCCGCCCAATTTATCTTCAACTCCTGACTTTTCCTTCCCCTTTGTTCACAGGCAGGATGACCCATTTGCACAGTGCTTTCCCCTCCAACCTTCCATGGATTTCTTAGGGTTTTTGCCTTGCAGAGAATGGCCCTAGAATGACTTCCCTGGAGTTACTTTCAATTTTTAACGTTGGCGCTCGTCCCATTTTGAACCTGCCTTGCATGAACCAGCTCGAGGCTCCTCCCCCGTTGTTGTTCTCGATTCGTCACCTGTGACGGGTTAGGGGACAGACAGCGTCCCTTTTCCCGACACCATCAGGCTGTACCGCTCCACTTTCCAGCCCCTCAACGACCTCACGAAGCCCGCCGTTTGCACGGTTTGATTAAGAATCACCCTTCTTAGACTCGTGTGTAATTTGAGTCCCGAAGTCGGGATCCAAAGCTTGAAAGAGGGCCGCGCCCCCGGGACTGTGTACCCTGCTTCCTCTTTTTAGTTGTCGCGGGATAGCTGATTTTCCTTACCAAAGAAATGAAAGAGTCTTCTGACCCTGTTGGCCCCCCACCCGAACGGATTTCCTCCACATTTGTTTCCCCCTTTTTTTTTCTTTTTTTGTCGCTAGTGATTTCAACTTTAACCTGCGGTTCTCTGAGTAGTTTGTCCTGGTTTTGTCTATACCCACCCCCCTTCCTCTTAACTATCCCGATCTTTTTCCCTCTTTGACTCAATTATGTTTTTTCGTCTAGTTACATCCTCTTACTGTCTTCTCCCCCCCCCTTTTCTTAGTCACGGCGATACTTTCACTTACCCCTCGCGCAAAGGGTTCTATTGTCTTTTGACCCATGATCCAAGCTTTCCCCCCCCAATGTGTGAATGTTTTTTTTCTTTTTTTTTGACAGGTGGTGTAGGAAGTGTATCTTCGTCACCCAGATGTCCCATCGAATGTTTGGGGTCGACACGCCCCCGTTAGACCCTTTCGGAAACCCCGTACTGAGACTCATCGAGCTTCCTGCTATCCTGATTTTTTCCCCCCCCCATTTCTCCTTAGTGGCCATACTGTTCTTGGACTCCATTTAACCAATGTTTTTCGATCTTGCCACTCCCCTTGCGTCCTTTCAGCGATTCGCTTTCTTCTTTCTGCCCAAACTTAATTAGGCTTTCGTAGCTTTAGTTTGTTACGGTAACCCTTTGAGTCGCGATAAGCAGCACGCGAGTTTCCCCCCTGGAAACATTCTGAACCTTCCGACTCGGTGTGTCCCCCCCCGGTTCTTCCTTTGGTACTTTTGCCGCGAAGAGGTTCCTGGCCATGTTGGAGACTTTCTACCGCTTTGTGCGGATTAAACTTAGCTCCTTCCTTTGAGAATTTTTGGAGCATAAATCCCCGTTGGCAGGTAGCTGTCGCTTCTGTTCGGACTTAGGTCTTCTTTTTCATTTCCGAAAAGATGACGCTGGGTCTAGCCCCCACATGATCTCTTCGGTCTCGTCCCGCCTTTTCTTCCAAAGATAGCTGTGAGGGGTATTTGAACATCGATTCTCATGACCCTACCAATGAGATTTCAGACATTCGCCAACTTACAGCCCCCTTTTTGGAATAAGAGGTCTAGGATGTCTCGGTACTCGAAGGTCACGGCGGGTTTGTTTTTGCCTAAATGCTGAACAACCCTGTCCTGTCTTGTACCGAGATTTTCTTCAGAAGACTTCCTTTTTGACGTGTTTGATTCCAGTCGCTTTCCTGTGCCCAAGTCCCTATTTCCAACAGCTAAGCGCCTCTAAGCTTTGATAAGAGGAGCCAGTGTCCACCAATGCATCAACCCCCCCTATCCCATCAGGCCAGAATGCCTATCCTGAATATCGCAACTCTTCCGCCTAGAAAGCGACATTCGGAAAGCCTAAGACCCGGGAACCCTCCTACCCTGTGAATCGACCGGATTTCCCTCTCAGCTGAGGTCGGCGCCCCCAAACGTTTCTCCCCACAGCAGTCGCACCCTTTAGGGGTGTGGGGGTGGGTTTGTGGGTTGCTTTTCCCCTCCGCACCTAGATGTCAGGCCCCTGTCGCTTAACTGTTCCCGAAACAATGTTCCTCGATGCTCTAGAGTTACCCTCTTGAAAATTCCCCTCATGAACCACGGCCGCCTTGGTATTATCCTCTCTCCCAACCTAAATTTTCCCAGCGGTCCCATGTTCGAAGTGCTGAGTTTAAAACGGGCGAAGAGAAACATGTTCAGATGTATGCCTTTCGAAATGTTTTTTTTTAGTGAAACCAGCCGAGCTTCTTCTGCCAGGTGACTGCCGTTGGTACTTTTCTTCCCTCCCTACATCCCGACTCCCCCCCCGCCTTCAACATTTGGTGGAACCTCAATGTCTTTTCACCGAGGGAGGTACACTCTGGCGGAACAAACAAAACCCCCCCTTCGCCCGTCCATCTTAGTAGAGAAGAGCTGACTTCCTTTTCTCCAGGACTTTTCGCACCCACCTTCCAGTTGGGTTGATTTGTTGCTGCCGCGACGCCGAGTCACACGATTCGCGTGTAGGAAGCCAAGGACCCTCAATATTATCCTGCCTTTTTTGAGAGCGTGTGACTTGACATAAACTTCACGTACCCAGGAGTGCACCTCCTTTGTTAGAACCGACTCCTCCTACCCCCTTGGTTTTTTTTTCCTTGGGACCATCTTCCCGTTACACCGCCCTTCCGCTTTTCCCCAAAGTAGGTCCTCTGGCCCCGCACGCTCTTTGCAACAGCCTCGTAGTCCTAGAGACAGCGCGCCCCCCCCACTCGGTTGTTCTTTTTTTTGACATTTTTGGTTCCAATTTAGCGAGCTATTCGTTTAGGGGCCCTTTGCTCCTTTACTCCCTTCCCTTGCCGGACCAGTCTTCTTTCCCGGCTCCTCGCTTCTATACCCGTATAAGTCGACGGAATCGCCGTTTGTTCCTTTCCCTTGAACCTAATTAGTCTAGGGGCCCATCGCTATCTTTTCCTTCCAGATGGTCCGGAAAAAGACCTCTTGCTTAGGACCGGGCGGTCCTCCCGATATCCACATTCTTTGAGCATCTTTCCCGATCGCCCTTTTCCCCCGAGGACCGTCCCGTGGAGTATATTTTTGACCGCCCCCCCCTTTTACTGCCAACACGTTGTTTAAGGGACAGCTGTTACGTTCTCCCTGAGCCAAACCGCCATGTTTTTTGCCGGAGAGCGCAGTCGCTCCCTTTTTTGCGTTCGTTCCCCGTTTCGTTCGCCACCCCCTCTTCACGTGGACTCTTCTTTGGTTATCTTTCGACGTTTTGGTGTAAGAGGCCGCCTCCCGTAATCGTTTCGGCGTTCCTTTTTGGTTCCTCAAGAGGCTCAGACTTACTTCGCCGTATCTGCATTTGTTCGGGAATGTCACGCTCCGCCCGGTGGAGATCTCGTCTGTTTTTTTCTCTTTTTCCAACTACAGGAGGCTTCTCTATCAACGTGCAGCCTTCTCCAGCGCCCTTTCCCTCATCCTTATCACTCGGTCGCAGAAGCCCCCTTCCCTCCCGCAAACTCGTCCCAGGAAGTGAAGAGGCGCTCCACGCGGCTCCGACACGAATCCACCCTGGGTCCTTCAAGCTCCCCTTTTTTTTTTGCGATAGAGGATGTTTTTCGTGCCTCCTTGCACTCTTCTTTTCCGTGACACCCACGAGAGTAGTTCTTTGGATGCCGTTCTTTTGTAAGACCGATTGCTTTCCCTGTGATGATGAGGCCTTCTAGCTTGCTTGCTTGATATCTCCTGACCCAATGTAGGAGTTTCTCAGCTTCGACAATCACCGATATTTTTTTCTTTCCCGAGTGATATCTTCCTTATTTCGCCGTTAGCTAAACCGGCGTCCTTACAGTATGAAGTCTTTAGTTACCCATCCTGTAACAGCCCCTCCCTCTATCGAATGAAGTCTTGCGTCTGATCTGCCACCCCTAAACCCTGGAACCGCATATCTCACCCATGCCCATCTGTTTATGTCAATGTTAGACGTCGCACTTGTGAGGAATTCGGCTCTCCTTCCCCTAATCGGGTTTACTTGCTGGAAAGGACGACGAGTGGTTCCCTTCATTTGAGTTTTTCCTCCAGATTTTTATTTCACATCACGCTTCTGGCCAGTTTCGATATGTGTTCGTACATTTATGTAGCATTTTTTGTAGCCATGATTCCTCCCATTTGAGCCTCGATTCTTCCCGAGCCTCTTTTTTTTTCCTGAAAGCTCTTCGCCCCTCTTTTGGCAAATTTTCTAGCTATGTCGCCTTCTTTTCGCTAAAGCTAAAATCTTCCAAAGCATTCTCGTACGTCTTACGTATAATTTTAGAGCAATCGCGGGACGCACCGTTCCCGACTTTTCCTTCCCGTTCATGCCATGGAGCCCTCAGAAGCCCCCTGAGACACCATGACACTCTTTGCCAGTGCTGGTTACCCCACTCCCGCTAACAGACCCCGCAAGTTGTGTCGCTGAGCATTTAGGCTTTCTCCGGGTAGCCGATTTATTTTTTCACAGCGGGGCTCCTGGCTTGGCCCCCAAGTGCTTTTTTTCTCCCCATATGAGACTGTCATGAATTGGAGGTAAATTCCGTCTTCGCTAAAATCCGAGCCTCTCGAACCGATGAGGTCCTTTATGATGTACCGAAGCATTGAACCATATCGTCCTGACCGCGCGCGGAGTACGAGTTTTTCCCACCGCGCGATTACTATATGCGCCTGTCGCCGATCTTTTCTTGTGGGCCCTCCCTGCCTCCCCTCTTCTATAGTGTTGAGCGAGGAAAGTGGAAGTGCGCCCAAATCATCCATTCAACCTTTTTTTTTTCATTTCGCGGGTGAGCGTTGCGCCTCTCCCTGATTCGAGGTATTACCTGTTATATGCGGGTTGCAAGCACGCTCTTTTTGGGGTGTTCCACCGAAAGGTGCAGATGGAGTCCCCCCCCTAGCGTTTCTGAAACAACCTCGGGAGTTCACCACCTTTTTGCTTTTTGTCGTATGGTCGTCGGAACACCCCCTGAAGCCCCCAACGGAATCTTCCCCTTTTGCATTCGACTGACAGCCGGCCGTTAAGTGGCACACCCCCGTCCCGGCATACGCGGCTAATGGGGGCTCCACGTTTTCCCCCAGCTGCGAATGTTTGCCGTTTGATCCTTCTTGGTTTGAGGGACTGCCTAAGACCAAGGCTTTTTTTTTCTCTTCTCGGAACGGCATGCGTCCCGAGCATCGTCCGCCAAGTCTTTTCTTTCAACTTAAGATTTCCCACCTGCGATTGCCCCCCCCCCCTAAAAAGAACCCGCTTTCTACTGGCTGTGGACTGAAAAGCGGATGCTGGGCGCCTGACCCAAATTCCTCAGTGGACTCCCTTTGGGTCTTGGCTCCGAGGTGGGAGGGTTTAAATGTTGGAGGTCTTTCGAGGCGACACCAGTGCATCTCGGGTAGCAGCCTTTGCCCCAGCTGAAATACTGTCGTTTTGGAAGGCTTCGTAAACTGCAGGTCTGTCTTCCGGCAGAAGAAGAGACTATCATTCAACTGGCCACCCAAAGTACCACTAGCGCCCGGACCCATGCTTGGCGTTAACGAGAAGGTCAAACAGACACCCGCCTCGGCTCCCCCAACCGGTGGCACCGCGACGTTCTCCCTCTGCCCCAGAGCGGTGGTTTGCCTTCCTCCCCCTTCTCCCCCTTAGTAAGAATCCCATTTCCTTGGCAGACTTGGGCGTGGGCTTGCGGAGAGGGGGCTACGCCAATCCCCTTATTTCACTGCCTTAAACCCCCCCACTCTGGTCATTTTCCCAGTCTCCAGCCGGCGACGTTCCCCTTCGCCCCTCCACGACAGAGCGCCGACTCGAGCCCCGACGCGTCCCCCTGACCATTCATTTTCGTCAACCTGTATTCTTGGAAAAAGAGTTTCTACCAACTTCCTTCGGACAAGTTTCTAAAAGTGCCTGGCCTGAAGGGTCGAGACTTTTCCTCCTCCCCAGTTCGGAAAGTCCCGCGCTCCCTGCGTCACATACCCCGTACTCCCCTATTCGTTTAGTCTTCCCCGTAGCAGGAGAAAGTCGCGTTCTGCCCGCGCACTCTTCCTCAAACCTTTGGATGATCTTCTTTCAAATCGCGAACTTTGAGTTTGTTTTTCCAATTCACCGTTCGAATCTTGATGCGCCTTTTCTCCCCCGCTATTTTCATTTCTAAGAGTACCCTGTGACAGTTCACCGCCAAATTCGGAAAATATTCGCAACCCTTGACTGGTTCCCCCGCAGGCTATCGCGTTCGAGATGAGTAAGAAACCCCAGTTAGTTTTTTTTCCCCCCCTCTTACACGTTTTTTTCGTGGTTCGACCCCGTCTGGTTTGTCCTTAGGCTCGTAGTCAGTCCAACTTCACTCACATTTACCACACATGCGCACAGCCCCAAATTGAAAAAGTTTCGTAGGTTATCCTTGGCTGCCTTCAACCCCCTGCGGGGTTGCCAGGTTTTTACCTTCCCCCCAATGGAAGCCTGGCGGCATTGAGTTCCTCTCACATCGTCCCTCCCCACGAAGTTCCCTTCCTCCCGACTCTGTCCCTTAAAACACACTCGCCCTTTTTTGGTGCTTTTGAGTTTATGCTCTCGTCATTCCCCCACCAGATGGTACGCCTCTCCCCCAAGTATCCCGCCGTGGGGGTGTTCTCCTTCTGCGCCAAAAAGACCTTGTCCCCCCCAATTCCGGGGCGGCTTTCCTCTCCTTTTTCTTCGTGGTAGCATCGCCTCGAGGCCTTTCTCCACCTTTTCCCGCGGGTTAAGCGTAATTCCCCCTCCCTATTCGATCCCTCTGATCTCACAGCCTTTTCACTTCGATCCACGCTCTTACCCGGACGCCGGCTACCTTTGTAACCCCCCCCCCCTTTGCCCTAACGTTTTTTTTTTTTAGGGATTTGCGGTCTGTCCTAAGAGTTTACTACCCCCCAGCTGTGGATCGTGGCACCCCTTGGGCTCATGTCTGGCCGAGTGCCGAAACCCCCCTTTACAACCTGACACTCGCGGTTACTCTCCGTTTGTTGTTTCTCCTCTGTTCAGTTTAGGACCTTTCGCCGGCCAGCCATTAGCTCCCCATTTTTTTCACAGAGGCTTCGAAATCCTCTTGACTTGCACTTTTCCAGCTGCCAAAGCCTACTAGCCCTTAACTTTCCAGTTTCTTTTGAAATCAAGGTAGCCCCCCCTTCCCCCCGCCCCCCCCCTGGTCCAAAGGCTGAGAGTCGCTCCCCTGCTTTTCCGTAAACATCTTGCTCTCCTATTTCCCCCCCCTAGGTCCTCGCTGGAAGTGCGCTTCCCCTTCTAGAGTGTTCTAGTTATCCTGATGCGTGCTACAAGGCTTCCAGTGACCCCGAAGCATGCCTTAATAGCTCTTTTCCCTTCTTTTTTTTTTTCTCGTTAGGCCCCCACGCACACCTTATGGGCTCTTGTCTGACTTTTTCATGGGTCCTATTATGACTCAAAACTTTCTAGCCATCACTCTGTAGATCCCTGACTTGAAACTTCTTGAGCCTAGACCCGTCTGTTAATGCTATCGATGTAGCTTACCGCTGCCGGCTTGATCCCCCCCCTGATCGCCCCTCCAGGGGTTCATTTAGCACAGGGACCCATTTCCAAGTGGAGGGATTGATTGTTCCCCCCCCAGTGTGGCCTCTTGGATAGCCATACATAAACTTCCAATTTCCAGACTTTGGCCCCGCCCCCCGACGGACTACCGTCCTTTGCTAGCTTGTCCAAAACTAACTTTTATGATCGGACCGCGCCCTCCGAGAAAGGTCTTCGGTCACCGGAATGGAGACATATTTTTCCACAGGTGCTTGAATGAACCTCCCCCCGTGGATGATCTGAAAATTCTCTTGAGACTTCCGCGCTTTTCGATATTGGTGCCGCAACTTAACTTCTGCCTCGTTGTTATCAGTAATAGCAAATTTTTCTTCTGCAATTTGTATTTTACCTCAAGAAAGTAAGATTCAACATGAGCCCTTTCTTCTAAAATACGTCATCTGGTCGGCCTAGTGCGGTGTCCCGAAGGAGCGGCCCATTGTCGGTTCCTACGATTTTTTTTTGCTGGTCCCTTTCGCCCTCTTTCAAGAAGGGGTCTCATCCCCTGTCTTTTCAAGCCCCTCCCTTTCTTTTTCCTCTAGCTCTGATGACTCGCCGTAAAATCCGTCTCGTAACGCCGCGATCGGAGCTGTGGGTCCTCCCGAACCTCGCTTTGCTCTTGACTCGTCCCTTTTTTACAGAGAGTCTACGGCCATGCTGATTGATCGGCCTGGCCCTTGACATGACCGAGTGGTGAAAGCCCGCTCGCGCCACCCTCCAGCCCCCCTTTGCGTCCTGGTTTTTTCGGTCGATGTCCTCGCCGGTGCGCGGGACCTGCCTTCCGGCACCCTCCCTCAGTGGCTATAGGCATCATCTACGGACAACGTTTTTTCTGCTGAACGGATCCTTTCCCCCAAGTCCCGGCCCCGTGCGATCGGTCTCAAGCATTTTTTTTGCTTTTGTAGTAAACCCATTGCATACCCAAACAGGCTCGCGTCCGGCGCAGTAGCCTTTCCTTTAATTTTTCCCTAGCCTGAAGAGAGACTTTTTACTACTTCCGAAATCCGAGCCAATCCCCCCTAGATTGTGTCCATCCAGTGACCCATACACCGATTCCTTTCAGTCCGAGAAAATGTCATCCATTGGTGTGTCTCGTAAACCATCCTTTTTTTCTTTTGTCGGGTCCTCGTCCAGCGTATGGTCCCGGCGTGGACTTTTTTCCCCCCTCAAAAACGAGTTATTCCTCTGCCTCGCGTCAAGTGTCGATACAAACTTTCTCCCAAGTTCCGTCTCGCGCCACCTCGCAAGTCCCTACCGGCCACCGTTCGCAGTTGTCCAAAACACGGTTCACTGAGCCTCATTCTGGCGAATTGGTCTCCTTGAACCAGCCCTTCGCTGCTAGGGAGGCAAAGTTTTCCTTCGGTTTTACCCTCCCAAGCGTTACCCCAGAGGCCAATGTTCCCTCATTGACTTGCTTCTCCCCGCGATGCTTCATGAACTTTCTTGTCCCAACACCCAAACCCCCCCCCCCCAACCATACTGCTTTCCTCTGTACGCCCTGTCTCGCGAAGTTCCCCCCCCCTAAGCCCAGAGCCTTAATCAGGTCCTTCCCCCCCCTCCTTGCAGCTAAAACCATTCAACCTTTTTGCATGGTCTGATTTTGCGGCGACCGCCTTTCCTCGCGCAAACCGTATATCGATCGGGGCAGGCTCTCAAATCAAACGAACATCTTCTAGGGATTCATCCGATGCTTGATTCTCGTGTGTCGCAAGCGATCCCTTCCCTCAAGCATTTGTTAGTAATGCTCGCCCCCCTTTAACCAAGCGCGAACGCTATCCTGTGAGGAGAGGTTTTGGAATGACCCCCACTTGCATGCCACGCACTGTACTCTCGTCCAAAGTCATGACCGCTTGTTCGACTACTCCCCTTGGAACGAACGCCCCGGCCCCCTTACTTCAGCCTCGTTTCTTTAACCTTCCTTCCCAGTACCCCGACCTGGTTCTTTTGTTTTTCAGAGAACTTTGGGGTTCCATTCCCGCGCCATCTTTAGAATTACTTTGAAAGGAGTCCCTTCCCCCCTTCACGGTTCTCCCAATATCGCCAGTCTTTCCCCTGTCGTCTAAATGTCTCATAAGGAAGAGTACTGCATTCGCCGTTGTCTATTTTATTTTTCACTTTTCTGCCTCAATTTTTATGAGTGCGACCGTCGATGTTGCAGTCCAGCTACCGATTTTCCGGAGGACCAGAACTCTGTTCCTAGGCCCCTGTGTCTTAATCTCAACTCGCTGGGCAATAGTCCTCACTTGAACTAACTCCCGTGCGACCGAAGCAGGCGCGAGTTCTCTGAACAGCCCCCCCCATTAGTTAATTTTCACCCCCCCAGTCGCAGGACCTACCGTGTTCTTCAGTTCCAGCCCCCGGGTATTTCGTTCCTTGCTCTCTCGATTCCGCACCATGTCAAAGTTTCCGTAGAAAGTGTCGGCTCCAATCACCCGCTGGCATTTACTTTCTTCTGCTTTCTCTTTTAGTTCGTGTAGTTTGAGTCCTTTTTTCATAACCCTTCCGTCCGCTCCGAGGACTTTCCCCCCCCCTGGCTTCGGACTAACTGTTTCAGAAAAGTGACCGGCTTCCTTTCCTGCGTGGCAGGCATCGAGCCGAAGTCCTTGAATCTGATGGAGGGATCGCATCTAGTGAGCACTCGACAGAGGTCAGTAGATCCCGCATGCCCTCCATATCAATTTTCCTCACGAAGTCGATCTCAGCTTGTCGCGGGTACGCAGACAATCCCCCAGGCATCCCCCTGCAAAAATAATCCCTCCCCCTCCCGTGCTCCACTATTCCCTCGCCACGACCCCCCCTCTATTTTTCCTCCTCCCCCGTGGTTTTTTTTGTCTCAGATGCCGTGCTTATTGAATATCCGAGCGATTCTTTCCGCTGGTGATGCCTTGCCTTTGCGAAAGACCGCTAGAGGGGACTGGTTTGATGCTGTTTCGCCTGCCTTATATATCATGACCCTCTTTCGGATTCTGCCCAGATTCGATCCCAGTCCACCTTATCCCCTCAGTGAGTACTGCAAACTTTTTCCCCTGCAGATATTCTTTATCAAGTCTGATTCCTCGTTTCCTCCGAATACCGCAATTACCCTCCGATGATCAGTTCGTCTTCGCCCTTTCCCCCTTTTCGACACGGTGAAATGCTTGATTCTCAGCAGAGCTCCTGCCTTTCTTTTTTCCTCCGACCCCTACTGGCACTTGTACGTTGATCCCTATGCGTTTCTCCGGGACCCTCCTTTCTTGTTGCGTCCTTTCACTGGCATTAATACCTTCCGGTCCCTCCTCTTGTTATCAGCATTGTGGTTTCCCCATCGCATTAGGCCCTTTTCGTTCGCTGTCGGTCTTTCCAGGTAGCTCCGGATTCCCCGATAGATATTCCCTGGCCTCCCCCCCTGACGCGAGAAGCCGAGGATGGTTCCGTTCACTTGCTTTGCCCAAGCTCGCCTGGCAACTAACTTCCTTTTCTTCTACCCAGCCTTTGTCCCATACCAAAAGTTTTTGCCTCTTGAAAGAAGGATTCTGATTCTTCCCTTTTTAGAATTGACCGGTCAGACACTTGGAGAATTCGTCTCCCGTAATCTGGCCAGGACCATTGAATCCCGAACCTACTCCTCTTTGCGCTGTTAATTTCACCCCCCCCAATTTTAGTCCCTCCAGATGTGTTGAGAGAATGGTGACTGTATCTCTTTATAACGGGAAGTTGTCAAGCTTTGCCTGTTCAGGGCTTGTTCTTCTTTACTTGTCCGAGTATCCTGATGAGGGCCCCGTCCTAGTGGTCCAAATTCCTCGACTTCTCCCCCCTATTGTAGACTGTGTACCGGGGCTGGAGATTCGAAACCTTTTAGTGTCGCCACGTTAGCTAGACTTTTCCTTCCCAGGAATCCTCTTTTTTTGCTCTGCGAATCTTCTCGGTCCCCTTGCGATATGGATCTCGCTTTCGGTTGTCCTAGTCCTTTCGTACAATTTTTTTTTCCCTCCACAAAGAGTTGCCGGTTTTCCGGAGACTTGGATCAACTATGATTCATTTTTCAGAGATTCCCCATGGCGTGCCCCCGCAAAGCACGATGTTGTTTGTTGTGTTTTTTTTTCCCACAGGGCTTTGCTCTCATTTGTCCGTTCAGGCAACAATGTCACTTTTTGTTGTTCAAAATTGGGGCCATTGGTGTGGCGGCAGTATGAGGTGACCAACCCACTAGAACCCCCTGTTGAACCTCATCACAATCCGGCAGCCCCGTTATTTCCCGGTGCACACACCATTTTCTTCACGGCATACGAGTCCTCAGTGCTCGGCGCCCCGGTTTGTGACCCTACTTTCTTTTTTTACCCAAATTTTGCCGTGCTGACTGTCTTCTACCGGGTGTAGCTTTCTCAGACAATTGATGGACCCCTGTTCTAGAGATTTTTTTAGAATGCCGTACGCCGCGAGCCATGCCAGCCTTTTTCCCGGTCCCTTGGTCGGCCTTACATTGCTGTCCCATCCACCCCCTAACAGATTGCTCGTTTTCGTGTCTAGCACTGGTTGTTCCGTCCGAGTAAATGCGCGTACCTCCTGTCTGGCGCCAAGAGTGGGAGGGGTGTCCTTTTTTCGGCTTCCCCCTTTCCCAGTAATTCGATCCGATTCGAAAGAGGGGCTTATCCTGTTCACTACCGGCTTTCTGTTCAGGAAAGGAGTCTTGAGCATGTGTGGTGATATTATTTTTCATCTGAAGCTTAGCACCACCCCTTCTGTTTCGGGTCTCCTCGATGCCAAATCCAGCCTCGTATAACTGCAACCATTTGGCACTGCGCTACGGGAGCCGCGGTAGAATGGGATTTTTCGTCTGACATCGTTTTAAATTTCTCCCCCCTTTCTACAATATGGAGCCCTGAAAAGGTCGTTGGGTTCCTTTTAGGGCGGCCGCTTTTCCACTAATAATTTCGCCAAGGTCAATCACCTCCACCCCTCTTGGCCCGCCTCCCCCTCGGAGTTCCTGATCGTCCAGAGCAGAGATGTTCTCGTGATGTGAGAACCCTTAGTCCCTGTCGTCTGCCGCCGGAAGGCTAAGAAAACATTCTAGCTCGCCCTCCATTGGTTTAAGGGATGATGTCGAAAAGATTTATATCTGTTTAAGGAGAACCAGTTCGCCTACAAATAGTCTTCCCTAGACCACCTGTTACTTTTCTCTGGAACCGCTCTTTTCAAGATTGACGCCCCCCTCATCTTGATTGATGCGACCTTTCGCAGTCGGCATTTTGTGCCGGATCTCTTCCCCCTCACAATTGTCAACGTCCCCATTTTCCGGCTATTCTCCACCTGCAAATTGTGTTTTGCGCCACTTTTTTTTCCCCAGTACTAGGATCTTCCATAGCCCAAAGAGGATTTTTTTTTTCCTCTTCCGTTCATCCAACCTTTTTCCTTTTCACCCTCCCTTTATAAACTGCGCCCTGAAAGGAATCCCCTGATTTTTTCTCTCTTCGAGTTCTTTTTTCCTCCCTTTTCTTTTTTTACCTCCTCTTACCAGTGTTAGTCCGACTAAACAGGCTGAGTGCTTTTTATGTAAGGCGATCCATGGCGCCCCAAAACCCTTCCCCCCCCTCCCTCCTCCCATGCCAATTCAACCGGGACCTCCGAGGAGTCTTTTTTTTAGCAAACCCTTTTGCGCCGAGGTTTTTTCCGTTAATCACTCCCGGTGTCCTTTCCGAGGGCCTGAGCTACCCAGCTAACTTTCAACCCGTGAATTCGATGCCTCCACGCAATTCCATAACTACTTTCTCGTGAGTTGATTTATCTTTCTTAGTTCCACCCCCTCTGTTATCTCCGAAACCCCCTTCAGGTGATGTTATCCCTCTGAAAAACCTAGTCCCCCAAAGTGGCAGATGAATGGTTCCCCTTTCCCCGCTCTTAATCTATTTATAGCCCTCATGTTCATCTCCCACTGGTGATGAAGAGACTTCGTATTCCCGATGCTCGAGGGAAAGAGTTGATCCTTTTTCTTTAACTACCTCAGCTAACAGATCCTCCGGTTACCACCACCTGGCATCTTTCTCTTGGTCATTATTTCTACTTTGGTTCCAGCGTTCATATCTTCTTAAGGACCTGGCACAGTGGCAAGCTCCTGATGCGCCCAACCAAATCGCCTTCCCCTCTCTCGTTTTTTCAACCTTCCTTGTATATTCCTGCCTTTCCCTCATGACACTTACTCCCTGCTAGCCACTTTTCCACCTTCTCGTCTCGGGATGATGTTCACGCTGTCCATCCCTGCCATCCCCTACCCCGACAGCCCTCAAGTTAGCTTTTTTGATGCTCCCCTGTCGGCCGTCAGTCTCCTCGTGATTTTCTTTGAATGACCTTGTTGACCCCCCCCAAGTGATTATCGCGGGCACCAATCTTTCCTCTTGGAACCCCAGGCCTTTTTTAGTAATCATGCTTCCTCTTCTCCCTAGGATCTCTCCCCTGAGAACTTCGTATTTGCTCCCCAAAGGTCTTTTTGTTCGCTAGTTGACCCCCCAGAAAATTCTGTATTTTGGAGTAGACTCGTTGCATTGTCGGATGCGTCCTCCCCTGCAAAAATTCCCTAGTATTTACTCATAGTGTCTTTCTTTACCCCTTATTTGTTACGTGAGAGCCTCTTTTTTCTTGGTCCCCTTCCGAGGTTTTGACCGTGCCCTCGCGCACCGGTGATCCCAAAGGCTCACTATTTCTTCAATTTTCAATGTGGCATGCCTCTCTTTTTGGGACTGCCCGGTCCTTACCCTTACATTCAATCAAGATCCCCCCCCTCGAGCATTCCTTGTATGGTTGCAAACAATTTTTCTCCTTACAGTCTCCCGCCCCTCTGTTTTGGGTCCGTTATGTATGTTTGTTAAGGTGCTTTGCGAACCCGGTTTCTTTCTAAAGTCTTCTCAGTCTCTTCCGACTTCCCCCTCTGGGCAAACCCCCATTTTTCGCGAGTTTTTAAGGATTCATTCCGTGTCGGTTTTGCAAGTGTTAGTCAGCGATTCGACGCGCTCTTAATGAGAAGGTCACCACTCTCCCGGGGCGTTCAGCTTTTGAGCTGCGGCGCGAAGTTGCGTTTCTTTCCGTTAATAGATATTGTGCTTAGCGCTCGCTCCCATTTTGGGCGACATCCCTTTTCCGCATGCTCGTGACTCTTTGAATCGTACCCTGCCAATCCCCGGGTAGCCCCCCTCGATTCCGATTTAGTGAAGATGGGCTGCGATTTCCTTACGATCGCCTACGGCTTAAAGTTTGCATTTCAAGATTGATTGTGCCCCTTTCCTACAGATGTTGTGGACCTGCACAGCAGACAAAAACACAAATTTATTCCATAATTGTCGTGCGTTGGTGTGAATACCATCGAAACCCCTCCTTTCTGTTCCTCGGTATCAGCTCCCGGAGGTCGTCAGTGCGTATTCTTTTTGCTTGAAACCAAGCCAGATTCCGTGTGCAAGCGTCGTCCTACCAACAAACTTCCCCCTCCCGCCGGAACGAGGTTTCCCCTTAGACGGGAGTCACTCTCCCCCCTTCTCAAGCCCTTGTCTCATGAGGCCGCCGACCCTTCCCAACGCCCCCACTTTGTCGACACTCCCCCCAGTCGCAGCGCTGTGGCTTTCCCAGCTTCCATTTTTTCTCGTCCACCCCTATCCTTTTGTTTTCTTTGGTTGTGAAAGAAGCACATCGAGGTCCAAAGCTTTCTAGACTTTTCCCGAAAACAGCGTTCTTCGCTGGCTCGCCTCTGCGGGCCATATTGAGCCCCAAAACGTGAGCCGGGGTTTCTCCGCGTGCCATCGCGCCGTCCCGCCCGTCAACGGTGTTTGTCAAAACGGTTCCGAAGGCACGTCTTTGCAGAGTCCCTAAAATGTTTGCGTCGCGTCCGCAGTTGTCTTCTGATGCAGGTGCTGTAGTGGTTCAG
>Ga0179591_1262832_pt1 | contig 21818 bp, 20 predicted proteins | sample CZOMad2_1_08_16f_FD_182891 | JGI IMG/M metagenome (GOLD analysis project Ga0179591, IMG submission 182891) | Vadose zone soil fungal communities from Angelo Coast Range Reserve, California, USA - CZOMad2_1_08_16fungal (PacBio error correction) | ecosystem: Environmental > Terrestrial > Soil >... | reverse complement strand
TCCTTGAGATCAGTACCTCCGCTAGCCGCGTCCTGTGCTATCTGACAAAGAGGACGATCCTCCCCCCCCGACGGCGTCCGAGATATCCTTGTGAAAGGTGATCTGAAGTCACACTAAACCCAGTTCGTACACCCCGCCTTTTTGCGACGGTCCACGGCGTGAAGGTGTGGATCCGCTGCTTATCTCTAGTAGGGTTTTGAGCACATACCTGTTCCCATCCGGGTAGTGCGCGACCCCCTGAGCCTCGTCTGATCCCCCCCCTTGATGAAAGGATCATTTCGCAATTTTTCTTGATATTGTGGGGCTAACGGACTCTCTCGGAGAGACTACCAACCACGTCTTCGTCCTTCAAAAATGGAGGGCATTTTCCTAAGACGGAGTAATGATTTGGCCGGGCTTGTCGGCGCGGCCGAGGAAAATCCCTGGACTAGCTGCCCCTTCCACCCCCCCCAGTGAAGCTTTGGCATTCGGAATATTAAGCGATCCCCTTTCTTTTCCCGGTATGCTTCCACCCTTGCCATTCCTGTTCTAGGAGGGGGGGGTTCTTCCGGTCGTGGAAATGTTATTTCCCCAAGGGCTAGCAGTAAGGCCAGGTTTTCTTTTCTACCTACCACCAACCTTCTTCTCCCTGAGTGCATGTGGATAGGGAAAGATGCAGGACAGATTGAATTTTCTATTACCACCTTTCCCCCGGTTCTCATGGAAAAACCCAATGTCCCGTGTGTCAGAGTCATGATGGTATGGCGACCGGACCCCCTTCTATTTTAGTTCCCTCAATGACAGGTAGGTGGATTTATCTCGCCCCCTCGAAATGTATAGTGATCTTGACTATATCGTCTACCCCAGGTTCCTCGGCTTCCGCCGGACCCCGAAACTTGGACCTAAGAATAAGTACCCGTTCCCCTCCCGTCTCCGATATCCTGGCATGCACCAGGAAAGATAGCTATCTAAGCCGTGTATGGTTTACTGCGGTTTCTTTCCTCCCCCCCCCGCTTCGGGATGAAGCTGTTTCTCTCACAAGAGCATTCCCATGTGACCTTTTATTTGATTAGGAATTGCTGCCCCTGCCTTGATGAAGGTCCCCCCATCAGGGTGACCTCGTCGACCCCGAGTCTTAGAACAGTGCTGAGTACGACTGTGCCGCTTTTGAGTGTACCTTCCCCCCTCGCCACCCCCCTGGCCTCGCTGGAAAGAGAACGGCCGAAATCTTTTTGGTCCTCCAACCCCCCAAAAACTTAAATTTTTCTCCGTCCCAAGCTTTAGGTGCAGGAGCCGAGTAGACGGCTCCCCTGCTCGAAGGAGCTTCTTGATTTCTGGTTCTCTTGCGCTCTTTTTCACTGTCCCTTTTCCAGCCGAGCTGGATATTCTTCTTTTCTACTCCTCTTCTGAGAGACCCCCCTTTTCCCCGAACCCTCGCCGTCTCAAAGAACCCATTTACAGCTCCTCGTCTCTTCATATAAGGTCCGGGTGTTGCTGGGCTGAATGCGCTTTGTCTTGACTCACCCTTCTAGGGAAGAAGTTGTTCAGTCCTTTTTAGACACATATTTCGGACGTTACTAATGTCCATCTTAAGTTTGGCGTAGGGAGACCTAATTTTGACCCCCGCGCCAGCCTAAATGAACCATCCCCAGTTCTCCTTTGTCTCTGGAGACGCAAACCTGGATCTTCCCCCCCTCACCCGCTCCCGCCCCCCTCTGTGACGTAATTTAGGCAAGTGGGAAGGTGAAGGATATTTCTTTTCCTCCTACTCCGGCAACTCTTTACCACCAGAAAAGCCCGCTAAAGAGGCTCCCGCACGATATGGAGGTGGGGCAGCCCGTCTTGATAATCTCCCTGCTCTGCAAGCACTCTCAAGGTTTTTTCTAGATTGTGGTTTTGGTCCAAGGAGAGAAGAGCCTCCGTGGAGGCGAAGGAAACGAATCTCGAGATCCGATCAGGTAGACTAGCTTTCCGGAAAATTGGCCCCCAGGTGTCCATGTCACGAGCCCTGCCCCCCCCCCGACCCTCCAAGGAAATTTACCCGAAGGAACTCTCCATCCCTTTTTTCATTAAAGGTTCCGGGCCTTTGAAGGGGGTGACTTTAATCGTGACTAGAGAACCATGCCTCCGTCGCCTCCGATTGATGCCGGCTAAGTTGCCAATTTGAAGGATCCCCCCCTTTTAGTCCCGCCTTTGAAATTCCAGAGCTCCTGCCGGAAAGTTGATCAGTCCCCCCTCGGTCGCTTTTTGGAAGGCGTCTATTCCTATTTTTCTCCCCCCAGGGAAAGGCGCCGAGTCCTGCGAGAAGAATTGATGGTCCTCTAGCAAGCACGACCTACCTTTCCCCCACATTCATGATGATCAGGAGGTTTCCTTTTACCCGACTTCGCCTTAACAGTGGGTCGATCTTCTCCACGCCCAGGCGTTTCCCCCCCGCGTAACTGTTTCCCCTCCCGGCGACAAGCACGGGACGACGACCAAGCCGAAGGACTTTTCTTCACCGACCTTATGGCCCGCTGCCCCCCCCGGAGTAAGACGCTCGCAGGCATCAGGTGCCCTAAGTCCCGCCGTCCCTCTTTAAACTTTGACCCGAATCCTTTTTTCTCCTTAGGAGACCCCCTGTTTCCCTACCCTGCACTTGCCTGCCTCTCGATTCCTTATCTTTCGATCTCTAACAAGGTCTGACCGTTCTACGCTAGGTGTCAGATATAACCCGTTTGCATTGTCCTTGACCGAGATCTGGTCGGTGTTTTCCTGGCCGTGTACTTTTTTTAGAATGGATCCGTAAAGAGTCCGCTCCTGTTCCCCCACCTTCCTGGCCGCTTTTCAGTTCTTACGGCTGCAGGGTGCGCGGAGATTTATCTTCTTTTGGTTCGTTTCTGCTGTCGAGGCCCCGACGATGCCCTCTGCACGCCCGTCGTTGTCTTGGGAAGATGTCAAATACAGTGAAGGCCCGTTGTTTGGGCCCCTGTGGAAGCGAGTCTGGAAATGCGTGTCCAAGACCTTCGCCCAGCGCCCCCCCACCGCGAGAATCGTAAGTCACCTTTTTTAAGATCTTTTTTCTAGCCCCGGATGGTGGGCTAGTTCTTGACGCTACCTCTGAGAGAGACTCTGCCCCCCTCTTTGAATAATTGTTTGGAGGAGTCCTATGTTCCTTCTTGTCCTTTACCGAGGTAATACCACTGTCTCTCGAAACAGTTCGGTTTTATGGGATGTCTCCTATGGAGGTTTTTCAGACTGTTATCAGTGGGCGATTTGATTTGACCCTCTCTTTCTTGCTGATAATCTCCTCACGACCCTCCTATCGGGTTCAAAGGCAAGGGCGGTTTTCTATAAGATATCTAAAATTGACTCACAGGGCGTTCTTTATTAATGCCCCCATCTTTACTTTCTGATCGTTGCCTCTTGAGGTCGCCTCTTCCCCTCTACCTGAATAGAAACTGTCGTCATCCTTTTTCCCCCCCTTCTTTGTCCCAACAACTAGATGTCCGCGGGTGTTCTTCATAGGAGACTTTCCTTGGCCTGCTTTGGGCCCTCATCGGTTTAGAGCAGTCAGTAGGATATCAGTCGCCCAGATCTTCTCCCCATGGTATTCCAAGCCCCGGGAGTTCGGAGGACCCAATAAGGCTCGCTGATCCTTCCATAGCAGCCTGCCTTTTTTCGTTTGGAGGGTCCTCCCCCCCCCTGGCTTAGAGAAAACGGCTCTGCCCGGTGAAAAGTCCGTTTCTTTCTCTCCACCTGGGGTAGAACCAAGCCAGCCGTGTCCTTTCTCGTTCCCCCCCCCTGGTACGGCATGCCATCGCGTAAGCAGCGCCGTTCAAAGCAGCGGGATCTGAGTAAGAGGGTAAGATTCGTCTGGTTTTTTCCTTTCACTTTGTTTAGGCAGCTATTATCTCTCAACCGATCTCCCATTTACTACTAAACTAACTCGCCCCGGCCAGGCGTGAAGTGCGATCTGCCTGGGATCCGTGAGAAGCGAGTAAAGTCACTTTAGTTTTGCCTTCTGCTTTTCGTCAGGCCGGGGGCTTGGTATGGGCTCTCCCCCCTGGGAGGGGGGGGCCCAAGGGGCCTCTCCTTATTTGTTATTTTTGCCAACCGGGGACAGAAAATGCTGTGTCGTCGGTTCTTCTCGCCCTCGGGACTGCGGTGTGGGGACGGGTCTTTTTTGAGTTTTCTTTTTTGGCTTTCCGTTACTGGGTCACAGGCTTTTTTGGCGGCCCTTTTCCCGATGAGTGGGTGATCCTTTTATTCCTCTTCCGGGCTCTGTGTGGAGTTTGGAGGCGCTCGTTCGTGGGACTTTTGTTTTGCAGATCTTTAGACCCAAGGACTCGTAGCGATCGGGTTGCCGGAAGTCTGAATCCCTACCCAGTCTTGGAATGAGGCGTCCTGGTCCTCGGCATCCAGTCCCGTCATTGACCCCTTAAAGACTGAGTCTTGTGGAGCGGATCGGTAGACAGAGGGTGATGATCTGCTGTTTTTTTAGGCCAGGGCGCTCCGGACCTCTTTTCTCAAGTTCCCTTTGGTTGTTTTACCCCTCTTTGGTAGAGTTCGGTGGGTGACTTTTTCAACCCTGTATGTTGTTTCCGGCCCTTTCCTACCTTCGGACCGTGTTCGCCTTCCTCTTCCGAAGATCAGTTCGGCCTCAGGACTCCCTCTGGAAAATTATTTCAACCTCCTTCGTTGTTGATCGATTGTTTCCTTTGTTTTCGAAGAAATAGTCCCTAATCGTAGGAGACTTTTTACAACCTTCCGTTCGTCTTAAGGGCACACAACTTCAAGTTTTTGTGTGTCGACTTTCCCCCACAAACGAACCAGCCCCTTCACCTTTTTTTACGACAAAGGACTGGATCATTAGCTCCCTTCAGCCCCCCCTTGCCCGATATAAACCCGGCCTGCCCAACGTCACGACGCCAGTTGAAGAAATATGAACCACCCCTGATTCTTTGTCCTGGCAGCATTTGCCTTTCTTCTTTCCGAAGTTCCATAAGGAACGAAGACTGTGTATTACCTACCCCCCTCCCCCCAGAGACCCCACAATAGCGAACCCTATCCGTCTTTCGAGAAAGACCACTCCGTTCATTCCCCCACAACGTCCCAAATGAGCGACGAAAATTTGAATTAAATACCCCGAGATGATAGAATCCACGTGATCCCCCAACCAGTCCGACAGTTCCCCGCTCCCCCTTGAAGCCGTATTGAGTCTCCGCCATGCCCTCCCATAAACTCCCCCTTCCCAACCACTAACCCGACCCCCACACCCCATTGGTTTTTCCCACTCTAAAATGAGGGGGCCGACCAACACCGGAACCCCCTCCTGCCTTCAAGTTTTCCACGGAACCCCCCTCTTCTCTGACCCCATAATAAAAAATTTGGATACCCGAGCAAGTAAGAATAAAATGCGGACGCCACCAGGTCACCCAGCGCACGTCACCCCTACCACACGGAAGGGTTATGGTCCCTTTGCCGTCCTCCGATATTATTCGAACTATTGTTTGGCCGGTGCCCCTTGCGCACCGGGTAATCAGGCTTTTACCCCTCTCCCGGCAATGTTAGTGAGCGGGCTTTCTTTCGGTAATGAATACCGTGATTGGATTTCGCCGAATCAGTGTTCGTACGGGCTTTTCCGTTTTTATCACCCAAACCGACTGTTCGATGTTCCTTCTCGACAGGTCGCCTGACTTTCTGCCCCTGCGCCCCGGAAAACTAGGACCTTCTCGCGCTTCAGTTTTCCGATCCATCTAAATGAGTTGGTCCCATCTTTCCTCCGTGCCTTGATACATTGTGGATCCCGTGATAGTTCTTGGGCTTCCCCAGTCTCTTCTGGCAGTCCTATGTTCCCCACTCCTTCCAAAAAAGGAAGAGCCTCTGTCTTTCCTCACCACTCGCTCCAGCGCAGGAAATTCTTATTCGGTTCCGGTTGGGGGATCCTTCGATGAGCGCTTGACTCCGCGTCCCCCCCCCCCCCTAAGAAGCAGACTGATCAGGTCAGCCGACAACCCCAGGACTCTGTAGGCACCGATCTAGCGAGATAGGAACACCCCCTTCCTGTCCCACACGCTGATCTGTCCCAACGTTAGCCCGAGCCCTGCCCGCGCGTGTAAAGGCTTTCCCCTTGCTTCATGACCCCTTATTCAAAGAACCCGAGGACCACTAAAAAGAACGCACCCGGTCGGCCCCCTCCGAGGGTCTACAGGACGCCGCCAAACGCTTCTTGCTGTTCCCCCCCCCAGCACCCACCCTCCTGAAGCAAATGGTGCTCGAGACCCTTTCGGCATGAGAAAGCGGACACCAGTTGACTTACCAAATCAAAGCTTTTTTTACCATGATCTTCGAGGTGCTCTTAGTTGAGCTTGGCCTTAGTAGTAGCTCTTAGCCCCTTCGGAAAACTCCCCAAAAACTTGAAAAGCATGCCCCAGCACGTTCTCGCATTCCGGGTCAGCGTCCTGGAGCCCGAGGTCGTCCCACCTCGCGCGACAGGCCAGCATCAGCCGCTGACCGGTATCTGCCTGAATTTAAACGTCCCCAGCCCTGTCCCTCCCCTTTGAAAAGAGACTTTGCCCCTGCTCTCCCAAGCAAGTACTTAAGAAAAGCCCCCCCCAGAGAGGAAACGAACACTTTTACTGGTGATACGTGCAACTAGTACTTCCATCACCCGTGGCCCTCTCGAAAAGTTGATCCTGACCCACCCTTCCCCCTTCTTGCACGGAAGAAGGAAGGGTAGACTTTTAGTGCTCCCTCCAACTTCCCAACCCCTTCCCGTTTCTTATGATAAAAAGAATTTGTGATAAGGAAGGATTTCAACAGATGTGACTGCCTGCTTCATCGCTATAGTGTGGCAATCTCTACCCTATTGGTTGGTTGATGACAATGCTTTCCTTTGTTCTCCTCCCTTCTCAGCTCCCTTTTTTGTTGATCATTAAGCCATGACCCGAGTTTTTCTTTAGAGAGATAGACCCCTTGTTCAAGCTCTTCAAGAAATGTTAGTTAAGGACAGAATTTCCCTTTTGCTGTTTGGCCCCTTTCTGCGTTATCTTTTTTGAAGAGAGCTACCACCTTTCAGAGTGGTTGAATATCTCGCCCCCCCCCTGACGATGTGTCATGCTGCGGAATACCCAGTTGAATGGACCGTCTCCCATATGGACATGGGTCCCCTTAGTCCTGATGATAGGAAGGTAATTGAACTTCTCTGTAGAGAAACCACCCCCCTTCTCTGCGTCTCTCCTTCAAGGTAGTTCCTTTTCCCCAAAATAATTCGTCGGCTCTTGGCCATTGGGGTATCGGACGATGACTTCCCGCAGAGTTCAAGCCCCCGTCCGTTTCTGGTTAACGGTGGGCACTGATGGACAGTGTTCTTTGCTGGTACTGACTCCGTCAAGTAACCATGTTTGGACCTGTCTTCCCGTTTAATGGATAAGACTCTCTTATCTTTTTCTCTGCTCTCGTGGGCTTCTCCATCACCTCTTTCTTCCCCGCTCCTGCACAGAATTTTCCCACGCCTAGTACTGATAGCGTCCTGTCTTTCGCTACTCATGGGAGAGCTCCCTTTTCCTCTTGCGCTCGGCGCGTTTTCTTTTTTTGTTAAGAAGGAGACATCCGGTTGAGTTTTTCGAGCTAATGACGGCTTTCTCAAGAGATGACCTGCTTTTTTAGCCCTTCAGAGATGGAAGCACGGGTCGTTTTCCCTCTCCTTCCCTGTTTCAATCTCCGAACCGGCGTCCCCTGCGTTTGAAGTTGATCCTGGCTCGTTTTCCAACAGTTTCCTGTCGCCGACAATGGACGGTCTGGACAATGAGAAAGCCTACATCGGCGGTTCCACCCCACCATCCCTTTTACGGCAGACCTCCTTTTCAGAAAGAGAAGTTCCCCCTTGCCCTCCCCCCCCGCCCTAGTGAGGGCATGAGCGAGAGTAGCGGAAATCTCCACGAGCTGTTTTCCAGGTCAGGTCAGAGAACGGCGTCCACCCCCCCCCGTTCAATCCCTCCCTCATCCTTCCCTCGTTCTTGCCACTCTCCAATCATCCCTAACTGCTTTAGGGGACGCCGAGGTGATATTCTCTCTCTGTGGTTGTGTTGGACCTCCTCCACCTCTGCGTCCCTTTCAGTTAACCTAAAGAAACCTCTTTTACCAGCTCCGCCCTGACCCTCCCTCTACTCGCGGGGTTTTGGGGCGTGGGATGAACCTTCTCACGGGCGTGCTTCACTTCTCTGGCACCCCCAAAACCCCATTTGAAGTGCCGGTTTTTTTAGAAACCGGGGCGGAGCCTCTCTTTTCTCATGTCCGCCCAGGGAGTCGGCGACCGATCTTTTTCCCACGTTCTTCCAGCACGTCTTCAGAAGTTGTCGCCGCGGACCGCCAGCAGGATTCTACCCTTCTTACCCTGCCAGTTTGCATAAGAGGCCTCCAGGTGAAAGGCAGGCGCTGTTCCCAGTCTAATGAGAGATCTAACTTCTCGCTGGCCTAAGGCTCCCAAATGGAAAGGAACTTGGACGCCGCCGTTCCGCAACCCCCCCCCCACCCCCCCCAACCAAACCCCCACAACAACCAAAGGTATGGGGTCCTTTCACGCTTTTCTCAAGGATAACTAGCAGAGTTCTTCGTCGCTCCCCGGTGAAGTAGGAGTCGTTTTTCATTCGGGGTGTTTTAAAGCGAAGCGGACTCGATCTTTTTAGCATCGCTCCTCCCTTTTTCCCGATTTTCAGTTATGTCGAGAGAGCCATCTCCCCCCCGTATTTTGAAAAGGTCCGGACAAGCTCCCCCGGTCCGGCCTCTTCAGGAACAACACGTTTCCCGGCCTTCCCGCAAGAAGTTCACATCCTGTGGCCGGTTTTTTTCCTGTTTGGCAGCGAAGATGGGGACGTCAATCGTGAAGCCCCCCAAATAAAGAGAGACGACTAGATTTAGGAGGCCTTTCTTAGACTTGGGGACGTTAGCCGACGCCCCAGTCCGAGGGGTGCTCATTGTTTCCCCACGCAGCAATGCCTCGCAATCAGGCAAGGAAAGTCCATTAAAAGTTTTTGGAATACATGCCTTGTATATTCTAGAACACTGACATTCCTGTGGAGTAAGATCATGAGATTGCTACACTAAGGCTTGTCCTGCCCCCTTCCCCCCAATACTCCCCACTAATTTCCCCCCACTGAGTAACTATGTAGCTGACGAAAGTTTTTTTTCTTTTTTTTCTTCTTTTTTTTTTTTTCACGGGGGGTGGTGTTAGGGCCTGGTGTGTTTTTTTTTTCTTGTGTGGGGTGGTGGTGGGGTTTTTGGTGGTTTGGGGTTCTTGTTTTTTTTTTTGCTGATTCCCCCCCAAGCTTTTCTTCCGTCTCCCCCCCCCCTATCGACCTGCACTGATCCCACTGACCAAATGATGACTCGTCGAACATGCTACGGAACTCAGCATCTGCCTTCCTCGAAGAAAAGTCTGTGCCCTCTGTGTTTTGAAAACACTAGACGCAGATGACTCCAGGCCTTCAATACGCGTATCTCCCTTCTTTGATCCGAACGGCCTTTTTTCCTTGGTATGCGCCCCCCACCGGTCCCCTACCACTTCGCCGAGACGAGTGAGTTCACTCCTAACTTGCGTCTCGACACAAACTTTGCTTCCGTACGAGTACGTAGTGCTTCCCTGATCTCCCTGAGAACGTGGCTTTGTTGGTCTGGGGGAGGGGGGATGCGTGTTACTTTCTGTTGGTAGCAGGGTGCAGCAGGATTTTCAAAGCTTCCGGCTTGAGTGGCTTTGAGAAGTGCGAGATAGAACGGTCTGAACTTTCGTTTGCCGCTGTATCTCCAAATAGTAGACCCTTCAGCTCCGCAACCCTTCTAAGGGTCTGTCTCTTCTTGAGTCTGAGTCCAAGTGCAGTTCTCCGTTTCGGGTATTGCCCCCCCCTTTTTTTTCGAGTGCCCTATCAATAAGAAGTACAGAGACTGCGAATCAAGCCCCCGAGAGCATGTCTTTAATGGCGGTAAGCGATTGTGGGCCGCGTGGCGTTGAAGATGCGCTTCCTCCTCCCCCCACGCGGTGGAAGTAATGGTGGTTGATTTGTACCCCAGGCTTGAGGAGTATCCGCTGTCATCACTTTGTTCCTTCCCTGGAGGGGTGCGTTGGGAGGGAGCCGCTGTATGACTTTCAGGTGTCCTAGTTCTGGGAAAAAGAGTAGGCTGCTCTTCTTGCGCCCTAAGGTCTTTTTTTTTTGTTCTTTTCTTTTCTTCTTTTGTTTTTTTTTTTTTTTTTTTTTTTTTTTTTTTTTTTTTTTTTTTTTTTTTTTTTTCTTGTAATAAGTCTGGTTAAAGGGCCCCTTCTGTTCTTTAAGAGATCCTCCCCCGTTTCTTTCCTCTCGTCCTTGAGTTTCTTTTAATGATAATTTCTTAAAGGGAGGCATCTTGCAGATGAGGTAGAGTAATAGAAGCCTCCCCGGTCCTTGTCCTGTCGCTTAATAATTTCCCATCGGGTGGTGACTACCACTTCTAAATGGGCCTCTGGATGTAACCTTCCTTGTCAGCTGATCTTCAGAGGAGCTTTACCCTAAAACGATGAGTACCAAACTTTCTCAGGACCGGAGTCCTTAGCCCCTAACGGATCGTTCTTTTCTTAAGAGACCTTCTCTCCCCCCCTTTTGTCCGCTGGTCGAAGGTAGACCTAAAAGGAGTTCAAAAGAGCCCATTTTTTTCTTGCCGCCTATCACCGGTCCCTCCGTGCCCTCCCTGTTCTTTTCCTCCCCTCAGTCCTGCCCTTTAATTCATGAACGAGCGTTCCCTCGTCTCACCCAATTTTGTTAAGCGTGCCGTCCCCCATGTCCTCCCCCAGGTCGTGGCCACCGCCTTCTTTTCTGAGATAATCTCCCCACCCCCATTTCCCCGTAATATCTCCCCCCGTCTCCCTCCTGGAACTCTGTTTTCCGTAGGGGTCCCTGGGCCCGTTCCCCGTATCATTTTACAGTACAGCCTGTAGGTTTCCCTGCCGTGAAAGGGAGGTCTTTTCTAAATGGTCCCTTTTGGATGGTGTAACGGGAGGAAGAGTTTTTTTTTTTTTGTTTATTACCCAAGGGAAAGAAAGGCTTTTTGCCGCGGGGGCGGATTCCCGGCGTTACTGGAGCCTTGTTCAGGTGGGGAGGCATGCCAGCTACCTTTCCCTCCACAGTAGATTGCCCCGGACTTGAGAGGGCCCTGGGCGGCATGGAACTGATGTGGGTCTCCAAGTGTACCCGACGTCTAGAGAAGGGAAGCGTGCACACAACCACCCACACACTCCACCCCCCCCCCCCCCCAAACACCCCCCCCCCCCCCAAGGGGCAGTAGCCTTTTTTCGATCAGTGCGGTTTGGCTTTGTGGTAGGAAGGAGGTCTCCCCTCTCTCATCGCGATTTAGGGCGCATGGGCTGGGGTTGGTAGTCCCTAAAAGACCCCTGTATTAGTTTTCCCTCTGCGGCGTCCTAGCCCTCCCCCCCCCTCCAGTCCTCTCCGGTAATAATCAATTTAGGCTTCGGATATGGGCCCCACTCAAAAGTCTTTCCTCCCCCCTGTCTTCTGGAGTTCTCTACCAGGGAGGGTATGGGAGAGATTACCCTCTTATCAGTAGTCAATTTCGGAACAGTCGGTGGGCCTCTTTCGTGGTGTGAACCTCCCGAATCCCCCCTGTATGGGTGGGCAGTAAGCGGAGTTTTTAAAAGTGTTCTCCCAGAGCGCGCGACGTCCCTGGTCGAAAGCCTCCCTCGATGCCAATATATATTTTCCTTCCCTTGTTGTTGTTGTATCTAGATTGGAATCGTCTTGCTGTCTTTCCTATATGCAGCCCCTGATTCGACATTGACAATGCGTAGTATCCCCCCGAACAACCCATCCCCTTTTCTTTGCGCTCGCCACTCCACTCTCCCGAATGGTCCCTTCCCCCTTACTGCTCCGAGTAATGGCTTTTCAGAACGGTCAGGATCTACCCCGCAGTTTCTCCCGAACCCCTGCGGCCGACTCCCTAAAGAGAAACCGTTTGGCTTGTACGCTTCCCTTATGTCCTGAGCGGAAGCCCTCGGAAAGAAGACTTTCTGTCTTCGCCACCTCACCCCCCGCTCCCTTCGCACACACCCGACCTCGCGATCTGATTATGGGAGGAACAGCCCAATTTCCTTTTAATCTGCCAAACTAAATAACCCACTCCTCCTTTTCTGCACCCAAGAGAACTGAGCTCTGCGCCTTTTGGACCCCAAACCCGAGACAGTCCCTCCCCCCAGGCAATGTCCCTTTGCGCTGAGTCCGTAGACCGCCTCCCACATGCCAAAGATCACACAAAACAAGAAAAAGAAAGGCCCGTCATCGCCTTCACCTTGCCCCCGTGTCAAAATTAACCCCCCTCTCTTCCTCCCGTTGTGAAAATAAAACGGACCCCCCCCCCCCCCCCCCCCCTCTGGTCGACACCAGTTTTTTCAAATTTTTTCATCCTTTATAGGAAATCTCCGCCCCTACAAGGCCTTTTCTAATGTAATTCCCCCCCAGAAGTCCCCCACCCCGTGGAGCTCTAGTATGTTTCCGACGTCCTGCAAGTGATCATATGATAGAGAACATTGAAAGAACCTGTTTTCTCTCGCCCTCAGTAACCTCTTTCCACTCCGGAGATGTAGCTCTCGCTTTCCACTTTTTGTGGGTGATTCTACCTAAGGTACAGCATTTTTCGAAAGGATTGAACTTAACCCCCCTGCCATCTGGTCTCTCCTTGGCCCTCTTGTAGACTTGTCGTCTCTCACCCTCCTTCCCCCGATAATTTGCGGAGCTGAAGGACGAGATAGATGGTTAACTCCTCTCCTTCTTCCATTTTGTGGGCTCCTTGGATTTCACTATTCCCTGGTCATGGCCGGCTATCAGGGATGTTGAAAGGCACCGCAAGTCCTGTCGCGAGTAATAAAACCTTTTCCATCTCAAACCGCGAGTTTGCCCCCTTATTGAATTTTTAGGACGGCGATGACGCTCCTCCCCGCTTGCCCGCTCCGGAATCGGTTGATCATTTTGAAGCCCCTTCCCTTCCAGCGCGTGTTCACCTCGGGCGCTGACCCCCCCTCCACTTATCAAGACCTCCCCAGGTAGTCGTAGTGCGAGCACCCTCAGGTGTCAAGTCCCCCATCTGACTGTGCCATTTTTCCCTTCTTGAAAGAAGCGCCTTTCCCTCCCCATCAGGTGCTTCTCCCGGCTGCCCCTTCCGAGCCAAACCAAGCCTGACATCCAGAACCCACCCCATTACCCCTCTTTCACCGTGACATGGCCTCCTTACGCGCGAGACACTCCCTGACCACCCCCAGCGTTGACCTCTTTCACCGGCTTTCGTGGGATTCCGCTTTGCTCCGTGACGGGACGTCGTATTGTCGCGGCCAGATAAGGTCCCGGCCACCCCCACACTTTTCTGCAGGCCTTTCCACTTCTGCCCAAGAACCTCCCCCGGGAGTTCCTCCCGGGCGGCGGTCCTCCGTCATCGTGCCGGTTCCGACCCTTGACCCAGCTCCTCAGACGATTAACCGGCTTTACCTAGAAATCGGCCCCTGCCCGTCCCAGTAAATTGTCCCAAGCGCCGCGTGTCACTAGTTACCCCCTGTCCTACCAGCGACAGACAACCCAAAGAACCTACCCCCTTTCTTTCACCGTCAACTGCACTTGTGACGCCTTCCAAAGAAGATCGTCCCCCGACTTCATCACTTGGCCAGTATATATAGCCCGATTGACGATCCCATGACAACCTTCGGCTCGGCCTTGGCTGGTGTTTGCGCCTACCCGAAACCCAGGCCGTCTTGAAAAAAAAGGTCGTACTGATTTGGCGTGGCCCCGGTATCTTCCCTATAGTCTACGTGGCGGTTTGGCCGCACTAATAATAACCAGGGAAAGCTATCTCGTTTTAGGATTGATACCATGCCAATCCTTGGAGGGCCCGGTTTTACCGGAGTCCCGGGTTGACTGGAGTAAGGTCGTTCTCAGGTTTCCCTATGCGTTTTGAGATCAATGAGTCTAGGAGCCGTTTCTACCCCCCCCGAGGGCCGGCCGCCCTTTCGGGCAATATAGCCTCCCTTCTTCCCTGATGGGTTGGCCAGTGAGTTTTCCCTGGTTTTTCGGAGTTGTCCCCCCTTAACCCTTTGGACTCGCGCGTCCCACTTTCCGCAGGAATAGAATTCGATACCAGGAATGACAATCGCCCTTCCTTGGTCTGTGCTCCACTGCAGGCTGCTAGAATGTATTCAAGTCCGTGGCCTGCGTCCCTCATAGAAGGCTCCCGTCCATCCTCGTACTCCCTCATGTCTGGCCGGGGGCGGTTCTCCCCTTCACGATGGGGTCAAGAGGAGAAATTCCATCCCCGTCTTTGGCCAAAGTTGGATGGAATGTGGCCTTCGTTCGGTCTGCGGTCCGGAAGAGTGCCCCTTGAGCAGTTTCCCCCCCTGTCCCTGCCACCGGCAGTGTCGGGGTTTCTCTAGAGAGATTTTAGTGATCTCCGATCTTCGGCCCTACTGGGCGCTCTTTAACACCCTCCCGGTTAAACTCCTTACGTCCCCCCCCCCTTTTCTCTCCGGCTCGTGAGATTATACTTAGAAAAGGATGAACAAGGCTGATCCTTCGGCGGCCTTCCCAGTTTATGGTGGTATCCCGGAGAAGACATCTTCGGGATTCCTTACGCTGGTCCCCAGCGAATGAAAATGGAAGATGAGGATAGGATGGCCAGCTTTTTCCTTGTGTACGTTTCGTGTTCCCGCCCTCCTTTTTCTCGTCTTAGGTCGTGCTTTTGGACTGACCTTTGATTTCCCCGCTGTCCCCTCCACCCCTACGTCCCTTTCGACTTTTCATGAGCCAGGACGATTCCAGGCATGTATCACCCACAAACAAATACTTTCCATGGCAGAACGACCGTGTTCAATCCCGAGCTTGTCGTCTCGATAGCTGAGCAGGATGCTTCGCGAGGGGCGGAGCAGTACGAGGTTCGGTTCTCCCCCTTCTCTATTTTCTAACTGCTGGACGGGGACGCCGAGGTTATATATCCTCCTAATACCGTTTTTTTGTTGAGCTCTCTCTCCCCCCAGGCTTCCCGTCCCCCGAGTTCGCCCATTGGATCCCCGACACTCGAGCCTCCAAGGCTCTTGCGTCTCGAAAGTCCTCTTTCTTTCACTGTCGGCCGCAGTGGTTTAGCAGTGTGGGGAGGTTGGATTAATCAGATGTAGTGGTTTTCATCTTTTTTCTTTCATTTTTTTCGTGGCGTAACGAAACGCGCCGAGTACAGCCTTTTTCCTTTCTGGAAAGACCCGAAGCCGGTTTTCCCTCTCTTCCTGAACCAATTGGATGAGTGAACCCGAGTGAAAATCAGCGGCTAAGTAACAGCCCAGTTTTTCTTGTGCAGTACTTGAGAGTTCCCTGTTCAATTTCTTTCTAAGACGTACCTTCCCCCTTCTCGAGAAAGCTGCTGACGAAGAAGCTCTTTAAATGGCGTTTGTCAAGCTCGCCCAGGCTTAACGACCCCGTGCCTTCACTTCTTTATAGGAGTAGTTTGGCGGATTTGGCAAGGATCTGACCCAGTTTCCCTTCGGAGGGCAAGATAGGCCGCCTAAAGATAAGGTTTCTCCTGTGAGCCATTTCCTCCAGTACTCCCTCGGTTCATGGAAAATTTCCACTCTTTTGCGCGGCGGAACTGCAGGACTTGACCGCAATATAAAGGTGCCCCAGGACCGGGCGGGACTTTCCTAGGGGCCCCTTAATCGTTTTTTTTTGACTCTCTCAAATGAAACATCCTCCTCTTATGCTTCTTCCCGAGGGGGACTTTAATCCGTACGTTGATTTCCCAGAGAAGCCCCCATCCGGACCTTAGGGCAGAGAAGCGGCACCTGGAGAGGTCTGTTTTTTTTTAATTCCCTCGCAGAACAAGAGACAGGTGGAGCTGACGTCTATTCGAGGCAGCCTTACTTTTGTACGCTCGGCCACTCCAAAATCATTTAAACACCCAGCCCTCCTTACCAGGAGGTTTTGGACCCTCCCCTTCTCCTTTCCTTAAGTCCTTTGGGTTAGAGTAGAAGTTTATATCCTGGAGAAGGTCCAGCGCCCCTCTTTCAAGAAACAGGACGGGCCGCCGCCCCTGAAGCGCTTTCATGTAGACTACCCCCCGACTTGATGGCAGGTAGGTGATCCCCCGAAGTAGCGATCAGCAGATTAAGTCCCTCTTCTCCCCTCACGGCGCCTTCTTTTTTGATCCCGAACGGCTTTTGTCAGTTAGCTCATTAAAATGCCTTCTTCCCTCTCCTGCCGTGAGTGGCAGGATCTTAATCTTTCCAGATAATTGCCCAAATTGACCATGCGTGTAAGATAGAGTTGTCCTATCTACCCCCTGAGCCGTTGATGTTGGAGGGGTTGTGGGGATTTCGTGTATCTCTGGTCTTGTTTTTTTTTTTTCTACGACTTTCCTCTTGCTATGAGGAAGGATGAGTTACTTTTCCTGCAAGTGGTATGTTTATACCTGTCTCTTCTTCCTGTATGGCCTGAGGGACTTTGTCTAAACCGGCTCCCCGAGCACCGATTCTCTCGTTGCTGCGTGGGTCCTGACTGAAGGGCTCCTCTTTTGACGGTGGAGCCAACAGGTCTTTTCCCCCCCCTCTGATCTCCGTAACTAAGGCGATTTCAGAGTAAAAAGATCCTTTTAAGAATGGCCTTTTCACCTCTGCCGCTTGCGTTGGCATCTCTTGACGTGCCCTGATGGGAATGATTCCCGACTTCATGCAGTATGGTGTTGGTGATGGAAGTCAGGAAGAGTTTTGGGGCTACTTTTCTACCGTTCATTAAGTTCTTACCTTTGGTACCTGGGTGCTGGGGATCTCAAGTTATTTTGTGGTGTCCTCTGTCGGCATGTGGTTCTTGGAATTTTCAAATGGAGTTTTTTTTTTTTTGTTTTCGGCCTGCTGGCTCGTTGTTCCTTATCCTTTAACCGTTTTGAAGAGGTATTATCAAGCCTATCATGATTCCATGTCTACTTTCTGGAATGGAGTTTCTTTCCTTCTTTGGGAGGCATAGGGACGTGGGAGGTCGCGCTTCATTCTCAGTATTTCCAAAAAACTCTCCCTTTCACAGCCCGCGTTAAGATGGTAGTAGAGTCTGCCTGAGTTTTGCTTACATCCCATGGGAATTTTTACCGGGCTGCGCCATCTTTGCTCTTTCCTTTCCGAAGGTGTCCTCTTGCTCTAGCAGTTTCCCCCCCCTCCCACTGATACCCAAAAAATACCCTCCACTTAGGAGGAGGCCCCCCCTTCCGATGTATTTTTTCTCACATCGCTCGAACCACCCGAGTGTCCGGCTTAGAAGGTACTTTTCCCCTCCACTCCTTCCTACACGGGAGGAAAAGAAAATAATTTGGGATAAAGGCCTCATTTCTCCCCGACAACGCAGTTTAGTTTATGCGATGAGTTTCTCCCAACCCTTTTCCCCCCTTCTCTACATTTTCAAAGCAGAGTAACATTTAACCAAAGTCCTTCCTTCATCAAGAGACCTATTAAGCGGGGACTTTTAAAGGGGAGATTTTTCAAGTCTTCCCCCTCCCCTTTTCTCATTTACTTCTCATATACCCAGACCCTTCCCCCGGCCTGGTGATGATCGGGTTCATGGGACATGGGCACCTCTCATTTCCTTACAGGCCCTGGTGGTCGTTTAAGTGCCTCCGTCCAATTCTCAATGGTGGGGTCTCCACCCAAGGGGGGCTTTTTTTTCTGGACCCCCTTTCTTAGAGAGGTGGGGTTCCGGGGGGTTAGGCCCGGGTCAAGAAATGTTTTCGGGAGAGTACTTTCCTTTTTCCCTGGGTTTCTTCTGTCTTTGGGTACGACGCACGTTCGCCGGGACCATGTTCTCTGTGGGCTCTTAGACCTTCTTTTTTTTGATCCCCTTTTTTGCGCTAGAAGGGCAGGTTTGAGTGGGGTCCAGTAGAGCGCTTCCTCGTTTTCGTCCTTTTTGCCTCGTTTGCACCTATGATCGCTCTGTGTCTCCCTTCGCTGTGGTGCGGTAGGCGACAGACAAGGTATGGACTGAGGAGGCGTTCCTTTCAGCCGTCGTGGCCCACTGGTACCCTCACTAGTTTTGGGCGCTTCTATTTCTTTCTCCCGGTTCGTCACGGTCTGTTCCCGGGATTCTGGGGAGCCATTTAAGCGATGATCACGTCTTTTCACTGGGAGGAGTCTTTTTTCTATTTCTTTTTTGTCCGCGAGTTCTTCCACAGTTTTCCTTCTTCTCGATTTTCCCGGCTTCCCCCTCCCTCGTCGCGGTCCTCTGACTGCCCGCCAGCGCTTACAAATATTCACTTTAATACTTGTTTTTTTGAGTCGTCGAGATCATAGATTGGCGGTCTCTCACTGATAGTAGCTAGAGATTGATACATTTGAAAATCGCTTCCTTCTCGGCCCTTAAAAGTTTGGCGGCTCTCGGAAAACACAAAGTCCCCATTCACCCCCTCCTTTCCTTTAAAAGACGTGATCAGAGTCTTTTTGAGAAACCAGGTTTTTAGTATCTCCCCCCCCATTCCAGTCATACGGGGTTTCGCCCTCTCTCTCCCCGCCAGCTATGTCTTCCCTTTTTAAGTACTTTTTCTTTGAGTCGAGACATCAAGGAACCATTTTTAGTTTTTAGATAATCACCCCCTCTCCCAAGGAGAACCCCCACCCCTTCGACGTCTGGTCGGTCCCGTCCCCCCGTCATATTCAACAAGTCCTCCTCACTAGACGCCCCGGCGACGTACCAATAACCTCTCCCGCTAGGAAAATTTATCAACCCCCCCTCCGCTCCCCCCTTGCCTCCATGCCCAACGGGCTGTACGAGTGCCTTACCCCTTCGCACTGACTCACCACCTCGAAAGTCCCCCCCCCCCTGCCCCCGAAATTGTAAGGGCCTATCGAAAAAAGTTTCACACCCTTATGGTAGGGGGGATACCCCCTCCCCCGATCTTCAAAGGTTGGTACCGGGACCCCCCCCTTTGGAGAGACCCCTTTCAAACAGGCCACATTTCTCCTCCCTTTTTTCTTGGCAGACGTCCGCCCCACAAGGTCTGGAAGTTACGGCGTCCAGCATCCCCGCGTGTCCCGTGGGACATGGACGGCCCCCCCCTCCCCGCCCTTTCCCGACATACCTACCCTCACCCCCCATCTCCTCCTCCCCCTAACCCCCCATCTCCCCCCCCTTCTGGTACTCACCCCCTTTTTCCCCCCCTTCCCCTTACCCCTCTAACCCCGTCCTCCTCCCCTCATACAATGTTCCCCCTCCCCCCCCCCCTCTCTCCGACCCCACTCCAATCTCCCCCCTTACCCTCTCTCATAACTCCCCCTCTCCCCTACCCCCCTCTCTACACCCCTCCTCTCCCCCCCACCCCTTCTCCACCCCCCCACCACCCCCTTTCTCTAACCCCCTCCCCACCTCCTTCCCCCGCTCGACCCCCCCTCACCACAAGCTCCCCGATTAGTAAGGTTCCGATGAAGAATGATTTTGGCCCCCCCTCCCTTTTCCTGGTACGTCCCCTGGTCCCCCCTCCGGCGTGTTTCGTTCGATTCCGCTCTGGTCTTTAGTACGTCTTCTCCTCTCGAAGAAAGACCTTCCGTTTTCTCCCCGTCTTTCTTACCCAGAGTCAGTGTCGCTTGGCGAATGGCTCTCCTTCTTGAAGTCATCCGACCGCGGACACGCTTCCCTTCTTCGCCCTCCTCTTCAGATATCCCTTTGGGGCCCGCCGCCTCCGTTGGTCCACAGTGTTTCTTCCTTCTTCCTTTTCTGGGTCTGACTATCTTTATTCCTGATGCCCGGGTAGACCAGGGGATTCGCCAGTGCCCCTGGCCAGTATCATGGTTATCACCACCCGGATGCCCTCTCTCGAACAGCTTTGCCTAGTCCTTCTCCCTTCTTCTGAGTACCCCTTTATTTGCTATAACTCCACGCAAAGATGAAGCCGTTAACTCTGCTCTTTACGAGAAAGCAGGCCAGCGCGTCTTCACATCCGAGATGCCCCCGTCGTTCCACCCCTCCCTCCCTTGTGAACACAGCTGAGTTCATTAGAAGTCTCTCCAGCCGCGCTTGTCAACCCGCTGGCCATTCCGCCCCTTTTTTTTCAATCCCCGGCTTCCTTCCATCACCAGCACCTCCAGGGTCCAGGAAAATTTAGACCTTCTTTCCCGAAACCAGCTTTGGGACTACCGCCCCCCAGTAGGAAGAAAGGCTCCCCTTACCAGCTTTTTAATGTCACTTTTTCCCGCCTCACCATCTCTACCCAGAGACCTAGGACTTTTATTCGTGTTTTTTGCGTGAGACCTTCGATTACTTCTTAGTCGCTTCCCGCGTACCTGGGAGGCAAACTCCACACTTCTCCCTTCACCTTTCCGCTGCCCCACTAAAAGCACCCGGATCTCCTCTGGCGCGGCGGAGAGCTGAGGAGGATGTCTAGACCGCCAGTCCTCCATCATGCATGCCTCGAGCTTAATACCACGGCGCCGGCCATCCCCCGTCCATTTGCCATCTCTCTACCGAACCTTTAAATGAAGCCACCCTAAAAGGCCGCCCAACGACAGAAAGCGCCCTTCATCCATTATAGGACCCTCCTCTATACGTACTCTCTGCCCTTCTGTTCAAGTATGAAGCTCTTCCTTCCATAGCCCCCGGAGGAGAGGACAGATGTTAGAATTTGAGGAGCCTACACTGAACCCAGGCATCCAATCCCCTGTGCGCCGTTATTGGGCAGGATTTTTTGATATGCCTGCTCATCATTCTACTTCGTTTTTTTGCAGAAAAATGCCATTGTGTGTGCCAAGTTGGCTCTCCATTCCTACTCTGTGTTTTGGGACGAGACTGGTGAGGATTACCCCCCTTTCCGCTGGACTGCTCCTTCCCCCCTCTGCGCTCAAAAACCGTCCATTAATAACTGGCCGTCCGGAGCTGACCGCGGGTAATGATGATTCTTTTCAAAGGGGTCGTCGTGGAATAGTTGGACAATCCCGTGTGCTGGACGCGCTATAGGGAATGGTTTAGCTAGGAATAGAAGGATAAAGCTCCCTCTTGGAATTCTCCTTCTCAATGATTTATTCTTTCCGGAGTTGGCCCCAATGCGTAGAGACCCGTGAGGCAGCGGCGTTCCGGATTTATTTTCTCGGATCTTGGGAATGTGAGGTCTACAGGATCCCCTGGACCCTCCTCTTCTACCGTAAAGAGGTCCTTTCACAGGGATTCATGATGGACGGACCTGCCTCCTTTTACTTCTGGCCTCGACGAGAGCAGGTTCACCCATTTCCCAGTTTAGGGTCCTCCGATTACCATGGCCTAGCGCTCGGCTACATGATATTTCTTTTTAGCCTTCCTCCTAAGTATCCGCAGGAGGCCCCCCGACCGCCCTGACCCAACCGGTGATAGCCTTACTTCTGGTTGGTGAGAACTGACCCCGCACTTTGCTATTGTCGTTTCTTCTCATCTTCCTGGCGCAATGGTACTTGTTCCCCAGCTGCTTTTGAGCGTTTGGAAGCTGGAGATACCTCTCAATTTTCACCTGCCCCTGGAGGGCGGAAGTCACCGTGTGTATTTTTTCTTTTTCACCTCCTACGGTGCGGTTCCTCGTTCCAAATTCTAGGAGGGACGAGGAGGCCTGAATGGAGCGTGGTCCCCAAGATAGGTAGCAGTAGCCCTGGAGATCCTTTTACATCCCCCTAAGGACTTCAAATAGTAATTGGTCATCACCCACCAAACTGAACAAATTACGACCCGGAGACATAAAGGCCTTTTCAATCCGAGCTCTTTTTCCTGAGAAGAGAGCTTCTTCCGATCGGGATACGAGTGGGTAAGTTTTCCAAGGAGCCTAAGTTAGAAGCTGTCCCCCACGTCTTCCTCAGATGTGAT
>Ga0179591_1304476_pt1 | contig 21820 bp, 37 predicted proteins | sample CZOMad2_1_08_16f_FD_182891 | JGI IMG/M metagenome (GOLD analysis project Ga0179591, IMG submission 182891) | Vadose zone soil fungal communities from Angelo Coast Range Reserve, California, USA - CZOMad2_1_08_16fungal (PacBio error correction) | ecosystem: Environmental > Terrestrial > Soil >... | reverse complement strand
CCTTTTCCTTCCCTTACCCCTCTTAACTCCAAGTTTCCCCGAACACCTACGAGGGCAACGCTCCTTCTTTTCAGTTACACCCCCCTTCCTAGTAAGCGGGTTCCATATCTTCTTCCCCCCTCCCTTTCGGATAAGGTTATTTCCACCCCCCCCTCTTGCCTTTGGTCAGTAACACTTTTTTCGTAGGAGCGACCTTTTCCCTTTTGGAAGATTTTGAACCCCTGTGGGGCATGTCATGTCTCCCCCCCCCCACCCCCCAACAGAAATCATTGCCCTAAAGGTATGGTGGAATGTCCCCTTTTTGCGCAATTTTCCCCCCTTCTAATGGAGGAGATTCCCCCCCGCTTATAGACCCCCCCCAGTCCCAGCCCTCCCATACGCGTAACACCCTTGCTCGGAGGGGGCTCTTACATAGTGCAGGACAGTCTTCCCACAACCCGCATTGCCAGTCCCAACCCCTCGTGGACTTCCCCCAATGGGGCACATGCTTGGGTTTCGGGATTTTTTATGGCGGAACTCCTTAAGACCGGACACGGCTTTTTCTTTGGGACTGATCAGTCGGTGTTTATTCCCCTTGAAGAATTTAACCGTGCTCCCGGAAGCTGAATCGCTTTTCCCGGCCATTCATATTAGACCCTCCCCTCTTTACACGTCAAAGGCGACGCCTCCCCCTTCTCCCGTAATTTTATACGGGCAACGTTTTACGCTGGGCGCAAGAAGGAACCTTTCCCGGGTTTATGCAGAATATCACCGCTCCTTCCTCTTATTCCTACAAAGACGAGAGCTTTGTGCTGTGTTGGTCACCATGCACGCATCGGTCTCCATCGCATAATCTACTCCCCTCGCTTATTTCAGGGGTGCCTCCCAGTCGGTTTTTCCCTTTGTCTTTTCCTGCCTAAAGGGATTCCTTTGCAATAGGAGGAGGACGTCTTCTCTTTGCGGCTTTTCTGATCCAACCCTTGGCGGCCTCCTCAAACTCCGACGGAAGCTGAAATTCCCTCAGTCGTCAAGAACCTTCGTGACTGTCTTCTTCCTGCGCAAAATGGGACTACTACGTTGCCCATTATGTTGAAGAAGAAGAAGGGGGGGGGGGTTTTTTTTTTTTTGGGGGGTTTGTTTCTTGGGGTTTTGGGTTTTTTGGTGTTGAGGGAGGGGGGTTTTTTGTTTTTAGGGAAAGTGGAGGGGGTGTGTCTTCATGGTTGTTAGGAGGGTTTTTTTTTTTTTTTGGAGGGGGGGGGGGGGGGGAGTTTTGCGCGTTGTGGATGTTTTGGAGGTCTCTTTTTTTGGGTGGGGGGGGGGGGTCCTTGGAGGGGTGTTTTTTTTTTTTTTTGGGTATTTCTAGCGAGTTCTTTTTCTTTTCTGGGGGGGGGGGGGGGGGGGGGTTTTTTTTTTTTTTGTGGATTGTGGATGGATTTTTTGCGGGGGGGTCAAGGGAGGTTTTGGGGGGGGGGAGTTTTATCGGTTTTGGGGGCGTTTTTTGTGGGGGAGCAAAGGGGGTTTTTGGGGTTTGGGGTTGTTGGTTTTTTTGAGGGAGGGATGGGGGGGGGGAGAAATTTCCTTGGGTTTGTTGGAGTGGTTTTTTTTTAAAGGGGGGTGGCTTCTTTTGTGGGTTGGGTAAGTGACAATTTACGTAGGGAGGGGGTGGTGTTTTTCTTGGGGTTGAGGCAAGTTTTTTTTTTTTTTTTTTTTGGTGTGGGTGGGGTTTTTTTTATCTTGGGGGGGGGAGGGGGTTTTTTTTTTTTAAGGGTCTGGGGGTTTTTTTCCTTCTTTGTGGTGATTGTGGGTCTTTGACTGTGTTTTATATTTTTTTTTTTTTGGTGTCTTTTTCATGGGGTGATTTTTTTTTTTTTTGTTTTGTTTTTATTTTTTTTTTTTTTTTTTTTTTCAATTTTTTCTTTTTTGTGTTTTTTTTCTTTTATTTTTTCTTTTTTTTATTCTTTTTTTTCTTTTTCTTTCTTTGTTGAGAGAGATACGGTGTCTTTTGTCGATGACAGAGGAGTGCCGAGGTTCTTTCTCTCCGGTCCGACTTCCCCCCCTTTTTTCAGTCACGTCGGGCGTTTGAGGCGACCCTCCCTGTTTTCGTTCGTGCGGCCCACTCTCCTCTTTTTTTATTGCAAAGTCCCTCCTTTTCTGAGGCGGCAAGAAGTCGCTTTGTCCCCCCTTTTTCTAAGCTAGGGTGTTGCACGTCCTTCTCTCTTTTTTCTGAATGGGAGCAGTGACCAACGCTTTCACAGCTTTGTGGATCGATCGACTTTTTTTTCATTTTTTTTCCCCTCCCGACTGACACGCCCTAATTTCCTGTTTTCTTTCCCGCGAATATTGGTGACTCCCCCTTTTTCGATGAAGGTAGAGAATGAGTTCCCCGTGTTTTCCGTTTTTCCAACCTTTTTCGGTGCGGGGTCGAAGATTTCTCTTTCGTTTAAGCTGCCTTTCCCCCCTTATCCCCCCCCCTTTTTCTTCAAGTCGAACATGTCCCCCCCTTAATGATCCTGCCGACTTCTGGCCGAGTCTTCGTCGAGATTTTTTCCCGCCATCAAATCCCGTACCATTCGTCCCCTTTTCCCCTTTGTTCTAGTAACTCCCCCCTTCCATGAAAAGCGGTGGTTCGGCGGTCCGGCCCCCTGGACCAGGCCGCCGTTCTCCTTTACGTTACGTGTGTGTGACGAGGTATGGATTCTTTTTTTTGGCCGTCAGCGCCGCCAGGTCAGAGAGTTTTCCCCCATCGAGTTCATTAACATAACCTCCCGAGGTCCCCAACCCCGTGATGCTGTTGTTTCTTTCTCTTGGCAACGCAGGGTTTTTCTTTTTCCAGGTCGCTTCACGCCTTCTTCCTCCCGTTGGACTGATCCCTCTCTTGTGTGCAATAAAATCGAGTCCGAACGGACCGATTCTGCCTATAGTTACCCCCTTCCCGGGTACGCTGAACTCCTTTTTCCTTGAGAAAAGGCGCCTTTTTTTGGTTCTTTTTTGTTAAAATGGCCGGCCCTTTCCTCTACTTTTTCCCCTCCTCCGTTGTGTTTTGCTTTTGGGCCTTCGCGCAACAAACTCGTTCCCCCCCTTCTCCCTTTTCATCACCTCCCCCCCTTCTTGGCAAACGAGTACAGAAGTTTTCAGCTACGCCTGGAAGTAATCTTTTTTTCCCCTCTCCCGGCAGACTAGTCTCTGCGGTTATTGCACAACCAAAACGGGGTTCCAGTTCAAACCCCCCCTCACCGGTGTAATATAAACGAAGCTTTCCTGCGGCATGCCTTCTACCTCCACACCAACTGGTGGGACCCCTCGGGACTAAATATGAAAAGGATTGCGCACATTTTACACTCCGCTCTGATCATGGCTTCCCCCTTTCTGCCAGTAAAAGAATCCCTTTGTCACAAAATTTAAGAACGGCGGCGACGGGCTTATTACACGTGCCGGACCCGCCGAATTCCCTGAAAAAACAAGTGGATGGTTTGTTTCTTTTTTCCCCCCACTTTGCCCTGCTTAGGCTCCCTTTTTCTTCCCCCTTGGAGAAAAAGGAAGGCGATCCTCTCCCTAATGACCTGACGGCTGTCCTGCCTGGACTTCGTTAATGTTAGACTTGAAGACATTTACTCCCTTTTTTCCCCTTCCTGCCAGATGAAGATCTTCCCTTCCTCCCCCGAACTCGCACAGGATTTTAAACGTTCCCCCCTTGCGACTATTAGCGACCTTCATCGATCCCTGGCCCACGTCGTCCCAAATTCAGATGGTTCCCTTTTGTACAGTCTTTTTGGGTTTATGCTGCTTCTCCCCGACACGAGCGAAGTTTCTTTCTCTCTCCCCAGACGCGCGGAGGTGATGAGGCGTGTCAAAAGGAATTCCTTATGCCGGTCTCATCGTCCTATTTACACACGCTATTTCAGCGCCTCCGCGGATATGGCCTTCTCCGACCCTTTTTGGACCCAAATTTTTTTTTTTTTTAATCGGCGGCGGAGTAAGATGGTGCCTTTCTATCTAGCGACCCCGTCCGTTTTCTCACCACTTGACGCGACGACCCCAGGAAAAGGCGGACCCCCTTCTTTCTCCCCCTTCGTAAATCCCTCCTTTTTCCATTCGAAGAGAAAACATGGTTCTGGATTCCTTCGCGCCACGATCGCGCTAGGGGTTTCTTTGGGGTTAGGGGGGGGTTTTTTTTCAGGGGAGGGGGTTGGTGGGTTTTTTTTCTTGCGGGTGGAGGTTTTTTTATTCGGGAGAGGGGGGATCTGTTGGAAGGTGGGGTGGGTTTCCTTTTTTTTTTTTTTTTTTTTTTGGTTCTGCGTTTTTTTTTTTTTTCGTTGCTTTGGTATTTTTTTTTTGATTTTTCTTTTTTTTTTTTCTTCTTTTTGGGGTTTTGTGTGTTTTTCTTTTTTTCCTTTTTTTTTTTTTCCTTGTTGAAGGAGGATACGGTGGCTTTCCGCATAAAGTCCCAATTGACGCGATGCAGCTTTTTTTGGAGGTTCTGTGACACGTCCTTCTGTCCTGGTGGATGATCGGAAGCGCCTTCTTTTTTTTTCTTTTTCTGTTGTCGCAATAGTAGCGGCACCTCCTCCGAAGACGGCCCCACTTTCGCCCCCTTCCAGCCCTGTATTGTGAGACGCCCTCCCTGAATAAGCGATGGTGTTGACCCTCCTTATTTTCTCAGGCTTGCTTGCATTCCCCGTTGAACCCACGCCTCAGCTTCAGCCGCGCGTTTTTTCTCGGACGCCTTTTTTTTTTTTCTTTTCGCATAAACCCCCCCGACTTACCAGCCATATTCCGGCTTGTCCCTTTTCCTTCTTTTGGTACGAACGTTGTTTTTCTCTTAGAGGAAGGTCGACGACTTTTTTTTTTTCGCAGTTTCCCTTTTCCCTTTTCGGGTCAGAAGATGCATGGTGTCAGCTTCTTCCCATGCCGGGTATTCTCACGGTAAATGTCTTACAATTCTCATGATCAAGAAAGACGTATCAAAGGAAGTTCCCCTCTTCTCGAGATAGCGGCCCGTGTGAGCCATAATCCGACGTTTCCCCAGTGTCACATTTTCCCCCCCACGGTTTGTCTGGCAATGAAACAGGCGTTTTTTTCTTTTTCCTTCAAGAGTTGTCCTCCCCCTCCCTCTGAAAGTACGGGTGTGTGGTTTTTTTCTCCCCTTTATGGTCTGATGGGACTGGGCTCCGCTGCGTCCTCTCTCGAGTGTACAAGTGCGCCGCGTTCTTCAACACATCCTTTTTTTTTTTGTCCCCAAAAACGTGATGAGTTTTGTTCGATCCGACCTCATTTTTTGAGGGTCCACCAGATTCGTTTCCTCTCCTTCAGAACGATTCGAATCCGTTGTTCTCTCGGTTTGTGTGCAATACCGATATTCAATCGGCGTTGTTTCTGCCGATTGGAACCGCTTATCCCCTTTCGGTACGCGTTTGCCTTCCTCCTGGTTCTTCAACGTTCGCTTCTTCGAGGTTGTGGAGAGAAGTAGATTCTACCCCCCCTTTTTCCATCCTCTTTTGAGAGGTTTGCCGGGAAAGTTCTACTCTACACCCTTTCGCCTGAAATACAAAGGTCCCTTTTAATCCCCCCGCCCCTACGCTTCCCCCTTTGTACGAAGTTAGCATTCTCGGGTTAAAATATCGGCCCGACCTTCACTCCCTGATTCAGGAATATTTTTTTCTCCTCGGGGGGTAAAGCCCAAAAGTTTTCCTAATCGTCCATCGGATTTTTCCTTGTCATACCCCTCCCTTTTTCAACTGCGTGAATGCAGGTTCTTTCTCGACAACAGAGCATCACGTTTTTCTCCTCGGGACTAAAGTTATGGTGTCTTCGCCAAATTGAACACTCGCTTCTTTCTCGTCTTAAGGCCCCTTTTCCAGTCCTCCCGCCACAGTTCACACACCGTTCTGGCGGAGACCTTCAGGCTGTTTCTCCTGAAACAAAAGAATGTTCATTTTCCCCCCCCCCCTGTTATGTTCGGGGACCTCTCCCCCCTGATTGGAGAAATAGTAGGGCCCTTTCAACGGCCTGCTTGATCGCGTTCCGCCTATCCTTTTTGCTACGTGGGCTCGGTGGTCATGTTTCCTTCAATCATTTAACTCCCTCATTCAGGAGGGAACGCGCGGCCCCGCATATCTCGACCGTCCTTCAATCCCCCCCTAACGGCGACGTCATTTTCTTTTCCCTGATCCGGCAAAACGTCGGCACAATACCTTCTTCGGCAAGCCCGATGGCGTGTCTTTGAAGGGTTTATGCGAATCTCACCGACCCTCCTTTCGATCGTATACCTCCCTGCCCCCTTTGTCTTGCTTTCTTCTGCTTCCTTCAAGAAGCAGGTATCAATCGCTATCTTGCAACAACGCTTATTAGCTTTTTTCTTCCTTGCTGGCCGTATCCTTCTTTCCACCTTGTGGCAGAAGTGCCCAATCCTTTTCCCCTTTTCCGAGTAGATGGGTGCCTTCCCCCCCCCTCTGAGACACGGCGACGGTCTGTTACTCCGACGGGACGCCTCCCCAAGGAAACGGCGGACCGATCCTTTACTTTCTGTCCCAGAAACTATTCCCGCCTTGCAAAACATGGGAATGGAATGCGACGAGCACCCCCTCTATCTCTTTACCTCCTCCGTTTTTTTTTTCCAGGGTAGGGGGGCCTTTTGGGGGAGAGGGACTTTCAGGAGGTGTGTGTTCTAGGGGGGGGGGATGTTTTTGGGGGGTTCATGGCGCGTTATTTCGGATCGGGGGAGGGTTTTTATTTGGGGGGGGGGGGGTTTTTTTTTTTGTGGTGGGGAGGGGGTTGGGCGGCTAGGGGTATGTGGAGGGTTTCTTGTTTACGTGGGGTGGGGAGTTTTTGAGGAGTGGTGTGGTGGGGCTTTTTCCTTGCGGACTTCTGCGGGGGGGGACGGGGGGGGGGGGAGGGGAGGGTTTTTTGGGCTGTGGTGGGGGGTTGTTTGGGGGGGGGGGGGGGGGCTATTTCTGGGGTTTTTTTTGTGGGAGGGGGGGGGGTCGGGACTGCAGAAGTTGGTTGTTTTTGTCTGGAGAGTTGGGGGGGGGGGGTTTTTCTTTGTTATTGGCCGGATTGTTTGAGGGGGGTAGGTTTGGGGTGTTTGGGGACTTTTGTTTGGTTGGGGGGGTTAGGAAAGTTTTTCTTTTTTCGGGGGTGGGTGCTGTGGGGGGGGAGGGGATTCTTTTTTTTGAGTGTTGAGTTAGTTTTGTTTTTCGGGGGTTTGAGGGGGGGTTCTTTTTTTCCTTTGGGGCTTCTTTTTCTGGGGGGGGGGGGCAGGAGGAGTTTTGTGGCCGGTGTCGGTTATTTTTGGGGGGGGGGTTGGGGGGGGTTCTTTTGATTGAGGGGATTTTTTTTTCTTTCTTTCTGTTGCGGGGGAGGGTTTTGTTTTACGCTGGGAGGGGGGGGAGGTGGGGGGTGGTGGGGGGTAGTGTTTGATTTTTTTTTGATTAATTTGGGGAGGGAGAGCTTTTCCTCTGGAAAGTGGTTATTTTGGGGGGGGGGAGAGTCTCTTCGGGCGAGACTTGCGATTTATGTTTTACTTGTTATTTTTGAAGTTTATTCTTTTACGAGGGGGGGGTTGGGTTCTTTTCCTCTGGTTGGCGAGACTTACTAGCGGAGGGGGGGTATTTTTTTGGGTGCGTAGTTATTCTTTCCTCTCCCTCCTTTCAGGATATTTTTTCTTGTTAATCTTTTCCGTTGATGGAAATTATTTTTTTTTTGCCGTATTGTTCTTTGTGTTGGTTCCTTTTCTTTTTTTTATGTTTTGGTGGGGTTTGGATTCTTCAGTTTTCTTTGGGGGGGGGTGGGTTTTTTTTTGGGTTCGCGCTTTTTTTTTTTTTTTATTGGTGTTTCGGGAGGGACCTTTTGTGGGGTTTTTTTTCTCTGGTGGGGTTGATTATTTTTTTCGGGCGTTTTTGTTCTTTTTTTTCGTTCTGTTTTTTTTTTTTTTTCCGGTGGGTATTTTCTTTTTTTTTGGGTTTGTGGGGGTTTTTTTTTTTTTTCTTTTTTTTTTTTTTTCTTGTTGCTTTCTCTCTCCAGTAACAGGTTGCGCGATGCCCCTTTTTTTCTCGGTTCTGGCCGCGTTTCTCTCCCCTCGCGTGTACTGGTGATGATTCTTTTCTTTTCTTTTCGGAGTCCACCCTTTCGCGGTTTTGTCCCTTCTCCCCTTACGCAAGCCGAAATGCACGTCGCAAATTTTTAAGCCCTGGTAGTCGGAGTTCCTTTCCTCTCGGTCCACAGTGATTTCCTTTTCTTCGACGATGTCGTTGCTTTGAATGCTCCCTTCAAAAAGAATCAGCACCGACGCGTTCTGGTATCCATCTCGACGTTTATTGTCGGTGAGATTCGACATACTCCGAAAGAAATATTCCGCTGTTTTCCCATTGTGCCTCTTGTGACGTCCTTTCCCCTTTCGAGAGGAACAGGTCGTAGAATGAGAGGAGCCGGTGAACGTTTTTCCCCTCCTTTTGTTTTTTTGATGATGGCGTCAGCGTCGTAATCTTTTTTTCCCCGGTAAATGTTATTCAAGTCCATAGGACCAACGAAGGCCCTTCTTGAAGGGGGCTCATCCCCCCCCCCCCCCCCCACACCCCCCCGCCTTTTTTTTTCAGAAAAAGGGGAGGCTTCCCGGAAAGTTTTTTTTATGGAAAGTTTTAAAGTGCACACGTCGGAGGTTCTTTTTTGGGAAGACAGGAACGTCCTTTCCCAAGAGCCCCTCGGGGCAAAACGAAGATTTATGTTTGTTGCGAAACTCCGGCCAGGATTCCCCGGAAACTTTTTTTGGGGGAGGACACCTTCTTCGGAAGAGAGATCAGAGTTGCGATAGGCAGGTTGTTTTTGTTCAAGTCCAAAAAGGGTTTTTTTGAGAAGAAAGACTTTTTTTTTAATGGTTTCCTTCCCGAGGAAGGAAAAATTCCCAAGTCCTCTCCCCCCTTTAGAAGTCTTCCACTTACCCAGAGAACATTTCAACACACTCTCCCGGGAAGCCAAGAGGAAGAACCCTCCAGGCAGAAGCTGCCCGAAACCTGAAGGGAAACCCCCCTACAGGGGCCCCCCGAAAAGGGAACAACTACGGGGGGTCTCCTCCACGAGAGGGAGTTTTCTCAAACCTTGGTGGGAAGAGTTTGGGGACACTTTTTTTTTTTCTGGAGTCTAGGGAAACCGCTCATGACAGCAAATTTTTTTTTCTGTCCCCGAAGAATCCCTTGTGGGGGGGAAAGGTTTTCCCTGAGATCCTTTCCGGGGGAAAAAAGGGGCAACACTCCCCCGGGACACTGGAAGGAGAGGTCCTTTTCTTCAAGAGTTCACATTTTTCCGCAGGTCAGGTAACTTTGTCCAGGGAAACCCACCCCAATGTCCCCGGTTGGGGGGACAGGGGAAGCACTTTTTGGAATCCGGCGGCGGAGGCGGTTCCTTTAAGGAGTTGGTTCCCCTTTTCGAAATTCCTTTGGGGGGAAGGGGGAGGCCCTTTTTTTTTTTTTTTGCGTCCCCCAATTTTCCCCCCCTCTTCTTTTTCAATTCATCTGATTTTTTTTTTTTTTCCCAACCCTCAAATTCCCGAAGTAGAAAAGCCGTGGTTTTTCCTTTGGTCGCGATCTTTCCCAAGAAAGACGTTTTTCTCCCAGTTCCCCCCCCTTGTTTCTCGTCCCACGACCCCCTTTGTCTGGCAAGGAAAGGCGGTGGTTCGGCTTTCGGAAGCTTCATCCCAGCCGCCTTCTTTCAGTTAGTGTGTGTGAGCGGTTTTTTTTCTTCGAGAAGAGGCGTCTCTCCCATGCTAACCCTTCCTTCTTCCCCTTTTTTCTCGTTAATTAACATCCCCTTTTTCGTCAATCCTGGCCCACCAACGTCTTGCTTTCGAATCCGACACCTGCATGCACTCTTTTCCGTTTAGATACACAGTCTTTTCGATTTCTTCAGGGGGGGGGGTTTTTACCCGCAGCGGTTTTGTCAATAACCTCGAGTCTCTTTTTCCCTCTTCGGCGATAGTTTTTCTCCTTCAGGCAGGTTATTTTCCCTCTTTTCCGCGTTTTTTTTTTTCCCCCCCCGGTGATGAAAGGTTTTTGGTAGTTACACAGGGTTGGGCTTTTTTTCCCCTGGCCGGCCCCCTTCCTAGTACTTTCTCCTCCTCTTTTTTTTTTACGAGATTTTTCCCCCTTCCTTTTCTAAGGCGCGAACCACCTTCCCGTGAACTCCACTTCATTTTCATCACCCTCCCTTCCCCACGCGTACAGAACATTTTCATTACAACTCTTTCCTTGTAAAATATAGCCCTTCTTCCCCCGACAATAACCCGTCGTCGGTTATTTCCAAACAACCCTTTTCCCAGTCCCAACGTTTCCCCCTCGTCTTTGAGAACTGTGTCATCTCAAAAGACTGGCCCCTGGTGCATGTCCTTTGACACCCCACAGAATCCTTCCTGGACTAAAGTTATGGTGATCCCCTCCCCCTCTTGCGGCAACATTTTTCCCTCCCACTGGAGGAGATGACTCTCTTCTCGAACCAGTCCCAGCCTCCCCGTCACAACACACGTACCTTTTTCTGGGATTACATCTTCTCTTTTTTTCCCCCACAGAATGTTCTTTCCTACCGTGTGTGGTAGTGGCCCTTTTCCCAATTGGCTGCCACTGCCTTGGCAGAAGACAAAACGGAACGTGCTCTCCTGGTCCGAAGAACGTTCCCCTTTCTTCCTTGATTCAGTCGGTTTTTTCCTGTTCCGACTTGCAGAACCGTTTGCTTCCCTTATTCCTGCAGCTGAAGTTCCCCTTTTCTCTAGACAACGACCTGACCCTTTTCCTTTTCAACGGCTATTTTCGAAGTAATAGATTTCTTTTAGAACGTAGTCGTACCCAATATTCCTCCTTTTTTTCTGCAAGCCGGAAATATGGCGTTGTCAGTCTTCTTTCCCCTGGTTCTCGCATCTACAACTTTCCCCTTTAGTAGAGATCGATCCCCTCTTAGCTTCGTGCTGTCTTCTTCCCCCTTCTCCCTGCAAGCCTTCCTTATCGAAGTGCTGCCCCCCTCTCTTCTAGCGTTTCGGCAAATTGCTGGCCGTCCAGACTAAAGTGTCATTGTGTCGACTTTCTCGTGCCGGCCCCTTTTGGTGACAGGATACGATGCGAACTTCTTTTCTCTTTTCAAAACTTCCTCCGGTTCCTTTCTCTCCCCCCCCCAGGACCCTGTAGACGATATCACGTAAGTTTTTCATAGGCACGAAGCTGGCATCCGTTTTCCCTTTTACTGGAGGCGCCGCTCCCCTTTCCTACTCTAAGTTGTTTTATTCCTTCTTTTTTTTTTTTTTATTTTGTTTCACTCTTGAGTCTTTCCTCTTCCCCAGTAACATGTTGCGCGCTTTCCTTTTGCCTAGGTTCTTTCCTTTTCCTTGTCCGCAGTGTCATGGCTTTATGTATAGTTTTCTGTCCCGAGTTTGATGCGAACTTCTTCCTCTCTTAGCGGAACCCCTTTCCCGCCGATGGCACTCTCCCCAATTGTTCCCTCCCTTTTTCTTCTTTCCGGACAGCAGTTAAGCTTAGGCACCCTTTCCCCAAGCGATGTTTAGTGATAGCTCTTTTTTTTGCGCTTGCATGTCAGCAGTTGACCCTCAGAAGAGTATCGTATAGACGACGACTCTAGTGTCGTTTCTTTTTCCTAAACCCCCTCTTTCTTCCCCCGCAATAGTACGGCTTTTCTTCCTTTTTTGACGGACGTGCTTCCCCCTTCCTTCGACGAATGAGCGTAGTTTCCCGTGACACACCGGTTCGGGCGTTTTATGATGTCGTCCGCGTCTCCTCTTCCTTTCTCAAGGTAAATTTCACTCCCTATGATTCCCTTCCTTAAGCCGTGGACGGTATTAGCTCCTCAGTGCTTGCAAATCACCCGTTTCACCCCCCCCCACAAGCAGTGTACCCCACTTTTTCCCCCCCCGCCCAACATCACACGGTTTGTTTTCCCCGCCCCTTTGTGGTTCGGCTTTTCCTTCTTTTTAATAACAGACGCCGTCTCCTAGCCCGGACGTTTTCAAGTCGGTACTTTCCTTTGCGATCCTGTCAGCGACCGGCTTTTTTTTTTTCAGAGCGTCTTTCTTATCGAGTTCATTAACCATCTTTTCGGACCGTTTGTCCCACCCCCAACTTCTGTTGGGTTGTCTGAATCCCTCTTTAACCAAGCTTCGTTGATCTCCCTTTTTCGCAAGCCTCTAAGAAAGTTGGGGCCGACCCCGCCAGCTGGTTTTTCAATAACCTCTCCTCCTGTTGCCGAGCGGAGACTATTCCTTGCCGTGGAGCTGAATTCGTATTCCCTCGTGGTTTTCGTTCTTTCCCTTTTCGGCGAGGTTGTGCGCGCCGTTAGAATCCTCCACCCTCCCCACTTTTCCTCCTTTGAGAGCGATTGGGTATTCGCGAACACTTGTAACTCCCCTTCTTTAATAACCGCCCCCTACGAGTTGTCCAAACGCGCCTCTACCCCCCGTCCTGATCCCTCGACTTCTTTCTTTTCCCCCTATTCGGACTCTCACAAACGCTGGCGGGGCCTCCCCCCCGGCTCTGTGTCCCCCCTCCCCCTTTCAGCTGGTGACCTTTTTTCTTGTCGGGGGAGTCGACACCACAGCATCACGTTGGTGTGTCCTTTTCCGACTAAAGTTTGAATGCCAGCCGCTTTTTACACTAGCTTGATCCTTTTTTTGTCCGCCAGCTTTTCCTCTCCCCCCAGAAGAAATAAAGCGTCCACCCCAAGTCTTTTCTGAGGACGGCTTCTTTTCCTTCCGGGACCGCCGAACCTTCCCCCCTGTGTGATGGATTTTCCCCCTATCCCCCTCTGCTTGGCGAAATCGTAGGGTTCTGCGCCCCCACTTGCACGGCCTCCTCTCGCCGAAGTTTAGAGGAAGGGTCAGCCCCCCCCTTTTCTTGTTCGAATTTTCCCTTCCAGCGAATTCAGGCCATCAGAACCGGACGCCACTTTCCCCCCCGCCCCTCGCATCTTTTTTTCAGTTAAACGGGCAGCCTCTTTTCCCCTTCATAGATCCTTCTTTTCCCAAGTGCGTAAACAATCTCCGCATGGGAGGGAATCCGAATAGGCGTTCCTTATTCAGGGTTCTCGAATCTCACCTTTAGGAGTAGAGATCTCCCTTTTTTGCGGGCTTTTTTGGGCAAATTTTGCTCAATTGAAATGGCCCCCAGTTTTCATCATTTTCTCCCCCACCATAGATTATTCCCCCTTTTTGCTGGAAGTATACGAAACCTTTTGTAATTCCCCCTGGAGAGTTGCCAAGCTTTTCTGAGTTAGTAGATGGTGTTCGATGCGAAACACCGGAGACTTTTTTTCTCCTTCTTCCCTCTGAAGAATAATTCCACCCTTCCCTTCGTACCGATATTCACGTTCTTCCCCTTCCCCCAAGAAGAGGGAAGAGAAGAACCAGTTCAGGGTCGAATGCGCCACCCCGAGATCTCCTACCTACGTTGTTGGAGGGTTTAAGGCTTCTTGGAGTTTCTTATATTTTTTTTCATTTTTTTTTTTTTTTATTTTTTTGTTGTCTTTTTCTTCTTTTTTTTTTTTTCTTTTTTTTTTTTTCTTGTTGAGAGAAGAATAGGTGGATTCTCTACCCCCCATGTTGGCCTGCTCTATTGCCTAGGTTCTGCTCTTTAAGGTAAGACGTGTCATGGTGGATTTCTTTCCCTCTCCCCCCGTCGGCGTTGATGGCTCCCCCCCCTTCTTCGCAATCGTAGCAGGCCCATCTACGCCGTATTGGTCAACGTCGCCCCCCTGACGGCAGCAGTCCGCTTCCAAACTCCTCTTTGAAAGGTAGATAGCGAGTAGCCACGGCTTTTTTCCATGGTTTTCCCCCCACCCTAATCTTTTCGTATGGTATCGATTGCCTCCTTCGCCGTGTCGGTGCTCTTTTTCTCCTCCCCATCACGACGACAACGAATATTCCTTGCTTCTCCTCCCGCGCCCTATTTTTACGTTGTTTCTTCTCGATTTTATCGTCGCGTTGAACGTTCCTTCGTAGGGCGGGTCTCACGTACGATCTCCCTCCTTCCTTGAATCTATGGCACGGTAATGTCTCACATGCAAACTTCTACGTAGCCTTCCTTTCACCTTCGCCGCTTCGTTCCGTTTGGAATCCCCAATCCCGAACGAAGTTACCCATTGTTCTTCCCCTACCCCCATCACACGGTTTTTTCCCTCGCCTGTGGTTCGGGCGGGTCCGGAACCCCCCCCTGTCATCCCCCCCCATCCTTTCTCAGCTACTTTTTTCCCTCGGTATGCTGCTGGTTTTCGAGCCGCCAGGATCAGTGCGCTTTTTCGCATCGCCTAACTGTAGTAACTCCGAAGGTTTGTGTGCTTTGGGTGTCTCCTTCCCCGATTCAGTTGAGTGGACCCCCCCCTCTTTTCTGTCCAGCCTTTTTCTTCCGCCAGCGGTTTTTGCAATCAACCTCGCTGTCCGACTTCCCGAGTGTCGGCCTCTCCTTCTGCTTAAGTAAGGCCTTTTCCCCCCTCTGTCAGCTTCTCTTTTGAAAAGTAGAATTTGGAGTTCCCCTTCGAGGTTTTAGCTTAGATGGCTTTCCCAATCTATCTCCTTTGTTGTTGAGAGCTGATTTTCTTCCCGTTCCCTTCTCTCCTTCAGAAGTCCCCCCCCCCCAACTGCTCCTTTCATCCCCCCACCTATAGGTTCCGTCCTTTTCAGTTCAGTCTAAACGGCTTCCTTCTCTTACTATAGGCCCCTGCCCTCGGCAACCGCGGATTGAGTCTCGGCTGGCGGCAGTCCACACCTTCCTACATTTCTTCGAGAACTGTGTGCATCTCACCCCCTTTTTTGCCCAGTCGTATGCAGTTTCCCTTTTCACCCAGCATCACTTTTTCCCTTAGCGGATAAAGTTCTTCATGAACGCCCCCCCCTTTCTCCATGAAACTAGTCGCCTGTTCGTTCTGTGACGGCCTCATTCCCGAAGCCACCTCCCTTGCTCGGCGGAGACGGCGTCCCTCCCTCTTGTCCGGACACCTCCCCTTTCCCCTGTTCATTGCGAGACAAAACTTGTTGGTGCTTTTTTCTCTTTGACACTGCTTGCGAAATCGTTCCCATTGATGGCGCACCCTTCCCGGCTTTCCGCCGCCCCCTCCCCTTCTTTGATGAGTCTTTCTTCCGGTGGTATGTTCGAATTTTCCCTTTTCGTGAATCAAGCTCATTTTTTGCGGAAGCCATCATATCGACCCGCCTCGAACCGGATTCAGTTCAACGGCTTACTTCTGTCTGACCGTCACGGAAACTCCCCCTTCCTTTTCCGCCTGTTCTCCCGGAATATGTATTGTCCCTCCGAATGGACCGGGTTTTTATGCGAATCTCCCCCGAGAGAAGTCGTCGCTTTCTCACCAGCCGCGCGGTTTGATGAGGAGTTGTTTCCACCCGGCCCCTTAAGCAAGCCGTATCTCTCCGCCGGTGAAAAATTTGCCGAAGCGGACTGTTGTTCCTACAGGGATTGAACAATTGTGGCGAACGGTTCCCCCTCTTCCCGGCGGCGTATCTGGTTGCCGGATCCTTTTCCAACCTTCCTCCGTGTTGCATTTCGGACGCTGAAGACCCCCCCTCCCCTTCTGGACCCCTCTTATCCCCTTTAAAAAGAGGCAAGAAGCTGGCCCGTCAACATGTCCTGGATGCCGACTCTTCTCTTCTCTTCTGGCTCATATGATAGGGGTTTTCTTTCGGGGCCCGGAAGAGGGGTTTTCTTTTCCTCTTCTCGGTCTAGAGGGGGTTTGGGCTTATTTTGGGTGGCGGGCGAGCCAGGCGTTGTGCGGTGGAGGGCTGCAGCGGTTTTTTTTCCTGGATTTCTTCTTTGGGCGGGGGGAGAGGATTTTTTATGAGGATTTTTCTTTTTTGGGTGACCGCTAGTTTTCTTTTGGGGGTCTTGGATTGCCGTGGAGTGGTTTTTTGGTTTGTCTAGGTTTTCTCTGGGACGGGGAGTTTTTCTTTCTTGAGTTTTTTTTGGTGGGGGGGGAGAAAGGTTTTTGAAGTGTGTAGCGTTTTTTTGTTTTTGCTGGGGGACTTTTTGGATTTTTTTGTTTGTTAGGTTTTTTTTTGAAAGTGGGGGGGGGGACGGGGGGGGGGGGTTGGGTGGGGGGTGTTTTTTTATGTGTTGGGGGGTTTTGGAGGAGTTTTGTCTTTTTCTTGAGGGTATTTTTTTTTGGGAGGGAGGGGGGTTTTTTTCTGCGCGTGTTGGCCGAGGATTTTGCGGATGGGGGTTTTCTTTCGGGGGGGAGTTCGTCTCCGAGCGGGTATTTTTTGGTTGTTGTGGGTTTTTTTTTTTTTTCGTTTTTTTTTTTTGGGTGGGTTTGTTTTATGTTTTTTTTGTTTTTTTTCTTGTTTTTTTCTTTTTGGTTTTTTTTTCTTTTTTTTTTTTTTTTTCCCATCTGTGATTTTTGTTTCTTCTTGTTGCGTCGGCTTCTTTTTTTTTAGACAGTCGCCATGTGCGCTCTCCAGAAGTTAAGATTTTCTTGGACGACGGGAACTGGCCTTCCTGGTGGATGACTTTTTCCCTGCGTTGATGCGAAAACGTATCCCCTTTTTCCCCCCCTCTACCGCCTCCTCTCTTTTTCACGTCGCAACACCTTTTTTTCAGCTTTTTACGCGACGGCCATCTTTCCGGCCACCCGCTGAATACTCCCCCTCTGTTTTTTCGATAGAGATGGAGAACTCTTTCTGAAAAACTCCTCATTTCCCCCCCCCCAGCAAGCGAGGTATCCCTATAGAGCTCCTCTTTTCCCTTGTGAGATTAGCCCCCCCCGCACCCGAAGGACTCTTCCGGTTTTCTTAATATGGTGACCGTACGTGTAGGCCAGAGGCTTGGCCTTGTCTGACGTAGAGATGACGTTGCTTTTCCCTCAGGTTCGAGTTCTTTTTTCTCGATGGGTCAGAGTCTTCATTGCCGGTGAATCGCCGCGCACGGTAAACTTTTTTCCTCTCCCATGCACACCGTCCTTGACGTAAGCAAAGCCTTTTTTTTTCCCCGCGATCGCCGTGCCGTTTTTCAAATAAGACGATTTCGCCATTACGTTTCATTGTTTTTTGTCCACCGACCATCACACTTTTTTTTTTTTTCCTTCCTTCGGTGGTTAGGAGTGGTCCTCTTTCCTCCCAAGACTGCCGGTTTTTCCAGTAAGTGTGGTGTCTCTTTTCTTCTGCTGATCTCAAGCGGCGTCAGTCTCTCACGTCTTTCCCTGTTCGAATCGCCCTTCCTAACTTTAGTACAGCCTTGTCCCACACCCTATTGTGTTTTCCCTCCCTGCACTACACGCAGGTTTTCTTGACACAGGTAGCTCCGACCTCTTCTCTCTCCCCGTTGGGCCTTTTTTTTTTTCAACGCCACGGTTTTTTTTCCCCTACACCAGATTCCTTGCGTTTTTTGTCGGCCCTCCTTTTTTTTTTCCCCTTACATAAGGCAGTTGTTTCTTTCCCCTTCTGTAACGCGTTTTTTCCCTTTTTTTTTAGGTGATGAAAAGGTTTTGGAGTTAAAGGTTTTTCCGTCGCTTTTGGAAAAATCTCTTCCCTCCTCCGTTTTTTTTTTTTGGAGGATTGGGGTTCCATTTATAAGAGCGCCCCCGCACCTCGCCAGTGCCCGAAACTTTTCATTCCCCACCCCGGAGGGCCACTTCCTCAGTTCAGCTACACCCCCTTTGAATCATGGGTTCCCACCCCTTCCGACCTCTTTTTTCCGATTAGGACTCTCTTTCTGCCCAAAAAACCCTCTTTTTTCAGCCCCACGGATTAGACTCAGGATCTTCCTTTATACCAGAAGCTTTTTTTTTCCCTTTGCAGGGTTCTGATTCCCCCCCAGCATTCAGTTGTGGGCAAGGGAATAAAGTTGTGATGGAACTCCCCTTCTTCACAGGGTCCCTTTCGAATGGCCTACTCCGCAGATCGCCCAGTCCCCAGCCACTTCCCGCGTCCCTGTGCACGGCGGAGACGCCCCTTATACATAGTGCCGGGACCTTTTCCAACCAAAGCCTGTTTCTGCCCCCATTTCCCCCAAAACGTTGTTGTGATTTTTTTTTCTTCAAATGGGGACATTTTCTGCATCTTCTTTGTGCTGGCGCAAACGGGCCGGAGATATGATCCGAAGACCTTTTCCTGCTTTCTACGTTCTTTTTTTTTCTTCAGTACGGTTGCGTTTTTCATTTAACTTGATCACTCCTTCGGCACCCTAAGACGAGGACCTCCCCCCCTCTTAGACACGTCCTGATTTAAAGTTCAAAGGCTTCCTTTCAATTCGTAGTACCGTCCATCTCTCTGGCGAAAACGTCGTTACACCAAATCAGCTGTGCTTCCTTTTCTATGGTGCGGTCCTTTTTTTTGAAGGGGGTTGATGCCCCCCTTTTTTCCCCCCCCCGACAAGTTCCAGTCTTTTCTATCTCTGATACTCTTTTTAGGCGTGGTCCCTCCCCCACTCAGCACGTGTCTCCCTTTTCATCGACGTGAAACACCATCGCTTATTCTTTTTTCCGACGAGCGGACTGCTGGCCTTCTTTCCCGGGCTGGCCCCCCCCTTTTCGTTGCCAATCTTCTTATATAGATGTTGCGTCTTTCCTTCGAAAACAGGAGACGTGTTCTTCATCAAAGACACGGGATGACGATCCCCCCTTCGTACTATATCTTTTCCTACGGAAAGAAGTCCACATTCCCTGAAATGGATTTCCCTCCCCGATCTATATTTCCCCTTGGTTATATTTTTTTTTATTATTTTATTTGGGTTTTTTCTTTTTTTTTTTTTGGGGGATTTTTTTTTCTTGGGGCGGGAGAAGGTCTTTTCTTTTTTATTGTGGGGGAGGGGGTCAGGGGACCAGGGATGGGGGGGGGTATTGGGGGGAGACGTGTGTGTAAATTCTGATGGTTCCTTTTGGAAGGGGCTTCGGAGGGTTATGGGGGGAGGTGCGGGGCTACTGGGTTTTTCGTTTGGAGTTTTTTTTCCTCGAGGGGGGGGAATTTTTCTCCCTGAGTTTTTTGGGGGGGGAAAGTTTTTGGGGGATTTATTCTGGCTGGGATTTTATTCGGGGGAGGGGTTTTTTTTTTTTGTTCAGGGTTTTTTTTTCTTTTACTGGGGGGACGATGTTTTTTGGAAGCGGTTTTTTTGGGTGGGCGGTGTTTTTTTTTTAGAGGGGGGGGTTATTTTTTTTTTTGCGGTGTTGTTTTTGGTTCTTCGGCGTGGGGGGTGGATGATGTTATGCTTCTTTTGTTTAACGGGGGGGTTTTCGAAGATAACTCTGGGCGTATTTTTTTCTAGGGTGGGGGTGGTTGATGGATTTGAGGGGATTTTTTTTTTTTTTTTGTGGTATTTTTTTTTTTTTTTTTGGGAGGGTTTCTGGGTTTCTTTTTTTTTTTTTTTTTTGGGGGAGGTTTTGGGTGGCTTTTCTTCTTTTGATTTCTTTTTTTGTTTGGTTTTTTTTTTCTTTTTTTTTGTGGTGTTGTTGTTCTTTCTTTTTTTTTGTTTGTTTATTCCTTTTTTTTTTTTTTTTATTTATTTTTTTTTTTTTTCGTCTTTTTCTCTTCTTGTTGATTATCTCTCAGGGGCTTCTGGACCAGTCCCATGTTGCCGGCGATTCTTTTTCTTCCCCTCTTTTCTTCGACGACGTCCTTTGGTAAGGGGGGATGATCTTCCGAGGCGTTTGTGCTTCACCCCTTCTCCGGTTTTCGAATCGTAGAAGGCACCTCTACGAAGCTCTTCTTTTGCCCTTCGCCACTTTCCCCTTCTATTCTCGTCCATTTCCTTACCGCTGGCCCCTTTCCAGTCTATCTCTCTTTCCCGGCTGCTTTGCATGGAAGCCTTTTCAACCCCCGCCTCATCCTTTCTTCTGTTATCTCCGACGACTTCGTTTTCTTTCTCTTAGCATAACCCCCTCCTTGAAAAGCCTATTCGGATTTTCTCAGCTTCATTTTTCCAAGTTGCCGGCCAGCTGTCTCTATTCCGGTCGCCTCTCTTTGAACGTGAAAATCCTTTTTCCTCAGATGTCTTCTTCCCAGATGCAGGAATTAGATTGTAAGGTTTTACCTCATTTCCAGTAGAAACATACCCCCCCCCCCCTTCCCCTTTCCTGAAGTAGCACACCTTTTCTCGACTCCGTGAATGTTGCGCCTAAATTCCCCCATCTCCCCCCCCTAGTGTAACATCCCCGACAATCACCCCCGGTTTTTTGCAATGCACATGTCTGTGGTTCGTGGGTCCCCCCCCGTGCATCTTAATAAATCCTTTTCCGACGAGCCGTGTGTGTGACTCCCCGTATGGCGGGGTGGTTCTGCATTTGCTTCTCGTAAGTTTCCCCCAGAACAAGGAATAGCGGTGTCCCCCCCCCATCGCGTTTCATCCACAAAACTTTCTCCCCCCCCCAACGTGACTGTTCGAATACGAACTTCCCGCAGCTGTCCCAGAGTAGTTGAGATGAATCTTCAGATTCCAGATTCTTTTTTCCCCTTTGTTTACTGGCCCCTCTTTTTGTGTGAATACCCCCTTCCGAATCGCTCCTGAGGTCCGGCCAGATATTTTTCAAGATACTAAGGCTTCTCTTTTAACTATGTTTCTGCCTGTAGGTTTTAGTTGATGAACCTGTAGAATTCCTTTTTTAACCTCTCTTTGAGAAGAGTCCCTCTTAAAAATCTTCTATTTTAACTAACCGTGTGTTGTTTCTCTTTTGGTCGGCCCAGTTCTCGAACAAACCTCGCCCCCGTGAACTCAAACGGAGACCTTTAATCCCGAAACCTTTCCTTTTTCCCCCCCCCGGTTTCCTTCCTTTCTAAACCTTCAGAGGGTTAAATATAGTAAGCCCCCCCTTCAACTCCTTTTAATAGAGGTTATTGCCCTCTTCGGGGTTCCCCCTTTTTCCCAACCGGCCTCATCCTTTTCTTTTTCCTCCCTAGACTTTTTTTTTTCCTTTCGAAGCTTTTATCGTTCTTCGGACACCCAACAGCATACTGTGGTTGTCACCCTTCGAGGCCCTTTTCCTTTGTGCCTTCTATGCGAAATTGTCTTTCTGATACGGCCCCCCTGAGCACCCGCCAAGAGTCCCTCCCTCCTCTCTTCCCCCCACACTTTTCCTCTCGGAGACTTGCTGGGCTTCCTTTTCCCCGCCGAACCACCCTAGTCATTGCCCCAGACACCCTTGTTCTTTCCGAAAAATGGGACACTGCTTTTCTTCTTGGCGCACAACGCCCGGCTCTTTTGTCTCCCGCCCCCCTCGGCCACGGCGTTTTTCTTGAAGGGAGGTGGTCATGTTCGAATTGATGAATCCCCCATTAACGGCTCAATTCCCTTTTTCCTTTCCAGCCGCGGTACTCCCCTTCGACAAGCACTCAGAACACGGATTCCGCTTTTTTCCTCTACCTTCACGATCATCCTTGGCGGCAAACGTTAAGTACCCCCCTCCTTTTTCCCCTTCCTCCTGAATCTTTTTTTCTTTTGATGAAGGTTTATTTTCCTCCTTTTCTCACCGAAAAGAGCGAATCGCTAGAGCGATCCCCCCCCCTGGTCCCTTTTTTGTTGGTCAAGGCTTTCTCCGCCGTCTACATCTCCTTGAACCACAACATAGCTTTTCACCAGGGTGCAGATCCTTTCCCTTTCTGTCTCCTCCCCCTTTCTTCACAAATTGTGGCGGAATGCCTTTCGGCGTAGAGGTTTTAACGATGCGAACAAAGCGCTGCGTGTTCGAATAAAGCGCAGGGAAGATGAAGAATCCCCCTCCCCCTTTTCCCGCTCTCCTGTCTTTTAGGACACGCCCTTTTCTCGACCGAAAAATGGGCTGCGCCGCCAAACGAGCGCGCTCTTTTCCGAAAGCCGTTGGAGGTAGGGTGTTTTTTTTTTTTTTGTGTTTCGGGGGGTGTCTCCTGGGA
>Ga0179591_1294642_pt1 | contig 21823 bp, 16 predicted proteins | sample CZOMad2_1_08_16f_FD_182891 | JGI IMG/M metagenome (GOLD analysis project Ga0179591, IMG submission 182891) | Vadose zone soil fungal communities from Angelo Coast Range Reserve, California, USA - CZOMad2_1_08_16fungal (PacBio error correction) | ecosystem: Environmental > Terrestrial > Soil >... | reverse complement strand
CGACAGGCCTTTGTATCCCCTTAGATGTTTTTGAATAGCCGTTTTCTTCCTTTGCTAGATATTCTACTAAATTTTAAGGATAAGTCAATCTCATTACCCACCATTTTCTCCTCGTAGTTTCTTAAAGCTAACCAAGCAAAGTTTTCTTAACCTTTCCTTTTTTCGGACTAAATCCGAATGCCCCCCAATTTCCCGTTATCAGATTTAATCATCTATAATGCTGACCTATCATTGTCCAGTCACTCTGCCCCCTTCCCTGCTGACCCTAAAAAGGTCCCCCTCCTTTAATGTCTTTGAGAGATTAAGCATTTTTTTTTCAGGGCACGAAAGTGGAGGACTACTGGAGATGCTGTCCCGCTCTTCCCCCCTTCAGATCCGAGGTTCTGTTGAAGAGATCGTTCAAGGCAGACACCCCCCAAAATTCTCTGTCGACCTTCTTTTAAATTAACCCCTCAATACCCCTATAATCTTTGTTTCAATTTTTCTTCTCTAGTGGTATTGCGTTGGTTTCACTAGTTCAATTTAACCAAACCATTCCCCTTCTTACTGTTCTCTACCCCTCAAATGATTTGTCTTTCCTCCCTGCAATAAATTTGGATTCGTCGTAGAGAGGATTTTCCATGCTCTTCCTTCTTCTTAATGATTTTTACTTGGCAATCGTTTACGATGTCTTCAACCTGTTACTCTCCCCCTATCTTGTTTGTGAGTTGATCGTGTGACCTTTCGGCGCCCTTCTCCTTTTTTCTTGAATGGGTTTCTTTTTCTTTCCTCGTTTCGATAAGTGTACTCCTTTTCAGATTCTGCAAAGAACAAGTTGACGACAGACCACTTCCCTCCATAAAGCTGAATTGTATTCGAACTTGATTTTTTAGTCTTATTTTAACAGTGGCGGTAAGGTGCATTCTCCGAATTCGCAGTTACTCAGCACCCCGCTTTCTCCTACTGATATTTGTCCGCCAACCTAGAACCGCCGCTGCTTTTGAAGCGTGTTTCCTGTCCTGCCATTCGGCTCCTTTTTTTTTGACCCTCCCTCCGTGAATGGATTAAGCGCCGCGACCTCTCACCTTTTTTTCCTTCTTCCCGAAAACCTTTAACACCCACCCCCCACCTTCTTTTTTCCCTCCTTCTTAGCCTGTAACCTCCTCTTTGTCTTTTTTGATCGATCTCTCTATTAGGCTAACTGGGGTTTTATCCTTTTCATTGCTTTTAAAGGGGATCCCCCCCTTTTTCTTTCTTTGACTCTCTTCATCGATCGTTTCATCTTTAAAGCCAACAATTCTCTCAAACATCAGCTGATCACCCTCTAAGGCGACCGGCCCCTTACTTTAGTTCTTAAGTTCCCCTCCTACCCTTCGACATCTTTGGGCCCTGTATCATAAAGCCCATCTCCACTCACCTCGGATACTGCCCTTTTCCTACACCCTTTCTTTTAGTGTTCCCTTTATCATTGTTTCTCAATCTTCCGTTGATTGATTCGCTAACAGTCTGTTTTTCCTCCCCCTCCCCCCCCCTTCACATGGCCCAAGAATCCCCCCTTGTCCCCACCCGATTGCGCCAAACTTCGGCATAGAGCTCCCTTTTCTTCCTACCCATTTTGGTACAATGGGCCCTTCAGACTCGGTTTCCCCTTCCAAGAACTGAAGGTCCCCATTCCCCTCGTCTTGACGAAAGTAACCCGTGTTACCCTTTATTCTCTTGACTTGACTATTACTTTTCTCCAATTTTCCCTTTGCCTCTGTAACTGGAATTGTTTTGTGGGTTTTTCCAAATTGATGTTTGTCGTAAATACTACTTGAGCTCTCCCCCTTTTCACCCCGAGATTTGCTATGGTCCTTCTTTTTGCGGTTTTTTCTAAATCCCCCTTCCGAAATTGAGTAATTAGTTGATATTAAGGTAGGACCCTGCTATTTCTCGTCAGCTCTTCCTTTAGATTGCTAAATTGTACCCCGCCCCTTCTCCAGCACCTACCATTCTGCTTCCTATCTTCATATCCACCCCCTACTCTATTGGGAATCCCTTTTTTTATTTCCTCTTTCTGGTTATATCTGCTTTTTGTATATTCGTAAGTCTATCCCATATTACCCGTTGACGCCCTTCATCAACGTTTCTTCTTCTTTCAATCAACCAATTCTTACTCTTGTCTTTAAGTTATTCCTTTGGAAATCTAGTTGTCCCCTAGGTTTTTTTAGTATATAGCTACTTAACCCACTTAAGCGAATATCACCCCCCAGGATTCCATGACTTCCACCAAAACACTTTGCCTCGTTCCAAACCTTACTTCTGATTCTTGACGGCTCAAATTAACTTATTGAGTTCACAGCGGACCGTGCGAGTTAGGCGTTTTTACTCTTTTTCTTTTTCTTAGCTTCTTCCCCTTTCCTTCTCTGTTTCTTTCCCTGCACTTAAGGTGCGTGTTTCTTTCGCCTATTCCACGCATTTCAGCCGGTGACTACCAAGTCATTTCAATAGGCCATTCTGGGGGGAGTCCCCTTTGTCTACCATCTCTCTCTTTGATTATTATGGTTACATCCCTTCTTCCCCCCCCCAATTTGTTTATCCCTTAGAACTCTCCTTCTAGTAACGTCCTATCCCCCCCAAAGTTCCCCTGCAGGTATTCACCCCACCACTCTACTCCTTTCCGCTCTTTGCAATGACACCTCACCACCCCCACCATATCTACCACAAGGCTTTTTGATCCAACCTTCCCTTTTTTCCGTAGGGGTCCATCTTTTCCTTCTACCAAATCTTTCCCACCCCTTTCCTGGTGGCAAAATGAACCATTTACGATCTTCCTTGTATTTGTTAATTCAGACCGGACTGACTTTCAAGCCCCCCTTTTATCAGCATTTTATAAACAATCTCCGTTCCCTAAGCAGTCGATCCTTCATAAGTACCCTAATCGTAGCAAAGAGTGTCCTTCTTCCACCCTTCGCTTCCAAAAATCCTCGTCCTTCATATAGTTTCCGCTGTGGTTCTTTTCGTTTTTTTTTGAAATGACCTGCTTGCTTTTAGATGTTGACCTGTCCAATGTCATTGTGATGAGAGTAGTTGATCCTATTTACTCCCTCTTCTTTTGTAGCGTTTGTTTTCCGAATTCGTTGGATCATGAAGCGGTACTAGTTTAAACTTTTCGGGGCTTCTGATTCGTGTTTGATCTCATAGTCTCCTTCAGCAGCCGAGACTTCTTTTAGGAGTTTTTCCAAGGGCGACCGGTGAGTTTGAGTTTTCTGAGTCTGTCCTCCTCCTTATTCTCTTTTTTTTCTAGATAATTTAGTCCCCCTTCCCCCCCTAAAGATGCACTTGTGTAACACAGACTTTGCTACTCTTGATAACCATCACAAAAGCATACTCCCTTCTTTCCCCCACTCGGAATTCTTTTTTTACCCCTTTTCTCTAGGAACGCCCCCCCACCCCGCACCCTTTCGTACTCGTCTCTTGTCCCTACCAGTTCTCGGTTCCAAAAATCTCTCACCCCCCTCGCTGTTTCTTTTCTTCCCCTGCTTATTGGAACCTGGGCTCGCCCGCGTCTTTACACAGACCCTGCGGTTCTTCTTCGTGTTCCTTCTGTCACCCTTTTTCCCTCTTTTAGACGAATACAAAGACCCGTTACTTTGTGCTTACATTCAGGTGTCTTTGATCATGAAAGCCCTTGGCCTGGGTGCTCCCTCCGGTCATCTTTTCCTCCCTCCTTCTGTACGTCTTCAGCATGGACTTAATTATTTTCCGGGGTGAAGAGATACGCATGCTGCTGTTTCCCCCGGAAGTGTACACTTTGTAATCTTCCTCTTTTCCCGCTCTTGCCCAGAAGATCACTTGAGGGTTGGACCGCGTTGTGTTCCTCGAGCCTGTGTGTTTTGATTCCTGCCCCTGCAAGTCGAGATTGGTCCTCCTATCGTGGCGATGACTTGACGAATTTTTTTTTCCTGTATGCACGTTAGGACCTACTGTTGTTCCAAGTCACCTCCGACCTTGGATCCTTTGAGTTCAATTCTCCCCCTCCCGCGACAATTCGCCATTGTCTTTCCCTCCCTTTTGAACACCACGCAATCAGACCCGATTTACCTCTCCCCTAATTACCAAGCCACCCTCCCCACTTCACTCTCTCATCCCTGTTTCCTCCCTTTCATTCCTACCCCGCTAAATGCCAATACTCTCTTGGTATCCCCTTCCTTCTCCCTTTGTGTGAATAGCCCCAGTTGTACCTTTCTTTCTCATACTACTTATCAGTTCCCCACGTATGCCTATTAGCTTCTACAACCCCCTTTTTTTTCTACCTTCCTCTATTGCCAAAGCTCACTATAAAATAAGTAAAATTGGTTATTGCTAGCCAGAAGGCCCTTTCTTTTAAAGCCAAGGCCTTCCTTCTCCCGCTTTCCCCGAGCATTCTGCACCAAAGTTTCTACTACTTCCGCTAACGGTCCGGAAGTTAAATTAAACTTCAGACCCCCCTGTATTCTATTTTGTAATTTTATTCATGTCCACACCGTGTTTTCTAAGGGTTCTTTGGGTGCCTTTCTTCCAGTTTTTTTGATACACCGATAAGTCTCCTGCCAGATTCCATCCCCGGGTACCTGACCTAGAAAAATACTTTCCCTTTTTCGCCCCTCTTTGGAACCGCCCCCTTTCAAATTATCAACTATAATCTTGGACCGGTTTCGTGCGCCTTTTCCCCTTTTGGCTATTTTTTTTCACTTTAGTAACTTTGTCAAACCCCGAACCTTACATCCTTTCCGTAACCCCAGTCATTTTGTTAGACCTGCAACAAACTTCCATTTCCCTCATTTACTGCAGTCAGGGTGTCGTGTTTTTTCGTATGGCTTTGTTTGTTTTGTCTTTCGGGACATTCCCTTGCCCCCCCTTCTTTCTTCCAGGACAATAGTCCTAGGTTTTCCCTGAAGAAAAGAGTTTCTTCTCAAAGACGTAGCTTTGACGGTAGTCTCGTTTTGACAGTGGGGCTTCCATAAAGGGATGGAGGGTGTTTATGGGCCTCACTTCGTTGCGTGTCTCGCCTCCCGACGTGCTTTTGCGCAAGAAATGACAACTCACAATGATACATATCTTTCTAACTCCCTCCCTCAGTGCAGTCGATTTACAGAAGTAATTTCTTATCCGTCTTTTTAAACTTGTTCAGTTGAGACTTATTTTATCCGCCAGCGCCAATGATTCTCTAGTCATTCTTACCTCCCTCCTTTTCCTCACTCCCCGATAACCGTCTTTGCTGTAGGTTTTTAGCTTTTTTTTTGGTTTCATGTTACTAAGAATTCTCTCACTGCCCTCCTCCTTTCCTCGTAGATCTGCCTTGAAGCCTGTTTAGCCCAAAACCCACAACTGTTTCAATCGCTCTTATTTCTACCTCAGTGGTTTGTTTTGATATCTCTCTTCCTCTAGTCATGGGTGTGGTGGAGCTTGGTCTTTCCGGTCCCGGCAAAGTTGCTTGAGCTCCTTAAGCAATGCTCTTCTCCCTTAGGAACCAATGGCTTTTTTCCACCCTCCATCTTCACCTTCGAGTCTCCCAGTTGCCTATTCCTATTGGATTCAAGAATGCCCTTTCTCCCTTTGGGTCTTCTTATCTTCATCAAAGATGCGTGAATTTCTTCACACATAGCTATGTTCCCCCATACCTTCATTCTCTACAAAAACTTATATTACCAGTGACCCGTTTTGCCCTTTTTGGTTCTTTGCTAAAACTCTCTTCCACTGTCTCTCTTAATACACATTTTTTCACACTCCCCAATCAAAGTCAATTCCCCTCCTCTCAACCGACCTTGTAATCCGATGCGACACCTGCTGCTAGATTCCGAGTTTTTCTTCCCTCCCATATTTTTCCGCTGTCAGTGGACTTCTAATTTGCATATCCATCCACTTTCAATATTCTTCCTCTCCGTCACGTATCACGTTAACTTCTCGTCTGTTTCCCAGGCTACAACATCAATTTTCCTCCCCCATAGCCATTATTGTTATGTGTGATTCCACCATTTGTCTCTCTTTCACCCCCCACCCAAAATCGCTCCGAACCGGTTTCAGATGATATTTTCTTCTCCTTGAAGAATGTGTGTCGTTTTAAAGAGGCGACATCTGCTATATTTGCTCGGTCTTCTTCTTTATTGGATAGTATAGAATTATGGCCTTAGCAACGAAGACATTATCTTAGTCACCCTTATGACGCCTTCTTTACTTAATTATCTCTTTCATAATCCCCTGGTCTTTCTTCCTCTTTCTTTTAGTGCAGATCTTTATTCTTTCGTTTCATCATCCCTTATTAGTTAGGACTTCGTTTTCTTTCCCTTCTTTGAGGCCTACCCAAGATTTTTCTTTTATATTCTAGCAGGACTTGTCGTTTTCCAGTATCGTTGTTTTCTATTACTCCTTTATTTACCCCCCTAGTATCTACACTCTCAATACATCGTACCCATAAAATAGATCCTCTTGTTCAACCCTTCCCCCTTTCGGCCCTAATGACTTTTTTTTTATCCTGACTGAGCTGACAGGCCCGTTATTTTCTTGCTCTTTTAAGTCCTTTTTTGATATATACTTTTGTTAGTAATCAGACAATTGCCCCCATAATGTGAGCGTGTTACTTTCGTTGATTCGCTTCCTTCCTCCGGCTTCTTTCCTATCACCGAGCTTCCCCCTGCTTTCCTTTACGCCATCATCTTTGTGACGCGGTTTTTAGAAATCCTGTAGGTGGATGAAGTTATGAAATCATGCGTCCAGCACCCTCCCCACACCCCATACTTTAAGGGGTTTCCCCACCCCTCTAGCAGTCCATTTGCCGTCCAAAGGGACACAAATCACCCCAACCTGCCAATTAGTAAAATTTCTTTTTGCTAAGTCCCCCCCCCCCTCCTTTATTCCTTTTTTAAAACTGTTTCTTACCCCTCTTGTGAATCTTTATCAGCGTTAAATTCTTTCCCGGTCTCGGCTTGGTTCCCATTTTATGTCATCTCGTTTTCATTGTCTCTCCCCTCACTTGGATATTTTACCACCACTGTTTTCTTAACTGTATTACCTCTATCATGTAGTTTTTTTTGGCCGCAATCCCCTCTTTCCTCTCACTCTATGATTTCCCCATCCCTCGTCCTATAGCGGTTGTTCACCTACGTGCCTTCTTTACCTTTCCTAGCTCTTCTTAACATCCTCCCTCCGCTTTCTGTTTCTTCGTGTTCCAGTTCTGTCTTGTATAGGTTCCCTGTTTAATACAGGATGCTGGGTTTGCTTGACGACTCTTCTCTACTCCCCGGCTAGTTCTTCCCCCTCTCGGTACGAAGATGAGTAAGTTTATTTCATATATGACCCAATGTGGCTCTAGAGCTGTGGTAGGATTGGACACTTACGAATTTCTCTTGTTCATGAGTGGCTGACTTCTCTATCTCTTTATCCTCGTTGTGGGGAGAGCGATAGCCAACTTAATACAAGCCTTGAATGGGCCTTTTCTGAATGAAAAGCCGAGCTGGAATTTAAATTTTTTTTTCCCCTTCGTTTTTCCTACTTCCCCATGACCCGGACGATCCATTAGGTTCCCCCGTATCAAGCTTAGAATCGCACCCACACCCGAGCTCCTTCTGGTTCAAAGCCCCGTGTCTCTCTCCCCCAGGAGTCTAGGCCCTCGAAACCCCGAGGCGATGTGACTGTCTCTTCACTGGCTCCTCCCCCTCCCCATCCTCTTCCTCTGTGGATTAATGCCCTCCTTCTGGGCCGGTCCACAAGCGGGTCTTGTACTAGCATTACCTCCACCCCCCGTAATTGAGATGAAGAAGGCACTCTCCCTGGTGAGGTAACTCCAAGCGCTGTTTTAGCTGCGAGGCCGATCATTGTCCCCACAGATATCCGCATTTTCAGTCAACATTCTTTTGAGCCTTCCAGAGAAGCAATAGGTTGAACAAGGAATTTTAAATACCTTTTAATTATCCCCACCTCACCGGGTTTCTCCATCTAACTATGTTACCGTTGGAGGCCGCTTGTTTTTGTGTTTTATCGTGCTACAATTTATTAGATCTTCTTGTATCCAAATTCCTCTTTCCATGGTTGAGACTGGCTGCACGCATGACTATGAGTTCTGTATAACCTCTTTGGACACTCTTACGTGCCAATGTACCGACCGCTGACCATTTTACAAGCCGAAAGAACGCCCCCTTTCTACCCTGCGCATTTCCCCTTGACCGGCCTCGGGCCAAGTGACGATAAGCGAACCTCCAGGGGGACACCCACGGGCCTTGATTTCTCTTTCGGCCCACGTATCTACTCCATCCACCTTTCTTCCCTCTAGCTCAGAGGACATGTTTTTTCCCTCCTAATTTATTCCCCCCCTCTCATTGAATTCGACCCCTGGGTATAATCGAGCTCTTGGGGGTTTCCTTTTTCCGTGCTTTCTTAGTGAGTATCCTCTTCTAGTTTCTCCAGGCGAAGAGCGATTCCCCTTACAACAACCTTACCACTCCGTCTTTCTTCATATTATTACCCCCCCATAAGTTCTTTTTCCTATCGGGCGCCACCTACCGACGAAGGCCTCCTTCCCTTATCCATTTACCATTTTTCTTGAGCGCCCTCATCCCTTGCCTCAACTTTTCCTTTTTCCCTAACACTAAACTGGATCCCCTGTCCCCTATCTGTTCCTCCTTAGCCTGTGTCTCAGTTTAGTTATTCGGGACTACGGACATTCACTTGCTGATTGAGCCTATCTAAGGAGAGAGCCATGGACTGTGCTCCTGGTCATTTTAGACACACCACCCCCTTTTTTTCGACCTTTGTTGTACACTCACCCCCCCCTCAGCTTAATCCCCCTCTCATTCTGGTTCCCCCGTTAGTGAGCCTAAGTTTCTTTTTTCCCCGAGATCAATTGTAACAACCCACCCCTACAGCCCTACATTCCTTTTTTTTTAGACCACTTCATTACCTCTACGCCTTGGGCTTCTTCACGCAGAGGATGGGGACCTGCCGTGCAATGATTTTTGCTCCTTCTGTCTTTCCCCCCCCCTATTCCCATTTCCCTCTTTTGTCCAGAGGATCCCTATCTCCCTATGACTCTTGGCGACGTCTCTTGTACTTGGGCCAAATTTCCTTGGCTTCTTTGATAAACTCTTTTCGAGTTCCTCTTCCCCGCATTTTTCTTGAGAAGAAAACAAGAAGGAAGGCATACCCGCCTACTACCAGAGATGTTTTTATCTTTACTCCCGCTGCCCGAGTTAACTTCCGACCTGTACTATATCATTTTAGCAATCGAAGTCCCACCACGCTTCTCTTCCCTTTAGGCAGCCACTGCTACCCTGCTTCGTCGCCTTCTCTTTTCTGCAGCTTACTTTTGCTTTTGGTTCAGTTCCACCTACGGCTTACGAGTAATTGCTTCCCCAGTCCTTTCTCTACGGTGGAGCACATGAGTTTGCTTGATCTCCTCCACACCCCCATTCTAACGCCCCCCCGACTATCGATCATTTCCCTTTCCTAATCCTTGTTGTTGGGCGACCAGTGTAGGGCTAAGTTCTTTGGGGCTAGCTGCCAGTTCACGTTTCTCAAGGGGAGAGATACGACCAGTTCTCTGAAGTCTTTTTTTTTTTCCTTAGGTCAAACTCCCGTGATAAAACATCCCAGTCGGTTTTCTTTGTATTCACGTCCCGAGAATTTTAGTATCCTTTTTAGGATTTGTATCTGCTTTGTTATCCTCTCCTCTACGCCCAACCCCTCAGTTCGATCCACCTTCTTTTCTTTCTTTCTCTTTTCTGCTATTAGTGCATGTTTTAGAAATTTTTTCACGTCTTGTCTTATAGCTTAAACTTCATTAAAGAAGAATGGTTCTCCACACAAGACTCTAACTGGCTCCCCTAGACCTCTAAGCACAACTCTATAAATAGAATCACTTTAAAAATCTGTGACGACTAGGTAATTCCTGACCTTTTCCCTGTTAACACTCCGCACGTATCCCTTTTCTATAGAGATTTTTCCATCATGCCCCTTTGTATACCACCTGGCCCCCCCTTGTCCTTCTTTCTGTTGGCTTTGAGATTGCCCCCCCCCCCCCACCTAGCCCTTGAGGACCGGTCACCCCCCCGAGGATATGAATTTTGGTTTTGGTTGAGTTACAATCAATCTCTCAGCTCCTATTGTCTGGTCCACTTGATCCCCTTAATATTACTGCATTATCTCTACTTATAACTAATACTTATTTCCTATTAATAACGACCCTGTCATAAGTGACTGCCTTTCCCCTCAACTTTTCCCTCTTTACCTTCGTCCAATTTTTTTGGCAGATTACTTTTTCGATGTCCATCGTAAGCTTTGTAAGGCTCAATTATTAACTTTCTTCTCCCGCCCTTGTACCCCACTTAGTCTTAGCTACGTCACAACGAGTGTACCTCGCATTGCTTAACTCTTAGTCTTTCATTCCCCCCCCTCGAGGTTATCAAGTGTTGTAGCGCCTCCCTTCCTTATACGCCCAAAGGATCCTCAGGAGCGCCCACATTCCCCCACAATTGCTAGGGCTACAACCCAATACCCTCGGGTGCGCACAATCCCTTTATTGCTTCCTGCTTTCTCTGAGTTGACGTGATGAAATGACTGGCCTTTTTTCCCCGCTGTCGTCTTCTATATGGATTCGTAGGTAACTCTTTTTTTTTCTTGTGAGATATTCCTTCCGGTAGCTTCCCCCGACCATTGTGAACATTAATTTCCTTTGATCGTTGGCTTCAGTAGTGGAACACCGTCCTTGCTTCCTCCCTTAGATTAGCCATCCTTTGCTGTTATTATTGAGGTACGGAGACTCAGTTGACTATATCATGTGTCTTTTTTCCAAAGATATATCACCCCTGCCGGGGTTATAAAGTGCATAACGATATGCGTCCAAGTCAAATTCCAAAACCTTAAGTTAAGCAAAACCTACATCAATGTTTACGGTACGTTGTAGACAAAACACCATTCACACCTTTTACTCTTCTCTTCCTCTCCAAGTTCGGAGGCTCTACTCATTACCTGTATACTTCCTGGGCACTCCTCCAGATGACGTCACTCGTGAAAGTGATCCGTCCTGCTTCCCTTTTTTAGATTAGGAAAAAGCATTTTTCTAATATTTCCCTATTAAACGTCCGAGGCTTTGCCTGATTCTTCACAAGATCAATTCTCATCCTTCTCCCTGTTTTCCGACTCTGGTTTAACTAACCCCGATTGTGCCAGAATGCTACCTGGCCCCTCCTCTCTCTCTTTTTTCTCTCTTTTGTGTCTCCCTTTTCCCCCGATCGTAACGAACTAGCACTTTTTTCTTCCGTCTTGACGAAGAACTGTTCCGCGCGTCCCGAGCAATACCCCCGTATGTCTTAATCTCTTCCTTGGGGTGTTATAATCCTTGTCGTTTCGCGCTCCTTGGTCTCGTGAACGTTGATTTGCAAGAAGTTATTCCTCTGATTTAATGCAGCTGCGCGTCCCCACGCTTTCATGTCAGCCAGTCTTTTTCGGGACAAGGGGACCATGTGGCCGCTTTTTCTTTTTTCTTCTAGGTCGCAGGTTAATAGAAGACGTTGTTTTTTGCGCTCCCCTTTTCAATTCTTCCCCTCAAACCACCTGCTGTGATTTTATGCCATTTTACGCAAGACCACGCTTGTCTCCCCGTCCCCCTTCTTTTAGAAGGTCCCCCTCTACGCCATTCCCCTTCTTCCCCCAAGGGTCCCTTTACCCTTCGTTCAACCCAAATCTAGTTAACAAACACCAAGAAGCCTACCTCCCCAGTATACATTCCTCCGTGATCCTACAGTTCCGTCCTCGTCATACGATAAAATCTGATAGGGTCCAGTTCCTAGCTGGGACAGGTCAAATCAGATCTGTTTTACCCCCCTATACTGGGAGTCGTTCCTGCAGATCTTGGCTCTCCCCGGTAATGGTTCTTTCTTCATTTCACTCGTAGGATGAGCATCTTCACTCATGGAGGCTAGGGACCTCAACCCTCTTTTTGCGCACTCAATGGGATTCAATTGTCCTTTATGACTCTTCAGCATTTCCCCTAAAGATAGTGACCAGAGGCGTGACTTTTCTTTTTTTTTTCTTTTTCGGCCTTTTTGTACATACCTCAATGAGTTTCCCCAGCGTAGTTGGAGCCTCAGTAAATCTTGAGTTTGCGACGGAGCTTGGTCTTTTGTTTATTGAGCACTGGAAGCGCGTTGGTCCCCTGCAGCTCTGTTTGCTTTGACTCCATATATTTTCGCTGTGCTCATATTTTTAATCTTTTTACCCAAGCCCTCTTTGATATCCTCTCAAGACCCCCTCCTATCCTTCCTCTTCCTCAATGCTTCCATCCTTGCCTTCCACTTCTCACGAAATTAACGCCCATCATTTGCCCCCCTCCTCTTTTGCAATGAAATTCCCCAATCCCATCTTCTTACCACTATCCATATTTTTCAGGTTTCCCTTGGTGTCATTCCTCATTTCCTTTTCCGTCCACTGATATCCTTTACATACCCCTTTTCTGGGGACCCCACTGGCTTTTTCTTGCATTCTCTTTTTTCCTTATATTGATGAGACTATCTCTCCACGTTTCCTCGATAGCTCTATCCAAACCTCTTATTAACCTTTTTGACGTACGCGAATTTTTCCAAAATGCCCTTCAAATCATGTGCTAAAGCCGCACTTCCTTCCCTCACAGCTTTAATCTCCCCCTGTTAATACTGTATATATCCCGCACTACTAACTCCGCCAGCGCGATCATCTTCCCCAAAAACGTTGATTCCCTGACAGGTACGTGGATTAGTCTATAAGGTATTCGCCAAAGTTGGCAGTTCTCCTTTGGTGATTCGTTCGATCCTTTTTCCCCTAAGGCGTCTTTTAGGGCTAAAGGTCCCGGACAATGAGCAGTGAGGGCACCTTTTCCCTCAGGCGTATCCAAACTCTCCTCTCTTACGGACCCCCCACACTTCAAACTAAAATATCATTTTTGACCTTTTTTCTTTCCGGATATTGCTTGGTACTCTTCTCCAATTTTAACCCCCCACCGCAAAACTTTCCCACTGGCACTTCTTAACAAATTTTGTAAAAAGGAAACCCCCCTATAATGATACGTTTGGCATGCGTACCCATTTTCGTGGTCAGTTCTTTCTGGGGTGAACATTCCCCCTTGACTATTGATGTTTTCCTTTTGGCCCATACTCACTAAGATGTTCTGAAGACAGATTTCCCTATTCCCGCCCCCCTATGGTTTTTGCGCAGTTTCTCGGGCCGGTCGTTGTCCATCATGCCCCGAAGTGGTTTATCCCCCTTTTTTTCGCCCTCCCCCGTTATGATCAAATACCTTCCCGATCTCTCATCAAAACCCCCCAACCCCAACCATCGTCCCCGCTACCTTTTTCCAAGGTTATCGTCTTTTTACCGTTGGACTTGATTATCCCCCAATATCATTTTCAACCCTCAGTGGCCCCCACAGTTACATGATTCGGTTATTGCAGCCCTGCCACCTATATAGCTGCTATTAGACGTTTGATGCCTCCTTCTTTTTCCCTCCCTGTCCCAAATTTTGTTCCTTGATTAAGTCTAGCGAAGCCCGTGCCGCACCGAACAACGCTCCACATTTATAGCCCTACCCCATCTTTTATCTTCACATTAGTTGTTTTGTGTTCTCCTTATAAGATGGTATTCCCAAGACCTTTTTTCTGGAAGGGCCCCCTTGGTTATCGGGGAGCTTTTTCGCTCTGAATCACGTGGAAGGCCGGACAACCCCCAATCTTTGCAAATTCAGTCTCTAAAAACCTCTCGACGGCCCTCCCTTTGACCAGGTTGCTTCAGTGGCTGTAACAATCACCTCCGCTTTTTGGTGGAGTTGGCAACACTGTCTTTTCCCTCTCAGTTGTATTTTTTCCAAAGTGATACACTTTCCTCCCGGTGAGTGAGTTTTTTAGCGGGGAGGATTATTCTCTCCCCTTTTTCTCCCCCCAGACCTATTTGAGTTCTTATACTTGCCAAACCCGATTTCACCCCCCCCCCCACATCACCTCACCTTATGGCCCCTCCGTCCCCCCTTGCCCTTGCTTGCTCCCCCCCTCTTATCGGCATTAGATTCATTTTCTTTTTTTTTCCATAACCCGTCATTTTGTGGCCCGGACGCCGAGGGATCCCCTGGCCGTTACTTTCCAATTAGACTATGTATCCCCATCACGGTAAATTATCGGAGATTGTTTCCTTTTTTTTTTAAACCCATACGCCTCTTGCCCGCCCTTTTACTGTCTATGGGTGGTTACAAAATTGCGACCTTTACCACCAACGCCCAACTGAGGTCGACAAATAACAGATATATTTGATTTGCTTTTTAGTTTACTGGTGTTCGATTACAATCGTCGAGCGCTCTATTTGTCCGTATTACAAATCTTCCTCCTTGCTCTTATTTTTCTCGAATTTCTCCGTCAAATACGCTTATTTTGATAGCTTCCACCAGCTTCGACCTGCATGATGCTTACCGCCTTTACATTATCTTCCCCTCCCACGAATTTATGTTGACCCTTTTTAGTAATTTAGCGCCTCCTTATTCGGCCCGTCGCTTTATTCTCAATTATACCTTTTCTTGATTCCGTTTCTAAATTCACGCTTGAGTAGGCGCCCGTCTTTTAAGACTTATTCATCCATATTTTTCGTTCGGCAAATACTTTTTCTCTTAGTAAGAGTTTCCAGTGCTAACTCTCCCTCTACATTATAATTTTGTCAGCCCCATACCCTTCCCAAGCCATCCCGAAGCTATTCAAACCACAAATCTCCCGTGGTCAACATATGGCCTTTTGATCTTGAGGGACGGTTATCTACATTCCTTGATTTGAAAAAATATGAACCGTATGAGACTCATGGCTGATGCTGGTACTCTATGGGTGGATTGTTCGATTAATTGCAGTTCTATGTCCCCGCTGGTCATACTGCGTGGCATGTCCTGTCCTACTGAGCCTTGGACTTGATGTTCTACCAATTAACCCTGTGCAGCATATTTTCTTCTCGATGTCAAATGCTCTAGATTTCCCTTAATAGATTCACCCCCTATCTTTATTAACCTGGTGTATCATACTTGCTCACCTCATCTACGTACCCATATCAAACCCCCAGGACATATTTAACCTCCTCTCCTCCTTCTTTTTTTCTTGTCCATTCCACAACAAACCCATCTCAGAACCAAAATCGAGTCCCCGACACTTTTTCTTCGTACATAGTTTTAATCTTACTCCCCCCCATGACCCCCCTGTGGCCCCCTAAATTCATTCGTACCGATCTTTTCAAGTGACAGAATGATTTGCTTTCTCGGAAACGTAACAATCCCTTTTTTTATTTTTCTAACACTTTCTTCATTTTCTTTCCGCCAAGGAGTATTCATTATCCGTAACCCTTTTTCTTTCCCATGCGGTATCCCCAGTCAACCCTTTTAGGCCCCCCCCCCTAGCGGTCCCCAGTCCGTTATTATTTCGGCTTTTTCCCCGCTGCCTTCTTGCCTCCTTGACCCTGAACAGCGTCTTTTGAGGTCTCTGATGTTGCCTAGCCTCCATTGGTGTTTCTTTCGGACTGACTTGTACGACCTGATGTCCCGTGGGTTTTCTTGCTCCGCCTGTGTCTCAGCGCCGGTATGATATGGGGTCAATCACTTTCGTCTCTGGTCATTTTTTTCCAGAGTTTTTTGCCCGAAACGTATTGAAGTCTAGAGCCTTTCCGTGTTGAGTCCCAAGGAGGCATTGAGGTCATTTTCTGTTTGGAGAGGGGATGCTCTTCTTTATCCTCCTCTAAGTTTTTGCGGTCAGCATAATCAAAATAAACAACTGCCTGGTTTTCCATTGCCAGCACGTTCTATAACATTCCATACGTTTTCCTTCTCCTCCCAAAGTCCTATAAGACTTTGCCCCTCCCCGTTCTCCCACTCTTGAGCCATACAGGCGTCCGACCACACCCCCCCAACCCAGCCGACTCCTCATATGGTCGTCCCTTAGTAATAGGGTTTCTGAAACCCTTTTTTTACCCCCCATCTCTGAACCCCGCGACTGGTTCTAACGAGCGGGCACGGTTTCTCCCCCTTGATTCCCCCCCTCTAGGTCTCCGGTCATTCCTCTATTCTTGTTCTCGGACGGACCAAGCTTGTCTTTCCTGATTTTTTTTTTCCCCTTGGAAAGTGTATCTTCTCTCCTCGCTGTATCTCCTTTTTTTTGGATTCTGGAAGCAGATGTCTCCTGGGCGCTTCCCTCCCATTGTATGCTCGCGCCCAAGCTATGAGGCCGTTCCTCTCCTTCATTCTCTCTTTCCACCAGAGTGTCCCTACTGTTGCTTAAGCTCCCAGCCCTCGGGTGGCTCTCATCTCCCTCTGGCTCCCCTCTTTTTGGATAGGAGAGGTTGTTTTTGGGAGGTTTCAATGTTCCCGGTTCTTTTTGGAGTGTGGGTCCACACCTGTCGTCCTGTGTTTTCCTTAGTTTACGCCTGAAGTTTGCTCCCTCCCCCCATTTTTCCCCTACCTGGAACCCCCCCAGAGGAAAACTCTGATCTCTGTATTTCAACAGGACTAATTTTTTAGTCTTCCCCTTCTTCTGTACCATCCCCTGGCTTCCCCACTTCTCTATCCCCGTCAAAAGTAACCATTACCCAATTTTTTGATTCATCCCGCCCCTTCAAGCCCAATATTCAACCCTCCATACTCTATTTCAGTTGGTTTTAAGTCAGTTCCTTCTCGTCTCCCAATACAGCATCCGTTTTTTTCTTCACCTTTGAATGTTTGACTAAGCCCGGGTTTATCTTATTGCTTTTTTCTCCACGGATAAGATGTCTTTAAGGAGTTTTCTGCTCCTACCAAGTACCTGCTTCCTCCTTAATATTATTACGAAAAATCCTGGCGCCGCTCCAGACTCATAATGTCAAGCTGCGTTTCACAACGTCCTCCTTATTGACGCCTCCTACGTTCACCTCTGTCCCCTCCCAGTTGCCGCCCCCCATGCACAGAGTAATGTGGCTTCTTCACTACCAGATGTCAGTCCCCCGAGGGTTTCGGTCTCTTCAGTTGAGGGATATAACAATTTCCTCCGGTCTCCTGTCACGATAAGTTACGTCTGAAGCAAGGACTGATCCTGTCCAATAAGGAAGGGGACCCCTTTTTCCACCCCTGGATCTTCTAATCCCCATGCCCCTCCCCCCTTTACCCCCTATACTCTCATCTTTTTTAATTTTTACGGGTTCTATTGGTTTTCCCGCGCTCACACATCCCTACAGCACTGGCCCGTCTTTTGGTATCCTTTTGATTGTTCACTTGTACTACTCTGGGGATAATTGCGTTTAGTCGAGGGTACATTCGTTCAATCTAGTGTCCACCATAGGTCCATCGGACGATTTTTCGCCGTTTTGCATGTCTAAACTCTTTGGTCTCGTTCTCTGGATTGACAAGGTCGAGTTTCCTTCCTTTCTTCCTTTTTGTTGTTACTGTTCACTCCACTACTGAGATTTTCAAGTCAATTAATCCCTCATCAGAATAACTTCCCTCCAGATCCCATTTTCTTTCTCATCGGCTTTGCCATGGGAATGTTGCTTTCCTCAGTTATTTTCCCATCTTCAAATATTACTACCTGATATGCGGTTCAGCCATCCTTCGTGATCCCTCTTTCCAGACAGGTTATGCCTTTTCGCCCAGTCCCTTATCTAATTTAGCCTTGCGCCCCTCCATCTTCCCTTGGTCACGTGACCGACCCGTCCACAAATAGCCCTACATCTTAGATATTTTTCTTTTTTGTTGGGTCTCTCCTCCTATGTATTTCCCCGACGTGGTTTCTGAGGACTTCAAGGGGCTCCCAGGGGAGCTTTCTTTTTTTTCTACTCCCTTCTCTTGACTCCGGATTAAAAGGCCTTGGCCAAGTCTTTTTTAAGGCATCACCCACCTATCTCCTTCTCGTTTCGGTGAGCAGTGTCTTCCACCTCCATGTTTATCATCTTTGTGGGCTTCGTATTGCAAAATATATTCGCCTTTTTTTCTCTCCTGCCCCGTTACATGCCTCAGAGTTCTTAGTCTTGTTATGCTATTATTCTTTCCCTGTTTTTTCTTTGTTCTTTCTGATGAGCCTTTCCCTCCATCTTTTCATACAACTACCCCCTCCCTGAAATGTCCCTTATTCTGGTACCGACATGATTTCCTATCCGTCCTCTATCGCTCTCTTTCTTCACGTCCCCTGATTGGCCCTGACGTTGAGTCATCGAATTGCATTGAAAATCTTTTCTCCTACGTCAATCCTCCCCTTTTCCTTCTTTTTTTAGTTAGCCCTAAATATGACGTCCCTTTCCTTTTCGGGTGGTTACACCATTGTTTTCTGACACATTGAACCTTTGAGGCCCGAACCGTGTCAACCCCCAGTCTGAAGGCTTTGCCTTGGTTTTCGTTCCCCTCCCCCGTTTCAGCGATTATATGAAGTTTATTCTTCCCCCCCCCTTCCACTATCCTATTCCTCCTGGATCTTACCGTTCCCCCCCCCCAAAACGAATCGCCCCTCTTTTCACTCCTCCCACCCTTTATCTGACCTTCTTCACTAGCTAAATTCCTTGAATCTTTTCCGCTTGCTGTAGAGGTGTCTTTCTTAGTAGCTTTTGGCCACTTTTTTCCCTCTTCTTCCCGCCTTTCTTACTTCCCTTTTCCGGCTTTGGCGACTATTCTAACTCCCTTGGAATATCCTCTCAGGCCCCACTTACTGAGTCTATTTATATATCTAAATCTCTCCCCTTAAACAGTAGTTAGCATACCCTAAACTTCTTGATCCCCTTCCGCTACACAATTTAGCTCAACTATCCATGGACTTCCGATCTATGGTTTATTTACCTCTTCCTGGCACCCGCTTCCCCTTATGCGGTAGAGGGTAAGTCATGGGTGGCTTTTCTCCTGCTTTCCTTCTTTCACCCAGATTAACAATGTTTTTCGTGGAATGTCCGGAATTGGCTCAGTTCGCCTTTTTCAGGGGGAACCTGCTACCTTTCGTTGTAGTTATCTGCTTTTATTGCCTGTTCCGCATACCAGGCTTCTTCCCTGATTGTACCCCATAGATTTGGTGTTTAGGGTGGTTTGCTGGTCCCCGCCTTCTTACAATCGGCTGAAGAATGTGCCATGCCTTTTCCTCCCCCAAAACTTCAATCTGCAGGTGTATTCACATATTTGTCTTTATGGCCCTTTCCCCCCACCCCCCCAACCTCTCCTTCCTCCCACCACGTCGTACTCCCTCGAAAAATTCGTGTTCTCCCCATTCCACATGTATGTCACCTTAATGGGAATGCGTAAATATCATGTCCAAACGATCTTTCATTTGCTTTGCGCCCTGGTGATTAGGCTGTAAATTTCCCTTGCTCTTTCCTCACATAAGATGTGATCCCTTCTCCCAGGCGACCTTCTAATTCCCACCTACGTTAATAATGCTGCTTCAAGAAAAGCTGTTCCGCCCTCTCCCAGCTATGATACTTTTTTCGTGTGTCTCGTCTTTTTCCTGTCTGTCCCGTCACTTCCCAAACGCCAGCGCTTGTTACCTGAGTTGCCTCTATTTCCTTTTCTTTGTCCATGTAACGACAAGAGGAGTCATTCTTGTTTGCCGTGCCCCTAGCTCGTCGTCCCGGGTCCCCTAGTTTCCGTGGCTTGGCCGATTTATGTCGGTAATGGACCTAGTCCGCAGGACAAACTTGTAAGGGTCAGTTATATCGCAGTTTTTTGAGGCACGGCAGACCAGGGCTTTGTAGGGTGACCGTTATATATTTTAAGCTTCTCCCGGTGTTTTTGTTTTTTCTAGAAGTTTCGCATCCTCTTCTCACAACTCAACCCCTTTCCACTGGTCTTGAACGTGGAAAAGCCGAAAATCTGACATTTTGTTTACTTCTCCTTTCTCCATGCCCCCCCCTTTCCTCATCTGAGTGAACAGTTATCACACGTTTCTTCACCTCGCCTCTCCCAACGCTTCGTTTGACCCCACGCGAATTCCTATGCCTAGTAACCTTTACGTCTTCTGCCACGGACCTTCTAGTCCGTCCCCTCAAGCCGCTCCCTGGTTTGTCGAGCGGTACAGGTCAATCGGATTCCCACCCCCGCGATAAGTTGCCGGGTTGATTTCTGTTCTTTTTTTTCGGCCCTTGGCACTGGTCTGTTTTTTGAATTATGCAACGAAAGTTCCTTTTGACTTGCTTTTTTGGTGATTCTCTGTACAGCACCGATTTTTTTGCGTCCCTGGAGGAAGACCCTTCTTCTCCCGATCTCAGCATGGTTCATCCATTTCAGTGAACTCGGATGAAAGACGTGCCCTACATGTTTACTGTTTCCTCTCCAGCGAAATAGTTGGTCCCGTCCGTCTCCCGCTGGGACCTCGTTTTTGGTTTTCTTCTTGTGTTGTGCGTGTCCATGGTTGCCCGCACCACTTTCGGGAGGTGTGTTGTTAAGACATTTTTTCCTTTTTTTTCTCTGTGACTTTAGCGATAGGTGCCCGTTCTGCCCCCCCCCCCCGAGAGTCTTTTCCCCCCCCTTATTCCTAAACACTTGGAGAGCAAAGGACTAAACACCGCAGCCTACATGGAACCCCCTTCCATGATTCCTTTTTCTACTCACTGGAACGAAACTCCTACCCTTCCCATGGTTCTTCTCCCATCAGATCCACGCCACACCTCCCCCACTCCCTCTTTTCCCCATATTTTCCTCCTATTGGGACCCTTTCCCCCCCTTTTTCTCTTCGTCCTTTTTCCTCTTAAGCCTACCCGTAGGGTACACCTCGGAGTAGGTTTCATAGACGTAGTTATCCTTTTATTGTCCGCTAGATTACCCTACTTATATTTCATCTACTCTGAGGTCTATTTCTCTACCCCCCCACCTATAAACCGTCTTTTTTAAATTTCATCTTATTCCATCAACTATCTGCTCTCCCCCCTCTGGTTACAGATAATACCGCCGGCCCCTTTTAAGCCCCTGCTTTTCATCCCCTTTCAATTTCTATAAATGGATCCCATACCTACAGCTGCCGCTCCCTCTCCGCTCAAGACTCCATAAAAGGATTAGTATTAGTCACGTTTGATTCTTCTCCTTAAATCCGTCTCCCAGACTTGTCTAATGGTGTTGATGATTTCTCTTAAAGGCCATAGTCGGACTTCTTGGGGGTTGGGGGGTGGTTTTTTTTTCCTCCCTTCCCCCCCTATAAGAAGCTCTCCCCTTTTTCCTAATTCCATGACACTACCCCCTATCCTGCTTTTCGACGCTTGATGTACCCATGCCAAGCCACTTACATATACCCATTTTTGAAATTTTCTTTGCTAAAGTGTTTTGCTTTACATGAGTTCAATTTGACCCCACCCTCCCAGCCACGTGGCCCTCTGGATACACATTAGTTTTGACCCTTTGAAACCATCTACCTCTCCCGTTCCCTTTTTTGCTACTTGGTCTTCTCTTCATGGTCAAATTTCCGTTCCCACCTTATTCCTTTCTTCAGGGCTAGTCCTTAGGCTCTGTGAAGTCAAAAGTCGTCCGCTATATGAATAAGCGAGGTTGTCGATTTATATCCCCCTGTCGTTCGTTTGCCTCCATTCCTTTTGTTGTGATATTTTTCTTACTCCCAAGTCGTTGATGTAAACGAACTAATTCCTCTCCACGTCCACTAAGAAAGCTCCCTGTTCTTCTGCACGTCCAGGTATCACGGATTTTAAAGTAGCGGAGACATCACCCTCTCCTTTCCTCTTACCTGCCGCCCAAAGCTTCTATATGTCTTTTTCAGACCAATGACCCTCCTTTTTCGCTAAGGGATCCTCCTTTCCCATTGTTTTTCCTGATACGCTCCTGTGCGCGCTAACTCTGCCTATCCCGTGGACTCCCCTCCTCTTTTTTGTTTACGTCTACCAAACAATCTAGCAACTT
>Ga0179591_1318078_pt1 | contig 21827 bp, 18 predicted proteins | sample CZOMad2_1_08_16f_FD_182891 | JGI IMG/M metagenome (GOLD analysis project Ga0179591, IMG submission 182891) | Vadose zone soil fungal communities from Angelo Coast Range Reserve, California, USA - CZOMad2_1_08_16fungal (PacBio error correction) | ecosystem: Environmental > Terrestrial > Soil >... | reverse complement strand
CTAGGTTTTCCTGTTGACCCATGGGCTTTTCTCTTTTCCCCCACAGACGGGTAATCTGCCGGGTTTCCGCAATCTCTTTTCTTTTTGTTTTGCCTTCTCCCCCCGGTGTGGGGTCGGTCACTCCTCTTTGTGGACGGGCACCCCCGTTACATCACCCTGCAATACCCCACCATTTTTTGCGGACCTCCTTTGACTCTTCTTTTCAGTTTTTTTGTTTTTCCTCCCGTAATCAAGCGATTGCTTCTTTGGCCTTTCTTTGACTTTTCGAATCTCTAAGAGTCACTTCCAGAATCATTCATGGTTTCCGCCTTTGTCTCTCTGACGCCCTTTGCGGTGTTTTCTTTTCTCTTGGACCCCCCTCTACAGAAAACCCGCCTTTTCCGGGTATTGCGGACGTCGCCCTCAGAGCTATTCGAACGAGGAGTTGGTTTGTCCTTTTATTATTTCCCCCTCGGTCGTCTGATTTTTTTAGTTCTCCGAATACCCTATCTCTTGGGGAAGGGGTCCTCCGTGCCACAAAGATTAGTTCCCCGACGACTGGTTTCCTCAGTTACCTTTATCTACTAGAACAGATCCCGGCGCAAAGTGCCGTTTGTCGGTGCCCTTCTTTTCTTTTGATTGTTTTTTTTTTTTTTTTTTTTTTTTTTCTAGAGTCTTCATGGTTGGTTCAATTATCCTAACGGCAAACCTTTGAAGCATCCTCCCTCGACTTTGACCGATTTAGATTTTCCCCTCTATGTCAATGGTTCATCGAGAGTTCTCTGCAGGAGCTGTCGTTTACTTCCACAGCGGAGCCCCCGTCGTATGGGGGGACGCGGGTGCTTTCCTCTCTTTTCCCTTTGGGCGGTCCGTCGGCGTTTGCGACGTTCAAAAGAACGTCCTGGAGTTTTTCTTATTTTCTGCCCCCCCCCTCCGCTAACTTCTGAACTTCTCTTCCCTTACGCCTCGATTGTCCCCTAACCTAGGGAGGTCGCAGCGTCCCCTGACGTACCCGCGTCCTTCTCCCTAAGCCGAGTTCTGCCTATCTCTCTCTCCCGTATCAGTCCAGATGAGCCGGGTGGCGAGCTGAACCAAGCGAAGTCGGTAACCCTCCCCTCCCTTCATTTCTTTTCCCCCGTCCAATCGATTTTTTTTAAAGCTCTTTTTGCCGACACAACCTGATCCTTTCCTAAAACCTTCGGCAATCCCAGGTTGTAGTTACCTACCTTTGTTGGTTCCGGTCGCCTCCCACTCTGTGATTTGGTTTTCCCGCTCAACCGGAGAGAGAGAATACCTCTCATTATCCGCTCCCCCTATCTGATTTTTTTTGGCCCGACACTCCCTCTCCCCCTCTTTTTCTAATGTTCAGCAAGTCACCCTCCCCTTGCGCACAGTCTTTTACAGGTAGACTCGGTGAGGCGTTAGTATGCGAGAGTAGAGGACATCCCACCTCGTGAGCCGCTCTACCGTTTTAAAGTGACCCCCCACCCCCCCCCCCCCCCCCCCCCCCCCCCCCCCCCCCCCCCCCCCCCCCCCCACCCCCCCCCCCCCTAGTCTCGCCCTTTCTGACACCTATAAATCAGTCCTTCCAGTCCCCTGGGCCTGGACTGAGAATGAGAATTATCGGGTAGGACCCAGGAGTAAGGTCTCCGACGGACCGATTCCCCTCAATGGCGTGCAGGGGGATTTTGGGTCTCTTTTCCTGTACAAACCAGATAATGTCCAACTCTGTTGATCGTCCCCCCCTTTTCGTGGACTGATTGTTTCTTGCCTAAGAGCCTCCCTTTTCTCCTTTCTGCGCCCGCCTTGGGTTGGGGGAAGTTTTGTTTCATGGTCCCCTCGGCTACCCAAAACCTGTTTCTTCCCCGTTCCGAACCTGGCAGGATTCGACCCTAGCGGCATTATCTTTCCCTTATCCTCTTCCCCCCCCCCTTTGTTGTTGATTCCTTTTTATTTACTTCTCAATACCCCCCATTTCTCACGCTTTAGAATCCGCATTGCTCTCGGGGGGCCCCAGTTCCTGGCCCCCTTTTTTTGTGTGTTGGTTTCACCTGCCACACTCGGCCTCCCCCCCCGAGTCCAAGTACACCCGACGGACTATATTGAGAACCTCCCTTTCCTTAAGGACCCTTTATTACTCCCGCTAGCCCAAAACTGAGAGCCGGTGGACGAGTTAAACACGAGTGACTTCTTGAAGATTCTCTGTTTGTTCACTGCTCTACCCACACTTCACCGAGATGTCTCGCGGTTAGCCTTTACCAGTAGAGGCTTGAGATCTTGCTGACTACAGTTTCCTTTCTCCGTGGCTTTCTCCATTAGAATCCCCAAGGCTTGGGGTGCAGATGCGGTCCGGCCTAGAGATTTTCTTCGGACGCGTGTTTTTTGTCTCCGGCTCTCCTTCCCCGTCACCCCGGGTCGTCGTTTGCTTCCCTCCCATGGTCTGATCTTCCTTTTCCGGGGATGAATTTCGTCGAGTCGGTTGCTCGTCTTTTCGGTCTTCCAGCGGTTTCTTTTTTTTTTTATCGTGCTCCCCCCTCAGAACGCGGTATGCATTGCGGTGGCTTTTCTCTCTTCTTCTCTTTTCACTACGGTTTCTTCCCGGTGCAGTCTGGCCGAGGAAACCGTTGGGCGTACTACTCCCCCGGTTCTTAAACCTCTTTCTAATCGACGACCCCTTCCCTTTGTACCGCCGCAAAGTTGGTTCCCGATTTTTTTTCTTCTCATGATGGGAACCGAAGTAGTCCTGAAGATGTTTCTGTATTTTTGGTGTTTCGCCTCCCTCGTTGTGCTCTTCCCCCCCCAGGGTATTCCGTCCGGGACCTTACCAATTTAGCCTCTTTTTCAATGCGGCTTGCTCGGTAGTTTTCGCTCAATCTTTCGGGTACTTCGGTGTACGCCCCCGCGTTTTTTCTCCCAGCAATTTCTTAGTTTACTCGTACTTTCCGAGTCTATCAATGGGGCGAATCGCCGAGGTTTTTCCCTTAGCTTTCCGTTTCTTTTATTCGGCTCAACCTCTTCATAGACCTTCACGACCTCCCCTGGAAAGAGATGTATCGTGGTCTAGTGGTCCGGACGTGAGCTCTTTCCATCTTCTTCGACGGGGCCCTCCTCTTTCTTGAAGATTAGTTTGAGCCGTCTTTGATTCTACGAGTTTTAGTGAATTCGATTTCTTTTCACAGGAGGACTCCATGACCGTACTGACCACAAAGCCGCTGCAGCATTACGGGTAACCGTGACTCATTTATTTTTGAGTCTATTCCTTGGAGCCGAAGTTACTCCTCTGGGTCCAAGTTGATGATCTCTCTTCTTTTTTTTATCACGGGACCCTCTCCTGCTTAAACCGATGGGTTCATTATACCCTACTTAGCCGCTAATACACCCGTAGACGAGGCCCCCCCGGCCTTGCGGCCTCGCTTCCTCTTCCCTCGAGACGCTCGGGCTTCTCCCTCTCTTTACAACCCCGAAACTGGCTACTCGCACCTGCGTGAATTTCCGCCTCCCCCGGTTGGGTCTTTTTTCCTCAGCCTGTTCAGGGCATCGCCCATTTTTTTTCTACAGCCCAGGAGCCCACCACGCCTCTCTCGCACCAGTCCTGTTTCCGCCGGCAAGAACGCTGACATGTTTATGATGGTTCTTGTCGGTGGTGGCAGTCCCCCCCTAGGTGCTTCACCACAAAAAGACTTTCATAACCGTGGTAACGTTTTCCCACGCACTTTAAAAATCTTTTGTACTAACGTCGACGCCCTGCCTGGGAGTCCGGCTGAATGACTTTCTTTTCTCCATACTTTTTATCTTTTCCCCCCTTTGTTGCGTCGATAGGCGTGCCTTCTTTAAGAAATGACAAGAAGGAATCACCTAGTCTTCTTAAACAAGTCCTTCGTTCTGGGGGGCCATCGCGGGCGTCGCCTATTGCGAAGCTTTTTTTTTTTTTTTCCTGTGTCTTTCCTTTTTCCTTTAGTTAGGTTGAGCCGAAGCCCTCTTTCTGGGATCGGACCTATTTTTTTACCCGGAGTGTTTTTTACCTAAGAACCGCGATTAAGACTGCTAGATAGTGTATGGGCGAAGGCTCCTCTCCTGAACAGCTTTGTTCGCATTGACCTTTTTCTCTTTACGCCCTTTGCTGTGGAGTCTTTATGCCTCCTTCCTTTTCCCCCAGGTAATCGTCGTTATTGTGGCCTTTGGACGACATATTTGGTTTGGCATAGTCACTGAGGGAGCATGGTAGGCCTTTTTTTATTTCCCTTTTCTCCCTGACAACGGGATCTTCTTTTTTCTCACCGAATACGCTTTGACCCGCGACACCATTATCTATATGCACGTAGTTTTCGCCCGATGCATCTGCCTCTCTTTTTCCGCCTTTCTTCCCCTCTTTTGTTCTTTTTGACCGAATTTGAGTACCCGTCCCTGGCCCAGTTTTTATCAAGAAAAAATTAGTCCTTAATTACCACGTAGACGGTTCTCGTCGACGACCACTGAGCCTCAGTTCCGTTTTTTTCCCAGGGTCTCTTTAAAGGTCTCGGTCAAGTGCAGTTGATGTAGTTTTTCCCGGTGGGACACGTTTCTCTTTTCACCGGGGGCTCGGGGCGACGCTTCCGAGGGACTTTTTTTGTCCGTGGCAGTTTCGTCTGCTTCAGTTCGCCCATAATGTCTCTCAACCTAGTAGTCTTCCTGCACATTATTCTTACGCTTTTGAACGTTTCTCCCGGACCAGAGCCTTAGGTTTTTTTTCCAGGGCACCTTCTCCCTAGACTATTTCTCTGACCTTACCGCCTCCCTCCCTGAGAAGCGCCGGAATTCCCTACTTCCCCTTTCGTTCTGAGGGCCTACTAAGGACCGGGTGGCCAGAGACATTCCCTGTCACCCCCTCCACACCATCTTCATAAAAACGACATTGAAATCGTAGCTTTTCTCGCCGGACCGTCGTGACCACCCCCCTTTTTCTCCTCTTGAAAAACTCGCTGAAAACTTTTTCAACCGACCTTTTTTGTTTCTTAACGATGCAGGTGAATAATTTCAAGCCCTCCCGGGACTAACCTTCGATTTCACCTGCGCCCCCTTATCCTCCGAAAAGCATCAGACGAATTCTAATCTTCCCCTTCATTAGCTACAAAAGGAAGATTTTTCACGAAAGCGATCAACTCCCCCCAAGTTGACTTAGAAGAGTTGGAAAGTCCACCCCTTCCGGTATAATTCTAACCCCTCCGCCCAGACCCTTTTCCTTTGCTTAGTAGCGAACTGCGAATCCCCGGTTTTAATTCGCATTTGTGCCGCTCTTCTAGAGCTACCTTCCGTACAACGGAACGTCCTCCCCAGCAACCCGACATCCTCTCCTCTTCCCTCTACCGTTTTCGCGACTGGTAGACTCACATATAATGAGCTTGATCGTGTCTCCGTTTCTGCATTTCTTAAACGAGAGATCGTTTGAACGTTCCGAGAATTTCGTCTTGGTTTTCTGTCTCTTTCCAAGCCTATTTCCCAAGCTGTTTGCCTTTTTTTTTTTTCAAGTGGAGAGGCCCCGGTCTCCAGTTGAAGACTTGCCTTCTCCCCCCTCTTACCCTTCCTCTGAAGGTGCTTTAATTGGTCCCCCGTGAAACGAGCCCCCAACTTTTAATTTGCCCCTCCGATCCCAGGATCGAATTTGTACTGGAGCTAGACTCTTTGATTCTTCCTACTTGTTGTTTTTTCGTATCATTCCGGTACCCATCCATTCTCAAGTCCATGTCCATGCCCCTATGGGAGAATCGTCCCGGGGCCATCTACACACCGGCAAAGCCGCTTTCTCTACCAAAAAGGGCAGAGAGGGAAAAGTCCCAAAAACGAGCTCTCTGGACGCGTTGATCCCCTCCGTCTGCCTTCCCAAGAGCCAGGAAAGGGTATAAGGGAAAGCAGAGCGACCAAAAGGAGAGGGGGGACGCAACCTTACCAAAGAGGGGACCGGACTGTTCAAGGGACATCGCGGCCCAGGGAAGGAGAGCCCCCCAAAAACGCACATGCAGCCCCTTCGCCACTAGGTTTCTAGCCCCCATGTGAGTTTAATCTGACCTGAAAAGTGCTCGTTTGACGTATTATTTGCTTCTACACATGGCTCTATCTTCATTCCCATTTCTTTCTACTCATCGCTCGCGCTTTCATCCCTTCCCCGCTTTTCCCCTCCTTGGTTTTCCTGAGGAGTCCCCCCTCTGCCTTCTTCATGATGACGTCGCGTACGCACCTCCACCACGGTTATTAGTGACTTATCAAGGGCATGACCGTCCGCCCATTTCTTTTTTCCACCCTTTCTACTTACTCGGGTCTTTCTCCTGGTGTTGGGTCAAAGAGTCCGGGTTCCCAGCGCTTCGTCTGAACTTTTAGTATATTATTCTGGTTTCGCCGCGCCTATTGTAACCTTCCAACGCCGAGTTTAGGTCTTTTTCGTTGCGAGGCTTTTTTGACTTATAAAACAAGTCCTTCCAACTGTGGGATAGCCCGAATTCGAAATGTAAAGCTCTTCCCCAGTTTTTCACCGAGATTCCGCAGGACGCTTCCCCTGGTCGTTTCATGACTCTTTTCTTTGACTGACGCTCTTCGCCCCAAGGTTTAATGTCAAGCCTGACCCCGTACTCCCGAGTTTTTCCCGACCTAGAGGTTTTTCTAGGTCCTTTAAGTGTTCCTCCCTCTAGGGTATAGTTTCTCGTCTACCACTCCCTCTCTTGGTTCCCCCCTGAGGGAGTTAGAGACCGTGCCTTTCTCCTTGTCCTTCTTTCCTCTGATAGTGGGCTTTTCCGACTACGTTTCGAGTTGTGCTCTTTGCTTTTTCGAAATTATGCGGCGACCACCTGGAACCCACTGGTTTCTAACTTTGGTTTTCTTTCCCCCCCTTTTCTTCCGTATCTGAAGTCTTTGTGCCTGAAGCTCTAATCACGTGCATCGCCTCCTGACCCACTGTTTCCCATGAGCTCTTCTTTTTCGTTTTTCCTCCAAGCTTGAGTGCTTTTTTGTCCCTTTACGGAACCGAAAATTTCCGTCCCCCCTTGAAACTCCTCGTACTTTCCTGCCGTCTAAGCCTGTGCTCGTACCCCTCAGGACCCCCCTGATTCTCTTTTTTCTGGCATCTTCTCCCTTCTTTCCGGCCTTTAGAGATTGGTTTGATGAGAACGGTGTAAATTCCGATGGACGCCCACCCGTTGCGTCGCTATTTTCCCCCCCCTCTTAAGTTTGCTCCTTCAGTCTCATCTGGAATGACCCCTCCCGAACAGCTTTCCGATTCGCCGACGCCCCCGGCACCTCGCATGACCGGTTCGTACCCTTTCTCTTTAAGAAACGCACCCACCGCATTTTGTCTGTACAGATCCAAGACTGCTTCCCTTTTGACCGCTTCCGTCGTCCGGTTTCTTCCTCTGGGAGTCCCCTGCTTTCTCATCTTTCATCGACGTTTTTCACCGCATAAGACGTCGTTAATTCAACCAAGCCCGACTGTAGGCCTGTCTTCCGTCGTTGGTTGGCAGTCCGACCCCTGCAGTTTCTCCCAACGATTTCCCTGACCCCCCTTCGAGTGAGCACTTGCGCTTAACCCATTCGAATTCCGAACTTAGTGCCTCCCGGCCAGGATTCCCCTCGTTGATCTATTTTCAGCCGCTCTCCTCTTTAACCGTCTCTTTTCATATTAGGAGCCTCTTTGAAATGATAAAGACCCTTCAATTTCTGAGTCTTCCCCCACGTGCGGCAGGTGGGCACGCGAGTAGGTGCGTTTTCTTTCGACGGTCATACGAGCTCGGCCCTTCTCTTTTTATTCAACATTGAATACCGCGTTATTGTCCACCCCTTCAATATTTTCAGTAGAGTTTTGTTATAGCTCTATCAGACCGCTATGCGCTTTCGACCTTCCCTTGAGAGGTTTTTCGTGTACTCCCTTCCCCTTCGCGAGGTCCACTTCTAATTTCCTGGCGTGACGCTCTTCCGGTTGTCTATGCTGATAGAGAGGGGGGGGGTTGTGGACTTGGTAACACCCCTTCTTGACGTTCCTTGTCTCTATGGTTGAGGCTGGGCCATATTTTTTATAACCAGGTAGAATGGTAGGAATGGAGTTGGGGTCCGTTGAGTTTCCATGAAGCCCTTTCGGTTCGCGTCGTGCTCACTTCCGTCTAGAAGGACCTTCCCCTCATCACCAGACTCATTCGCCACGATTTTTTATCTCCCAATATTTGTACTCGTGTACCGACGACTTCTTCATTCCGGCTTTGTCCACCCTTACTTCTGGTCTCTTCGTGTCCGTGACCCTGGGACCCCCCCCCTCCCTTGTCTCCCTAAACCCTGCCAGACTGACCTTTCGACGGACGACCTCTGTTTTTTCTTCCTTTTCACGCCCTCTGCAGGGTTCCTTTCTCGCCGCAACTGGTGTGGGGGGCGCAACTTTGCGGAGATGCTCTGCCCCACGCCGAGGTGCGATCTGTTGCTGTCCCCGTCGTCTTTTTCTCCGGTTTTTCCCCTTCCCTATGGACGGAACAAGACCGACTTCGCAAAATTTATGCCCAATTCTCCGGCGCTTTTCCCCACGGATGAGTACTCGGAATAGACCTATTGGCACACGAGAGTTTTCTTTTCTCCCCCCGCGCCTCCAATCCTTTTCACGGAACCCTTTTTTTTAATAGACGGAGTTCCAATCTCTTCATTCCACCTTCGGTCGTGACGTGGGGGTCCCCTTTCGATATCCTAGCCCCCAACCCTACCGGCCACATCATCTTATGAACCTCCCCTTCAACATCTCTAGTAGAACTCACTTCTGGGCCCAGTTGTATAAGTTTTCCTTGTCTACGTCGTCTGGCTCCCCCCTTTGCAACTCCCTTTTGCGTAGACAGATCTTTCTTGCCTCGTTTCTTAAAAATGGCAAAAGGACTTTTCCGGTACGTTAAAATTAGCCAGCCCTTTTTTCCCCTGCCATTTCTTGCTCGTAGTCCCAGCCAACTGGTGGCACGACCCTGACTTGAGAGAGCACATGCGGCAAGTAGCCGTATTCGTCTTTAGCCGTAATGACGGCTCTCTCGAAGACCAGAGTCTTTAGCGTGAGGTTCGACCCCAGAGCGATAATTTTTGGACGCCTCCCTTCTATTTAGCAATAGAGTCCCCGACGGGTTTTTTAACTATTGTAGACGAAAAGATCATTCCTTCTTGAGAATGGTGATTAGACTCTCTGTCGATTTCTCTACTAGAAGTTTCTCCCGTACGCTTTTCTTAGACCCCCTCTGTCGTTTGGGTCGGTTCTTTTTCCTCTCACAGCATCCTTACACGGCTGGTTCCAAGTATGGAGGTGAGTCCCTAACAGCAATTTGTCGTGCCTTGGCCGCTTGAGAACGACTCCCTAGCCTTCCCTCACCTCCTCCCTTCTGGCCCTTTCCCTGTTTCCCCCCGGCGCCCCTTGGCAGGATTACCCGAACATGAGTGAGGATAACCTCTACCTTGTACCCATTCCTCTCTCTCCATCCTCCTCTTTGTTGTTGTTTTCCTGATGCAAGGCCCATACATCCCCCTTTTTCCTTTTTTTCTCCACTGTCCGTAGTCTATTGGGGTCCGGGGAACCCCAGCAGTTTCTCTTTCAGAAATGGGCCGTGTTTTTGTGACTGAAAACCTGAATTTCCTCGGCACGCTTTCTTGTCAAAGATAAGGAATGGCATTTGAACCGCCTCGTCCACCGTCCTTTCCTCACCCACTTTTTTTTTTCCCTCTCCTACGAGCGGGCCCCCCCGGTGGGATGATCACCCCATAAGAAGCCATGAGACTCACCTCGTTCGCGATGCTAGTGATGACCCTACTCTTTCCCAGGCAATGTTTTTTCTATTGATAAAAGTCCCTGCCTTCCTTTCGGTCACGATGACTTGCGCGACTCGTCTTCCTCTTGACCGGTGAATCTCGTGGTTAGCCGTGTCCCTTCCCCTCACCACGGTTCCCTTCGTCTCTGCTACCAACACCTCCTTCGTCCCGGCCAAAGCTACTTTCTTTGACAGTTATTAGATGTCAAACCCCGGCTACTTCACGTTCTTTTTCCTTCCTCGGGGCTTTCCCCAAGCTTACTTTTTTCCCTCTTCTATCTCTACGACCTTGATAATTGCCGTCTGCTGTTTTTTCCCCTTGATCCTGGACCAGTTACATCCACAAGTATAGGTTCTCCCGGGGGGACTGGAAGGAAAGAGTCGAGAATAATACAACATTCCTTTCTCCAAAGGGCACCCGACAGACTTTGATCTTGTAACGATCGGAAAGTCAACCCTCAGTTAAGGTTTCGACGATCTCGATGGGCTGGCTCCATTGCCTCTTATGTGATCGCCCCTCAACTCTTGAACCACCCGCCACCATGTTCTACTCTTATCCTTTGCCCCCACCAGTCTAATCCTACCGGCCAAGTTTCCCAACGTCACCATTTTACATGGCCCAGAGTGAGCGAGCGCGTTTTGTCTTCGGGCAGTTACCCCCAGATAAGAGGTCACCAGAAGAACCTTAGGATCCAAGACCTAGTTGCCTGGACAAGAAGAGCGGTGTCGCGGAGTCAACTTCCACCTCTCGCTTCTTACTGTTCTCCGACAGTAGGATTGACTCAGTTCTTGTTCGCAAACGCCTCGGGGTGCTAAACCCTTTACCAAGATTAAGCTACGGTTTGGCCGCTTCTTCCTCTCCGGACAAGTCTTTTCTCTGGCGGCTTTTAGACTTGTCGACTCTCTGCCTTTTCCCTTTTGATCCTTTGAACCCTTACATCTAGTGCCCGATGAAGCCAGGATTTCGTTCGTCGAAGAAGCCTTCCGGTTCTGCCTTTTCCTTCTTGAATGCGTACCTAACGTGAATCTCGTAGGGTGCCCAATCCGCCCCCAGGCTCCTGACGATTCTGTCGGACACCCACCCTCTGTCCCTTCATCTCGTATGAACTTCTGTCTACCCGAGTGCAGATCTTCTAGGCCTCAACCCTCGCTCTCTTTTCCTGTCTCGAGTCTGCTTCAGGGCCGGACCCCCGGCCCCCCTTTAATTCCGAGAAGAACCATCAGTCCGACCCCGCTCTAAGCGACCTAGGCCACTCCCCCCCTCTCCTCTGCCAATAAGCAGATCGTCCTCCTGCACCGCTGCAGCGTGTGGTACCTCTCGACTACTTCCCCCCAAACCACACCGCGCATCCCTCGTAACCGTCTATAACAGGGACTTTCTTCCATCCTTCGCCCTGCTGCAACGATTTTCGTTCTAGCCTCTAATTATCTCTTTCTTATCCATCTACTTCTTTCCCCCACATATCGCCACAGATGGCCTAGGCCAAAGAGAGTTATTCCCTTCTTCGGGGTTTCTCTTTCAACCCACCGCTCACAGCTCTAAAAAGACTGTGACGCGTCGCTGCCCCAATGCCGCTGTTGGAAGAATTCCCTAGCCTTCCCTGGGAGGTTTTGATAACTAGGCCGCTACTATCTCTTTTAATTAATGTGTCGTTGGTGAGAGAGATAGTGCCCTCTTCTTGACATCCGGCCATAAGGGCGCGTCTTCCCCACAGCTGAGGAAGGTTTTGAATCGAGACTCTGTTGGAACTGTGCTGATACGTTTTGTGAGGCCAGTTCTAGCTTTCCTTAAAAACCCGACACATCACGCCTACCCACTTTTGTCTAGAATCCTTGCGATGAGTCCGCTGTTTTTCCCCCGAACCCTGACTCCGACTCTGGTGTTTTTTTCTTGTGGTCTCTGAGACGAGTTTTTCCGGAAAAGGGTCTCTTCAACGGTCCTTTTGGTCCTTAGCAGGTGGGGCCTTTCTGTTTTCCTGAGATACCGATCGTTTCCCCCTCCTCGCATCGATTTTTTGCCGCAGGATTCTCATGTGAACTAGGTTTCATAGTCCTTGGATGAGACTAGGTCTGGAAGCTGGGGGTCGTCGCTTACGAGCAATCGCAAGTTGGGTTTTGGGGGGGGGTCCTTTTTACCTCTTACGGTTTATAACCCACCCCCTCCTGCCTGCCAAGATTCCCCGGGCACTCAGCGATTCTGCATTTCGCCAAGACGAGAGCCAACCTCCTTTCTATTGTCCCCTGATGCCTCCATTCGTCATCTGCGGGCGTGTCTCCTTCCTCGAGGGTTCATCTTGGCCCTTCTCTGCCTGCCAACGACAAAACGCTCTATACTCCCCGTCGTGCTCTTCGAGTCTGAGTTCATCTTCCCTTTTGGCAGGGCTGTTGGGCACTCGTCTATTCAACAGTGAACCCGAGCCGATGAGAGACCGGGCTGTCGTTCTCTCACTTCCTCTTTTCCCCCCGTAGACAAGTTTGGCCGCGTCGCTTTCCCGCTTGATCAAGCAAAGAAATTTTGCTCTCAACTCGTTAGTCTCGCCCCATTCGGAGTTCATATTACGACTAGGCCCCCTCCCCCTACTTGGTTAACCCTAGGGTTTTTATGTTCACCGGAACCAGAGTAGTTCTTCCCCCACGAAAGGACCCCTGAGACCGCCCTTTTATTTTCCTTACCTCCCGGTAGTGACTCTTTTGGTAACCGCTTTTTATAACAACGCACTTCGGCCACCCCACACCCATCTTTAAAATTTACCCTCGACCTAGACCTATCCTCCCGGAACGTCGTACCACTGCGTCTGCGTTCCCCCCTTCCCTACTCGTCGATCCGTGTTCTGAATTTTGGAACCCCCCTTCACCGGGGTTGGAGTTCGACTTTTTTCGTTAAGAAGCCACTTTCCGACCTCCCCCAGCCTTCTTTTTCCAACAGCCGAATTTAAATTTCTTCCCTTATAATGGTTCGGATTCAGAGCCGAGATCACGGTTCCTTACCACAAGCCCCCCCCCCTCCTCCCCAGATATCCTACCAAGAAGTCTAAGAAATCAGCGATCATGAAGCACCCGACGAACTCGCACTAGGCTAGATTTTAGTAATGAGCCCGACTCATAAGCAAAGCGGCCTGCCCTCTGCACCTCCCCTCCCTAAACTAGTACGTTCCCCCCTACGTGGAGCCCCCCCCGTCTGACCGTTCTTTTCCTATCCTCGTCCTTCCCTTTGGCGCACCCACAATGAGGCGCCTTCCAGGCAGGTCTAACCCAACCTGACACCGAGTCTTATTTCGTTTCTTGGTGTGTGTAGAAGCATTCCAAGCCCTCGGCTTTTTCTTCCCCCCCCTATTTGAGGCGTCCCACCTAGAAGGTTGGAAGGTGTGACTCCTTTGCTGCCGTGTACTAATTCCTACTACCCCTTTTGACGGTACCTTCCAAAAGAACCTGTTCGGCCAAAGGCCTGGGTTCTTTCAAACAAACTATTATCACGTCCTCCCTCTTCCTTCCTCATTGAGTGTCTCCGGCTTATACGGTAATTGACTCTCTTTTTTCCCCTCCTCCCGTCTTGGGTTCTTTTTTTTCTTTCCTCATTTTCGACATTATGAAGGGCTGCCGCCCATGTTGGTCCCCCCCTTTAACCATTGAACTTGCTTATTTCCCCTGCCACCGCTTGCCCAAGGCAAAACGCTTCACACTTTTTATTTTCCCTGATCCCCAAATATTCGGGACAAGGTATGGCCACATCTACTAAACTGGCCTTTGAGTGCCAACTCTCTTCCTGACTAGTCTCTGTTGGACCCGCTTACCCACCTCCCTCCGACCGGCGTACTGGTATTCCAGGCGCGTCTTGATCCCCCGCACCCGACTGCTTAGGAGACCAGGTCCTGTGTAGAGTTCCCAAACAGGTTCTCAGCCCAATGAGTTAGTTTCAGGGGGAGTTACTTGATCTGTTGACAGACTGTGACTAGTCCTTGTGATCGAAGGTGCGGTTGCTCGCGACTTCGCGAAGTTCACACCCGGAATGAGCCCCCTTCGCAGTCTACACCCACCCATCAACCCGATGTCCTCAGTACGCCGGCACCTAGCCGGGCACCCCCTGGGTATTTTGCCCCCCCCAAACTTATTCCAACGCTGTCTTTAGCAGACTCTGGGGAAAATGCGGCATGCGGTGAATCGACTCCCCCTCCAGCAGTAGACTAATGAAATTTGATGCGGGCTGTTGCTCGGTTGCTTTTTAAACTACCTACTTCTTCTCCCAGTTTCAGGACGGAGATTTCCCCCTTCTGCTACCATGTCGTTCCCCCCCCTTTGATAACGAGGGCGACCTGTTTGTAAGATAGGCAGGGTCCCTGCCGTTCTGCTATCTCTTCTATTGTTTGTTTCCTGTCTCCTTGGCTAGTTTTCTCTCTCCTTGGTGCTTGAACAACCGATCATCTCTTTTTCCGCGGGGAAAGGCCCCTTCCCTCTAGTTTTTTTTCCTCTTATGCCCTCTCGGCTTCCTTGTTGCCGATATTAGGGTACCGTTTCCCCTATTCTTTCCGGCTTTGAACAGATTTCTGTTCGAGATTTTTAATCGTCCCTGTCCCTTTCCACCTTCAAGAGGGCGAGTCCATCTTTCTTCTTCTTTTGTTTCAAACGCTGAGCCTTCAAAAGTTTGAGCCCCCGTCAGAAGTGGACGTCCCCTCTCGCAGGGTCCCCAGCATAGTCGTCTTTACATCTTCCAGGCTTATTTGGAGTCAGCGGATCCTGCACTGTGACTCGACCTTCCATTTGTACATCGCTTGGCCGATGAATCCCTTTTTGTTCGTCTCCCTAATCTCACGGTTTTTTTTGTTTTGCTTGACCCGAGATTTCCCCCTTAATAAATAACTTTTTGAAACTTGGCCCGCGGTCGCAGCATGCTAGGGTATTCCCCCTAGGACAATCATGATGTTTTGTGCAAGTAGTTTTCGCACTTTCCTTTGCATATCGGCCATTTATCCTCCTATTCCTTTGGCCGGACCACTCCTCAGGTTTTGTACACCACGCATGTTTGGATTTCCTCCTACATGACTCAGGTCCTATCTCATATGGAACATCTTTTTCCTTAGGAAGCCTTCCCCCCTAACGCGTCTCCGGACCGGTTCAGGCCACTGGGTAACTTTTTTTTCGATCAGCACCCCGCCCGCGGCTAACTAATAACTGCCCTGCGGAACCGTGACCGCCGGTAAGTGCCGCTTCCCCTCCTGCCTTGCGCCTTTCCCCTGTCTTACGATCGCTTTTCTCTCTTCTGAAAGCTTTAGAACAAAAGCTACGGATCCGCCGTATGTTAATTTTCATCAACTCCCCTCTGGTAGTCCCCTTTTCGGTAGGGGGTTTCCGCCCATCAAGCCCTGTAATCCAACCCCCTTCGCACCGTTCTCCACATGCTTAGGCCCTTCGCGTTGCCCCCTTCCCGCATCTTTTGAGACAGGTATTTTGAGGCCATGGAGTACTTCTTCTCCTCTGGCTCAAAAGTCCGGCAGACTCTCTATCCTCTTAACTCTCTTTTTTCGATTGGTTTTTTTCTTTTCTCCAAATACGTGGCGTCTTACTCTTTTTTTTCTTAAAAACTTTTGGTGGTCAGCACTGGAGTTACATATTTTTCCATTCTTTCTACGTGGTTGGTCGGGATGGTAGGAACACCCTAACCGGTAAAAAACTAATGGACTCTTCCATTCCATCTTTCTTATAGCGAGGCGTGGTTCCCCTTTTGCACCCCTGACTTTCCCCCTATGAGTCTGAGACTCTCTTTCTGACGCTAAATCCAAGGTCCCTCTTTTTCTGTCATTGCGCAGGTGTGAGTTGTGAGTTTGTTCTGCTTACTTCTGGGACAAATCTCCCCCTTACACCTTTTCTATCAAGCTTTTTTTTTTCCCCTAGCGTGTTTCCCTTTCGTCTATTTTTTGAATTATTTTTCGTAGCGCTGATTCTGGGGTCGTTCCGTTCGGCTTCATCTTTTGGCCCCCCAGTTGATTTACTCGCTCATTTAAGTTTTAGATCAGCTCACTTGTTTCTCCTTGCCGTCGTACGATGAAACCTTGTGTCCTTTCCCCCCCGGCGATGCTTTGTCGAAATCTGAGTGTCTTCTTTGGCAACACAGATTGAGTTCTCTTTTTTTGTGACCCTGGTTTTCATCTCGGCCTGCACTCCCCCCCTGCTGCCTCAGTCGACGTTCTATCTCCCTTCGCACCCCCCCAAGGTATTACTCGATGCAGTGTTCAGTAGCCCAAGGCCCGAGGATACTACTTCCCCCGAGCTGGGGCTCGTCCTCTTGTAGTTTTCTTGTTTCCCGCCTGGTCGAAGCATCCCCTCTTTTTGCCGACGGCCCCAGAAAGTCGCCCCCCCACTCCCTATTTGGTTCCCCCCCCCCCCATTCCTTTTCTTGAGATCCTTTAGGAAGTTCAGTAAGTTTCTGAAGACGTTTTCACGAACGAGGGAGTTGTAGCCTCTTCCCTCAGCCCGTACGTAACCTTTCTTCTCCTCCTTTTCTTTTACCTTCTCAGTCATCTATTTCTGACACTCTGTCGGTGTTCTTGCTATCCCTTTTCCTCCGGTTAATTCCTTCCCCCTCCCGGAACTCAACATCAAGAGCTCATGAACCTCACGGCAAATAGCCCACGATCTAGTCCTCTCTTCCATTCGCTGAGTCGAATCTTTTAGGCACACATTTAGACTATATCCACCTTTTAGACCCCTTAAAGTGGGAATGGTAGAGTAGCCAGCCTAGTCCACTCGCTTGTTTGCGCATGAAGTTGGATGGCCTCGAACCGGAGCCTCATCATACCCAAACCTTGTCTTTTCGCAAAAGGGAAGATTGTTCGACCTCTTTTCTCAACCCCAGAGATCTGACGATTTTCCCCTAAGTCGCGCTTTTCCCTACACTCGAGACAGTTCCGCCCTCCTCCCCTAGTTGCTTTTTTTCTTCTTTTCCTTCCGGCGCCTTGTTGAATGCAGATCGGCCCGCGTAGAACACAGTAGACGTTCCCAGAATTTCGTTAATCTTGCTGCCACCTTCCCAGTCCCCAGGCTTACCATGTGCTACATGTCCCCGTTTAGCCCGACACATGCGATGCTTTTCTCGCGAGGCACTTGGTACCTACTGCGTTTCCGGTTTCCTACCCCTTTATACTTTAGGTGGGTTTAGAGCCCCTCCCCCACGATAATAGCTAGCTCTTCAAAGCTGTTTTCACAGCTGAAGGTCCTAAAGCTTGCCTGAGCTTGTGTCCCTAGATTGCGCCATCGAGTCATCTTTAACTTATTTTTTCCATGCTTCCCTTCCATGTTTAAGAGGCCGCAAGGGAAGGATCTAAAATGTTTGAGCGGGCCAAGATTCTTTTCTCTTCGTTTTTCTTTTTCGAGATGGACATGGACGAGCAACCGCCTTTCTCTCATGAACGTGCGGAGAGTTTTCAGTTGGACACAAGTCCACCCTTTGGGACGCAACGGCGAGGTGAAATTCCCCGCGGCCTTTCCGTATTCACGCCACCACGATTAAAGCGACCTCTTTTCCCCTTAATATCACCCGGCCCAAGTTTGCCAGCACCTCCAACCCACTTCTCTACGAGGCTTCCTTGTTTTGGGATTCCTCTACACCCCCCTTCCTAGTTTGCTAGACCACCTAGACGCCCGTGGCCGAGTTGTCTACTCCACCAGTGCCATCGCACGCCCCTTCTCTTTGTTCTTCTTAGCAAAAGCGAGATGCCCCCCTCCTACCCCGGTGCAGCTGAGTTCTTCTGGAATCCGTTCTCTTTGACCCTCTGTTACCTCGCGTGATGTCTCTGGTGCGGACGCGGACTGACGAGGAGCTTCAAACCTTTGGTTCCGACTTCAAGCTTTTCCCCCGAAAAGCACCCTTCAAACCCCGAGAGTATCTGATCGGCACTTTTCTAAGGAACTGCCCGTAGGAAGTTTTACCTGCTTTCCCCCCCCCCGCTTGCTATCCCAAGATGGGGCTGTTCCGGCTGGTACTTTTTCCCCCGCTAGGGTGATTTCCTCTCTAATAACCTGATACTGTACGTAATGACTTCCTGGAGGGCTCCGTTGTTCCTGGTTTTCTCTTTACAACCTTTATAGGATTAAAGGTTGCGCCTTCAAGATTTCACATGTTTTTCTCCATAAACCTCCGCCAACACGTTTGGTCCTTTCCGCGGGTCAAAATGTCTGATAGCTCCCGGACCTTTTTTCAGAAGTTCCAGCTCGACTATAAGATTTCGGTTTTCTTTACTGAAGATGGACCTTGGGCTCCTCCGTTCCCGTTCTGCTACGGTCCCTGCAAACATTCATTTTTTCTCCCCGTTGACCATTCTCTCGACCTTGAATTCATGAGTGCTCCTGATGCTCGGGCTTCCGTCTCCTGCACCTATAAGATGTCCTCGTGCCCTACCTCCCACCTCTTGGTCCAATCCGGATTCTTTTTTTTCCTCCTGACCAATCGTCTTTTTAAGAGTTCCCGCCGCTTTGACCAGCCGTCCCTTTTGCTTCTTATTGTTCTTTTTTAGAAAAGATTCTGCGGCGAATGCGCGGTCCTCTACTTGTGCATACACGATCCCCCCTCCCCGTCCTGAGATCCCGACGCCCCTTCCTTTCTTTGCCCCTTCGGCAGCCCGAATCGATCTCAATGCTTTGCATTTGATTCAATTGGATTTTATTTTGTTCCGATTCTAAGTTGACTCATCCCTACTTTTTTTGAGGCTGTCACGAATTTTTTTTTTTCTTTTCAGCCTGTTCAACCCATTTTGACCCACCACGTGTTGCCCCAGGCCCCCTTCCCATCTTTTTATTCAGACCCGCCTCGACAACCGTCCTTTTTCCTCTCTTGAGGCTTCCTCCGTCTTCTACTTCATATTCTCCTGATGTCAGTGACCATTCCCCCTTGAGCGGCGAGCGCAGTCCCTAGTGAGCAAAGACCACCGGCCCATTCAACAGAAGGACCCGATGCTCGTAAGCTAGTACACAACCAACCTACTTTTCTTTCTCTCATAAGTCCTCAGATAGACCTTTTTTCCAGTTCAAAGAATCTTCGGTACCCAGACCGACCTTCCCTTCTTCAGGCCCCTTTTCCCCGGCCACGGTTGTTCTTTCCCCTGGATCTATCACAACCAGTTTCACTCAGTCGGCGTCCCCGCGCCCTTCCCCTGCGGAACCGTCCGTCCGGTGTGCCGTGTCGGACCTCTGAGAAGTTCCGATAGCCGCCATCTCAGAGTCTTTTTCTCTACTCTGAGAACCCCGCGACGAGCGCAAATCTGCGTTCCCCCGACATTTTACGGTGGTAGGCCTTGTGGTTTGTGTTTTGTTTTGTGTTTTTTCCGTCCTCCCGAGCGCTGGCCGACCCCCCCCCCAAAGCCAGCACCGTCGGACAACGCTTACTCCCGCTGCTCTGCCATTCTCCGTGTGCGACGTCGACGCAGTTCTGAATCCGGCGGATGAATGACGGCCGCCTCTCTCATATTCATCCCCCCCTTCAAGTTGTTTTGTTTTTTAGAGCTAGGCGGTCCTCGTTCCATCCTAACTCTTTTTCAATGCTCTTAAGGTCTGAAGTATCCACACACGATTGCCCGACCGCAGCGGGCTTCGCACTTTTCTAACTTTTAGTATCTTGTGGGGAAAGCCCCTTGAGCTTTTTTACGGCCACCTCAACCTTCAAAATTTTCCTTTCTAATTAATCTTCTATATTGCAGTTTGTTATCGCTGTAGATCATGCTCCTTATGCTGGCTCGAGCCTTTCTAGCAGTGAGACCCGGGGTCCGCCGTCCCCCGGCGCCTCGTAACCCCGGTTACTCATTTCCTTCCCTTTTGACGGGCCTTGCGTGACCGGTTGTTGCGTTGCTTTCTTCTCGAGGGGTACCAAGTGCCTCTCTGCTAGCGGCGTCGCCCCCTTCTATTTGGCCGAGTTGGTGGTCTCTTACCTAGTTAAGGAGGAGACATCCTTTCTTCATGGGGTAGCTCCTGATCTCCATCGCCCTTGGGGTTCTTCGGCGATCACCTTCCTCTTAGCATTCCCCCCATCGATATGTCACGGTTGCCTTCCCTCTCTCGCAAGTCTTCGACCCGAATTCACGAGCCTCCCCCCCAAGTGATGTGTTGTCCGGCCTTTATGATTTCTCTTGGGGCTTGGCCACTACGATTCTTCCCCCCCCTTTTTTTCTGTCCGGACCGGGGAACCTTCCTTCCCATGTACGACAAACCCCTTCTTCTCCTCAACGCCACGGTTCCTCCCCCTGAGATTCTCCCCTTCCTTGCCCAAGCTCATCAAATCTTTCTGGTGAAGGAGTCGTAGTCCTCCAAGGACACAGAGAGGTCCTCTCCTCGAGTTCCGGGGTCCATCTTTTTTCGTTTTTTGCCGTTTCTCTAGGGGGGTCAGCAACGTTTTTTCTCCCTGCGAGTTTTTTCCCCCCCGGCAACCATCAAGACGTCTCGTTCCCCATTCTTAGTTAGTCCCCACTAGGCCGACGCGTCCGAATAGACGGCAGCTATCTCCGCTTTGATACTCCTCTTCATGTGCGCACGAGGTACCCTCTTTACCGGTCGAAAGGACGACTCTCCTCGCATCCCTTTCCCTTAATCGGTCGTTCTATGGGAACTGTCCCGTTCGTGAATGGTGGACGCCGCTCCAAACCGCAGAACTCTTCACCCTCGAACCCACATCCATACTCCCTTTTCTCGCCTCCGTCGAGGTGACCCCACCCTTGTGCCGATCTGTGACCCATTGTCGGTAGTAGATCTCGAAAGCATTGTCCGTTCCTAGACCGGGTGCCTCGTCGCCTCTTTGGAAAATCTAGTTGGAGGGTCAAGCTCCCAGAGAGACCGACCTCACCTAAGAAGAAGGACAACTCACAGTCCCTCGATTGAGATCCCCTTTCTTTTTAAGCAGAAGAGACCCCTGCCCCAAGAGTGAATGGGTAGCCTGCCGTAGGTTCTTGGTCCACGTCGCAGCAGGTTAATGACGTTCAAGTTACGCCGTCAGCCCTCGTGTGGGTGCCTTTTAGCCCGCCCGAGAGCAGCCCCGGCCTTTTTCTCCCTGTCGTCCCACCAAGCTCGCCTAAAGAAGGTGCAGAGAACACCTCTCCCCTAGCCTCTCAGTCACTTTAGAATGCTCTTTTGAGAACCTGGTTGTTATATACCCCTTCGATGCGACTGCAGTAGAAGTAACGCTGTAAGGTTCTCACGTGAGCTGGAAGAGTCCAAGGAGAGATTTCTCCTTTCCGGTTTGCTCTTCTTTTATGAGAAGCCACAACATCTCCTTCTATTCATTTTTTAAACTATGCCGAATTAGTAAAAAGCGCAGAGTGGAACTTTTCCTGTCACGCCGGGCAATGCTGTGTACCTCCTTGTCCCCCCTTCCCCCCCCCGCCGCGACGTCGCGGGTCTCTCCTTTTTTCACCGATTTCAAACATGTGAGGACCAACACATTTCCCCTTCTCAATGGCCCGGAGGCTTCCCCCCCTCAGCTATCTAACATGCCTTTAGCTTCTCTTAGCCCCTTGAATATACTATATATAATCGTTGTTTTTTTTTTTAGAGAGAGCCCTGAATTCTCCTCTCACTCTCCTCCCCCTGCCGGTGCCGGTTTGGCCAGGACACCCCTTTAAAGTGGCCGAAAATCGGCAGAGTTTTACCCCCTCCACCCCCCCCTTCCGCTGATGTCCGGAAAGCTTAAACACTCCTAAGGGCCTGGCGCGCCCTTTCCCCTTCCCCCCCCCTTAGGGGTGTTACACTGATTCAAAAATCGGGATCGTTCTTCCCCGTGGGGGATGGTCTCTACCCACCCCCCCTACCTTTCCTTGCTTTAGCCGTATTTTCGACGCGGAAGATTGCGTCGTCATCCCTTTCACCGTGCCTTCATTCTGCCAAATGCCGGGTTCTATTTGAGCACAGTTCTGATAGCTTAATTCTCGGTTTGTCTGAAGGGAGCTTCTGTGCTTACTCACGTCCTACGCGGCTGTGGCTGGAGGAAGCCTACTGTCCTCCTGGCTCTTCTCCTCCCCAAGGAATCAACCCCCCCCCCGACGGCGTCCTAGGGACTTGTCTCACCTTTTCCCGTCACAGTAGTAGAGTATTTCG
>Ga0179591_1255434_pt1 | contig 21828 bp, 30 predicted proteins | sample CZOMad2_1_08_16f_FD_182891 | JGI IMG/M metagenome (GOLD analysis project Ga0179591, IMG submission 182891) | Vadose zone soil fungal communities from Angelo Coast Range Reserve, California, USA - CZOMad2_1_08_16fungal (PacBio error correction) | ecosystem: Environmental > Terrestrial > Soil >... | reverse complement strand
CTCTCTTCCTTTATCATACTTTGCCCATGTCTGTGTGTCTCCCCTCCCTAGAGTTGTGTGACGATGACCGAGTAGATTCCCCCCCCCTATCCCTACTCAGCCAAGTCCTGGTATGAAGCTTTTTCGTCTTGTGAGTATTCCTCCCTGACATAAGGTAAACGGTAAAAAGGCTCCTTGTCGGATACGCATCATGCACCTTTCTATGGCCCCCAAAAATATTTATACTTTACTCCTTTACCGTACCACCCCTTTGACAGTTAAAAAAGATTGCTAATCAGCTTGCGTCCCTCCCCCCCATCCCAATTCCTTCCTTCGATGTGCTCATTTTCTCCTCTATATGCTGTATTTTTTTCTTTTCGCGCCTTTCCTCTCACTTTTTTTTCGAATTTCGTCCGTCTCCTGCTGTGAGGTTCTTCTGCTAATTCTCTCTTTCCTCTCAGTGTTTGCGTTCGAGCCGGTATGCTTCCCCCTTGCGCCCCCCTTTAATTTTTTACGCATTGCACAGAAGACAGACTGAAATTTCGCCCTCCTTTCGGGACCTTTCTAAAGTTATTGTTTTCGTGGTGGAAATTCTCTCTGTTTTTTGGTGTCACTCTTACCCTTCCTTTGTTGTTTAAGTTCGTGCTCCTCAATATCGGTTCCCCTGCAAGACCCCGTGCTGGAAAAAATAGATGAAATCGTCTCCCTTTTTTCCCAAGATGATAAATAGTGGGGAAGAGCTGTTTTTTTCTCTTTTAGATTTCCCACTTGAAAGTGTTTCTCGTCGCCGACTCTTCTTTCAATATCAAATCGCTCTTCCCAACTTCGTCCGTCTTGGTTCCCCCCCCTTTTTCAGCGGCCCTACAAATGGTCCCCCCACCCCCCCCCTGTCGGTTGCTCGCGCGCCTGCAACTGTCGATGAACGTAATCTTTTCTTCGTTGTTTTGGTTTTTTTCCTTCTCTTTCCCTTTGTGCCCACCACAAGAAAAATGGGGTTGTTTTTTTCCGCGCTCCTTAGGAGTTTGGTCTGGGTCACTTTCCATCTTCCCTTAATTTGTTCCTCCACGTTCGCATAAATCTTCCTTCCCTCTGATCCCCATGGTAAGCGTTATTTTCCGCCCCCAAAGATTTTTTTTTTCACGCAAGATTCTGAGTTTTTTTTTTGGTCTATTCAACCGCGAAAAAAAGTGTTTTGAATGTCCCTTTTTTTCCGTTTGCTGAACCCTCTGTGATATCATATTAATTCCTTTCAAGGAAGCCCCTCCGGAGACTGGGTCGCGGTGCCCCCCCCAAGAGAAGTCCATAAGCTGCGGCAGTGGCAAACCAATCTTCCTTCTTCTTTTCCAAGCTTTGCTAGATTGTTGAATCTATGAGGTGTTTCGAACATCTCCTTTCCGTGCTATGATGGTGGGTTTGAGGGCTTCCAGGGAGATAGGATTACTGTGTGGCGGAGGCACGGATTTCCCCGATCTCGTTTCTTGAAAAATGATGAGGAGAATCTCGTTTTCCTTTCCCCCCGTTTTGGCCTGGCCTGACCCTTTTTTCAATAGGCTGATAACGATTATCCTACCCCTTTGGCTAACCCCTCTCCCTCAGGACCTCATTTCTTGAACCAACTCTGTCGCGTGTGATTCCTGTTCTTTAAATAAAGTTGTCTTCCCAGAAATTTTGGATAACACAGCTGCATTACCTTTTCACCCCTCTTTGCGGATTCTTTCTTAAAGGAATGTGTAGTGTTGCATTATTTTCCCCTCCTTTCCGTTTTTTTGGATGATTCCCCCCCCTGACGGCAGCATTGTGCCCCCAAAAAACTCATAACCCTCTGCAAAAATTTACCTTCGTTCTTTTTGTCCGGTATCACTTCTAGTCTTGACTCTCCCCCCCTGGAAGTCAAAGATCCTTCCTTTAAAGTTTGAATTTATATTCATTATTGCTTCAGAGGTGGGGGACCCTTTAGGTTCGCAGTCGTCTTTTTTTGACCGTGAAAAGATAGTCTTCATTCCCCCACCCCCCAGTTTTGAGCGACACCACTTCTCTTCCCCGCATCTCTCATCTACATCTAGACCCTCTCCGTGAATCCTCCACTCCGCTCCTTCCCCGTGCATCCCGTCCCCCCCTCCTCTCTCCACAGGAAGGCGTCTCTCCCACCGTTCATCGATTCAAACCCGCTCTCACTCTGTAAATGCTTCGATCTCGCCAATTGCCCATCTTTGGGTGATCTATCCAGTAGACCCCTCCCTCCTTATTTTCCCGGTGAACAAGTCCTCTCATGTTCACCTTCTGATTGTTGCTCCTTTCAACCTTTCAGCGGACCAATTCTCCACACTATAGTTTTGAATATCAAAACTCCACTCTTCTTTTCCCCCCCCTCTTGGAAGAGTATTTTCTCCTCTTACCTCCTTCTTAATGATCCAGAAATTTGCAATGTCTGAGAGCGACTTCTCCCCCCACCTTAGGTAAGGATGGACTGACCTAGCAACCATAAAGGTCGGCTCGCGCCCACCCACGACAGCCCCCTTTTTTCTTTTCAACCTTCCCCAGGCGATTGAAACCTACTTATCACCGCGAAGCCGTTTTTTTGTCATTTTCAGGTTTCGCCGACCCTCTCTTTAGGTTGTTGTTTCCCATTTGTTAGGAAGCTGACAACGGCCCCCCTCCTTTAACCCCCTCAGTTGATCTTTTTTTTTGGCCCGTGAGGAGCCGGGCCGTTTTTTCCCTCGCCCCCAACAACCTCTTTTCCCCCCCCTGGTATAGTCTTCCTTTCTTTTTTGACTCGAGGGAGAGTTTTTTTTCGGATGTTCCTTACTTTCCTTTTACGATTCCCTCCTTCTTGCGGCGAACCTTCGCTTCACGGAAAACCATGACCCTGTATTTTTAACCATCTGACATTTTCCCCCCCCCCCGGTACTACAAGAGAATTACCTTTTCCGCTTTTGTGCTCCCTTCCAATTTGAGTCTGTCCGAACGGAGCAGTCACGCCTACTTGACGAGCAAACCGTCTGCTCATCCAGACTGTTTACGTTGCCCTATGACGGAAGAAGCTCCCTTGGTTTTCACGATCCTTGAGACTCACTATATTTGGAGACTTGGACAAATCGCCACTCTTACCTGTCATCTTTTTCTCTACTAGGCGCTCCCGATCTTGGAATTATTGACTGGAGTGGGGCTTGGACCGTGTTTTTCAATTTTTCTGGGGCTCTTCCCCAAATGACAGCTCCTTTTGTTGATTTTTTCCTTGCTCTCGAGAGGGCTTCCTTGGTACCCTAGTCCCATATCTCATTACTTTATATAAGACTTTCCTCTACTCGTTTTAATCTGATTTAGGAGCATTCCTAATCAGCACCGACCGGCTTCCGCCGACTTCAGCGTCTGCGTCTTTCTTTTTTCATCTTCGGGGACGCCCCAGTTGAACACGCTCGGATCTGAATCCCCCTATCTTTAGGACCCTCTTCCTCTAATCTCTCTTCAATCCCCGTGTTGTCAGAGATTAGATTCCGCCCCCGCAGTCTTTTTCCCCCCCGCACTTCTTTCTCTAGCCGTGCAGTGTGCCTTGCCTTTCTGTAACCCACAGAGCACAAGAACGCCTCCGCATTTCTTTTTATTCCATCCCCCGGGCGAGTGCTTCTTATTATATAAGCCAAACAGTACAGTTTCGTCTTTTCCGATCCTTTCCCTCCTTTTCATGGCAACCCAGAGGAACCTATTTTCCAGAAAGTGACCCCTCCCCCCCATCCTTCCTTGTTCCAAGATTCACTACGTTCGCTCCATGCCACTCTCCTCTCCCCCTTGGATACGCTCTTCGCTACATGATGTATGCTCCGTCCCTTCTCCCCCCTAGAGACGTGCGTCTAGCTTTTTTTAGCCCGATTTTTCTTTGAGTTGCCTTTTCCTCTCCCGATAGTGAAGTGGGCTTGAGTTCCTTACGGTCGCGCCTCCCCGTTTCCCCCATTTTAATCTTGACCGTGCTTACGCTCAGAATATGTCAATTTTAAGTACTCAAGCCTGTGCTGGAAATCAGGATATTGTCGGTCGGTTTTGTGGCAAGAGATGTTTCTCCGCTGGTTCCCGTTCTTTACCAGTTATCTGGTTCGGCGAGTATTCAGCTCCATCGAGGAGCTTCTTGTCATAGTAACGATGACTGATTATGAACCCCTGACCAAACATTAATACTCCTCGAGTCACCCTTAAAGACCACATCCTTTTCGAGGTTGGAGATTGATGACCCTTCTTTTTCATGAAACTTCATTTAAGTTGCGCCATCTCCATTCTTATACTCTTCCCCATTTCTTCCCCCACTGCTCCGGTTCATCTTCCCCCCCCACACTTTCAAAAACCTAAATATTTAGGATATGCTCTATTTTCCCATGGCTAATTTTAATTTCTAGGGTTTCTTCTTTTTTTTTCTTCTCTTTCCCCACGCCTGATCACGACCAATTTTTTCTGTACTTTTTTTTTTTGGGCCCCGCCCCTCCCTAGGCCTTGTGATAGGACACTTCCACCTGACCCCTTTCCTTTCCTCACTTTTGATTTAAATATCATTTTCCAGCGGTTCTTCCTTTTATCTGATGCCTTCGACCTGAAAAAGATCATTCTCCCGGTGTCTACGACTGAGTGTTTTGATTCCCCCCGTGCCCCACGTTTTTTTATCATTTCCTCAGGTTTTTTCCCCGTTGCATAACGATTTAATCGGAATTCACCGCCCGCCTTTGAGAATTGGTTTAGGATTTGATCCCCCACCTCCCTCAGCCCCGCAACTCTTTTGCAGATTAGCCACCCCCAAAGATGAATGCTTTGCGATCTCCCTTTTCACGCTTACGGTTGGCTTTCGACAAATTTTAAGTTGAGCGATCTTTTTTTTGCCGGTATCCGTTTGTGCGATTTCTTCTTTCGGTCTGCACTGGTTCAGATTTCCCCCCTACTCTCCTTGGATGGTATTCTTCTGAGAGAGAAGTTTACCCCTGACTCTTGAATCTCCTGGTGGACTTAGTCAACGGGTTGGCCTTTCGAGCCCCGAAGGTCCTTCCGGCCTTTAGTTACTCCGTGAGCCGGTGACCCCCCCTTTCTCGCCTTTTACTAAATCCATCTAATCGTCAGTGCCACTCGTTCTCCCCCCTTTGCCTTCGTGGATCTTCACTAGATATGAAGACCTTTTGTATCACGACCCCTCCTTCCTTTTTCACGTCTGGTTCCTTCTCCCTTCCTTCCGGCGTGTTCTTTCTTTTCTACAAGTTGTTTTTGGACTCCTGATTCCACCTACTGCATTTTGATTTGAACCATAATCCGCCCCCTTTGAAAAAAGGCCAATGCGTTCTTCGTCTTCTCCGCTGTCTCATATCCTTCTTTCTCCCCCTTCAAGCCCCCCTTGCCGCTTTTTTCATTTTCCTTCATGAGCTCTTTTTGGATGGTTTCTTTTCCTTTGGCTCTTCGAAGGTGGTAGGTACTCGATTCTCCGGTTGTACTTGCACCGATACCCTGCTACAGGACAACAGGATCCATTCCCCCACTGAGATTTCTTTTATCTTTTTTCCCCCTTTTATATTTTCCCCTATCATGTGCCCCCGCAACCTTCCCTCGCGAATAAAGGGCCCCTCCCCACCTTCTCTTCTCTCCCATCACGGCGATCCCCCCCACCCCTTCATCTACAAAGCGCCTCCTCTTCAAGATGCGCATCTTTCGCCGTAATTTAGTCTTTTTTTCTTCCCTCTTCGCCCAGATCTCCGGGTCGGCTTGAAAGTTTGCGTTATTAAATTCTTGATTCTCCCTCCTTTCCCCTCCAAACCCTTCTCCTTCCCCCTTTTGAACCCACACGTTTCCTGCGTTTTGAATTCAATTCCCACACTATCTCCCTCTTTTGTGCCGAGATCTTTTTTTTTTTATTTTTTTCCTAATTTCCCATCATCAGACATTGTCTCCCTCTTTTGGAAAATGATTATTGAGCTCGAATTCGGTAACACAACTTCAGGATTTTATGTGCCCTTCAACCTTCTACCCCACGCTAGTTCCTGCGCGGTCCCCCCCCCCACCTCCACATTTCGTGTTAAACCTTGCCAGCGCTTCAAACCGATACCGAAACAGCGTCACAGAGGCCATTCGCCTTTCAGGTCGCGTCCGCCGCCTCGTTGTTTTTTTTAAAAAGTTGTCTTGTTTTTTCCCTCCCACCCTCTGCCCATACTTTTGAAGAATTTGCTCTCGACAGAGGAGATGTTCAAGCTGCCCCCTCCCTATCATTTCCCACTCGACATCTCATACCCCCCCACCTGATTGAGGCCAGAGGTAGTGTTTTTGGACTCTGGTTTTCTTGCGTTAATCGATTTTTTTCCTGTCCTTGACTTTAGTGTCCTCTTCCTCCGCTGTAGTATTCCGCCCTACTCGTCCTGTCAACCCTTAGAAAGGTAAGCACGGACCCATCTCCCCCGCACCCCCAAACCTCGCTGACAACGAAACCGACAGCCTCTCTTTGAGGTTGGCTGAACTGCAACTGTTTTTTCCTTTGGTCAGCTTAGAAATAATTCTTTTTCCTCTCCCTGACCGTATGAGAACAGCCTCTTCTCCCTCTTTTCTGGCCTTCTCCTCTCCCTACTTTCTTCTTCTTGAGCTCCCTCCTTCTTTTCCACGTCTCTTTTGAGATTTTGTAAATCGAACGTCTCAATCATTCTCCTCCCCTCCTCCCCAGGCAGCTCCGAGAGAGGTCCCTACTTTTGTACTGGAGACGTTTAGCTTCTTAGTGGTTTTCCAACAAGCTTTTTTTTTCGGGTAATTTCTTTCTTTTTTTATGGCCTGTTTAAGACCCCTTATTCAGGATTACCCTCTCCCCCCCTCGCGACTTTTTCTGTCACGACTACTTCCCCTTGCACGCCCACAGCCCTTTCTTACTACCCTTTTTTTTTTGCAGTCAGATCTTTTGGGATTTCCCCTTCGGTAATTCCTTCTTTCACCCGGCTCTCCTGTTGTTGTATTGAGTCCCGTATGTATGCTGTGTCACTTTTTGGTGTCTATTTTTTCTTCGTTAGATATCTCTTTTCTCACCTTTTTTTTTTTTTGTCGAGAGAGGGATTCTCTCAGTCTTTTCCTCCAGCCGTTTCCCCCCCTCCCGCGCTTTTACGTGCGTGCCCCTTGCACCAAAGAGACAGACGTTCTCTCCCTATTATGCTTTCTTAGCCTGTCTAGTCTTTTCTTATTCCTATAACCAGTTCACCGTTTCCCCGCGGCTCTTTGATAGTCTCAGACCGGAAGAAATTGTTCTTTTTTTTTTTTTTTTCACCACCTCTATATAAATTTACGCCCTGCCACCATCCAAAACTGCTGAGTTTCCCCGCTGCACACAAGAAGTTACTAAATCCCCCTGCCTTCCCGTTCTCTGTTGCGCAGAATGATGTAGTCTTGGCGATTGTCCTTTCTCCCCCTGAGACGTGCGTTTTCGACGATTTTTTTTGTAGTTCTATCTCGCTGGTAGGGATGCCCGGTTTCTCGAAGTGTGCTGCGTTCTCCTAATAGTCCTCAGCAAGATGCCTTCCTTTTTCAGGGCGGGCCACGCGCCGCTCCCCATTTTCCTTTTTCGCCCTCTTTTTTTATTTAAATTTTCCCCCAGTGCAGGTTGGCAATCCTAGAGGAGATGGGTCCTGCTTTCCCGGGCATGTTTCCTTCATTGAGTCGGCCGCCACCATCCGCGGCTGACCGTCCTTTGACAGTAAGGAAACATTCTATTTCCCCCCCTCTCCCTCCTGTAGTAAAACGACAGCCCCGTGTTTTCCCTCTCGTTGGCGATTATGTTTTCGATGCAGCTTCGCCGACAGCGCATATGAGCATTCAACCTTAGTTTCCCCCCCTTCGGTTGCCGGTCTCCGTTAAAGAAAGGTAAACCCCCTCCATCCCCTCCGTTGCTCGGCGACTGCATGGCCGTCTTACCCCCTGCATCCTCCTCCCCCTTGCTTTATATATCGATGTAAATCTTTCTTTTCCCCCCCCTTTTAAACGGGGATTTCTTGTGGTCCCCGCCTCTCTTCAAGAGGAAGTGGTGCTCGTGGACTTTCCATCCTGATCTGTCCTTTTTCCCTCCCTCTTTTCCATATAATTTTTCAAAGCCGGCCCTCATTTCTGAAGTAATTGATTCTTTCTATTTCGCACCCTGCAAGCTCTTCCCTCTCCATGAGTTTCTACGAGGGGGGATTTGCGATTTCCCCTTGAACGTGTGGGATCATGGCGTTGCTCCTGTTTTTCCGTTTTTAATAAAGAATTTCGACCATCCCTCCCCCCGTGCTGAAGTCTGTTTCTCCTTCCGATTCTCTTTCCCCCTTACCTACTCCACAGCTTGGAAGTTGACCAAACTAGGCAGACTTACATCTTTGTCTCAGCTCTTAGATGAAGGGGGTTCTTCTCCCCCTCTCCTTCCTTTATTGCGAATAAGAGGGGTTTTGACGGTTGGTTTCACGGTCTCCTTCTCCTGGGGCGTGACTCCCTTGGAGATCCTTTTACTATCTCGCGGGGTTCTCTCAGGAAAACTCTTCCCTTTGTCCCTCATTTTGGCCTTTCTGCAAACTGTTTTTACTTTCCCAGCCCAGACGTTGCACTTCAGCTTGGCCCTTTAGCCGAACCCAGGGAGAGAAACAATGTCTCTTTTCCCCCAAAATCCCTCTCATTCTCCAGATTGACCTCTTATCGCGTTTCATTCAGTTGTATCACTAGATATGAAGACCGACGCCCCCACCCTCCTATGAATTTTGTGCAAGATGGGCTTTCCTTCCACGCTGGAGATCTGTCCCCCCCCCCTCCGTTTTTGTTGTTTGCTTCTTGCACACGCAGGAAGGCATGAAAATAACTCCTTTTGCCTGAAAACTCATGAGGTCGGCGGTGTGAACCCGTTTCTTTCATATCTCTTTTCCCTGACACGCAATCGGCCGCCTTTTTCCCAATCTTCTAATGAGATGATTGATGGATTTCGAGGAGATAAGCCCTTCTTCTTCGGCTACTCTTATAGCACGCACTTTTACAGAAGTGAGATTATTCCCACCTTTCAGCCAAACCCTTTGATATAACGCATCGTTACTTCTCTCCATCGAGACTCCCCTCCCCCCCTTATGAATACGAACCCATTCTCTCATTCTCCCCGTGAATCCAGACACACCAAGATTATAGTGCACGTGTTCCCCCTGCTGTTATAACTTCGTCCGCCCCCTCTCTCCCCCTGGAAAAACTGCCCTCCTCTTTTTTTTTAGAGAACAGCTTCTTTCCCCTCTCTTGGTGATCTCTTCGCCCCAGTACTCCACGACTTTTCTTTAGGAGGTAGGCTGCAGCCCTCTGTCCCTCTTTTTTATGGCCCAATCTTTTTCCCCGTCCCCCTTATCGGCAAATGATAAAAAATTTCGCGTTTTCTCTCCCCCCCTTACCCAGAGACCTCGAGTGCAGAGCGTGCTTTTTCCTTTCTCCCCCCACATCAGTTTACCCATAGGAAAATTATTATCTGCCTCCTGATCGACCCCCCCCTAAGGCCCCCTGGCTGGAAATTTACCTTTCTAGCCATTTCACGTTTGGAGAGAGTGACCACCCTCCCCTCTCCTTCGTGTTCCCCAAGGACATTGATTGAAACTCCATCCCGCCATAAGAACGTGCTTTAGTTCTCTGTACATTCTCTTCTGAGCCGTACCTTCTTTGATGTTTTTTTTTGATACATTCTCCCCCGTGAAACGATTCCATTTCAACGAAGGGTCCCCCGAAGCTGGCGATTTTGTGCCCGCTTCGGCGTAGCTTAACCCAGACTCTAGAAAAAAGTCTCTTGCCCCCTTTTATTCTGTTTTTCTGACGATGGGAGCGTAGGTCCTCTTTCATTTGCGTCACCACTTGCCTCTTTACGACTTTTCTGAGCCTCCGACTGCTCCCCCCGCCAGGTAAGAACGGTTTCCCCCTCTCCCGAACCCCCTCGATTGACAAAAACGAACCCCCTGTCCAGCCGATCCCTCCCTTGACCAATGAAAAAATCCTTATTTTACTCCCCCTGAATAAATTTACTTTTCTCCTCTCCCACGGACCTGTTTTCCTCCCGCCCTTCGAAGATACATTGAGCAGCCAGCCTAAATTGCCCTCAGAACCGATCGGAGCCTCACTCCCTAGGCCGGCCCCCCCCAAATAGAAAAACCTCATTACTACCTTCCGTCGGGAGCCCTGCCTCTCGCGTTCCTTTTTTCATGTGACCCTTTGTCCGAGGCGGGGGGTTTCCTCTGCCACTGACTGCGTGTGATGGGAATTCGTTCTGCTCGAGTCGCTGTTTCAGAGCCCCCCTTTTGTAAGGATACGCCTAATCAGCCTAGCCGCGTTGGCCAATTCCCTGTCATGATCATGAATAAGAAATATCCTTCCTCCGTCTAAGGGCTGCTATCTCTTTTTCAGCTCATTTTGGCCCCTACCAACAGACGGATGTATAAGATTCTTCTTACCAAATCCTTTTCGATCATCCCTTTGAATATACGTTTTTTTTGATCTCTTTTTTTAGTTTAGCCGCTAGGTTAAGAACAGCGAGTCCCGCTCCGATACTTGGTAGTTCCCAGTGAAAGAGAGCTAACCCCCCCACCCCCTCTCCGACGCAATACCCTTTCTTTCGTTTTTTTAGTCAGCCGGCGCTTCTCTATTTCATTTCATAACCCCAATTAATCCTTCTTCGTTTTCCCGATCTGAATGGATGGAATGTCCCCCCTCCGGCCCTAAATCCCCTCACTGCACAAAGCAAACGCTTGTCCCCAAGTTTACTGACGCCTAAGATTTCTCCACTCTTGATAATATCCTCGGGAGCGCCGCCACTTTCCCCTCCCCTGGCTGGATTGCGTATTTTTACGTACGCCCCCCAGAGTAGTGTCGTTTGTCGATTCCGCTGGATTTGATAATACTTTTTTTCTTTTCTCCTCGGGGGGCTTTTTGTCGTTCTTCTTTCTCTTCTTCACTGCGCATTCCGTTATCCTTGCTGACAACAGCATTTTTCTTCCCGTTCTTACGGATGCAACTGTAGGCTTGTCTTTGGTGGCAATAGATCTGTTCGTGAGATGGGTCCCTTGATTGGTGTCTCCCCCCGGAACGATACACACCCGTTTTCCTCCCCACTCGGCGTAAAATTCACCCCGATTGAATGAAGGACCCACAACTTTCCACTACTGGAAAGCTGTCACCGCCCTCCCCTCGTTTCTGTCCGACGGTGTAATTATGATTTTCACTCCTGCCCTGCGTCGAAGATCTTGTCGCCCTTTCGTAGAGGACACCTTCGTTTCCCCCCAAACTTTCTTTTTTTCTTTTTCCTCTGCCCATCCAACTTTTTCCTTACCCCCCACCTTCAACGTGGCTTATCTCACTGAAAATGTCTTAACAAAAAGTATTTATTAGAGGATATCGGTTCCTTTTCTCGTCCACTAGGTCTTGACCTTCCAAAATGGGTTTGTATGGAGGTGGGGTACCCGCTCCCCTCCCCTGTCCGTTTTTTCCTCGGGCATGTACTACTGTCATGTCCTTTTTAACGTTCTCCTCCTCAATATCATTTTCCCCCTCGGGAGGTATGATGATTTCCTCTTTTCCTGCCACCCTTGACCCTCCCCTCCTGACGCCCATCGGTCTTTCCGGGTGTTGATTTTTTTGTCGATTTAACCCCCGCGTGTTTATCTGGGCGCTCCGTTTTTACCTTTTTTTTTAAGCATTTCATCCTGGCCCTTCCTCCCCTTACCCCGCCGAAAGTCTTTGGTCTTACTGCTAGGGATCACCCCACCTAACTCCTGTGAAAGTCTTTTGCATTTTCGCAACAGGATCTCTTTTAGAGTTTTTGTTTTTTCTCGAGTCTGTTCGGAGAACATCGCCTTTCCGGCGATCCTTTTTTTTCTTCTTTTCAGTTAGATTCCGAATCGTTTTTTTGTTGAAGCACTGGAGATTTTCTATTCTTGAGCAGCGTTCCAACCCATATGGGAGCATCTCATTTGGTGGCATTGCCCCCGGTTTGTCCTGACTCCGTCACATTTACCTTCAGGATGTGTCCTTACGATTTCCCTGGAAAAAAGGGCTCGACCCCCTCTTCCGGCCTATCCATCAACCCTCATTCTATGCAAAAGCTTGCCGGTGTCCTTCCTTTTCTGTCATCACCTCTATGAAACCCGCGTATCATCCCGTTCCTTTTTGCCCCCCGCTTGCTTCCAGGCCGGGGAGTGAATATCCTTCCTCTCCCTTTTTTTTTTGTGCTCTTCGATTTTCCCTCCGCCTGCCGTCTTCACACTCCCGCCCCCCCTGTTTGCACAATGTGGAGGCCTCTCCCCTTAATCTTTCGTTTTTTCCCAGGTTAAGTCCTCGAGCCTTTTTTTCCTCTTCGACTTCTCTGAATGGAGTAAGAGTGCGATTTTTTTTACCCCTTTTTCGTCCTTTCGTCCTCCCTCATTCTTCCGTGACGATATTCGCCAGGCCCCACCTCCATGAACCCCCACAATGAGATTATCCCTCTTATCTCTACTGTCTCCTCCCTCCAGGGCCTCTCCCCCCCGTATTCTGCTACTTCTTCCCTTTCCCCCAGAACCTCGCAAGAAAGCGATTTCTCTCCCCCGTTTTCACAGCGTTATCCCTATGGAAAGTGCCTCTTTTTTTCCCCCTCTTGCCCAAGCTTTGTTCTCGATGGGTATCTCCTTCTGCGTCTCCCCAACTTCTCTTGTAGGTCGGCGTCAAGGCCGATGTCCAATCTTGTCTCTCCCCTCTTAGAAACCGTATTTTTCCTGATCCCCATCCGTTGCATCCCCACCTTTCCCCCCTCTTTACTTCACTCTCTTCGTTCCCTCCGTCTTCCCTAATCGAAATCCCAGGGATCTTGGGGAAATTACTGAGTCCCGAGGCCCAACAATCGATACTGGATTTCCCCTACCCTAGCACAACCTGAATAGTCGGTTGAACCCCCACCCCCTACTTAGTGTTAACCCTTAAATTCATTCTATGAAAACCCCAAGCAAGTCTTCCTATCCTTTTTCCGCTCATTAAGGTCTCGCTGAAGTCCTTAGTGGATGGTTACCTGTATGTTAGTACAGTTTAGCACCATTGCTACCCCCCCGACTTGCTCCTCTACTTTCGCTGTTGATGCCCGCTGCGGCGCCGATTTTTTACCGAACATACAATATCACCCCTTGCTCCCAAAATAGTTCTTTTTCTTTCTTTTCCGCCTCGCGCGCGTGGAGTCATTGTTTTTTTTTCCGCACTTTATTTTTTAAGATCGCCTCCTGATTTTTGCTCCGCCCGGATCAACACCAATTGACCAGGCCTTTAATTCACGGTCCAACTTCCTACACATCAGCTTGCCCCCATGTCCTTCCCCATCCGTCTTCCCCCCGCTTTCGGGCCCTTTCTACCCTGAACATGTATTTGCGCCGGTTCAGCCCTTCTAAGTAAATGGCGGAAGATAACCCCCCGTCTTCTCATTATCTTCGAATGGCCGCAGCCCCCTTTCCTGCGCGTACACCCCATCCCTCTAACTCTTGGATCGCGTTTCCCTCCTCAACCTATTCCATCTAGCTTAACTCTTCCTTCGTTAGAGTAAGACTTTGACTTGATTAACAGGGGAGGGACTTGTCCCCATCCCCCTGGTTTGTGCTGAGTACTTTCTTTGTCTGTTTCTAGTTTCCTGGGTTTCCATCTCCCATTTCTTACCGGATGTAATTGATGAAGAGCAGCGAGGGTCCCTTTACTTTCTTTTCGAATGGAATCAATCCCTCAGCAGGTTAACCCCGCCAGCCCGGTTTGCTTTTATTTCCTTCCTTCTTGGTTCACTCTTTGGACCAACCGTTCCACAATCCTTTCGTATTCTATTGGAACAATAGCGCGGAATTCTAATCCTTTTCATCCCTTTCCGATGTTTTTTTTTTCTTTTTGATATATGCGACCTACTCTATTTTTCCTCAATCTTGTATTCTTTTCTGTGTGTCGGTTGTTAGCACACACGAGCCCCCCTTTTTCCGAAGGACAACCTTCATTTTTTTTTGTATTACTCCCTTTTGAGTGGCGGATCCGTGTCATTAATCCGGACATTCCCTCTCGGCTCGTGATAGATAATGACTACTGGTCTTTTTGAAACCCAGCGGCCCCTTTTAATTTTTCGCCCCCATTAACCCCCCCGTGGCTTGCCAATATGGCCCGGCCTTACAGCTTAGTTTATATCAACATTGCTCACCCTCCCTTCTTGACGCTGTAGCCCCTGATGTATATGCGATTCTCCGTTCTCCAAGCGCCGTTCTTTATCTTTTTAGCGAAGTCCGATTTAGGCTGCTATAAGGACTATCGTCGAATTCTGGCTTGAGCCTAAGGAGCTTTCCATTTTTTTTTTTTCCCTTTTTTCGGCGATTTTACCCTTTTCCAGTTACGTGATCAGTTGGCCTTTATTTCCTCGAAAATGTTTTTGTTCGGTGGTGGAAAACTAATGTTAGGTTCGGAGCTTGGTCAGTTTGTCTTACGTGTTTCTATGGTTCCCTGCCGGGCTTCCAATCGCGAGCGTTTCAATCGCACTTCACGTGACGGGAACCAATCTCGACCCCCCTTCCCCTAGAGTCCTCGTCCAATTTACTTACCATATTTTGCATCTCTTTTTGGCTCTTGTATGTCCCTTCTTCCCTTTATCTCCCCGAAGCGTGCTCCAATTCCAAGGTTGAAACATCAGGATTTGCTCTTTACCTTGATTTTTTCCCCCCCCCCCTACAAATTGATCCCCACCCCCACACTTGCCTGCTCCTCCCTGGAACCTCTGACCCCAAAGTCAGTTTTGGTGCTTAAGTTTCCTTTCTTTCGTTTGCTGGACACCCCTCACACATTTTCTTTCCCTTTTGGGAGATCCGACCGATTTTAGTGTTTGCTCGGGTCACCCCCTCTCCTTCGAATGCTTTAATAAAGTTCGTCTCCCACCTATTCCCTTCCCCTCTTTGATCTGTTCGCTTGTTTTGATTTCTTGCCTTCTTCCCAACCCCCTCCCGTGCACAAGACTGAGGGTTTTGAGTTTTGGAGTTTTCCCCAAAGGTCCGTTCGTTTTTTTTGCTTCATGTTCCCCTTTTTTCGGTTGGGCAAGATTTTGACTTTCCTTCTGGCCTCCGCGAACCGTTTTCTTTTTTCGTACTGTTACCTTCTATTCTATCACCCGAAGACGTCAAAGCTTTGAAGATTGCTGCAACCCCCATTTCAAATTCCTTTGGATTTTTACCTCTCTTCTTACGGTGTAGGGACCCCCATCTCCTTTCCCCCTTGTTTCCTTCTTTTTTTCCCTCTGGTGGTTGGCTTCGAAAGAGATCGCGAGTAGTGTTTTGTGGCCCCTTGTTTCTATTCTTTTGGTTATGCAGTTCAAAAGATGATCCGCTATCTTGGTTTCATTCTTTTTTTCTCCACCTGTGCAATGGAGTTTTTGCACCCCCCCCGCTTCTTAAAGTCCAAGGAATTTGTCCTTCTTGCGAAGTACCACGTTATCCTGCCCCCCCCCCCTCTCCTCCGATCATTTCCCTTTATCTCCTTTCGCTAATTGAAATTTTCGTTCTTTCCGTTTTTTTCGCCTCTGAAGACCCCCTCTTATAAACACTACCTCTGTCACTTTTTGCCCGAGTGGCTTTATTTGTACTCCCTTCTCCCGGAGGTTTCCCCCCTTTTTTCCCTTCCCTCCTGTTGTTTGTGTTTTTTTTTTTAGCGCAAACGCCGGCAGGCCTTGTCCAACCTCCTGGACAAACAGGTTCACGTCGGTTTTTTCCCCGCGGTCTAATATTTCTTCGCACTGAAGTCAGCTAGAACTTGCCTCTTCTCATGAGATTCTTTCCTTGTTCTTTTCGGCTTAATGGGGTAGCGACCGGTGGTGTTCCCCTTTTATCTCAAAGGACGGATTTTACAGATCTTTTGAAAATGGCCAATTGAATTCCACTGCTCCCCCGGCACCTTTTATGACTCTTCTCTCTTTCCCGACACTCTACCCCTTCGCCGATAGCGAACTTTGCATCCGGCCCCCCAAGACTCTCAAAGAGAATTTTTTCCCCATCGTGAGTAACCAAGCGCCTCCCCCACTTTTGACATTCTCCTTCTTTTTCGCAAGCCTTTCACCTCGTTTGGTGTATTTCCTCGCGCGTTTCCAAGGGTTGCTTGAAAAGCTCTGCTGATATGAGAACTCTCAACCCTTGAGGGCCCATACTCACACTTTTTTTCGTTTTGCCTCTAACCAATCCACCCTCGGTTGATCCCATGCGTGCGGCGTCCTTTTAAGGTTTCCGAATTACATATCCTTACCCGGAGATTGGGACCTATATGATGATTTTGAGTGACACCTTTCAAGGTAAGTTTGTGCCAAGTTGACCCGAGTCCGTCATTCTTTTTGAGGTAGGTTGTTTTTTGTTCTGTTTGGGCACACGTTCACAACATTCGTGCTCCCCATCCCCCCCCAGTGACATTTTTTTCCTGATGCCCCCTCTAAGCACAAGATTTCCCCCCACGACGATGCTGTCCCAGTCCTCCCAGTTCATGCGAGGGACATCTTAGGGGGATTTTTTGCTACCAAGTCTTCTCAACCCTGCCACCTCCTGTTCAACTTGACTTTCTTTTCCTCTACGTCGATTTGTTTCCCAGATTTTTCTTCTCCTATGAAGTTTTCCCATCCTAATCTTCAATAAAACCACACCTAGATGTCCCAAACACTATGTAGTTCTGTAGGTGGGGTTTGTGAACTCGGTGAGGAGGGCAAATACTCTTTTGATTCCGTCACTTATTCGTGTTAGACGCCTCACTTGTACCCCATGGCCCCTAACTGTTTACAAGGCTACCGAACATCGCCCCCGCTTACCCCCACCCGACCCGACGAAGAATCACAGGGATCCCTTAAATGCGTCTGCGAGCGTAAGCATTTCCCCTTTCCCTCGAGGTGTAAGAGCACTTTTTACGTCGACCCTCCCTGCCCCCCTACCTCAAGATATTCCTTTGAAGAAGTCCCCATCTTTTTAGAACCAGTACTATACTCTCCACTTTCTTTTTTGCGTCGCGAGGCAAACCCTCCCTACCATCAGCTTTTCTTTCCCGCGAGGAGCTCCCTGATCCTGTAAAGGGTGGAATGTCTGATTCATTTTCGGGCCTCATTGTTCCATTGTACAGTAGTTTTGGCTTCTTCTTGGTTTCGGTCGAGGGACGCTTTTGGTTTCCCTTAAAGTATCAGGATAATGTCAAAGCCTCCTAACTTCTCTTTCGCTATGCATACTCTCCACCCTGCACGGCCCTTATACATCAGCACGGGGACTTCCCTGACTTTTCCATTTCCCCGTCCCCTTGAAGACTGCTCGCGCCAGATCTGGTGATGACTCCCAGTTCCTTTTTTTTTCCTCTCGATTTTATCTATATACCTTTTTGGTGTTTCCGAAGATATGACTATCTTGATAGATTTTGCCCCCCTATCTGTTTCCTTTCGTGGTTTAGGTGTCGCGGTAGCTTCCCCAACCTTAGCCCCTTCCTCCGCCCCTCCTAGTATGTTTAGCCGCCGGTCTAGTGTGTCTTCATTGATACCTTCCCCAGGACCCCCTTTTAAAAGCGTCTCTGTTCCCCTCTCGATCTTTCTTTTCTGAAAAGAGGAAATATTACCCTCACGCCCCCCTTACCCCTCACCCCCCACATGGACCCCCCCGATTCTCCCCGTTCCCTTAAACCACGTCTTACTCGCTACTTTCGATGCACGCTTCCCTTTACTGCGTCGGAGTTCTTTTGTCGCGCTTCGCCAAAGATATTTTCGTATAGAGGCGCTACGATAAGGGTTCAGGTCTTGTTCTATTCAAGCCTTTCGTCGAAAGTGGTTTGTTCTTGAGATCCCTGCCTTGTTTTACTTAACCTTCTCTTTATGAGCCGTGCGAACCGTTTTTCATTTGCCCTCATTTTAGTTAGAAAGCCTTGGAGAATGTTGTACGGTTCGTTTTTTCATAGACCCTCTTCTGTGGTGGTTTGGTCATTTATGCTCTTTTGGTTTCGGCCTCCTTTGAGGCGAATCGCCAGATGAAAGGAGCGGCCCCCCCAATATGATGCCACCCGCGCCTCGGCTGCACCCTTTTTCCTCAATTTTTTTTGCCGTCTGATTCCTCCTGCTAGATGATTGCCCCCGTCCTCGTGCTACATCTCCCTTCTTCGAGAAATTCGCAACCCCCTTTCTGTTGCTCGTCCGGAGGAACCCAGTCTGGCACCCCTCACCAACTCCCGGCCAGTGAGAGAAATGGAAAATGTCGCTGACCCCCCCCCTTCTGTTTTCTGTGCTATTTTAATAGCCTTCCCGAGTTTTCCTTTGTCCACATGGGATTTCGGTGTGTTTTTTTGCGTCTCCCTCCTCCCCGCCCGTGCTATAGTTGTAAATTCCCCTTATCTGAATTTTCCATTTCCTCATTCCCCCCCCCGGATGGATAATGGTATTGATTGATGATTTTCAGCCACCTGTCCACCCCCTTCTTCTCGGCCCCTCCCCTCGTGCCTCCTCTTTTTCTTCTGTCGATTTTCAAAACGTTCCGCCAGTGTGTGCTCATTTTATAGGTTGACGGAAAGAGGCTCATCAATCCGTTTTTTTCCTCGGCCTTTACACTCCCGTCCCTCTGTTCGCTGGTCGACGCTTCGCTTCAGACACACCACTCCGACAGCAAAGATGGGCTTGACCAAGATCGGCTCTTTTTCCCTTTGGGAGTTTTAGATTTGAATCATTCCTTGGCTGGACCTCTCAATCAGTGCCCTAAGATTTTGTGCGGGATGCCCGATCTCTTTACCGATCGTGAGGCGTGGTAGGAGATTTTCGATCTCGTTTTTTCTAGCAGACCCTCTCCTTCCTTCAGTGGCCCATTACTGCACCGGGTGGGCCTCTTTTTCCCCTCTGTTCCAAGACTTCCTGTCTCAAGAGAGAGACCACCTTTCTCTACCCCTCCGGACAATAAATCATCTTCGTCCAAAGTATTTGACTCCTTTGGTCGTCATTACTCATGTAAACTCTTTTTCTAACACCTCTACCGCCTTATTTGAATTGGGAGGTCATTTCAAGTCTGCGTTTTATTTCTTTTTTCTCCGTTGTTTTTTCGCTTCTTGCCCTCGATTGCCAAGAATCGACCCCGTGTCCCCCCTTGGTCCCATGTTTTTTTTCCGGGTTTGACAGGTTTCATTCCGTTTAGTTTACTCCCACCGGCAGTAAAGCTGCTATTTTGCAATTTTTTAATGAGATGCATGATTTTGAGTATCGCTTTTTCGCCCAGTTTTCTTCTCCATCTTAGAGCCCACTCCTTTCCTTAGTTTTGACCCTTTCTTAAATGCCCCGTTTGCGCATGCCCCCCCTTTTCTTCTCGAAATATTTTTATCTATAAGGTAGATCGGCCCCCCCTTCTCCTTTTCCCCCACCCTGATTTTTTTTTTTTTCATCTCTTTGACACTAAAGCCACCAGATCCTTTCGTTCCCCCCTTCCCTTCTCTGTCCACGTCCTAGTAGTAAAAAGCGCTACACTTGTTTTTAAACAATCATATTTTGCCTTTCCTCTTTCTTTTCTTTCTAGTTGGGTTTCTTCTCTTAGCCTTTTTTCCTTCCTTCTCTTTGATTTAGTATGAAAATTCCTATGGCATTGAGGAGAACCATCTTTGCGCATCGCCTGCCCCCTGATCAAAAAGTTATTCTTTGATATACCCCTCCACCCTCCTTCTCACCCTCTTGCTCTCTGGAGTTACTTTTGCGAAGCCCTCCTTCCCTCTTTTTACCCAGGATCCCGATGTACCCTCTTTATTTACATACTGCCCCCCCCCCAGTCAAGTGGTCCTATCCCTTTCACGCCCAACGTTCCCTCCGAGTCTAAAACCCGAACAGCCCATTTCTTTTTTCAAGCCTAGTCCTTCTAGGAACCATATAAGCACGCCGGGTCTTTTTTCAAGCTCCATTTAAGGTCTCTCTCTCCTACTTCTTGGGATTTTTTCCCTTTTTTCGGTTGACTCGCCCCAAGGACCCACTTAAAACTAAGTGATAGACCATTCTCACCGTGTCGCAGTACTATCAGGTGGCATCTAACCCCCTCCCACACCTCTTTCCACCAGATAGTCTGTCGGGTGAACTTTATTTTTATCCTTCTTTTTTCCTTTCACTTTCCTCGTGCGACCCCTTTCTCTAGCTTGGAGAGCCCCACGACGGGTCCTTGCACCCACCCTTTCTCCCGGGCAAGAACTTTTCCCAAATCTCCCCTCACAAACGACCCCAAACCCCTCAAGTCCTCTTCTTTCGCCCTGGAGTTTAGTCTCGGTCCCGCACGTTCCCCCATCCACTCCCCTTCCTTTGACGATCACTCCGTCAACGAACCAATTCTTCCTCTTTCGAGATTTGCCTCTCCCCCCACTTTTATAGTTGGCGAACAGCTCGAATCACTTCTCTTTGTCTAGGCTCTGCACCTGCCCCCCAAGATACGCCTTGCGAAAGGTCGGGAGCTCCTCTCTCCATTTATTTGAATGTTTTATCCTCCCTAGCGTTTCCCCTCTTAAATTCAAGAGTGTTGCTTTGTCAGGGTCGTCTTTTTTTTTTTTTGATTCCCATAGACATAGGCATACTTCTACGATCCGTTCGCGTTGAAATGTCCCCTTTTTGACTTCTAACAACTCGCCCCGGGGGCTTCTATTTCTCTCTCTTTCTTGATCTTTTTCAGCTCAGAGGGAAAAGTACCTACCCTACGCTTATCGTCTCGCGTTTGACCAGCAGTCATCCTATTCTCTCTCTTTTACTCTCCTCCCGGGTTTTGTGTCCTCCTTCTCTGATCCTTTTCGCTCTCTTTTCCGCACTCTTCTTGTCGACAGTTGGGTCTTGCCCCGTCACTTGAAACCAACTAGAGAAGAATATACTTTCTTTTTACACTGCGAGTTTTTATTTCATTCTTTCCGCCCCCCAGGACTCCCCTGTACGGTCTCTTATCGATACTTACACTTGTCCAACCGATGTTGCCTTCAGACCTCCCCCCCTTCCCACCCCAAACTGCTTGTTTTGCCCAGATTGACCTTTAGAGTTCCCTCCCACATGCTACCTCGTAGTTGCGCTTGCTGTGATCGTGTTTCGAGTTGTCCGCGTCTCCCCTATGACGAGTACCTCTCTTTTCTTCCTATATCTGTTCTCGGGTTGTAGGAATCAGCCCGTTCTGGCGTTTCTAGGCCGTCGTGATTTCGTAAAACCTTCCTGGATCCCCGTTGCTGAACGAGCCATCCCGTTCTTGTACCCAGCCCGGACCAGGCATGTCTGTTATTTTTTTTCCCATCCCTTCGGTTTCGGGAGAGGGTGTCATTCTTCCGGTCTCCTGGTTTTTCATTCCGAGGCTTCCGCCTACTCGATCAGGAAAGATGAATTGAGGAACAATAGATTGCCCACTTCCCGCCCTAGGATCCACCCCCCTCCCTCCCTCTAGTTGGTTCCTCGCTTTTTGGCGATTAGGCTTTCTATTTCCCTGTCCGAGAGAAAGAGTGATCCTATCATTCTTCGTGAGCCCCATTCTTTTCCACGGAGGTGATACGAGAGGGCAACTACCACTGAAACTACCACAGTTCTAGAGAGACCGAACTGCCCCCCTTCCCCTTTTTCATTAGTGTCGAGAAGTTGTCCTCGGTGACTTTCCCCGAACATTTCTTTCTTGTAGGTTACGCGCTCCTCCCTATGACCGTGGGCATGGTAGGCCCCCATCCTTCTGCCCCTTTTTCCACGTTTCCTCCCTCCCTCTTCTTCCCTCGGGATAGGATTTAAGCTATTAGATTTCCAAAGAACACTACGATCGGGCACTTTCCCTGTTTTCCCCTCTTTGTTCTTTGGAATTCCCCACTGCGAAACGTGTGACCTCTGGTCCGCTCCTTGTTGCGGACCTTTCTTGTTATCCAGCATTC
>Ga0179591_1335187_pt1 | contig 21831 bp, 21 predicted proteins | sample CZOMad2_1_08_16f_FD_182891 | JGI IMG/M metagenome (GOLD analysis project Ga0179591, IMG submission 182891) | Vadose zone soil fungal communities from Angelo Coast Range Reserve, California, USA - CZOMad2_1_08_16fungal (PacBio error correction) | ecosystem: Environmental > Terrestrial > Soil >... | reverse complement strand
ATCCGTGTCCCTACTTTTCCGCCTCCCACGCTTTGCGTCTCCCCCTCAGCCCTTAAGACTTCTTCTTTTTTCTCCCCCAGCTTTAAGCTGTTCCTTTAAGGTTCTTACCCTCCCATTACCCACCCTCAGGAGAAGTTCTTAATGCCAGTCCCGCAATTCCTAAAGATCTCAGAAACCTTAAGATAAATACTCGAAAATGAATATAACTGGAAGTTTTTTAATATACTCTACGAGAATCTCTCGCGAACTCCCGTGGTATCTGCCGAGGGCCCTCTTTCAGTATGATTTGCTTCTTACTTGAGGGGTTCTCTACGTCCGCCTGTGATCCCTTTTCATCTTTCCCTCTGGATCTCGTGTTCGTTATTTACTTTTTGCCCGTGGCTGTCTCTGTGTCTACCGGGGATCATTTCTCTTGATACGGAGCTTCGTTTTTTGTCGGACCCTCGTTCATTAATGTTCCTGTTTCCTTCTTTGCCGGCGCGCTCTTCTCAAATTTACGTCCCTTGTTTAATGCTATCTTTTAATACAACGCTCCAGCCTCACTCGATGGCCCCTTCTTTTTTTTCTTAGTGGCACTTTCCCCCCCCTATATTTGTGGTCCCCCCCCCCTTTTCTTTACCTCCGGAAACAGGTTTGCGTAGATCTCCGACGCTACACCCACATCTCCTGTGAATCTTTCTTTTTCTTTTAGCGAGACGCGGGGCTTTTAACTTTGAAACTTCCTTGGCCCACTGCCGCCCCCACGGCCGCCCGGGTCTTCAAGGAACTGTTGCCTTCCTTCTCGACAGCCGCTCTTTTTTCCCTATTCCCCCCACACCCCACGACGTCTCAATTTTCTGTTGGAAGAAAGCTCTCCTCCTCCCGTTGGTCGGCAGGAGAATTTTTTCTATCAGTCACCGGAGAAGCGACATCGCCCCGAGAAGGTTCGTTTGGCGTTTAGAATGAGAAATTTTTACCTCTTTTTCTTATAAACGACGGGTGGGATGGCCCATCCCATAGGAAGAGACTCTGTTCCCATTCCTTCCAGGTGGATTTTGATATCGCAAGTACCTTTTAGGCCCTCAACACAGCTATTCTAGACGTACATATTCTCCCCTCCCCCTCTGACGACACTCTGGTCCTCCTGCTAGACTTTCAATTTGAATCCGTAGCGGACAGGGAAACGGACGGATTCTCAGTCGTGCTGCGGCGTGCATCCCTCCTTTCTTTTTTCAGTGACAAAGGAAAAAACTTCATTCCTAAATCTTTAGCCTAGTCGTTCAAGCTCCTCCTTCAGTCATACCTTCGATCTTCTGAAAGCAAAATTTCCATCCCCTCCAGGTATGCAACCCAACCTGATGAAGTCTTGCCTCATTCCAGCATAATTAGAAAGAAGATTAGAACAAAAACAAAATCCAATCCCGCGAAAGAGACGCAGCACCTTTCACAGCTCTCCCCCTTTTAGAAAGAACGCAACGACCGCCTCCCGTTCCCCCGAGAGTCCCTGGGCTTCCCCCACGAAGTAGGGCGATAACGGAGGGAAAGAGGTCGGGCGAACTTGGGGCTGATTCTCTTCCGAGACGCTCCCTCAGAAGCTAAGAGAGTCGGAACAGACCGAACGTACAATTCTTCCCAGAGACTTCTCACAAGCCCCAGGTAACTCAGGAATTGCAAGAAACGAAACCCATTCTCTTTTCGAGCACCCCGCCCCTTGGAGATAAGCTTTGCGTGGTCATTTGTACACAATCCGAGCTTGTTCCACCTCAAGGGACCTTTCCCCCCCCTTCCCTGAGCACGTTGCACCTGATGTTTAGTGATTCAAATTCCCCTCATCCATAGCAAGCTTCCCTTTTTCCCCTCTTAGATGGGCTGGCGCGCATATCCTCAAAGATACTTTTCGAAAGTCCCTCAACTGTCTTCCTCCGGGAGCTAATTCCCATCGAGCAGACCTCTAGGCGAGTTACTTCGGCTTTCGTTACCTCCCCACCCTTTTTTTTATGCTAGAGTTTCGCCTACGCTCCGCAGTGAAACCCCCTTATCCCAGATCCGGCTCCCTTGCTCGATGGGTGGTTATGATTTCCTCTCCCCCTCCCAGCGGCTCAGATGAGTCCTCTTTCTCTTTTTTTGTTGATGTGTGATTTGCCGCGCCCCCTCAACCCCATTTGAAGACCTCTCGTGGCGCGTTCACTACGGTGGACAGACTTCCAAGATTCAGGAGGCAGGACCCCTGAAATTATCTTTCCGCCTTCTTTGTGTCGTGCCGTTTCTCGTGAGGGTTTCGTTTTCGACCGAACCGCTTCGCTGGTGTGGATACGCGGGCTCTCTTGTGATAGTACCGTCCTAACTTTGCTGGGCATGTGAATTGTCGTCCGGGAGACACGCCGGACCCCCAACCCTTAAGACCCGTCCTTGGCCTCCTGCTAGTACCCCCTGTCCTTGACAGGTCTACACACGTCCGGTTTTTCTCTCCGCTATCTGCCACTCTCAATACGGCGCTTTCGCGTTTCCCTTATATAATGATGGAGCCTTCTAGTCCAGGACGTGTTTTTTTCGGACCCTTCGGTAATCGGTTTACAGCAGACACTTCTTTTTGTGTTGCCCCTAAACGTCGGTTGACAAATGTGTTTCAAATCTCTCTACTGTCCATTGAACTGATAGAGGTTACCTTTTTTCTTCGATCGTTTGAGTTAGAACCTGGATCACAGCTCTGGTCTTTTTCCTCACTTTTTCTCTTTATTAAGTTACAGTGTCAGCTCGTTCCAATGGCCAGTCGTCTCTGAGTTATTTGGAGGAATTTTCGAGTGCGCTTTTGAAGGCCTCTTTCCCTAGGTTTCATCGGCATAATTAGTCCTTGAGCTATCTCCCTGAGCCGACTCTTCCCGCTCGCGGTGATGGATTCCCCAAATTGGCTACACTCTGCTCCCATCTTCAGAAGCTCACCACACCTTCTCGCGTTCTGTTTGGTCAGATCTTTTCTACAATTCACACCCCATTCCTGAAAGGCAATTTCTTCCCTCCGACGCGTGTCTCGTTTCCCTCTCTTTGTGCCTCAATAGCTTCTTCCTCTTTTTTCGGTGAACTCTTTCCAACAGCTTCTTCCCCGGGCTTGTGCGCGATCGGCAGTGGACTAGGGGGTGCGCGTGGCCCTTTTTCTCCCCTGTTTGCTTTTTCCCGTAGTCGCGTACCCTTTTCCCGGAGATTTATATGGTATATGAGAAAAAACTACGTTACGCTTCTGTCAGCCCTATTCCCCGCAGTGTGAATGAGTGCTCCGCCCCCTCAAGCTTCTCTTGGCTGGACTCGCGTCTTTTATCCAGTGTCGTTTTTTTACCCGATCCTGTTCCCCCTTTGAAATACTTCTCCTCTCTCGCCCTTCGTTCCAGTGCAATCGCCCCCAGTCTTCTGATTCCACGCCCCTTTGTCTCCTCTTCCTTAATCTCCGGCCATGTTTGTAGCCAAGCGACCACTTTCCACTCAATAAACCGGAAGGATGTGGAGCATGGATCCATACGGTGTCTCGCCGGCTCGCCTGACTTAACACAATTTTTTCTTTTCTTCTCTCCCTGGACCTGGTCCTCTCTTCGAGCTCTCAGACTTTCTCAGATTCATTTCGAGATTCTTTTTCACCCGTATTAGTTTTTAGATCGAGCGAGTAGTTTAGAGCTCCTTCCTGTTCCAACCGAGCCGTTGGAACGGACCTGATCTTCCTTTTTCCGTTGTGCGGTAGACGACCCAGTATGAAAGTTCTACAGGTTCCTTCCTCCTTCTCCCGTCTAGGTATGTTGCCACGCAAAGCGCGCGTTGTAGTACGATTCTTGGACCCGGAGCCCTTCTATTTTATCTTTCCCTTCTTTTGTTGTTGTTGACCTTTAGGTTTTCTATCAGTATATTCTGACCCCCCCCCCACAGCGACGTTTTATTCACCCGCACTTCCCTCCTGGTGTCGGGACTTTTCCTCTTTCCTTTTGTTTAGTTACGGGAATGTTCCTAACCTCCTTTAGTGTCCCCACCTTTCTTCCTCCAAGTGATGCCGTTCTCAATTTTGCAGCAGACCTACCCGAACTACGTCAACCGCTCCTTAGAAACTGTCTTGATACACTTCATATCTCTCTTGACTTTCAAGGTCGTTTTTTCCTTTCGTCTGGTATAAGCAGCACTCTTAAGATGAGTGGAGATCACAACGGCCCTGAGGGCTTTTCTTATAATTTCGCCCTTGGTCCCCGGTTCTAATACACTTTCCTCCCTATTTGGTTTTTGATTTTCCTAGTTGTCTGGCCCCCTTCTCTATCGCCCTGAAGGAGAGTTAGGAACCGCTTTTCTTGAGGGGTGCTTTTTTTTTCGGCGCGCTCTCTACCCTTTACATTTGGATGTTCAGATTTATTTACAAGACCTCGCTCAGCCGCCCAGAGCACGGATTTTCTCTTTTTACTTTTCGTCTCCCCTCTTTTTTAGCCTCTTACCGTTGGTCGCTACTATCGTAACCGATCCTCTCCTACTTTCCCCGCGTGTCCTTCTTTAGGTTTCCTCTTTTTTTTTTTACGCGCCATTCTTTTTCACCTGACCAGTCGCCCCCTACGTAAGACCTTTGTTCTCGGCCCGGCCTGTCCCTCGGAATTCCCGCCCTCTCTCTCTCCCGTTCACTCTTCTTGCAAAAAAAGCTTCCTCCTCTACGCTTTCGTAAGAAAGCGCCTTAAGCTTCTTTTTCCGTTGGGAGGAGGATACCTCATACGCCACCGTCGATCGCCAGAGAAAGGTCTTTTCCTTTAAGAGTTAGCAGATGAGACACCCCTCGTTTTTCGATCCCTTCGGTTTTCTTTCACACGGATGTTGTTAGATCTCTTTCCCATCATCTTTTGGGATTTTCTTTTGATAGAATCCTTCCTTTTTTTCCTGCCTGAAAACAGCCTTATTTTTTTTCCCCCCCCCTTTCTTCAATTCCTCTTTGATCAGTAGGTAAACCCTAGTTGCTAGATTGTCCCCCTTTCTCTTTCCGGACCGGGACCTGATCTTCCTCACTTCGCCGAAATAATAGAGTGATACAAGTAGCCTCAGTCCCCCCTCCGTCCCCAAAAGAAGATTTTTCGTATAATTCAAAGACCTTAAGGCCAGTGGCGGCTTTTCGAAAATTGCACATAACCACCCCCCTTTCCCCCATCAAGTCCTAAGTGCGGGCGCTGCCGTCCCGAAAGATGTCTCCCCCCCTCAAGTCCAGATCCTATGGCCCCCCCGTTATCAGCGTGAACCCGCCCCTGTTTTCGTCCTGGCCGACGTCGTCCACCGGTTTACGCGAGTTCCGTTTGAAAACTCCTAGTTTGTGGATTGCCCCCGCTGGTGAGCATGGGTCTCCCTTTTTTTGCGAAGACGCTTAATGCGAGGCTTCCACCTTCACCGTCTTCAACCGCTCTTTCCTTCCCCCCTCTCAACTTTTCTCCTACCCCCTAAAACACCGGAGGTAGAGAACGTCCCTCGATGCCTCTTTCGTGCAAGGGGCTCTTCTTTCTATATCCACGAGTGCACCTTTCGCTGGAACCCCACTTCGCGTCCTGTGAGTGTAATACCCCCTGCTTTTTTGCTGGGCCCTCCCCCCCCTAACAGCGATCGACCCGGCTTACAATAATTGTCGTTTTGTGCATATCCTCATCGCGATCCCTCAGCCAGGTACTGCGGCGTTTTTTTCGTTAGTCACTTCCCCATTTTTCTTCTCCATTCATAGACGATCCCTTCATAGGGAACCGGACACCCTTCGTGCAGGTTTCCCTCCTCTATCCCCCTACACTCCCCTTTCCCCCCTCCTCAGTTGAGGCCTTTAGTCTGGTTTTGAGGGGATGTTTTCCCTTGTTGCGCCACTAATACCGACAGTCTCTTTCTCGCGTCGGCTTCTGCCTTGACGTGAATTTTGCTCAAAACATCCAAATTTTGCCAGATGGACTCAGAGCTTCTCGTGTGGCCTTCAGGCCAGTGCCTTCTCTGATGAGACTGTTCCCGGCACCATCCTTATTTCGCGCTATGAGGTGAGTATCGGCTCCCTTTTGCCTCTTTGCCCAGTGTGGCACCTGTATCTTTTTTTAGTCTCAGGGGGATCAGTTCGGCTAAGGTTTTCTTTGGACTTCTCGCCTCCTTGCTTCTTGAGCCCATCGCTTACGCCCCCCGCTCACGCACTCTTCTTTCGTACACCGGTGGAGTCCTTCTGGGGGGGTTTCCACCCTTCGAAGTTATCTCTTCCCTCTCCTTCCCAGGACGGCACCCACTGAAAGTTGGCCGGGAAGCTCCTACGAGCTTGCTAATACGCTGGATTTATTGCAAGCGTGTTTGTATTCGTCCTTTTTTCGAGTCATGAAGGACCGCTCCATCAAGATTAGCCTTTCGTGTGTGCCTCACCGATTTTCGGAGGTTAACATTTTTCTAAATCGCGGCGGTGTCAGGCCCCTTGAAATCCGATGGCGGCAACTCCTTAGACTCGTTTCTTTCTTCTCGTTTTAACTCGCCCCCTGGATACGTATGTCGAGGTATTCTGAGTGTCATTGACGATTACGTTTAGGTACGTTCCTTCCCCTGGAACATTTTTTATTTTCTCTGTTCCTCTGGATTTAACTTAGTGAGCGGGATTGGATTTTTCAGCATGTACTTTTTTAAAATCCGCGTTTCTCCTACCATGCTTCCTTTCCTTTTGATAAATCGCCCTAGCCAGCCGCTTCTGGTCCTATATCGCTGTTTTTTTCTTTCTGAGCATTACCACCCTTTTAGTCTTGGTGTATGATCCATCTTCTACGTCGCGCACCTAACATATTGCTGCGCCGAGTAACAGATCCTTTTTCTTTCCTATTGGACCCCCCAATTCACCCCCCCCCCCTCCCTACTTAATGAAAGTTATCCCTCTCAGAGAACTTCTTGTGGTTGAAGAAGCATTTCGAGGCCTCTAGAGCCGTTAGATGTTCCCCCTATTTGTGCCTACCCCAGTCCCTATCCTCCGGTGGAGCGCTCGTTGCCGGGTCCCTTCTTAGCTTTTCGCATCGTTCCCCCCCTTGCGCGCGAAAGCATACGCCGCTCGACTGGGTTGATCGTTTCGTATCTGACATGAGTTTTTCCTCTTCTTATCGCTTCCTCATTTTAACGCGTTACCCTTTCAATGGCAACCTCTCCCTTCTTTTTTTTGTTGAAGAGCGTCTTGTAGGCCCCTTTTCTTTGTTTGCCACGAAGTTGACCGTTTCCTGATCAGCCGCAGGCATAGGTGCTCGCCTTCTAAGATTTTTTCCTCCTTTCTCCGTAATGGATCCAGGCCAGAGAGAGACCATCTCCGCCCCTCCACGCCACACCTAGATCTGAGCGGATTCCCCCCCCCTTCTTAGACAGGGTGACTCTTAGGATACCCTCAAGTTAATAGTGATCAGGACTCACTCTGGTTCTTGTCCGAGAGGAGAGATAGCCGAGAAGTATTTCGCGCGTCCATCACGGTGGTTGGACAACGGCCAGTGCCTTCTCTCTCTTTTTGGAGGCTTGTTCTTTTTCTATCGGCGGTCCCCCCTTTTTAGAGGGCAGGCGCACGGCCCCCGGCCTTTTACATGTGCATGTGCCGTCCTGCACGCGAATCAGGCATTCAGCAGCTTCACGCCTCCGTCTCACCCTAGGGCCTGCGTGTTCCCATAAGGCGGTGGTCCCTCTTTTTCCTTATTCCCCCGTTTTGGAACGGATGCGATTCTTCTTTTTCTCCATACGTGGTTTTTGCCCCTGCATCCGTATCTCCTGCCCCCACCTCGCGCTTGCGCTTAAACCTCATTTACTGGTGCATGCACTCCCTTCCCCTTTTCCCAGCTGCTGAATGCCTGCCTTTCGGTTCCCGTCTAGTACAGCCACCCGCGGGTCCACCGGTCTCCTTCCGTGTTTCCTCCTGCCCTTTCAGTTCCAGCAATCCCCTCTCCAGCGCACAAGAGGACGTCCAATTAACTCAATCATTATCTTTGGATTTCACTTCTTTTTCATTCGCGCTATCTCTGCAAGAGTTTCACGATGGCAGTATGAGTTTCCTCACCTCCAGTCATGGTCTTCTCAGTAGCAATTAGTCAGCAGGATCCCCCTTTTTTTTTATGTCTAGTGTGGTGACGTGATATTGGAGTACCCTGGTTTTCGTCTTTTTTTGTCGGGCTCAGCTTTTCTCTCGGAACCGCGTTCACTTTGGTATTGCTCCTTCGTCCTTTTCCGTCTCCTCTCTCATTAAGCACCTTTGGTACTGCCTTTTCCTACCCGCCCGATGGCCTACCCTCCTTAGCTCAAGTTTGCCGTGCATGATGGTTGTTTCTTACTCGATCACTGCGCCGCTTGACTAATCTCCCTTCCCCTCGGGTCGTCGATCAGTCCAACAACCCTCTTCCTTTCTGTGAACGCTGCTTTATTGTATTTACTAGACGATATTGTGTCGACCGTCAACCCCCCACATAGGGCCCTCAGCCCGGATTCAAGTCGAGCTCCCGTTCCGTTTACTTGAGATTTTATTTTGCTCCGATCCCCTCTCTACGCGATGCTGCTTTTGCGTGCAAACCCCCCCTTCCGTATTTCTTGGCGTCGATTTCGATACCCTTTCCCCCTTTTCCCATTGGCCAGTTGGTCTGCCTTTTATTTCCCCGGAACCGGTCCAGCACGCGAGCCGGCGGGAATCCGTCTTTCGATTATCCCTTTCACTCTGTCGCCTCTTTTTTTTCATTAGCTCGAGTACTCTATCGTTTTTCACTAAGCGGAAGGTGCTTTCTTTCGACTCAAGACCGATTTTGGCCTTTTTTGAAAACCGCGGAGGGAACACCTTTACTAGCGCTTTCTCCCACGAGGTAAACGCACGTTCGACTCACGCCCCGATACAGTTCGTCCCCCCTTTACCTTTTTTCCCATAGGCGAGTAGTTCTAATTTTTGCAATCAACACTCACTTAAAAACTAAACAACAGATCTGGTACAGTCCCGAGTGACAGCCTCGCTCACCCCAGGCACCTATCTTCACTTCCCCCTGGCAAGCCCCTCCTTTTTCTCCCCCAGCCCTTCTCTCTGGATGCGCTGGGACCTTCATGCACCCTCGGAACCGCGATGTCCTTACACACCCCTTTCTTTTCTAGACTTTCTTTCCTTTAGAGTAGCGTGCCCTTGATTCCCCCTTTCTGAGAATCCTTTCCCTTGAGACCGCTGTGCACCCGAAGCTACAATGTACGCTCCCCTGAGCCATCCTTCGCATTTTTCTTCTTTAGATGAGCAAGAATCTTAATGAGAGTTTCCCCGCACACACTAGAAGCTAAGAGCGTGAATCAGACCTGGAACCTCGTCTTTCCTAAAAAACCTTTCGTCTTCCCCCTCCGAGCGACAAGGATGGTGGAGTTCTATCCCCCCTCTCCCAGTCGTCCCTGATTCTTAAAGGACCCCATAGCCTTCGCTTTAGTGGCATCTTTCCTGAAGGGAGTGCGCCGTCCATAACCGCGAGCCCTTTTTCCAGATGCATCAAAACCGTCTAAGATTTTAGTGGATCGCACCCTCTCAGACACTAATACTCAATGCGATACCGCATGAGTGGCGCGTCAATCCCTTTTCCCAGAAGACTACCTTCGTTCCTCCAATCGGCGAGGCTTAATTCTTTATCGCCCTCCCCCTCCTTTTTATTACTAGTCCGCCCAGAATTCGGTATAAGAAGTTTGCGGATTAGGTCTACTGTTAGTGATACGCGTTCAAACCCTCGGCCTTCCTTTTTGGCCTGGAGTAGGATAGATGTGGGATTATGTGACTTGCCCTCTTTTTCCCCCCAATTTCGATGACACGCAGTTTCTCTGTGGGGACCCCTGCTTTCGGTGATGATCCAGCGTAAGGACACAAATGCCCCACGGCCAATTCAGCGCTATTCTGAGGGGCGCTCTTCTATTGGAGTTCCCGGGTAGTGTGATCGAGTGTCCCGAGCGTTTGTTCTCCGTCACGCGCTTAGTTAGCCGTTCCCTTTTGGATTCCTTCCTATATTGGGGCAGGACTTTTTCACCCCATGCGCCCAAGGTTCAATTGGTCAGTAAAAGGCCCCTTCGGGGCTCACCCCGTCCTCTGGTGTCGTTCTCTTCTTCTACAGGCTTCAACGCGGCCCCCGCGTAAAGATCGGGGCGGTGATGCTTTCGGAATCTTTTTTTTAAAGATGCTCATACGGTAAGCGAACTCGCACTTAGACTTCTGGCTTGGACTAACATGTAGTCTGCTCTTCCCTGAGTGAACTTATAGTCTAGGCTGTCCTGCCCTGCTTGTGAACCCCCTTTCTATTTTGCACTATCCTCTCTTGTGTTCCTTTCTTTACTGTCAAAGTTCCACTGTTATGCTGGCACTCGAGGCTGTATTCTTTTCTTCCCCCATCGACGAGTCCGTGTTTTCCTTAATTTCACCTGCAAGTTGTCGCGCTGCTTTCCTTTGGGCCTTTCCTTTCGTGGAGCCGATGTCCATTTCCCTGTTTTTAATTATTACCTCCCTGCGTAATCGTGCATCCCCCTTCACCGCCCTGCCTCGATGGGTCCAGATTTTCTCTTTCTAGAGCTTTCGGTCTTCCCCCCACGTGTGATTTACCGTTGGTGCAGTCTCCTCTGTAGGACTGAACGACCTTACGCCGTTTGCTGGCTCTCTTCCTCCTCTGCCTAATCCTCCAAACTGGCCAAACCTATCTGTACATGGAACTCCACGACGCTCTCTTTCGAGAACGTAGTGTGGTCTCGACCGTCAGCGTCTTCCTCTCGATGATCCTTTTAGCGAATTGCTGCCACTGTTTGCGCTAACCGGAGACGTTGAGCGGTTCAGTTCTTAACGTCGTTAGGCTTCGTTTGACCTGCTTCTCTTCCATCTTCCGAAGCGTCACGCCGCACTTCTCTTTTTAAGGGTTGCTACGTTCGTTGAGACGGCCACCTGTGTCCGTTGTCGCTCTTTAAGTGTTCCCTCCTTTGTAGTTAATTCGTCCCAGCCATACTTTGCAAAGATTGACCTGGAAGCGCGTCTTTAGGCCTCTTTGGAGCTCCAGCCCCTTTTCCCCGTACTTGATCGAGAGAAGCACTTCACCTCGCACACCTCGTTGTGCCCTAGCCCAGTATTGATCCACGCCCGATTAGCACACAGGGGCCACCTCTCGCCAAACGAGGAAGCGTTTCCTGTGTGAACTCTTTTTCTGGGAAAGTAGCGCCCCTGCTCAGTAATAGGATCCCATCCTTTTTCCATCGTTTCTTGCTCACGACGAATATTTTTTTCTCCTCGATGAGGCTGTAGTTCTTTTACCAACTTTTGTTCGGGGGTCTTGCCCTTGAGAGCGGCAAACTTATACTTCCTTCTGCACCTCCGATGTTGGCGATTTTTCTCCCCTCCGTTAAACGTCGAATCCTAATTTTTTAACAGAATACCAGCACTTTCGCGTTGTGACATACGAAAACTCTCCCGGGGCGTCGCGCTGATAGGTTTTCGGATATATATCATTTTCATCTTCCTAAGTGGTTTTCTTTTCTCTCTTTGAGAGCATCGCTGTCCTCCCTATTTTTTTCGGTCCCCAATTCGATGTCCGTCACTCTTGTTGAAGACGTCAGTAGTGAAGTGCTTGGAATTGCCGGATCGACTTCAGAGCTTTTCGTCTCCCTCCCCTCTTCCAATTTTCAGAGTCTTTTGCTTTGCGCTCCTTCCCGACTAATTTTGACAGATCTCCAGTTGCTCTCCAAAGAGGAGCCTGGGTTGTCCACATCCGTACGAGGAACATGCTCTCCCCATTTTTTCTCAGGTTCCCCGAGCGCGCGATGTTCCATATTAGGGCGTCTCCAGAAACTTCGCATGTGTCTCTATCTCGCACGGGCTTTGTGCTACCCCATGAGTTCTAAGGATACAATCTTTTCCTTGCTCTCTGTGTCCTTATGACTTTGGAAGTAGTTTATGTCCCTCACGGCGTGGGCTCCTTTGCCGCCGGTGATGGATATGCCTAAACCAGAGTTAACTGTTAGATGAATCTCTGCCCGCCTCCTTTCGTTACCCAAAGACTGGCCAACGTGGCCCCTTGTTTTTTCTTTCAGTATGGTACCCCCACCTGCTTCAGCCCCGGTTAGTTCTGGCAAAGGATGGGGCGATGTTTCATCTTCTCTGGCCCTTTTTTCAAAGCGGACTACCGGTTTTTTTAGGTTCTCTCCTCTCACCACATGATCTAATTGGTTTGTGTCCGGCTGGGAGAGTTCCTTTTTTTTCACGATGCGCACGCGCACCCCCACTCTTTTTGAACTGCTCCCTCCCCGGAGACTCCCCCTGGTCGGCCACGTAACACGTTTTTTTTCGTTGACGCTCGCTCCGTCTTTATTGATTCTGTTCAACCACCCATGACGTTATCCAGACACGCGTCGCGGGCCTCACCATTTTTCCCCTGTATTGGCCCAGTGGTACTTATTTTTTTTGAATCCCCGGTTCGCGAGACAGAAGCGAGAAGGTTTCGGTCGAAGTTCCCCATACCCCTTCCTGATCAAGGAAAACCTTGTCTCAGATAAAGAAGTTGGCTCCCAAACTCTAGTCTGCAGGTCATTTCGCTAATAGGCGTAGTCCCCCTCGCATATCATAAGTACGCCCCGGGAGGAGGTGCGAGGAAACACCCTGGATCCGACACAGCCCCCAGAAATGTTTCCCGAGACGATGTCACAGTGTAGGTTACTCGAGTTATCTTGAAAGAAGTGCCAGTTATCCTCGCGGACTGGAACTGACCCTATTGCTCCCCTTTCCTGCATCACTCTTTATAGTTTCATTCCCCACTACTTGCCCAAAAGAAGAATCGACCCCCCGTTTGCCTCAGAGTCCCTACCTTCGTAAGCCCAGGCCCCCTTTCGGGGAGATGGAAGAAAATTCCCCCATACCGGTTTCCCAACAGTCCGTGAGCCCCGAGACCACCCCCATGAAGCGGACTAGCGGGAAGCCAAACCTAAGACCCATGCCCGAAAGCACACAGCCTTTGAGAATCGACCCCGGGCAGTTAGAGAGTAACCCAGCACCCCCCCGCCAGATGCCCCCCCTCAGGAGGAGCAGACGAGAAAGAGAAGTGACGAGAACCTAAGATTACCAACACGTGCAAAAAGCAGCAGCACAAACTCTCCACGTGAACAAAGGCTACTGCCCTAGGGGCCTCCAGTCGGGGGGACTTGAAGCCTCCAAGAGAAATGAATTACAGACTCGTCCCAGAAAATTCCCGAAGAATTCCCCCCGCCCCGAAGACCCCCACCTACTAAGGTTCATCTCCCACGAACCGACAGCTTTGATGAGCGATCACAACGCCGATAGAGCCCCCCTCGTCTGATTTTTTGCTTCCGGGTGACTCTTATTATCAGAGTCGGATGGACTGCTCCTGGCCCCATATCAGCCGATACTTGTAAATTGAACATGTCATGCCTGGCGAGAAAACTCCCCCTCAAACCGAGAGGGCCCCTTCCCCCCGCGAGCCTTTTTAGGGTAGAGCATCACCTAATCACGATCTCCTTTCTAGAGTTCTGGGGTACCGCCCCGGGGATAGTCCCATAAATACCGCGAGGCCGTTCCTAGACCTTCATTTGATATCGAGCCCACTTTCTTGGAATTGACTCTTTTTCTAGAATCTTTAAATAAAGTCCGGCTACGGCAGTTTTACTCCTTCTAGGATCCCTCGGGATTTCATTCTGCTCAAATCCAACCGTTCCTAAGACGTTCCTGGACGGCTAGATGGGGATTATTGCTTTGATTGAGAAACAGACATTTGCCACTTCTTACAATGTGCAGCGTCGGCCAATATTTGTTCAACTTATATTCTCCAATGAACCCGGGAATTTAGACTCCCCTCGTTCTCCCCTTTCTATGCTGGAATTGTTGTTTTCATCGATACGTTCTATTTTGGTCCCCAGCGAGGGCTCTAGTTATAGTGAATGTGATGTCCGAAGGTTTCTTTTTGCGCGCCTAGTTCCAAAAGGAGTCAACTCATCATCCCTCAACTTGCCGTAATAGTAGGGTTCCCAGGATTCTTCCTTCCCGGAAAGTATTGATCATGCTCTCCTACAGTCCTTCCCTCTATGCTGATCCATGAATTTTGACAGGCTGCCATTTTTTGTGACTCGGTGGCATTGAGTAATGGACGTATAAGTAGCCACGAACCAAGACCAGGGCGCCCCCTCCCCTCCCTCCCCCCCCCCCACCCAGCCCCGAGCACTGGGAAGCAGCCTTGCCCGAGGGCATTCCCCGAACCAGACTTTAGCCAGCTCTGACTGCCTTAGAGAGCGAATTCGACTGGACACTCGGCCACCTCATTAAGGAGTGAACGAGGGACACCGGCGCAGGAAGACGCTGGAGGCACCCTAGGATGAGCAACGATAGCAACATCCCCCGGTACAGCGTCCCCCAGTCTTGTACAGGAAGGGCTTGCTCGCTATACTTTAAACTCGTTTAGACATGCTGGTCCCCTTGGCCGAAGAGGGACCTTTTTCAGACTTGGTCTTGTAACGGCGCCCCGGGTCCGTACTGTTCTATCTCCCGAACTGCCTCGATTTTTTCCCCCTCTCTCTCACGGTGGTTTTATGTAATTCACCAAAACCCCCGTCGTGATCGTGCGACAGGAGTTTTTTTTTGATAATCTACGACTACGTCCCCGTTCTCTCTTTCTGAGATAGAATTCCGACCATGATATTCTTTCCCCACCTTTTTATAAAGTCACTTAACTTTCTGATTACAGCGAATTCAGTCTAGGCTTTCAGACTTTCTTTTTTTGAATTCATTCAGCTTGACCTAGGGCCTTCTACTAAAGGTGGCCCTTTTCCGGCCGACTGACGACGTTTCCGAGACGGGTGGAAAGCCCTGTTTTCTTTTCTTCTTTCTTACCATGCGTAGAATCAAGAGATCTTCCGCTCGCAGGATCTCTAGCGGGCCGGACCGAAGCCCCACTTTCCTTTAACCCCCCTGTTACGATATTTCCCTAGTGAGTAATTCTCCCGGCCAAGAATCTTCCAGGCAACTTAGACCATTGGTGAAGCAACCTATCCAGAGCGGGTCCTGCCCCCGTACTTGATCTCGTCCTAGGTTCTTTCTCTAATTAGAACACGGAATACAAAGCTGGTTCGACAGCTGCGAGAGATAAGTAATCTACCCTTAGGTTCCCGCTCCCGAGCAATTACAACTTGGCCCCCAGTCAGCCCCCTAATTAGATCGTTGGGATCATGGCTGACCTATCTTTGTAGATATTTCCCCGATAGCCAACTGACCATTTTCAACATCGACTACCCTTTCCCATCGTGCCTGCTCAGGAGACCCCAGCCCCCGTTGAGTCAGGTATGAGATGACGTTTGGAACCGGCCATTAGGAAGCCCAGTTTAGAGCCCCGGTGTACTTACCGATAGGACCCCCCTAAAAACCTTTCTCGTGTGATTAGTCAAGCTCCAATCTCTCCCGTCTTGTGCGCCTAGACCGCCCAACCCGAGTCCCCTTAGGTACCCTCCCGAATCTTTTCCAGATAAGTAGCACCCTCGGGACTTTTTACATACTACATCTCTCGGGATTTTCTTTTCTCTTTTCTATCCTCTCTCATTATCTCTTTCCCTCAATTGTCCTTGAGACTGGATTTCCGCCCCGTCCAACCATGAGCCCCCCCTATTTTAGTACCCAAGACCTCGGTTCAAGCAGGTCCTAGTGAGTGCTCCTTGAATGGGGTGACTCTTTCGCTAGACTGTTCTACCCCCCCTCCACAGGCCCATGTCAGCTCGACTTTCCAGGATGCCTGCCCTTAGTTCCCTATAGTCCTACTACGCAACGTCCCTCCCTCCGAGCAAACTCTGCTTCCATTTAAAATTAATCAGCAGGAAAGGAGACCCCTCTCTTCTCTCAGTTACCCCCAAGTAGACCCCCCTCGATGGCCATCTGAGGTCTGATCCGCGCCCTGTAAGGTTCACTAATCGGTTCGAGCCCAAAGGTTGTATAAGTTCCCCATGGGAATGATATCGGTTCGAGTGCTTGGTTCCACGTGTGATATGTCTCTCTTTCCTCTTGAGTGTCTTCCTTTAATTCCTGATCGCCCTCTTCTGAAACGTAGAATGTTCTCTCCTAGCTCTGCTCTTTGATAAATTTTTCACCTTTATGTGAGATGTACGCACTTCCACAATCCGGCGAAAGCCGCACTTATACCTTTTTTCCCGGGGTGACCATGGTAATTTCCTTTCTCATGCGTCGAGACTCACTCACGTTACCGTACATTGGCTGCGATATAAGTCCCTTTCCCCCACTATCCCCCTTTAGTGACGCGTCAGCCTCGATGACATCGGTCGTCTCATACCATAGCCCCATACTGGAAACTGAATTTCCGGGAGGACTCCCCCGTATGCACGTTTCCCTTTCCTCTCACTCCTCCCATTTAGCTAGAGCCCGATCTTCGTGACCAAAACAACCCCCCTTTTTACCTTCCATATAAGCGCGTTTCCCCCTCAACAGAAAGTTCTCCTTCGTTTTGAGTCTGGCAAGGAGATCATACCTGCACGGCCGAGCTGAATTCGACTCCTTGGGAACTTCCCCGTTAGAAGATGAGACACGCACATCTGTCGCCTGAAGGTTTTTGCAAGCCAACCCTGAGGATGATTCCCCTTCCCGAAGGTATTGCCCTATTTCCACGACGAAGGTATTTAAGATGAAAACCCTTTGGGAACAGATTCCAAAGTCGACTCCCTGTGCGCCAACGCTGTGAACGCCCGGGAGCTCCCCGTTTGCCCTTCGTCTTTACCGGGACAGGTCGGCTTTGTGCCCCGCACCTCTTCCCGTCTCCCCCGTTCCCCAGTTGTCCCACTCCCCCTTCGAAACAACGCCCGATCTCCCTTCTATCCCCCCTCTATCCGTATGGACCGCGCCGCGTTTTTTCTTGCGCAAATTTTCGACCTTGAAGACTCCAAGTGATGCTGGAGGAAGCTGCTGCCAGTCTGTTGACCCCCCCCCCCTCTGTTTAGCACAGCACCGTCATTTTTCCCGTACTTGTCCCGCGACCTGGTATTAATACTTTTCCCGGTTACCGATAAGAGTCGGGTACCCCGCAGAGCCGGTTCGATCCCTTCTTCCAGGGGGTATCCAGGGTGTGCTAGGCTTGTGCGCCAGGGCTTCGAGTTTCCCAGGCACATTCCTCCCCTTTGAATCCCGCGCGCTTTCAATCACCATCGCAGGTGCTCCTCATCCCAGAACCTCGCCCCCCCGAGCTCCCTACGTCGCCTCGACCCGGATGGGGCAGTTCATGGCGACTCTAAACAGAGGCCCGGATGCCTCCGCCCATCGCAGTCGTTCGTGGTCAAAGTTTGAGTGTGAGCACCCCCCCAGACCGACGCCCCTGTCTACTGCGGATAAACCCTCCTGGAGCTACCTCCCCTCGAGCGACTCCATGATCAACTGAGGATGCAGGTAGTGGCGCGCTATTCCCTCACCCTGATAGACGAGGCAACTTAATAGCTCTTTTATTAAACTGACTAGAATAAGGTTTTCTCCGGCGAGCCCGAGGTCTCCCCTCCGAGGCTACTGTCCGTGCGGGGATCTTGATATGACCAGAAACTATCCGTCTTTTGAGGTCTCGTCTTCGTGTTAGTGCTTTCCCCCCTCAAAATCAAATACCACATCTGCATCAGCCGTTTGCCGTTGGCCGCTCCTGGCCGATAGTTGATAGTCAGGAAATCTCAAAAAAAATAATCTTTCTCTCCCAGAGACTCTAGGCTCTTGATCGGTCAGTTATACGAACTTGCGGCTGGTGTATTCAAGCGAGTCTCGTTTTAATGGTGGTCAGAATATCACCGGCTTTCTGCCAGAGTCCCGCGAAAATGAGACGCCTTTTCTGGCCCCCTTTGATCCCGTGTACGGAAGGGTCTCCGCTCTGAGTTATCCCTGCACTCATGACACTTCAGGGATGAAGTGTCGTTCATCCCCCTCGTATCCAGCCTTTTTGCGGGTCGGTCCCGTGTTGTAGGCCATCTGGGCTGGGACTTGGAACCGGCGCTTGCCTCCGCACTCTTGATTTGTGGATCGCTTGCCCCTCCCCGACCCAACAGACCGAGGAGTCCAGGACCAGTTGACTCCCCCGCTTGCCCTCAGGGTTAGCCTAGTAGTGTTCCGAGTCCCTTGTACGGCTGTTCTTGACGCGAGGCATTTGGTAACCTAGTCCTTTCCATTTTCGTCGACGGATCCCATGGTCACAGGGGCGAGAAGCCTAGTTTTACCCAGTGGTACTGGCAGGCTTTACTTTTTTCTGTACGTGATGTTCCCTCCGATTTACGGTCCCCCAAGACATTCGTAAGTTCCTGACAGTACTCCGTTATGTATTCGCCCCTACTTCTTCCTCGATCTTTTTTTGTCTACATTAACCCTCGTGCTATAGGATCAGAGGGTGTCAGGGTTTTCTGATTGGCAGTGCCCATCTCGGCGTGCTGGCTCTCGAGTGGACGCTCTCTAACTCCCCCCATGAAAAAAGACATTCCGTCCCTGAAGGCGTTTCCCAATTCTACTTCGAGGGCCCGTCGTGGTTGCGCGCCCCCCCACATTCTACGATCTCGCTGCCTCATTTTAACTTCCTACCCCCCAGTTCTTTTCACGAAAATCTTGGCTGAATTTTTACCCCTCCTATGTCAGTGGACATTTCCTTTGCATCCGTCTACCTGTTAGGCTGACCCGTGAAAGAAGAGTACGGCGAATATAGTTGTACCGAGTTCGGTACTCTCCGCACTTCCCGTACTCGCATTATATCAGTCGCATTTCCCTTCCCTTTTAGTGCAGCTCCATCCTGTAAACTTTAGAGGCGGATGGACTCGGTTTCTCCCCATCTTGCGCCAACCTCCCCCCCTCGCAAAAGTGCAAGGATTTCTCTTTCTCGCGCGGCCTGAGAGCCCGCCACCTTCTGCAATGGTTTCCGGTCCCGCATCAGTTCTACGAAGATTCCCGTCCCCTCGTTGGAAAGTACGCCCAACAAAAGATTCTCCGTCCCGTGTAGCACTTTTTTTCCCCCAATAGAGTGTTCTACTGAGATAGACCCACCTGGACCCAATACCTTTTGGCCACTTTGAGATATAACCCCTCTCGACACAGTTCCGCTCAGCTTTTCCTTTTTTTTAGTAGTGATGCTGGTGGCTCACGACATTCCTCTCAGTTGGAGAGTCGGTAGTTCTTTCTAGCGCCCTTTTCCCTTGCAGACGGGGTTAACCTTCCTTAACTCTGACATTGCTTGGTTGCCCGTCTCCTGTCGACCGTTTTCCTCAAGAATCTCCTTTTCTCCCCTCTCCACCCATGAGTTACTGACACCGCCCTGGTGGGCTTCGACGGATATTCATATGTTTTAGGAAAGAGAGCGTCTTTTAGATCCTACAAGCGGTGTGCGGGTGGAGACGAACACTCCCACCTGAAGAGTTTAGGAACTATCGAGATACCGCGCTCTACTTGCTTTACCTCTACCGATTTTAATTGATTAGTGACTGATGTCCGACTCTTCTTTACTTTTCCGGACTGTCGTCTACCTCCGTTTCCCCAAAACCTTCAGCTCTACGTCCGTTGCGCCCCCGTCGCGCCTTTTTCAAGCGATCTTTTTCACTTCTCTCCCCGTCTTCGTAGTTTTCCTTTGATCCACCTCGCCTCTTCCTTTGGCGATCTTCGCTCTTCTCAGCTTCGCAAGATTTACTTTTAGACGATGAATGTACCGGCAGGCTTTTTCCTATTCCCTTTTGTCGATTGTCCTCCATTTCAGGGGCCTGATCTCGAGTGGGCTTTGATACCGTAAGTGCCTTGTAGTTCTCTTCCCTTAGTGCTTTCCTTTTTTCGTTAGAGGAGGCTCAGATGGAACTCGTCCTGTGGTGAGACCCATTTGATCTCGCAGGCTCCGTCTCTATATCAAGTTTCACCCTTTTGTAATTCCTTTTTCTCAAGAAAGACTAAAAGACGCATTACCCTCCCCCACTATCCTCCTTCTCTTGGCGCTGTCACTAGTACCGAAACTTGATGAAGAGTATCTAACTGTCCCCCCAGGTAGGGTCTTTCTTCCCTTCTTTTTCCCCGACCCCCCCCAGAGCCCTGGCTTGCCGAGTCATTCTTGTCCTTTCTTTACTTTTCTTGAGCAGCGCAAATTGAACTGACTTACAACTAGCTCCCCCACTGTCGGAAGAAAGGGTTTCCCCCCGGACCTTGCTCGGAATTTTATAAGACTCGTTTTACTCTGACTGAGGCAAACCCCCCCCCCAGGTATAACACCCTCGTCCGTAAGAGACAAGAAAGTCTCCGTTCATGTACTCGGTCTTTTCGGCAGTTGGGATGCCCTTACGATAGACAACGCGTTTTCTCCCTCGCTAGGCTTTTCGTTTCATTCCGTCAAGACTGGACACCCGCGTGTCGCTTCCCTATAGGTTCAGCATCACCTCTGAGGAAGATCTCCCTCGCCCAATAGGACGGGGCGTATCTCAGCACGCCCTTCCTCCCTGTCGTCTTGACCCCGCTCGAAAGGCCGTCCCCGGCGCCCTGATACACTTGCAACACATCGAGTGAACCCTGAGGAGATGGATCCACTGTGTATAGTCCTCCCCTTTTTCAACGTTCTTCTTCTCTTAGGGCAGACCGCGGCATCCTCTCAGTAGGGTCAGCAGTGTCACCCCCTCTAACCCTGAGATCGGACGCCTAGTTGAAGCACCCTCTTTTACCAGGGAACCGTAGCCCCCTCTCCTGACCCCGGGCCCATGGGCATAATCAACCCGCCGGCGAAGGCTTCTGCTCATCTGCCTTCATGACGCGTCCCGCAGATGTAGAACCCCCTCTTTCGCCAGATCTTCTTCTCAGAGCGTAGATGAATACCGTCTTCCTTCATGGCTCCCCCCGGAGAGTAGAGAACGCCGCTTAGTGGAACAAGCCGAGTACCGGACAAAGGTTGACTTTTTCTTTTCCTTTCTTTTGGTTTCTCGAGGGAGCTTCGCCAGCCTTAATGAGGCTTTCCAATAACCTTTCACGGCGAAAGTCGCTCACCTCCTTTGAATCCCATTTTCCCACGGTTGCAATCGGTGTGTCACCCCGAAAGAGTAACCGCTCCCCCTAAGCTTCTAAGAGCGCGATTCTTTTTTTTCTCGGTCTGGGTGGCCTTGGTTAATTAGACATTAAAAATTTTTCGGTTGAAAAGGTGCCGTGACGCGCAGCTTCGCTTGTAATCTTCCCAATTGATGGAGTGTCGGTCCTCCCCTTCCTCCTAAGACTCTTCCTCCATGAGTCTCCCCTGCGTATTTTCCGCTGGGAGTGTCGAATAAATCATCCCCGAGAGCCGACTCCAGGCTCCTCAATTAACCGAGGCCTGGGTACTCTCCCCCCATATTCCCCGGAGGGACTACTCCTTCTTTTCTCTTAGAGGTACCAACCTCGGGCATTCGCAGTTTCCCGCCGTACGAGCCCGAGCCGAGGTATCAGCCCTTCTTTACTCTCCCCTTTTCTTTTCCTTCTTGATACTCCCCGCCGGTTAAGAAGGTCCTTTTTCGGGCTCGCTGGGATTCCCAAGCCCTCAACTTTGCATACTTGCGGATTCTTCTTTTTAAGTCTTTTTTTTCTAGCTTTCAATAGCTCAGGCCTCCGGACCAATAATTAAGTCGCCTTTTTCTTCCTTGTGCGCTTCGGCCTCGCTTTGTTCATTTTGGGATGATTTCTGTTAAAGTGAGATTTTTCTAAAAGAGATGGCGTCTTTTTTAAGTGCTTTCTTCATTTCTCTTGCGAATTCATACCCTCCTTCCAACAAGAATATGGAATTTTTCCCTCCCTTTGTCCTCTTCGCCACTTTTTTGGATATGTCGAATTATTCGACTTAATCGTTGAGGATGCTCTACTCTTCTTCGCCTCCGTTCCGGGCAGCGGTTTTTGAGACTCTT
>Ga0179591_1347110_pt1 | contig 21833 bp, 14 predicted proteins | sample CZOMad2_1_08_16f_FD_182891 | JGI IMG/M metagenome (GOLD analysis project Ga0179591, IMG submission 182891) | Vadose zone soil fungal communities from Angelo Coast Range Reserve, California, USA - CZOMad2_1_08_16fungal (PacBio error correction) | ecosystem: Environmental > Terrestrial > Soil >... | reverse complement strand
CCGAGCCCATCCCTTCCGCCATGCCCATTGTCGTCAGGCAATGTCTCGTTGAATTAAGCAGTCACTCCTTCCGTAAGCCTTTCACTTTTCTGCGGGAGTCGGCGGCGTCGGCCCTGTGTCAAGAGCCTAAGTAAGGTTTCGTCACAGCAACCGGACGATTTATGCCTTAAGCTCAGGAGTCTCTGTTCCGTTCACCCCATGTCCATATGAGGGTTTACTTACCTTTTTTTTTCCCTCGTAGGAGTGACCCCCCCTCGCCGAAGGCTTTCACGATCCCGCCGCGTACCTACCCCCCTTAGTCCGCCGGCGGAGAGTTAGAACAACGGCTAAAGATGAGACAACCGCCTGAATACCGAGAATCGCTTTCTTCAAATAAAAGTAAATTTTCAGGACTCCAATTGTGTTTTTTTAAATTCTTTTTAATTCCCCGAGTGGTTGTACCTGCTTCCGTTTCCTCGACACTAGACCGCTTTTTCCTTTTCCTGGTGATAAGAATTTTGTCGGGGAACACTTGCTGAGGGTGGGACTTTCTGGCCTCCTCGCACTACTTGGGCCCCACTTGCGTAACGTTTTTTCCCCGTCCCCGAGGCCCAATCCCGCCCTGTCCCTTTGCCAAACCTACAAGCTGTCATAAACTTGGTCCCGCCCACTCGTTATTCTCCGTCACGCACCCTTGAAGCTCCGGGCCTTTCTTGTTCCCATCAGTCTGAGAGGTTTGGTTTTCAACATATGAGTCTCCCTTGCGACTCCCGGCTCGCGAGCGTGCTCCGGTTGACGCCGCTGCTCTTCTTCTGATGATCGGGGCCTTGAAGCTAGTAGTCCTTTTCGTGAGAGGCTTGTTGACACCCATCCCCGCCGCGTTTTTTTTGCACGGGTTTTCGGTATTTTCTACGGTACCCTCTGGCCTCCCGGGCCGATTTTTTTCGTAGTCCGGTGGCTCAGCCTTGTTTCTGCTGAAGCCCATTGCTCTGGACTGGTGGTTTAGCTCACTTCTTTGTTGGGGACCCTTCTTTCATGCCCCGACCCTTAGCGTTTGCCTTACCCTTTTGATATCCCCTCCGCGGGTGACAACTTTCTTTGAGTTCTTTTTTCTGGGAGTGGTGTTCCCGCCGAGGACCCCCCTGTGACTCTTTTTCTCCTCTCGAGACTTTTTTCGCGCTTTTGTCTCCTCAGTTTAACTCGGGGCAGGCTTTTTGCGGACCTGGTCTCGGCGCAACCGTTTTGAATTTCCATTTCGTCGATGTCTCCTGCTCTTTTCCTCGGAGATACACCTTCAGTAGACCCCACCTTTTTTCCCGAGCACGGTTCGGATCTCCTTTCCTCCGTTTTTTGTTGTAGAGAGGCAGGTTCTTCCTTGTTCTTTCCTCGGCTTCGCGCGTATTTAGAACCCCTCATTCTCGAGACAGATTCTTCAGTACCCCGGGCATTTGGTCGTAAGTTTTCACTTTTCGGGTCCGCAAATTCCCCCCCATTTGTCCGCATCGACCCTCACCGTAGTTTCACAGACGTTTCTTTATTGGTAGATGAGAGACTGCCTTTTTCCTTTTTGTGATATACGAGGTATACCAATTGGTATTTTTTACCGTTCCGGTGGTGGGGGGGGTTTTGGTCCCTGCGTCCCCTTGTCAGAAAATGAGTACCGGTACTTTCTCCTTGACGACTCACCCCAGCTGACGGTTTGTCCCTCTCCCCCGATCCCAGATACGTCATCTGCTTTTTCCAGAGAAGATCTTAAGGATAGGGACTCTGCGAGATCCCCTCTATTTGTTTTCCGGGATTGGTTACTACTCGTGCCCCCACTGGTAACAGTGGGAAGCACACCGTTTAAGAGACCTCCTTCAACCAGCGGGGCACGGACACACCCAGGGCACGAGGCCGATCGAACTGACAGGGAACCTAGGGAAGTTTGTTCGGCAAATGGTCCACAAACGAAACGCCCTGTAGGTAGTTTCCTTGAAGGGGAGTTTTCGCGCAGGAATTGGACGCCTTTTATTCCCCGGTCATTACCCTCTCAGATAGTTCGTCTACTTTCGCAGTATATTCAGGAGGTAAAAACCCTCCTTCTGCGACGATATATTTACGTTTTTTTGAGACTTCCCTTTTTGGTGCGTAGTAATTTTTTCTCTTACTTACTATTTTCTTTTAGGGGATTCGACCCTAGATTTTGCCTGTTGAGAATTCTTAGTATTTTTTGACCGCGTGGTTTGATTTTCATTTTCTAGGTGCGTTTCTTTCGCGATCTTTAAGTATTTAGGTAGGCCCCTGGCTCCAGCCGGCTTGCGATGAACCTTTCCCCTTCACTTGACTGCTGGGGCTGGATTTTCCCTCACTTCCAATAATGGTAACCTAACCCCGGCGGTTCGATAATGTAAGAATACATGGATTTTCATTTTGGAGGCTTCATTTTGGTTTTAAAAGCTCACCCCTCGACTCAAGGCGAGGACTGTATGTCCACCCTACGATGTCCGCCAGTCCAGTTGTTGATAGAAAAGATACGCCTGTGTTTTCCGCAGAACGTACCCAGAGGCCCCTCGTATCTTGACGCCCCAGTTCCCGAGCTAGCTCCCCCTCAAACTAACTTAGGTTCCACCCCCCTTTCAATGTTAAATTGCCCCCAACCTTTTGGGGAAAGTTACGGCCCAGTCTGACGAAGGACGGCTTCTTTCCCCTTGTCCAATAGAGAACGCCCAGTTTTTCCCTTTCCATGAGATTATTAAGAGAAATTGAAGAAGGATCAATCCGAAAGCCTCGCCTGATATTCGGTCTACGGGCCCGCCAGGTCTGATAAATGAGAAAACCGTAGCCAGGGCCCTTTGCAGAATCGGTTTGCCCTGGTACCGAGTCAATGTTTTTCAGTTTTCTTTGCCTGCCGTCTTGCTTAGACTTGACAAGCCTTTCTGCCGCCTCAATGTTAAGTAACTGCCTGCGCGTCAGCGTCGTGCCGGCTTCATGGAGGCGGGACCTCTCACTGTGCGAGCTTCTTTAGGGCTGGCTTCCGGGACATGCAGGACTCTGCGGTCTTTTCCTCCTAGGAGAGTAAGCTACAATCTTCCCCCCCGAGCGTCAAGGGTGTTTCTTTTTCCTCGGGTAAGTGCCTTTTTTCCCTTCCTTCACTTTCGGTAAGAATGCTGTAACTTTGGACCGGTTCATGGTTTGGTTCCTCCTTCTACCAACCCAGGACGTTCCCCCCGATTTATTCCACTTAGTCTTTTTTCGTTGTGCGGCCCGCAGTTACTTTCTTGCTTTCGCAGGACATGGGCGTGACTTCTGGTCACCTGCGCGGGTTTTACGGTTTGCGCTCCTGCAGGTGGACACCAGGTTTCGATCCACTCCCCACCTCCCTGGATGGGCCTTGAGAGGAAGGCGGACCCGCCACGCTCGCTCAATTGGTTTTTTGTTTCTGACCTCGACAGTCTTAAACACCTTCACCCCCCCCCCCCCGCTTTCGGCCAGCTCGTTTGATCCGACGACCAGAGCTGCTCCGGTGACGCACGTTGGCAGCGGTTCCGCTCCTTTGACGCTCCGCCTGTACGTCCCGACGCTTTTTGAGGAGTTCCGGTAGAGAAGGCGGCCCCAGTTTACTCTGCGACAATAGGCCGGCTTGCCGCTTTACCTCTCGACCTTTTCACCCCTAACGTAACAGAGGTTCTTCCCCAGTTTCCAAAGTCGCCCCGATTCCCCACCCATCCACCCGGCGTGTCAGTTGTTGCGGGTGCCGCCCTGTGCTCACCGATTTCGTCCGGATTTAATTCCTCTTTGGACGTGCCTGCCTCTTCAGTCTTCAGTTCGCCTCAGACCAACCAGGTATCCCTTTTTTTCTTAACTGCCCTTTTTTAAAAGAGTCCCTCGACAACTACCTCTTTATGAGATTGACGGCGGGAGATCCGCAATACGGGGACCCGTCTCGCATTTCACGGATACCTGGCCGTTAAAGGGTCGAGACCGCCCCCTCAGAAAAGGTAGAGTGATTCACTTTTCACTTCTGCCGATCGTTAGCTTCTAGAGGGATGGTTCGCGTTTGGCACCTAGTGCTGGAACGCCCCCCTTTAGATAAAGGTCCGGGACGAAACTTTTTTGCACTCCGAGGGGTGTTGACGTTCCTTGCCTTGATAGAGTCACCTTTCCCTTCAGAGGAAGGGTGTAGAACCGTAAGTCCTCGACAGAAGTTAGCCCCAAGGTTGTAAGTCGTCGGCGGCCCTTTCCGAGGTGGAAAGTTTTGAACCCTTGCCGTCTTCCTTGCCAATCAGCTAGTTTCCTTTTTAACAGCAAGTAATCTTAGTTCACCTATCCGGATGGTGTTTCTGGTCTTTCCTGTTGTGCTACCCTTTAACGCGAGATGCCATCGGCGAGCACGCGCACATTTCCGGGGTGATGCTGATTTGATTGCCCCTTTAAGGCATACCAGATGATGGCACCTTTCTTTTGCACCTGGGTTCTTAATGATCATGTATTTTTTTTTGACCAAGCGATCCTAAAGCTCCAGCCCTCTTTTGAATAGGATCTAGGAAGGATTGCCCCAGACTGGGCTTTTTCCTTTGCCTGACTTGCTGCAGATGTCCGTTCCTGAGAGTCCCAGGAAGCCCCGACCGGAAAGTGGGTAATGGTCAAGGGTGTCTTCTCCTTCCAGGGGTCTGGAAAGACTTACTCTTAAGAGATTTCCTTTTTCCCCGAGCTTCTGGGTGGCTCGGAGCACCGCATCCCCCCAGCTTGAAATAAGCGGGACGTACGCTCCTCGTCGGACGTCCCTGCTCTTCGGGCAGTTTCTTTTTGACTAAGAAATTGGTATCAGTGGGCCGGTACTTAGTTTGGAGGAACAAATTTTCACTATACCTCCGTTGTGGTTTTTTGCTCTGCTTCCTTCTTGTCGCCTACCTATATAGTCACCTTATCTCCGTTTGCACCCGTTCCTCAGGTCTCCAGGGCTTGAGAAGCCGCGTTTTTATCCCAGCTTTTCTTGCGTCTTGAGAGGCCGCAACACCTTTTTCCCTTTCTCAGCGGGTATCTTGAAGGAAGGAGCCCTTTTCTTCTGCCGGCCGGCTACCCCTGGTCTTGGCTTCCCTGCCCGCTACCCTCTTTTTGCCCCCTTCCTTTCTTTCGGCCGGGTCGTAGCTAATAGGATTTTTTTCCCCGTCCTGAATAGGGTCCTCTTTCCTTCGACGCCACCTTAAAGTGTCACTTAAAGTTGCTGTAACCGGTAAGAGATCGGTTTTTCTACAGTCGATTCAGGTACCGCAATTGACCTCGGCCGGTCAGTCCTCCCCTCCCCTCCCCCCCCCCCCCCCGAGTACCGCCAGAATCCACGAGCACGGCCGCTCTCTTTTTTTTCTCGACCGTGCAGCGTGGGCTCGCACCCCCCATTCCCCTTCGGGCGGAGTTATAACGTCTTCTTCGGAAGGCAGTCTCCCCTTTGCGAAAGGACATGTCTTTATACCCCACTTTGTAGTTCTCGCTTTTTTCCCACAGCGGGACGTTGACGATCCGAGTCTGATCTCCTGCGCGTTACCTTTTCAGGGTGCTCCCGTCGTTAAGTCAAGGGTGGTCCCTCCTCTGACGCCGTCTGCCCCAAAATCCCCTCAACGGCGTGCAGGCTCGTCGTGCTCAGGTTTTCCCCTATTCCTGTAGACTCGCTTTATTTCTGACACTCAATGTTGGTCAGCGAGGGGACCCGCGCCTTCAAGTACTTCGTCTAACCCCCGTTTGCGTTTCGTGGACCGCCCTTCTGCCTTGCTCGTCGTTTGGGCCCCGCGGGACTTTGAGATAGACGTTCTTTTCTATACAGCAGTCGTATAGATATGCCGCTTACTTTTTTTTGTGCGGTTCGTATCCCCAGACAAGTTGTTTTTTTTCTTCCGAATTAGATAATAATCCCCCGAAGGTTCATAGAAAGGAAGGGCCTTTCCATTCCACTCCCCCACGAACGGTTTTTTTTTCCTTGGCGGACCCCCCCCGCCGTCCCCGGCAAGACTCGGTTTTTTGGTGTCCGCCGCGTGGCCACGTTTTTTTTTCGCCCGACTTTGTGAACAGTCCGTTGAGTGTTATGAGTCGGTAGAGGAATATTTTTTGAGAGTCCTGAAGCCTTTCCGCGGCAGCCAGTATACGGCCGGAATTGTTTAACAAAAAAGGCCTTTAATTATTAGTCTCTTTTCGCGGCGCTGCGCTTCCAAGTGGCGTTCCGGTTTTTCTATCTTGTAAGTCGGCGAGACGAAACATTTCGCCGAGTCCCTCTGTCCTTTTCTCGATTTGGCAATTATCCCTTTTAAGCCGGTCAAGGGTGTGAGATTTAAGTGCTTTTTCCCCGAGCAGGACTAAGGCTCTTCCAGAAAGTTGGTGGAAGCGGTTGGACACTTCTATGGTTGCCCGACTCCATAACTTTGTTCCACGCGACCTGTTGTAGCCAAAGCCTCCGTTTCTACCTTCCCGTGGTCGGCAGCGGTTTTCCTGGTGTCTTCTTGCTGCACTCCATAGATTTGAATTGGTTGGGCCCAGTAAGGTGGGTTTTTTGGGAATTTTGAGACCCCTCATCCCGGGACGAAGTTGTTTTGTGCAGCGCCCTGTACTCCCGTGCGGGGACAGCGGGTGCCTCCCTTCTCGTGCGTTTGCTACTACCCTCCCCCTTTTACGTACGGTGTTAGTAGATAACTTAGGCGGGCCCCCGCAGTTTGTTTACGGCTTCTTCGCCCAACCGAAGATTTTCTCGCATTGAGCAGTGACGCGAATAAGGCCCCAGCTTCCTTCCTTTTTCTGACAGACCGCAGTAGGAACAGGTTCTTCGCTCTTGTCCTGCGTAATGGAAAACCCTTGCCCACTTTTTCGCAAGTTCTCCAGGTCCCAAAGAGTAGTACTCTTTGAGTCTGGTTTAGACCGTTTTCCAGGTCCCCCTTGCGCGGTCATTAGTTAGCTCTCCTGGCCGCGGGAGGTCTCCCTTGCAAAGCCTTTTCTTCTTTCACCGAGACGGGGTGCCAGCTTCTTGGACTAGAGAACCCCCGTTTTTCTACTCTGCGGAGATGTATTGGGTGCCTGTGGTTTCCTAGTTCTGTTGGCGCCGGGTGACTCTTTCGTTGGCGTTCCGAATTGAACGCCCGGCCGATCTTCCAATTACGTCGCGGCGCTTTTGTGTTCTCGAACTTCGGCTCCCACCCCTTTCCCTCAGGACAGCTAAGTTTTTCGGGATTCTTTGGTCCTTCCCCCTACATTACCTACCCCTCTCTTTTTCATGAGCTCTTCAGCCGAGTGCGGTACCTGCTGTTCCGTTCGCGCCATACGGACCAGAGGCAAGTCGTCCCTTCCCTGGTCCCGGGACCAATGCCAGTGTTGGTTTTCAATTTTAGTTTGGGCTGAGGGAGTCCCTGGTCGCAATGTTTTTCTCTCCGATCCCGACTTAAAATCCCCCTCCCCCCGTTGCCAGCGCGTTAACTTAAAACCGCCTCCGTTTTTGGTCGCTAATGAACTTAAACCTTCCTCATTCACGACGCTCGTGCACGAACCCCATTTTTCTAAGCACTTCCCCCGAAATTTGCGGTGGTTCTCTGACCATGAGCCCCGACCGGCGTCTTGTTCGTCTTTTCCAGCCGGCGCCCGGCACTTGTATCTCTGCCGTAGGACAAACTCCTTTTTAAGGTAAATACCTTTGTCTGGCTGGGGAGGACCATTGGGCTTCTCTTGCTGCCCAGAACCCCTTTAGGTTGCCTTTGTTGTGTATGTTACCTCTGCTTTGCACCGACTTTCGCCAATGGGGTTTTTTTCGTGTGTCAGCCGTTGTGACTTCTTTTTCAGCTCCTTTTGACGGTTTTTTTTTTTTTTGCTCATCTGACCTCCCTCTACGATCGGCCTTTCCAGCCCGTATCCTGGCGGAGCTTGATCGCCTCTCTTGGACTTTTGATTTCCACTTTTTTGTGACGTATCAGGAGCGTTTCATCCGTTAGGGAGGTTTTTTGCTGTCCCCAGAGCCCTAGCACTTGGACCAGGGAGACAGACAGCCGGACCTTTTTCGAGACGCGGTTTCAATAAGCGCTTCAATAAGTTCGTCGGGGTGCTCTGGCCCTTTTCCTTTAAAAGACATTTCTAACCTAGAAAAGCCTGAACACTTCCTTCGTGTACTAGAAGATCGTGGATTCCCCCCTTACACTGAACTCATAACCTCATCTTACCAAATGCCTAACTAGATTCGAACGATCGTTGTGTGTGAGAGGACAAATGTTAGAGAGTGATTGGAAAACGGTTCGGAGCGCCGGTCGCGACGTGTGGGATTGTCTGAGCCTAGATTATTTAAAGATCTTCAGGGCCTGGCGGTCAGAGGTTTTTTTTTCGTTTCGACGAAAGCTTTCTAAAGGCCCTGCCGGTAGTGTAGGGCAACCGCTGAGCGACAGCCTTTTTCTAGTTTCGGAGACTAGAGTTCGCTCCACCAATTGTTTCCATTCGTAGTCAGCTGGTAACGCAACGCAGCTTCCATTTCCTTTCGGATTGATCTCAAACTAGGTTGCTGAATACCCCGCTCGCTCCGCCGATTCCCCCACGGTCAGGCTCTTGACAGAGCCTTTTTCCGATGAGCGCACGTTTAGAATGTTACGTTCTCGTCGCTTCCCCCGAGGCAGCCGGCTGACCACGTTTTGACTTCGACCCCTTGCCCCCGGCAAAGACAGTGGTAATTCAGTAAAACCCGTTTCCCCCGTTTTCCACGGGGACGGTTTGTTTCAAGATATTCCCATCACCACTTCCAACACGGTACAATAGTTTTATGCAGCGGTTTTTCCATCCCCCCCCGGGGATTTTGAATCCCCGTGTCCCCTCTTTTTCTTTTATCCCCCTGGCATTCAATAAGCCTTGCTCCTGTGCCCGATTCGGAATTTTTTGCACTCTCGAACAACAACAGTTCCTCCTGCTTCTTCGGCCTGTCGTCCAGCTGGGGTTGCCAGGACCCTTTTTTCGTCATGTTACAGATTTGCTTCCCTGTTATGGTTGCCAAAAACAGAGTGTTTGAGGCGAGTTGAGATGCGCGTTCCTTTCGGTTTTGCGTGAACTTTTCGGGATGGTTCTTCTCTCATACGTGCGTCGTTTCGCGCGGACTATACCGTTTATAAACCCTTTTCTTTTTTGGACAGAAGGCTTTTATTTTTACCACGTTCTTTTCGTAGGCGCCTCCCCCTGACAGAATAAGGTTTTTCCCCTCTTTTTGAGGGATTGCAAATCCCCGTGTATATTTATGCGCTTGCTTATGTTCCTTGTTAAATAAGATCTTTCACAACGGAGGGAATACGTTTCTTTTTCTTTTTACCGATGCGGAAGTATTGCGGGGATACTAGAAGCCAGTTGAGAACTCTCCTTTCTCCTCTTTCCGTGATTTAAGAAACCTGCGAGAAGCACGGTGCCCAATCACCTCCCTGACGCCAAAAAAGGACGTTTCCTTTAAACAGCATACGAGGGAGCGAACACCCCCACCTTTCCCTTCTTGCACTTCCCAAACTAAGTCGACTGTAGGTTTTGTTGTGACGGTTTTGACGACATGAGAGGCCGTTGCCCTTTCTGAAGCGCCGCCGCTGGCCGCTGTGTTGTCCTTGGCCTGCTCCCCCCCGAAGCTTTTTAAGACTACTTCGGTTTCTTGAGCCCCGTCGCTTGGTCACACAACCGTGTCGTTTTGGTACCCCTTCTGTCCCCCCGGGACGGCGTCCGGGCTTTTATGAGTCGTAGAGTTGCCCTTCTTCCTCCCACGAGGTCAGTTTCCTCTTTTTTAGCGTCGCGGCGGGGTCCCTGGCCTGCAAGGCGTCTGATTTTCCTGATTTCGATCCTTTCTACCCCCCTCCGGCCAGCCACCACTTTTTTTTTCTTCGATAGACTTTTTCCCCACCTGCACTTTCGGTACCCCCTGGCCTTGTTTTGACCCCATCCGCTGCAATCAATAAGCAAGGCCCTGTCTTAGCCAGGTATGAGCTGTCTTCCCCCCGGACGTTCCACGTCTTAGTTCCTTGATCTTCTTTGACCAGAATAGCTTAACCGAAGTTTCCCCTTCTTAGTTCCCCAGCAGTGTCCGGATTTTTCGATAAGACTTTTTATCGAGATGCCAGTTTTCTACCACCCCGATCCCTCTTCCCCATTTGAACGGGTCCTCTGCCTTCCTCCCCGGATCCTTCCGTCGACCTCGACGCCGAATGTTTTTTCCGTAGCCAGTTAGCCCCAGACCCGACAGGCCCCACCCGGTTGCCTTGGCCCGGCAATTCGACGCCGACTTACCCGCTTTGGGCGGGACCCCGGTGACGTTTTTGCGCCTTTTTTTTCCTTTCTTCCCTTTTACGACGTTCGACGCGACGATTTTCTACTCTTCATTTGGGACAAGTAACGTCTTGCTTTACCAGGTCCCCGTCGCAATCAACCTCACCTATTTCCCAAAAACGGTGGGATCAATTCCCACCTTGGTCGTCTAGTTCCAGAAGGTGATTTCCCACTTGAGAAAGTCTTTGGAGGAGGCTTTTATGAGGTTTCTCCCTTGTCAAGTTCTGGTGCGTTGTATGTCAGGCCGGTTTTCCAATAAGGAGTCCCCTTTTGGTCATGAAGGAAAGTCCCGCTGCTTGCCCCCTCCCTATCAGATGGCGATCACCTTACCCCCTTCCGCAAGAAGATAGACAACTAAGTCCTTCTTCTCTGACGAGACCAGCTCATTCCCCTCTGTTTTACGAGCGCGCAAGTCTACTGGCTAACTGTTTTCGGTCGACGCCGTTCCAGATACCCGTTTTCCGTCTGTGCTTCACCCCCTTCTGTCAGTTCTGGTCCTCCACGTCAGTCAAGGCCCCCTTTTTCGCTTTCTCCAGGAGAATCAAGCGGTCTGCTCCTCACCCGACTCTTTGGTGCCCGGTGGACTGTCCGAATCGCTCCTGACTGCGCGTACCCGGGATCCCACCCGTTTTCCGCGCCGAGTCCTCGCCATCGGGTCCGTTGCCTTGTTTAAATTACCCTCGTGGCACCGGTCCGCCCTGCCCGCGAGATGGCCGTTGCCTGTACCGCCCACGGCAGTCCCTTTGAGCTGATCACCCGCGTTCCGGGCTCCGGGCAGGTGCTTTCCTCGAAGCCGCGCCAGCGCCTCTGCCCCGACGAATACTTCGACGTGCCCCGTTGGTTGTTGCTCTTTTTGCTCGTCTTACTCTACCCCGTTCGAGCTGCTGTACTTTACAAGCGTGCCGTTTTGGCGGGGGTTCGTTCTTCAACGAGATCTGACTGGCATCCACTTTTCTTAGGACTCAGCTTCGACCGGTGGGAGGCCCCTTTCCCCCTTTTGTCTTTTTGATTGTGTCCGAATTTTGCCGATGAGACCCCAGTCCGAATTTTTGACCTCCCGCAGTGGGAATACGTAAAGGGTGAGCCCATTTGATCTTTCAGGTTTATGAGGACGCCAACCAGGCGGTCCAGGGATTACATGCTCCCCTCGTAGAGACTTTCATTTTGGCGGGCTAGAGAACGAACACGCAACGACGCTCCAGGTTCCTCTAGGAAGTTCTTTTCACGCGACACTTATAGTAAATGGCCCGTTTAGGTCCGATCAGCAACGTTCCAGATCAAAGGAGCGGGTCTTTAGGCTGAATGGCAGAACATTTCTCTTTTCCTGTTTGTGTTGTAGAGAGCTTCGGAGCCGCACGAGACTAATTGATCGTTCCGTTTTCTGTAAGCACCTCAAAGCCAGGTCGTTTTCCCCCTTTTTAGCAGGAGTGAGAGGTCACCCGCTTCGATTGCACTTTTTCTAGTAGTCTTGGGCGGCGCGAGCAACCAAAAGCCTTGCTCCTTTGGGGGGGCTAGCGGGCCGGCGTCTTTTTTGACCTTTTCGGCAGACTTTCTTTTTATCCCTCCGGACGCCCGCTGAAGGAGTCACCTCCCTTGTTCCCTTTTTCGACCGGTTGCTCCTTTTCTTTCAGCCCGGAGGAGACACCGTGCTGCCGATCTATTTTCTCTTTCTTTGGGAGACCATTTTTCTAGATTTGCGTGGTGCCATCCTCCCTGATTTCTTTTCAAGACGCCCCCTTACGCTAATTTGGCCAGAAGCTACGCTGTAACTTTCCTCTCCCCAGTAAGCAAGCCGCATGCAGCGCTTTTTAGTTCGTTATACTGATCTTTCATTTTACCGAGGGAAGGTCCCCCTCGGCCGAAGGGCCTAGGGTTTCAAGAAGGCGCCGTCCTTTCTTTTAGCACTAAAGGTATACCTTCTGTTGTAGACGAGGGGCAGCGGGCTTTTTTACTGACCCGCGGGGCGAGCTCTGATAGTTGCTCCGCTTTTTTTCCTTCAGGGAGGGGACGAGGACCGCCGCTTCCCCTTCAACACAGTGGCCAGTCTTGAGCCTTTTTCCGAAAGTTTGTCTCCGCGAATTTTTTCTTCGCTTTGTGGGAACACTCCCCCGCTTCTCGGGACCCCTCAGCCAGGATTTCTCCGGTCGCTTTTTCGACGTGCGAGTCAGACCGTCCACACGCCAGGTATTGCTTCTTGATCTGCGGCGGACTCACGAGGACGTGAGCCGCCCCCCCCGGCATTAATCTAAGACGCCATTGTCCGAAGTGTGTTAGGTTTCACACTCCCGATCAGTGTCTTCCTTTCTCACTTCTCTGAATTCAAAAAATTTTTTGAAGGAACTTCAATTTTGAAGGGCACCAAGAAGCCGTCACACCCATCGGTGAGAATGTTTGAAACCAGAATTTCCCCTCAATCCCAAGTAATAAAGATTCCCATGTCTTTTTTTTTTGTCCAAGGTTGAGATCCCCCGGTTGTTGGTTTTTCCTCGTAGAAGATTGCTTTTTAAGTCTAAGTAATTTGTCCGCGAAGGTCAAGTTTTCTCCGTACGGGCCCCCCCTCCCCGCGAGTCGCCACACCCCCTTTTCCCCTTCCAGTAGATTGATAACCACCCCCTGCTCTTTCGAGTAGAATGCGCACTGCACACATGGATAAGGTCAGAAGTTCATTCGGCTTAGGCCTAAGAATGCTCTGAGGACTCGAGGTGCGTTGAAGTTTTGCGTTAGCAAGCCCCCCGAGAGTAATCATATTTATTCCTTATTAGTTTTCATCAATCAACGGTAATGATCTGACCCCACTTGAAGGGTGGATTTTGGGATCTTTGCGTTTCCAACTCCTCTTGCTCATTTCTGCGTACCGAGCGGGTGAAGAACAAGTCAGATATTTCCGTGGGTCTCCCCTGAGTCCCCTGGGGGCAGATACTTCCTTTAGTCAAGAATTGGGTTTAGCTTTTTACAATCTCCCAGTTTGGTTTCCGATATCTTCTGGTCCCAATCAGACCGGGCTCCCTTTTTTCATTTGAGTTGAGTTTGAGCGAAGGTTCGAGGCCTCGGGTTCGAACTTATAGGCAGAGTCCTCCCGAAGCACCGTGTCGCCGTGTTGAATTGGAGGTCCCTACTCTCGTCTAGGTTCCGGCAGCGCACAGCGACAGGCTTTTCCCTTTTCTCTTTGAAGCCGCATCTTCTTCCCCTTTTCCTCGCGCAGCAGACCCTCTTGCCATGTCGCAGCTCTTTTCGACGGCCGCTTGTACCCAGTTCAAAGAGACAGTTTTACACCCCCTCTATCCCCCGGCACCCCCCCCCAGCCACCCCTTTCCGTCGTTCTTCACTTTCAGCAGTCTGAGACGGCCCCTTTCCTCTTTATGAGAGCATCGATGGGTCGACCGTGTAAAGACAGAATCGGTAGTCACCTTCTCCTTCCGTTTGCGCATCTTTTCCGCCGCCTGTCCTACGCAGGACGTACTCTTCCTTCCCATTGGCATTTCGTTTGGTGACCATTTTCCTCTCCTCATGGATGTGGAAATCCCTGCAAGCCTTGCCTTTTTTAAGTAATTACATTTCACCCCGTCTGGGTTCCCGACTCCGGCCTCAAGCTTTACAACGGCCAGCTTAGGCGTTCTTCCTCTTTGATTCCAACATTTAGAGAATTCACACTATCCCCTGAGTTTCCACGATCGGGAGTGGGTACCTGATTCCAAAGTAGCCCTGCTTCCCGATTTCAAAGGTACGTATAAGCATCCCGGTCTTTTACTTTGTGGATCTGTCTCTTTAATAGTCACGCGGGCGCGCGCGCCTCCTCCCGCCCCTTAGGAACTCGCCCCCTTGCGTTCCTCCTTATAAATCGCCAAAGTTGCTTTTTCTTCCCCCCCTAACCCTTTTTCCAGCCCAATTTTAACTCTTTCCCCTTCCGTTCCCACCAGCTGGCTCTGCCGGCGGTCTCCCGTTGCCGAGCGGGAAGATGCCAACCTCTTTGCTTTGAGGAGCCCGGTCTATCTTTCAACCAGGTGTCGGACTGCCTTCCTAGCCCTCCTTCGAATAGCAACCTTTTGCATTAATCTTGTGTCACCTTTGTGTTTTTCTCCCTGGGGCTCGAGATCTGTCCCAGAACCGTCCTTTTTTTTTTGGCCGGGTCGTTACGCTCGTTACCTTCCTTCTTGCGGAAAAGGATGGTTCTGTTGTCGCCAGGTTGCTCGCTTGCCGCTGAAGTACGGCTCTTCTTAACAGCATTTCCGGAGTTTATTCCCCCCTCGCCGTCTTCCGAGAGCCTGACCGATCTTCTCCTGGCGAGCGTTCCTCGCGATCTTTGATCTACGACCCCCCCTCGATTGTTGAAGTTTTAGTCATATCACTAAGTCGCCTCAATAGTAAAACGTTGGCGAGCTTGTACTCGGAAAGCCAGACCCTTGGTTTCCGAATAATTTTTCCGATTGTGATAGAAGGTTAGTAGAAACCCCCCCCATTCCCATAAGTTGTTGGATTGTGTCGCCCCCTTCAGCCCAAGTACCGATCCCCCCCTGTGTACGGTCACCTCCCTTTCTTTCCTCGAGTGCGACAACCTTCGACTCTACCCCTTACCCGTTCGTATCTCCCTTTTTCCCATCCCTACGTTTGTGTTGTTGGTTTCTTTCCTAAAACGGTTGATCCGGTTGATTAACCTGGGCTGTGTTTTACGCGTGTGTGGTCTCCTTTTTCCCGAGAGCCCAGATCATGGTTCAATTTTCTGGTTCTACAGGGGGGCCACGTCTGCCCCCATTCCCAACGATCTGCCGACGACCCGGGACGACTTTTTCTTGGTTCTCCCTCCTTGGCAAGAGAGCGTCCCCTTCTTTTCGAGGAACTTGGATGCACCAGTACCCGGCTTGGCTGTGGTTACGCGAGCCCCCCCCCTGCTGGGCATGACTCTTCCGGCTTGACGCAACCCCCCAGCTGTGTATCGAAATATCTCCCACCTTCGCGATCCGACTCCAGGCCTGGCACTTTTCTCTGACTCTGCTGTTCTCCCTCCCCCTGCCATACTGCTTTCGGAGCCGTTAGCTTTTTCCCCTGGAGGCAGGCCACACAGGATCACTCGGTACCCTCCTGGGAAGACCAAGCCCCCTAAATTTTACTCCCCCTCAGCAACCCGTGAAACACGGGACGTTTTTCTATGGTTAAGCTTTTCTAGAAGCCAACTTACCACCCGGCACAATGAATTGTCCCCCGTTTGTGCTTTCTAATCCATATTTTTAGGCGAGGCCTTGTGCCCGTTACTTCCCACGCTTTCAGAACGGCCCTGCTCGGACGGTCAACGTCAGGGCCTCATTTAAAGATTACCCTAGTACTTATCCGAAGGGAGGGAGCAATGTTTTCCTTCCCGTCCCCTTTTGTTAGATGGTCCTGGTAACGGTGTCTTTATGTTACAAAAGCAGCTTTTCCGGAAGCTTTCTACCCGAGCGGGGGATGAGTGTGCAACCGCCGGAATTCTCTTACTGAAGGCAGTCCGGAGGCGTCTGGCCCACTGAATGTTGACAAGGACGCCCTCCGGGAGGCTTTTCCCTACTGGGACCCTCTGCCTCCTTTGCTAACTATCGGGCCCTTTCCACGGATCATCAGGTAACGCCAATCGGGTGATCGGCTCTGCCACACCTCCCGAACACGTGGATATTTTCCATTTAATTGCTGTTTCGCTAGCTGGACTGAATGCCCTCTTTTTTTGAGCACAGAAGTCGTCTGTCTCAGACAAAGCGCCTCTGAGGCGAGAGAAGCCCTCGTCCGAGTACACGTCGATTTTGAACCCTTCCTCTGAGAAAAGAAGGGGGACCTCCATACAAACGCCCCTGATGTCCTCAATGAGTTCCGTGAATTAAAGATGCGAGAAGGTGCTTACTGAAAAGAAAATAAATCCCTCTGGAGGTTACGAGCCTTCCCTGAAGAGGTCATAAGAGTGGAAGATCCAAGACTCTATCTTCGTCAGGATGAAACCCGGATGCCTGCGCAGCTTGACGGAGAAAGGGTTCGGAAGTGGAGGACAGTTTTCCCTTGGAGAGTTTAGTCTTTTACGTTAAATAAGTACCTTATGAGGCTCCATGGGGAAGCTCCCCGGTTGCTTCTCTTCTCAGTTCATCGGAAGACGGTAATGAAGGATTCGAGGCCCGTCTGGAGTCTATTGAGTTTTCGGCCTGCGGGGACTTTTCCTCTTCTCATTTTCGATTTCATTTTTCTCAAACTCCCCCATTAAAACACTTGGTAACCCGTTCCTTGCCCTCTAAAGTGTCCAACGCTTCCCCAAGAGACCTTTACGTAAATTCCCTCTTGGAATCCCTGATTGCCCGTACGTAGGCTATGCTGTCCATTTTCAGCCAACCCCGACTTTCCTCCTTTGAACAGATTCCGCTGACTCTGCGTCCTCCGGAGGAAAATCCAACCGCGTGCTCCGGCCATTTAGCAGCGGGACTTAGACCCAGGAGATTTCCGTATTGATAGAAGTTATGATAGTCTGTGCAGGTACCACAACAGAAAAGATCACAGCCACCAAGTGTTGTCATCTATGGTCCAGCTGCGGATAAGAAAAGTCAATAAGACAGACGTACTCTCTTTGGACTCCCGCGGCCCCTTCAAACGTCCTGCGAGCCCCCCTCGTCCCCTTCTTACAGGGCCGCCGTCTAAGAGGCACCCGCGGACTGTCGTGTCCCTTTGCATCATGCTTATCGTCCTGCTCCTTAGAGAGAATTTTAGGGACTACGACGGACTGGGCCTTGGGTTGTCCCCCGACTTGCGGACCCCCCTAACCCACGGATCGTTCCCGGTTCGTCACGTGAGAATTCCAGAAATTTTCTTCAAAACGGACGATAAAACCCCCATTGACGCTTCCACAATAAATACCTTCGCGGATTACTTTCTTCTGTTTTAAAAGCCCGTTACAGAGTTCCTTGAGAGGTCCCCCCTTCAGGTTGACAGTTTCATGCTGTGTTTGAAGGGGCGCCGCCCACAACGGAATCTACCCTCTTTCAATTGAACCGTCCAGTCAGGCAAATGCCTACCTGCTTCTCGATCGTCACATGGAGGAGAGACAGCCTTGGTACGCCTCCTCCCCGAGGTCTTTCTCCTGATTCATCCTCTTCTCCGCTTTACAGGTTAGAGCAGCAAGTAAAGAATCCTTTCCCGATTCTGCGTTCCTTCGCTTTGACAGCTCTACGTCTCTCAGGAGAAATCTTCGCGAGTCAGGAGACCTTTAAGTGACCTGATCGAAACGACGCGCGCTTTGCTTCTGGGGAGCACAGGTCGTTTGTTTTTCTTCCTTTCCCATTTTTTACCCTTTATGATCTTGAGCCACCGTTTTACCGCGCCATGCTTTTTCCCTTTTCTTGTCCGATCAGTCCCACGTACATCCCCCCTTGGTGGCCCTGACGTTAAAAGGTACGGAGACTTTATACAGCGCCATGACTCAAGTTATTCCTTCCTTTCACCTACTCGGAAGGTCTGCTTGGTTCTTGGGTGATCCGGTCCGATCATGATGACGCTCTTTCACTCCTCAACTAGAGGACTTGGTTCTCGGACCCTTTTCGGAGGCACCGTTACTTAAGGAGATTTCTGGTCACGACCTAGGCTTCACGGGTTAGGTTAGGGGAAGTAATTTCACCACTGCTATCCTTCCACAAGCGCTTCTTTTTCTCATTTTAGATCGGCTGTTCTCCTTTTTTTCGTTTTTTTGTGCCTCCCTGGTTGAGTTAGTCATTTCGCCCGACGAGGAGCGCGATAAGGAGACACCGATTGACTTTTTTTAAAGGATGGCGATTATACCCGGGGTCTTTCCTTCCACGCCGAACCCAGAGAGTTTTTACGGACCCCCGCTTTAACTGCCCGCGTACGCCCTGACGGTGGGAAGACCACCGCTTCCCCTTTTCCAGTCTCGCCGCCGAGTGCTACACTCACCACGCTGCGACACAGGCTCGGAACCGGGAGTGATAGGTGTCAGAAGCACCCCCTTGATGAGTTACTGGAATCTTTCTTTCCCTATTTTTTGGTTGATGAGATTTCTTGGAAACGGGAACTGTCGTGAAAGGCAGTGGGATTCGTCCCGAGTTTTCCGCAGTCCCCCCGGTAATCCCGGTCGCTTTATTCCCCCTTTTTAACAGGTACAGCGTATTCCTTTTTCTGCGTCTCTTTTTTCCAATTCCTTTCCATTTCCGTAAGCGGGATCTGTTTAAGAGAGGGAACGTAAAGACCGATGAGTGCCGGACGTTCAGACCCTGGTTTCAGAGGGCACCAGTAGCCTACCTGTAAGGGTAGAGCCCGATACTGGCGTTAGAACTTCCCCCCTAGTGCCCTTTGAGCGGGACCGCTGACCCCCCCCGAGGCTTCCGATTCTCTCGGCAGCGTGGGTTACGAGAAAGCGTCCCATACGTTCGCGCCCCTAAATTTCAGACCGTCTGGCATTTTTCTCTGCCCCGGTGCCTCCGCAAAGTCACAGCAGCCACCAGACGGCAGCCCGGCCGCGATTTCCGCCTTTTTACCCCTGACTTTTCTCGGATGACCGCTTCCCCCCGTCCCCCATTTCGGGCGGCGGGTTCGGAAAGTACGCAGCCCGTTTTTTTTTGGTGAGCACGCATACAGCACGTGGGTCGACGCCGTATCCGGGCCCGCATTTCTTTCTTAGCCTTTTCCCCCCTTGGCGAGCGACTCCGAGGTCCCGAGAATTTTTTGGTCCGGCCTCCGGGACCTGACTAGGCCGCATTTTCATTTCCCCCTATAGGAAGCCGTGATCTCTTTCCTCTCGGTCCCGGCCGTGACGTGCTTTCCAGCTCGTCTTTTGCCTGGTGCGCGACCACTACCGTTCAGAGACCGCCTATTATTCGAACTTAATAGAAAGTGTAGTCCCTATCATCGACAGCCCCGTACGGAACGGCGACCGGTCGTCTGTAGTGAAGCTTTTGCTCGCACCTTGAAGTCCCTCTCCCGCGTGATGCTGTCTTCCTTTCTTGTGCCTTGTAAGGAGACGACTGCCCCATCCTGTGCGCGGCGGAGCTGATGAATCCCCACCCAGATTAAAGGAATTGGCTGTCTTCCCCCGCCTAGACCAGCATCGGTGAGAACTTGGGCACCCCAAAGAAGCCTCCACTACTCCCTTGTCCAGAGTTTCATCTCTTCCCCATTTGGCCCAAGTGTGAGCCCCGATGTCGTTTGGGGTATTTCTTCGGTGACAGTAGGTTTCAGAGCTCCGATTCGCGGTACGTAATCCTTAGCGAGGACCCCCGGAACGTATTTGATGAAGCAAGTACTCGATTGATTGACGAGGTTATTCTTAGGCATAAGGCTCCGGACGAGCGTCAGGAGGGCCGATTGATCCAACCTTTTTTCCCCGGGAAGGTCCGAGTCCCTTTTGGGAAGATGCCTGTAAGTCGGTACCGGCGAGCCGCCCCCCTCCTTTTCTGTAGAACTTAGCTATCCTGATGACCGCGAGCCCGCCTTGCTTTTTTCTTGGTTGATCGGGAGCTGGTCCGAATGCAGCAGCGTCGACGTCGTCCCTCCATCGCAGTGCGAGGATTCCATTGGTTTTACCTCTCCCTCCGGAGCTCGGTGCAGCCGGCGGGCCATCCTCTTCTCGCTGGGGTGAGCGTGTCCTCGTGAAAGGAGGGGAGGTTTCCCTTTCCTTCTTTCCCCCACTACCCCTAATTTTTGGGGACCTTCCCTTTTTATTTTTTTAGCGCGGTACGACCGGGAACGGGCGCGGGGGCGCAGCGGTTTCATGCACGTTCTTGCGGAGATTTCTCCCCTTGGTTCTAAGGTTAGCGGTAGATGATTAAGATTCTTTCTCTTCGCATAAGTCAGAGGACTTCCCGGCGACCAAGTAAGAAACTGCACTGCTTCTTCCCCTCCCTGAATAATTAAAGTGTCTCCTTCCTAGGAATAAGCAGCGGCGGACGCTGCTTTTTCGCAGATGAATGAGGTCCCGGTGGACGACGTTTTTTCCCCCTTACCACGCTACCTAGAACCGAGCAAGGACCTCGGCGCTGTCGTCTGGAGTAAGGGGGATGGCAGCAGGACTGTTCCGTTCCGTAGACGGCCTAAGCCCTTCCCCTCTTTCTTCCGTTCTGGTTAGGGTTTCCCCCCTAGTCCTTCGCTCATGCTCCGACGAAAGGCTGAGGATTTACTTTTGGCCGTTAAAATTTATATGTTTCCCCCCCTTCCCCCTGGTCCCTAGGTTGATCATTTCTTTTTTTCATCGTTTATGGGCGGTGCCCCCGGGCGTCGATACGACTGGCTGGCTTAAGAAAAACTCCTTCTGAGTACTACCCCCCCCTTTCATAGTCCCTGAGCGTGGGCCGTCACGGCCTTCTTGCCCGCGCGGCCAGACAGGGCCGTTAGGCGCGACTTCTGGCGGCAAACTCCCCCCCGCGCACAGAACTCTTCTGTTTCCCCTGATTCCTCCCCTCAACCGTGTGGTATGCTTGTTCGCGACCCTGTGCCGCAGTTCGTCACGGCTACGAAGGATAACGCTTCCCGGGTTCAAGTGTTTTTTTTAGACATCGTTTTGTATTTTTACCTTTTGCACCCCGCCGTCCCGCAACGGTCACTTCACTCCTCAGGCCCCCAGAGAGGGCCCCGCATGTCCACCCATGTATTTCCCCCCTGAAAGCACCCATAGGTCCTCTTCAAAGCGAACCTTTTCCGGGACGCACAAAGAGGCGATCCTTCCCGGAGTTCGATTCCTTCCGATGAGTGGGACCTCTTTTCAATATCACCGTCGCCCACTTCCGGTCTGCGGGAGCCCTCTCTGAGCCCCCTTTTTCCGCGGTCCCCCCCCCCCCCCCCCCCCCACCCGGGGCCTGCCGTTTCCGAGCTCGGCTGTCACTCCCCTTTCCCCTTTGCCTTTTTCCCCTTCCCTTGTCGGTCAGGGGGATTTTTTTTCTGGGCTTCGTTAGCTACAACCCGACCTAAAGGGAGTCTTTCCAGGGGGAGGTTCAGAGATGTTGTGCCTCTATGGTCGGTACAATCTTATTGGTTGGGAGTTTCCCCCCTCGCCACCTTTTGCTCCCTTTTTTTGCCGCGGGACAAGCGTCCTTCTCCCGCGGCACAGGGTGGATATTTTAACACTGTCCTTCTTAATGTTCACCGATTTCTACTGTGCTGTGATCCTGAGCTCTTTGGATATATCCCGATAGATTCTTTCCTTTCTCAAAGCATGTGAAGGTGCGGGCATACTGTCGTTGGTGGCAGGTTTGACTCTTTAAATGTGCCGCCCTGGCGATCATATTTCCAGACGGAGATGTGCAGCCGGTTCCCATCAGATCATGCGGCGGTTTTCTCGTTCTATGCCATTCACAGCACTTTGCCACAGAAAGGCTACGGCATAACTTCTCGTCGTCACGATTGCTAACCTGCTCGACCAACGTTCCTACCTCCGATAAGGTTTGCCCCCTCCTCCTTAACCTTCCCTCTTTTGTTGTTGAGATGCTCCGCCCCCCGTGTGAGAGGGCGGTCATGTCTTCCCCCCCCAGTGTCTTCGTTGATCGCATTAGGAGAACAGCGGTGCCTTAGAGCTGAGGTCCCAACCTTGGGAGGTCCCCGGCGCATGGAAACAGTAATATACGTAG